>Ga0075430_100005922_pt1 | contig 10328 bp, 8 predicted proteins | sample RhiMetdeltSRZDD4_FD_75294 | JGI IMG/M metagenome (GOLD analysis project Ga0075430, IMG submission 75294) | Populus rhizosphere microbial communities from Tennessee, USA - Rhizosphere MetaG P. deltoides SRZDD4 | ecosystem: Host-associated > Plants > Roots > Rhizosphere > Soil | place: USA...
GCGATAGTCGACCTTCCGCCGCGGTACGATCTCTAGATCTGTGACCCGCGCCTCGGTGTCCGCGCGGCCGTGCGTCTCGACAAATCCGATCACCACATCGACGCCCTCGCCCCGGAGCGTATGGGCATCCTCGATCATCGAGTAGGTCTTCCCGACGCCAGGCGCTGCGCCGATGTAGATGCGCAGCCGGGCTCCGCGCGCAGTCTGCAGCTTCGCAAGCAACTGCTCGCCGGTGGGCCGGGTGTGCTCGGACACGGGCTCATCGTAGCGCGTGACATTGGGTCGACCGGCGGCCTTTATGGACTCTTTACGGCTTTCTGCCGGCTCCTTTACGCGTGAGGCGCGTACCGTGAAGTGAACGCCGGGTCTGAAGACCCGGCCTATGTACGACGGCGATGTCGCAGAAGCGGACCTTCAAGTCCGCCGAGTACGTAGGGCGGGTCTTCAGACCCGCCGAATGATGGCCAGGGAGGTACGTCGTGCTCGATGTCTTGTTCGTTTCTCTGTCGGTGCTCTTCTTCATCGTGAGCATCGGCTACGTGGCCGCCTGCGAACGACTGATGAAATAGGGTGATTTATGGGCCTGGACTACGTCATCGGTCTGCTCGTGAGCATCGGGATTCTTGGCTACCTGATTCTCGCGATGCTGAAGCCGGAGAGGTTCTGACATGACGCTCAATGGCTGGCTGCAGATTCTCTTCTTTCTGCTCGCCGTGTTCGCGGTCACCCCGCTTCTCGGTGCCTACATGGCGCGCGTCTTCGCGCATCAACGCACGTGGCTCGACCGGGTGATGCGACCCTGCGAGCGGCTTGTGTACCGGCTGACCGGCGTGGACGAAACGCACGAGATGCGCTGGACGGAATACGCCGTGGCGCTCCTCCTCTTCAGCGTTGTGTCGATGCTCGTGCTCTATGCCATGCAGCGCACGCAGGCAGTGCTGCCATGGAACCCGCAAGGATTCGCCGGGGTGGCGCCGGCCCTGGCGTTCAATACCGCCGTGTCGTTCACGACCAATACGAACTGGCAGGCGTACAGCGGCGAATCGACGATGAGCTATTTCACACAGATGGCGGGCCTCGCGTATCACAACTTTGTGTCGGCCGCCGTCGGCATCTCGGTGGCGATCGCGTTCATACGCGGCATCGCCCAGAAGGAGAAGGACACCCTCGGTAACTTCTGGGTCGACATGATCCGTGCGTCGCTCTGGGTACTCCTTCCAATCGCGATCGTCGGAGCCCTGTTTCTGGTTTCGCAAGGCGTGGTGCAGAACCTGAAGCCGTACGACACCGTGCAGACGGTCGAGGGTGCGCAGCAGACGATCGCCCAGGGCCCTGTGGCATCGCAGGAAATCATCAAGCAGTTCGGGACCAACGGCGGCGGCTTCTTCAACGCGAACAGTGCGCATCCGTTCGAGAATCCGACGCCACTGACGAACCTCCTGGCAATGTTCGGCATCTTCGCCATCTCGTCCGGTCTGACTTACACGCTTGGCAAGATGACCGGATCGCCGCGGCACGGGTGGGCGGTCTGGACCGCCATGGCGTTCCTGTTTATTGCGGGCGTCACGGTCGCCTACTGGGCGGAGGCACGGGGCAACCCGATGCTGACCGCGGTAGGCGCCGACCAGAGCGTCACAGCCATGTCGGCGGGTGGCAACATGGAAGGCAAGGAAGTCCGGTTCGGCATCGCCAATACCGTACTGTTCGAGGTCGCTACGACGGCTGCGAGCTGCGGCGCGATCAACGGTTGGCTGGACTCGTTCACACCGCTGGGTGGCCTGGTCCCTCTGGCGAACATCCAACTGAGCGAGGTGGTCTTCGGAGGAGTCGGCGCCGGACTGTACGGCATCCTGGTTTACGTCATCCTGTCCGTGTTCATTGCCGGGCTGATGGTCGGCCGCACCCCCGAATACCTGGGCAAGAAGATCCAGGCGTTCGAAGTACAGATGGCAATGCTGACTGTCCTGATCTTCTCGCTGCTGATCCTGACATTCACCGCGATTTCCTCGGTCTCGCCGTCCTTCGGCACCTCGAGCGTTTACAACCCCGGACCGCATGGCCTGTCCGAGATGCTCTATGCCTACTCGTCGGCCGCAGCCAACAACGGGTCGGCCTTCGGCGGCATCAGCGTCAACACGAACTGGTACAACACCACGCTCGGGCTGACGATGCTGTTCGGGCGGTTCTTCATGGTCATCCCGCCGCTCGCGATCGCCGGGAGCCTGAGCCGCAAGAAGCAGATTCCTACGTCACTTGGTACGTTCCCTGTCACCACGCCGCTCTTCACGGCGCTGCTCATCGGCGTCATCGTCATCGTCGGCGTGCTGACGTTCTTCCCTGCGCTCAGCCTCGGCCCCGTCGTTGAGCACTTCATGATGGGCCGAGGACAGGTGTTCTGATGGCAGCGCAAGCACGCTCGATGTGGGACCAGCAGATCGTCCGCCGCGCGGTCGGCGACTCCTTCCGGAAACTCCATCCGCGCACGATGGCGCGCAACCCGGTGATGTTCGTTGTCGAGATCGGAAGCGTTCTGACGACGCTCAGTCTGGTCCAGCACCTCGCCTCCGGCGGCGGAGACCTCGGCTTCGAGCTGCAGATCACGTTCTGGCTCTGGCTGACGGTGCTCTTTGCCAATTTCGCCGAGGCCATGGCGGAAGGCCGGGGTAAGGCACAGGCCGACACCCTTCGCAAGGCCAAGACCGAAACAACGGCGAATCGCGAGCGTTCAGACGGAGGGTTCGAGCAGGTCGCGGCGGCTCTGCTTCGTAAGGACGACGTCGTCCGGGTCATCGCTGGAGAGGTGGTCCCGGCCGACGGCGAGATCATCGAGGGCGTCGCATCCGTTGACGAGAGCGCCATCACCGGCGAATCCGCCCCCGTCATCCGCGAGTCCGGCGGCGACCGTTCTGCGGTCACCGGTGGTACGAAGGTGCTGTCTGATTGGATTCGAGTGCAGGTCACGGCGAATCCCGGCGAGACCTTCCTCGACCGGATGATCGCGCTTGTCGAGGGCGCCGAAAGGCAGAAGACACCCAATGAGATCGCGCTCAACATCCTGCTGGCCGGCCTTACGATCGTCTTCCTGATCGCGGTCGTGACGCTGCAGCCGTTCGCGATCTATTCAAATGCACCGCAGTCACTGTTCGTGCTGATCTCGCTTCTGATATGCCTGATTCCGACAACGATTGGAGGGCTTCTCTCCGCGATCGGGATCGCCGGAATGGACCGGTTGGTACAGCACAACGTGCTGGCCATGTCCGGCCGCGCCGTCGAGGCGGCGGGCGACGTGCACACGCTGCTCCTCGACAAAACCGGAACGATCACGCTGGGCAACCGGCAGGCGAGCGCGTTCAGGCCGCTTCCGGGCATCACCGAGGAGCAGTTGGCAGACGCCGCGCAACTGGCATCCCTTGCGGACGAAACACCGGAGGGCCGCTCGATCGTCGTCCTCGCGAAAGAGAAGTACGGGCTTCGCGGCCGCGACGTTCGGCAGCGGCAGATGACGTTCGTACCGTTCACCGCGCAGACGCGGATGTCGGGCGTGAACGTCGAGGGACGCGAGGTCCGGAAGGGCGCCGCTGACGCCATTGAAAAGTACGTCGTCGCTAACGGCGGGTCCATCCCCGAGCAACTCGGTGCGCTGGTACAGAAGATTGCGCGTGAGGGTGGCACACCTCTGGTCGTGGCTGACGGACGCCACCCGCTCGGCGTGATTCACCTCAAGGACATCGTGAAAGGCGGGATGCGCGAGCGGTTCGCACACCTGCGGGCGATGGGGATCAAGACGGTGATGATCACGGGCGACAACCCGTTGACCGCGGCCGCGATTGCGGCGGAAGCCGGAGTGGACGACTTTCTGGCCCAAGCGACGCCCGAAGACAAGATGGCGCTCATCAAACGCGAGCAGGCCGACGGCAAGCTCGTGGCGATGACCGGCGACGGCACTAACGACGCTCCCGCGCTTGCGCAGGCGGACGTAGGTGTGGCAATGAACACCGGCACACAGGCCGCGAAGGAAGCGGGCAACATGATCGATCTCGACTCCAACCCGACGAAACTGATCGAGGTCGTCGAAATCGGCAAGCAGTTGCTGATCACGCGCGGGGCTCTCACCACTTTCTCCATCGCGAACGACGTGGCGAAGTACTTTGCGATCATCCCGGCGATGTTCCTGGCAACGTTCCCGATGCTCGGCGCGCTCAACATCATGGGGCTGCGCACGCCGCGGTCGGCGATTCTTTCGGCGGTGATCTTCAACGCGCTGGTCATTGTGCTGCTGGTGCCGCTGGCGCTTCGCGGGATCAGATACCGGCCGGAGGGGGCGGCTGCGCTGCTCAGAAGGAACCTCCTTGTCTACGGAGTCGGCGGCATGATCATTCCGTTCATCGGGATCAAGGCGATCGACATCGTCATCACAGCCCTGCGCCTTGCTTAATGTGGGGCGGGAGTTTAGCCCGCCGGAGGACAACTATGAACATCACACGAAACCTCATAGCCGCAGCCCGGATTACCATCGTGACGACGCTGATCCTGGGAATCGTGTACCCGCTGGTCATTACCGCCATCGCCCAAGTGGCATTCCCGAATCAGGCCAACGGGCAGATGGTCGAACGGAACGGGACGGTTGTAGGGTCCGCAATCATCGGACAGGGGTTCTCGTCGCCCGGGTACTTCAGGTCGCGGCCGTCTGCCGCCGGCACCGGCTATGACGCGGCCAACTCGGCCGGCAGTCAGCTCGGTCCAACGAACAGGAAGCTGATGGATGCCGTCAAGGCGAACGTAGAAGCGGCGAAGAAGGAGAATCCGAACGTGCCGGTGCCGATCGACCTCGTGACGACGTCCGCCTCGGGATTCGATCCACACATTTCGCCAGCGGCGGCAGACTTTCAGTTGGCGCGCGTGGCCCGCGAACGCGCAATGCCGGAGGTGGAGGTGCGGCGTCTCGTGGCGGCGAGCACGGAAGGCCGGCAACTCGGCTTCTTTGGCGAGGCACGGGTGAATGTTCTTCGCCTGAACCTGGCGCTCGACTCTCAGGCGCGATAAGGGAGGCCCCCATGCGTACGACGCGCAGATACGTGATAGTTGCCGTCACCCTGGTCGCAGCAGGCTGCGCCGGGCGGCCGGAGACGGCGCTGGAAGGGCTCGTCGCGGCGCGCCAGCAGTCGGCGGACCTCCTCGTTCAGTTCACGAAGGCAGCCGACGCCGCGAACCTGGCGGTGATGGCTGACACGGATGAGGCTTCCGTTGGTTTTGCGCGCGAGGCCGACCTGACGAGTCAGGCCGTCCAGAAGAACAGCGAAGCGCTGAGGCGGACGCTGCTGGATCTTGGCTACTCGGAGGAAGTCCGACTGCTTGTTGAGTTCAACACGGCATTTGGCGCGTATCGCGCCCTCGATCGCACCATCCTCGGCCTGGCTGTCGAGAACACCAATCTGAAGGCACAGCGGCTATCCTTCGGGTCGGGGCAAGAGGAGGCTGATGCCCTCCGGACCAGCGTCGAGGCGGTTTCACCCGCGGCATCGAGCGATGCGTGGCGTGTCAAGGCTCTCACCGCCACAGTTGTCGCGAGCGTCAGGGAAATTCAGGTGCTCCAAGGCCCCCACATCGCGGAGCCTGACGACGCTACTATGAGCCGCCTGGAGAAGCAGATGGCCGCCTCGGAGGCGGCTGCACGGAGCTCACTTCAGATGCTCGGCACCCTGGCCTCCGACGCATCACGCAGCCAACTGATGGCGGCTGGTGCGGCCCTGAACAGGTTCGTGGCTACCAATGCGCAGATCGTCGCGTTATCCCGTCGCAACACGAATGTCCGCTCATTGGCCCTGTCGCTGGGCCAGAAGCGTACGCTCGCGGCGACGTGCGAGGAGAGCCTCCGGGCTCTCCAGGCGGATCTGGCGAAACGCCAGATCGGCGGCACTCGTTAGGCAACTGCCCGAGTTTTGAATTCCCACTAATAATTCAGAGAGTCTTCAGGTGCGGCCAGGGCTTGCCTCAGGTAGAAATGTGGGAGGTTTCAACCCAGATTCCAGTGAAGTCTGGTGTTGACCCACTTAAACGGAAGCCGTGAACCTGAAAGGAATCGCACAATGAACTTGAGACACTCGGGCCGACTGCTGCGTCTGGTAGTCGCCGCCGGTGCAGTCGGCGTGTTCAGCAGCAGCGCAAGCGCCCAAGCGCCCGGTGGGCGACAGGGGCAGCCGCCGACGCCGGCTATGCCTGGCATGGTGATGCCAGCCACAGACCTTGGCCTCGTGTCGGGCACGGTGACGAAGGCGAACGACCGCGCACCGTTGTCGGGCGCTACGATTACCGCCACTAATACCGCGAACGGCATTCAATACAGCGCGACAACGGGGGACGACGGACGGTATACGCTGCCAAGTCTTGCAGCCGGCACCTACGATGTGCGCGTGACGCTCGGCGGATTCAAGGTGTTCGCGCGCCCCGGCGTCGCCGTGGCGGGCAACAGTACGCAGGCCATTGATGCGGCCCTCGATGCCGGAGATGCCGACACTGAGCGCGTTGCGCTCCTCGATCGCATCCAGTTGCTCGAAAAGCGGTTGTCCGATCTGGAAACGAGCGCGGTCCTCTCCGAACCGGAGACGCGGGTCAAGCGCGTCGAGATCTACGTGGACCCGAACGGAGTGGAGACCGATCAACCCGCCCCTGGTGCCGTCCAGCGCGTGACCTACCAGCGCGAGCGCGTCTATCGACGACAGACGATCAGCGAAAAAATTGACGAGGCTCTTTCGTCAGCCAAGGACCAAGCGGTCGAGATCGGCATCGACGCGACCACGGTTATGCAGGCAGCCGGCAGAACGAAGGGCTTCGGGGTGAACAGGAAGGCCTACGCCCTCGCGTCTGCGGACCTGTTTTTCGCCGCAAAGCTCGCGCAGTACACCTCGTTCTTTGCCGACGTCGTGGCACTGAGCGGCGCGCCACCGGATCGCGAGATTCCGTCGCTGACCCTGATCAACGGATACACGGCACGACTTGTTAATCAGAACCAGTTGAACCTGCGCGAGGCCTGGCTCCGCACGGAATTCTTCGGTCAGCGCCTTGGCATCACGGCGGGCCGTCTGGATCTGACCAACTACTTCGATCGCAACACCTCGGCCAACGACGAGACGACGCAGTTCATCAGCGATGCGCTTGTGAACAACCAGATGCTCGGTCTGGCGTCGAACGGGACCGGCGTGATTGCCGACTACGACCCGAAGAACGCCTTCAGTTTCCGCTTCGGTGTCCAGCAGAGTAATGACGATGCGACGAACCTCTCGGATTCGATCTACTCGCTCGCCGAGGTCGGCTACACGGCGACGCCATTCTCGCTGCCGGAAGGCCACTATCGGGTGTGGTTCCGCGCCAACAACGGAGAGGTGGATTCGAAGCGGGCGGTCGGGATCAGCCTCGACCAGAAGCTGAGTCCTTCTCTGACGGTGTTTGGACGGTACGGTACGCAGAATCTGCCGTCGGATCGCGACCACTACTACAGCGCGGGCATTGGATTCTCGCAGGGCTTCGTGTTCAATCCGCACGATACGTGGGGGATTGGCTACGCGCAGATGGATCTCGCCTCTGGGGACAAGGAAAAGCTGACCGAGGGATACTACAACTTCCAACTGACCGAGCGACTGCGCCTGTCGTTCACACTGCAGCACGTGCTCGATACGCCGAGCGCCGACAGTAAGTTCGGGTACATTCTCCCCGGCCTGCGCCTGCAGGCGGCATTCTAGAGTCGGGTTATGTCAGGAGCACACGCCATGGGTAACTCAGTATTACGTTTCATTTCCGGCGGGCTGGTGGCGACACTCGGAGCCCTGCTCGCCGTCGTCAGCGTCGGCGCTCAGAGCCCGACGGTCAAGGTCACCGACCCACGGTCGGTGGTGATGATCGTGAACCGCGACTCGAATGACATCGAGTTCATGGACATCAAGACGAAGAAGACGGTAGGCAGCGTCTTCCTCGGCAACAACGTCAACCCGCATATGGTGATGATGTCGCCCGACGGACGCTATGTCGTCACCGGTGGCACGCGGGCGAACAAGGCGTACGTCATCGACGCGCGCACCTTGCAGCTTGTGAAGGTCATCAATGTGGACATCGCTCCCGAGCACCTCTCGTTCTCGCCCGACAGCCGCTGGTACTACCAGGGCAATCCCGATGGTGATTCCATATCGGTGATCGATATGCAGTCGCTGACCAAGATCAAGACGATTCCCGGGTTTGCCGAGCCGCTCAACGTCACGTTCCTGCCAGACGGGTCGAAGGCCTACATCGGCAACTACGGGGCGCACTGGGTTGGTGTCGTTGACGTCCGGCGACACGAACTTCTCAAGAAGATCCAGGTCGCCAACGTCCCCGGTGTCGCGAAGCTCGATCCGGACAAGTATCTGGGGGAGATCCACGGCATCAACATCGCGGCTCTGTCAAATGACGGGCGATTGCTCTATGCCGCTGACGGCGACCTCGGGGTCGTGGGTGTTATCGACCCGCTCGAAGACAAGGTCGTCAAGGTGATTCGTGTCGGCAAGGACCCGTGGCGCATCTACATGAGCCACGACGGCAAGTACGCCATCACTCCGAATAATGGTGACCAGACGATTTCCATCATCGATCTGAAGGCCGGCAAAGTGGCCGCGACGCTCGACGCCGGGCCCGACATGACGGGCGTCAACTTCGCCGCGGGGAAGGCATTTGTGATCAGCTCCACGAGTGGAATGGTCTATGTCTATGACATGAACTCGTTGAGGCCGGCCGGTCGTCTCAAGATTGGCACCAACATCCAACTGGAGACCGCGACGACCGACGTACAGGAAGAGAAGCTGTACCTCGCCGATTCAACCGAGAACTCGGTCGTGATCATCGACGCCAAGTCCAACAACTTCGAGAAGGTCAAGGTTGCCGGGCTGTATCCATGGGGCACGCACGTCATGGACAGCAAAGACAACTACTGCCACTGAGGTGGCAGTGCAGGTTGCGGGCGGTTCACCTGAACCGCCTGCAACTGGTATCGTGGTGGCCTCATGATCTCTAGGATGCTCGCCATTGCCTGTCTCGTTGCCACCCTGACGAGCAGCGGGGGGGCGCAGGGTATCCGCGAGCGAATCCGTCGCGCCCCCCGCAGCACGGTCATCTCGGAAGGTCAGGCCTCTGACCTCACCCTCACCCTCACTCCCACAGTCAAACGTCCAATCCAGGTGTGGGTGAGAACGGCGGGATCCGTCGATGCCGCCCGGCACGTCATTACGGTCTATCTGACAGGTGCCGACGCAGCCGCGGTGAAGGTGGAGCAGCGGGCACGCGCGTTTCCTGTCGAATCGCGGTCGTCGATGTATCAGGCGGGTGTCACTCGCGTGACACCTGAGCGCGGCAGGACTCGAGTAGACGTTACGCTGCGGACGCCTGCTCGTGAGGGCGTCAGCCGCTACGTCGTGGAAATCGTAACGGACCGCGGGGAATTTCTGTCGGTCCCGAACGAGGCGATCATCGAGGAAGGGACCCGTCGGGTCGTGTACGTCCAGCGGGAGCAAGGCCACTACGAGCCGCAGGAGATCACGACCGGTATTCAAGGGGAGCTCTTCACGCAGGTGCTCGGTGGCGTCAACGACGGCGACCAGGTCGTCACATTTGGCAGCTTCTTCATCGATTCCGAGTTCAAGCTGAAAGGGACGGCACAGCCTCAGTGATAGCGAAGACCCTCGAGCTTGTCGTCCGGTTTCGGTGGGTGGTGCTCACGCTCCTCGTTGTTGGTGTCCTTGCGAGCGTCTACGAGCTGACGCGCGCGCCGCTCGACGCCATCCCGGACATTTCGGATCCGCAGGTGGTCGTCTACGTAAAGTGGCCGCGCAGCGCGCAGCTCATCGAGTCCAGCGTTACCGAGCCGGTGATTCGTGCGCTGGCCGGCACACCCGACATTCAATCCGTACGCGGTACCTCGCACATGGGGTACTCGTTCATCTACGCGATCCTGAGCTCGGATGCGAATCGTGGCCGGGTGCAACAGCTCGTGAGCGATCGGCTGAATGCGCTTCGTCCGCAGCTCCCGCCAGACGCGATCGTCGTGCTCGGTCCGAACGCCAGCAGCATCGGGTGGGTGTTTCAGTACGCACTGGTCGACAAAGAGCGCCTCCGTGATCTCCGAGACCTGCGGCTCCTCAACGAGGGGCAGATCAAGCCCGCCCTGCAAAGCGTGGCCGGTGTAGCCGAAGTAGCCTCGGTCGGAGGGCTGGAGAAGCAGTTCCAGGTCAAGCTCTTCCCGCCGCTGCTCGCCACGACCGGTGTCTCCCTCAGGCAGGTGATCGATGCGCTCGGCACTGCCTATCAGG
>Ga0075430_100005926_pt1 | contig 10322 bp, 8 predicted proteins | sample RhiMetdeltSRZDD4_FD_75294 | JGI IMG/M metagenome (GOLD analysis project Ga0075430, IMG submission 75294) | Populus rhizosphere microbial communities from Tennessee, USA - Rhizosphere MetaG P. deltoides SRZDD4 | ecosystem: Host-associated > Plants > Roots > Rhizosphere > Soil | place: USA...
GACCAGCATGGCGATGATTTTCACGTCGTTTCTCCCTTGTCGCGCTTGCGGAATCGCGGCGGATTATGTCGGAAATCCTATCGTTTGACCTTTGAGGGAGGGAAGTGGACAATGACAACATGAAGCTACAATCTATGTAGTCAATGTCTACATACCACCACGGCGACCTGCGGGCGGCCGTACTTGCCGCGGCAGGCAAGCTGATCGAAAAAGAGGGATTAGCGGGCATTAGCGTGCGCGAAGCCGCGCGGCGCGCAGGGGTCTCCCACAACGCCCCCTACCGGCATTTCTCCGACCGGAACGCGCTGCTGGATGCCTTGGTGGCCGAGGGGTTCAGGGAACTGAAGCAGGCGCTCGACGGCAGGTCCGGGCGCGAGCTCGGCGAAGCCTATGTGCGCTTCGCGCTCGAGCGTCCAGAGCGATTCCGGCTGATGTTTCGCGGACGGCCTGCGAAGGGCGGCGCACCCGATCCGCACTCTCAGGCGCAGGCCACCTTCGGCGCGCTTCAGGGGACGTTTGCCAGTGTTGGAGCGGACGCGGAATACGCGGCGGCGGCCGCTTGGGCGCTGGTGCACGGGCTCGCCTACCTCATCCTCGACGGGCACCTGGAGAAGGGCGAGGACTTCGCGCGGCGCGTGATCGGCTCGATCCGCATTGCCGTGGCGCCTCAGCGCTCGGCGTAGCTGCGGAACGCCTCGGCGCAGGTCACCGGCTCGGCATGGCAGCGCAGGAGGCGGAAGGCCGGGCGCGCGGCGCGGGTGCCGCTGCCGTAGGTCTTCCAGAGCGCGAGCGCTTTCGCCTTGTCTCCGCTCGCCACGTAGCCGGTGAGCGCGACGAGCAGCAGATACTCGCGCGCGTCGGCGATCAACGGCTGCTCGCCGCCGATGAGCGGCGCAGCGAGCTCGGCCATGCGCGCAGCGTTGCGCGCGCCGACCGCCTGGAAAAGCGCGAGCCAGCGGCGCTGGAAGTCCTGCAGATCGACGTAGCACGGGCTACCCATGATGCGCGCCCACACCGGCGCGAGGTCATCGGGCGCAAGGTAGGGGTTGATCGCCTTCGCCACGCGCATCGCGCTGTGCAGCCACAGGTCGAGCTCACGCGGCTCGCGGCATTCGAGCAGGCGCAGCTTCATCAGCTCGAGGTCCTTCTGCAGCTCGCGCGGCACCGACTCAGGCAGCGGGGCGCGCGGCCGCAGCAGGAAGTCGCGCGCATACCAGGCGAGGCGCGCGTTCTCGACCCGGTCGAACGCGTAGGCGCCCTTGAAGAGCGGATTGACCGGGCGGCGGCTGCGCTCGCGCTCGAGCATCTCGAGCAGCGGCAGGTCGGCGTTGAGCAGCGCGACGAGCTCGGCGGCGCTCTTGTCCATAAAGCGGTGCCGCGCCGCATTCAGATCGAGCACGGGCGCGTAATCCGAGTTCGCCGGCATGCCGTAGCTCGCGAACAGCGGCTCGAGGGTCGCGCGGCTGCCGAGATAGCGCGCGTCGAGGTCGCCGGCGGTGAGCACGTGGACGGTCCAGAGCTCCTTCGCGAGCCCCGGGTGCTCGAAGACGCGCGGCTGCGCCTGCAGCGGAAGCGGGCGGTCCGCGGCCATGATCAGCAGGTCGTAGTCGCTCGGCGCGAATACCGCGTAGTGCGGGAATTCGGCGCCGAGCGCGCCGATCACGGTGGCGACGAGCGAGGGGTCGACCTCGTAGAGCTGGAACCACTGCACGAGCAGTCCGCCGGGATTCAGGTGCTTGCGGATGCGGCGGTAGAACTCGCGCGTGAACAGGCTCGCCACCCCGCTCACCCAGGGGTTCGACGGCTCCGAGATGATCAGGTCGTAGCTGCGGTTGCGCGTCGAGAAAAAGCTCTTCGCGTCGTCGATCAGGATCGCGCCGCGCGGGTCGGCGAACGCGCCGCTGTTGCGCGGCAGGAAGCCGCGCGAGGCCTCGGCCATCGCCGACTCGATCTCCACCGTCTCGACGCGCTCGATGTCCAGGCTCTGCAGCAGCGTGTGCGTGGTGAGCCCGGTGCCGATGCCGATCACCGCCGCGCTGCGGGTCTCGGGCTTGAGCGCGAGCGGCAGCGCCGCGGTGAGCACCATGGTGATCTCGTCGGTGCCGCGCTCGCCCGCCGCGTTCATGTTGATCGAGCCGTCGGACTTGCCGTTGGTGCGCAGGCTGGTGGCATCGGGGTAGCGCACCAGGTGCACGGTCGCGGTCTTGCCGTCCTTGTTGAACAGGATGGTCGCGTCCTGCGCGCTGCCGAGCTCGCCGTGGCGGAACACGCCGGCGGTCATCTTGTGCGGGTCGAGCTGGACGCCGATCGCGACCGCGAGAAACAGCACGCCGCAGGTCGCGAAGGCGAAGAGCGATCGTTCTTTAAGGAAATGAAAAAGAACGAAACCCAGGGCAACATCGACCAGAGCCCCGGCAATGAGCGTCCCCTTCAGCCCAAGAACGGGAAGGCCGGCGTGTACCGCGAGCAGCACGCCGGCGATCGCGCCGAGCGTGTTCGCGGCGTACACCTGGCCGATCGCCGCTTCTCCCGCGCCGCGCCGTAGCAGCGCCGCGGTGATGAGCGGCAGCGTCATCCCCGCGCAGAACGTCGCGGGGAGCATCACGAGCGCGGCGATGCCGGCGCCGGAAAGGTTGAACAGCAGGTAGCCGGTCTCGCTGCGCGCCAGGCCGCCCAGCAGCGCTTCCATGAGCTTGAAGGTGAAGTCGTAGACCGGCAGCGTCGCGAGCGCCGCGAGCCCCATCGCGATCTGCACCCAGGCGAGGAGCCGCGCCGGCTCGGGCACGGCGTCGGCGCGGCGCCGGACCGCGAGGCCGCCGAGCGCGAGGCCGAAGATGAAGGTGGCGAGCATCAGCTCGAACGAATGGGTCGAGGCGCCGAGCACCAGCGAGAGCATGCGGATCCAGCTGATCTCGTAGATGAACGACGCGAGGCCCGTGCAGAAAGCCACCGCCATCAGCAGGGGAAGCGTCGTCGCGGCCGGTGCGCCGACTTCCTCCGCTATGGGGGCATGACGAGCGCGACGGGCGAGAAACCAGACGATGAGCGCGATCAGGAGGTTCAGCGCCCCGGCGACGCGCAGCGTGCCCGGCAACCCGACCCAGGCGATGAGCAGGAATCCGCTTGCGAGCACGCCGGCGGCCGCGCCCAGGCTGTTGGTGAAGTAGAGCATCGCCACCGACTCGCCGGCGGCGGCGCGGTGTGCGCGCGCGAGGCCCGCGCTCATCAGCGGGAAGGTCATGCCGAGCAACACCGACTGCGGCAGGATGAGCAGGCACGACAGCGCGAGCTTCGCGCCGAGCGCGAGCCACTCGTTCCCCAGGCGCGGCAGGAGCTGCTCGTAGGACCACTCGGTGGTGAAGACGAACATTCCGTGAAACACCAGGGCGGCAAGGCCGACCAGCGCTTCGACGATCGCGTAGACGGCGAGAGGGTTGGCGAGCCGGCCCGAGCGGCGCGCGCACCACGCCGCGCCCGCGGCCATCCCGCCCATGAAGACCGCGAGCACCAGCGACTGCGCGTAGGCGGCGTGGCCCAGAAACAGCTTCAGGTAGTGCGTCCAGATCGACTCGTAGATGAGCCCGGCGAACCCCGAGGCGGTGAATAGAACGTAGAAGGCGCCGCGCGACACGGAGCCGATGCTAATTTAACTAATGGCCTCGCGCCTTGCGGCGTTCTACTTTGCGTTCTTCGCGTACGCCGGCGCGCACGTGGCCTATTTCCCGCTGTATCTCGCCGACCGCGGCTTGAGTCCGGCGCACATCGCCTGGGTGCTGGCGCTCGGGCCGCTCACGCGCATCTTCGCGCCCGCGGCGTGGGGCTGGGTCGCCGACCGTACCGGCGCGCATCGGGCCGTGGTGGCGTTCTCTTGCGCGGTGACTGCCGGGGCGTATGCGGTCTTGCCTTACACCAGTCACATCGCATGGGTCATCGGCCTGATGAGCGTGCTCTCCGCCGGCGCGCTGCCGATCGTCGAAGCCATCACGCTCGGCTCGCTCGCCGGCCAATCGGGACGCTATGGCCCGATCCGCTTGTGGGGCTCGGTCGGCTTCATCGCCGTCGTCCTCGCGGGCGGCGCGTGGCTCGACTTTCAACCCGTCTCGACGTTGCCGGCGGCGCTCGTGGCGTTCATGCTCGCTGCGCTCGTCGTTGCGCTCGCGCTGCCCTCGACGAAGGCGCACGCGGCTGCCCCAGCGATCGCGTTCCGGGTCGGTCCCGAAGCGCGCGCTCTTTTCGCCGCCGGCATCTGCAACGCGATCGCGCACGGCGCGCTCTATGCCTTCCTCAGCCTGCATCTCGAGGCGCTCGGCTACAGCGCCACCACCATCGGCATGCTCTGGACGCTCGGCGTGCTCGCGGAGATCGTGGTGTTCTTCTACCTGCCGCAGATCTTTCGCCGGTTCGCACTTTCGACCATCCTGGTCGCGAGCCTGCTCGCCGGCGCGCTGCGCTTCGCCGCGATCGGCTGGGGCGCCGGGCATCTCTGGATAGTCCTGTTGGCGCAGTTGCTGCACGCCGCCACTTTCGGCTCGTTCCATGCGGCGAGTGTCGCCGCGGTGCATCGCCTGTTTCCCGAGCATGCGCAAGCCCGCGGCCAGGCGCTCTTTTCCGGATTCGTCTACGGCGCGGGCGCGGCCGCGGGGCTGGTCATTTCGGGCTGGGCCTGGCAGCTCGGCGGCGCGCCGCTCGCATTCTCGCTCGCCGCGCTCGGCGCGCTGGCAGGCGCGATCTTTGCTGGACAGTTGAAAGGCGCGGGACTGTGAGTTGTCAACTGAACAGTCCGCCAAACGTTGAGAGAGGTCACTATGGCTCGCACATTCGTCATCGGCTCCGCCCTCGCGGCGGCGCTCGTTTCCGGTTGCCAGACTGTCGATACCACGCAGGGTGGCGTGGTCGGCGTCGATCGCGATCAGCGCATGATGGTTTCCGCCGAGGAGGTCAACGCCGGCGCGCAGAAGGCGTATGCGCAGATGATGGCCGAGGCACAGAAAAAAGGCGCACTGGACAAGGACCCCGCGCAAGTGCAGCGCGTGCAGGCGATCACCAAGCGGCTCGTGGCGCAGGTCGGTGCGTTCCGGGCCGATGCAGGGAAATGGCCGTGGGAAGTGCATGTGATTTCGCTAGACCAGGTGAACGCGTGGTGCATGCCGGCTGGAAAAATGGCGATCTACACCGGGCTCATCCAGAAGCTGAACGCCACCGACGACGAGATCGCGGCGGTGATGGGACACGAAATCTCCCACGCGCTGCGCGAGCACTCGCGCGAGCAGATCTCGCGCCAGATGGGAACGCAGATGGGCATCGGCCTGATCGGCGCGCTGTTCGGCATCGGCGAGCTCGGGCAGAGCGTCGCGGGACAGGTCGCCAACGTGACGCTCAACCTGCCCAATTCGCGCCAGGCCGAGACCGAAGCCGACCGCATCGGCATCGAGCTCGCGGCGCGCGCCGGCTTCGATCCGAACGCCGCGATCTCCCTATGGGAGAAAATGGGCAAGATGGCGGGCGGCAATCAGCCGCCCAAGTGGCTGTCGACCCATCCGCCGCACGCGGACCGCATCGCCGACCTGCGCGTGTACGCGCAGAAGGTGGCGCCGCTCTACGCCGCCGCAAAAGGCAGCGCAGCGGCCGGCAAATAATCTATAATCCCATGTTTTCGCAGCGGAAACATGGGACCTTCGACGCTTTACGACAAGCTCTGGGAGAGCCACGTCGTCCACACCGAGGACGACGGCACCGCGCTCCTCTACATCGATCGCCACCTGGTCCATGAAGTGACGAGCGCGCAGGCCTACGAAGGCCTGCGCGAAGCCGGGCGCAAGCCCTGGCGCATCGAGTCGGTGGTCGCCACCGCCGACCACAACACGCCGACGACCGATTGGGACCAGGGCATCGAAGGCGTGCGCGACCCGATGGCGCGGCTGCAGATCGAGACGCTCGACGCCAACATGAAGGCGTTCGGCGCCAAGGTCTATTTTCCGTATCTCGACAAGCGCCAGGGCATCGTGCACGTGATCGGTCCGGAGCAGGGCGCGACGCTTCCCGGCATGACGGTGGTCTGCGGCGATTCGCACACCAGCACGCACGGCGCCTTCGCGTGCCTCGCGCACGGCATCGGCACCTCCGAGGTCGAGCACGTGCTCGCGACCCAGTGCCTGGTGACGCGCAAGATGAAGAACATGCGCGTGAACGTCGAGGGACCGCTCGCGCGCGGCGTCACCGCGAAGGACGTGGTGCTCGCGATCATCGGCCGCATCGGCACCGCCGGCGGCACCGGCCACGCCATCGAGTTCGCGGGCAGCACGATCCGCGCGCTGTCGATGGAAGGCCGCATGACGGTGTGCAACATGTCGATCGAGGCCGGCGCGCGCGCCGGCATGATCGCGGTCGACGACACCACGATCGCGTACGTCAAGGGCCGCCGCTTCGCGCCGCAGGGCTTCGACTGGGAGCGCGCGGTCGCTTACTGGAAGACGCTGAGGAGCGATCCGGACGCGAAGTTCGACCGCGAGCTCACGCTCGACGCGCGCGAGATCCGGCCGCACGTCACCTGGGGCACCTCGCCCGAGATGGTGGTGTCGGTCGAGGAGCGCGTGCCCGACCCGGACCGGGAGAAGGACAGCCAGCGGCGCGAAGGCATGGAGCGCGCGCTGCAGTACATGGGCCTCAAGCCGCGCACGCCGATCACCGACATCAAGATCGACAAGGTGTTCATCGGCTCGTGCACCAATTCGCGCATCGAGGACCTGCGCGCCGCCGCCGCGGTGGTGAAAGGCCGGCGCATCGCCGCCAATGTCCGGCTGGCGATGGTGGTTCCCGGCTCGGGACTGGTGAAGCAGCAGGCCGAGCGCGAAGGACTCGACCGCATCTTCCGCGACGCCGGCTTCCAGTGGCGCGAGCCCGGCTGCTCGATGTGCCTCGGCATGAACCCGGACCGCCTGGAGCCCGGCGAGCGTTGCGCCTCGACCTCGAACCGCAACTTCGAGGGGCGCCAGGGCACCGGCGGGCGCACCCACCTCGTAAGCCCGGCGATGGCCGCGGCCGCCGCGATCGCGGGACATTTCGTGGACATCAGAAAATGGTGAAGTTCACCGTCCTCAACGGGCTGGTGGCGCCGCTCGACCGCGCCAACGTCGATACCGACCAGATCATCCCGAAGGAATACCTGTCGTCGATCGAGCGCACCGGCTTCGGCAAGGGCCTGTTCGCCGCGTGGCGCAAGGATCCGCAGTTCGTGCTCAACCAGCCGCAGTACAAGGGCGCCACCATCCTGCTCGCGCGCAAGAATTTCGGCTGCGGCTCCTCGCGCGAGCACGCGCCCTGGGCGCTCATGGACTACGGCTTCCGCTGCGTGATCGCGCCCTCGTACGCCGACATCTTCTTCACCAACTCGTTCAAGAACGGCTTCCTGCCGGTGGTGCTGCGCGAGGACGAGGTCGATCGCCTGTTCCACGATTGCGCCGCGTTCCCGGGGTTGCGCCTGGTGGTCGACCTGGAGAGCCAGACGGTGGCGAGCGCCAACAACGACAAGTCGTTTCGCTTCGAGATCGATCCATTCCGCAAGTACTGCCTGCTGAACGGCCTGGACGAGATCGGCCTCACGCTGCGCCACGCGGACAAGATCCGCGGCTTCGAGGCGCAGCGCAAAGCGCAGTATCCCTGGTACTTCTAGATGAACGTCGCCATTCTGCCCGGTGACGGCATCGGGCCGGAGATCATTGCGCAGGCGCGCAAGGTCCTGCAGAAACTGAACCTCGCGCTCGAGTTCACCGAGGCGCCGGTCGGCGGTGCCGCCTACGAGGCCGCCGGCGATCCGCTGCCCGCCGCCACGCTGCGGGTCGCGAAGCAGGCCGACGCGGTCCTGTTCGGCGCGGTGGGCGATCCGCGCTACGACGCGCTCGAGCGCGCGAAGCGCCCGGAGCAGGCGATCCTCGGGCTGCGCCGGGAGCTCGGCCTGTTTGCCAACCTGCGTCCGGCGCGCGTGCATCCCGAGCTCGCCGAGGCTTCCGCGCTCAAGCCCGAGGTCGTCTCGGGCCTCGACATCCTGATCGTGCGCGAGCTCACCGGCGACATCTATTTCGGAAAACCGCGTGGCATCCGCGAAGTACCGGGCGGTCGCGAAGGCTTCGACACCATGCACTACAGCGAGCCTGAGATCCGGCGCATCGCGCGCGTCGCGTTCGAGGCAGCCCGCAAGCGCAGCAAGCGCGTCTGCTCGGTCGACAAGGCCAACGTGCTGGAGACCTCGCAGCTCTGGAGAGAAGTGTTGACTCAGGAATCCAGAAACTATCCGGACGTCGAGCTGACCCACATGTACGTCGACAACTGCGCGATGCAGCTCGTACGCCACCCGAAGCAGTTCGACGTGATCGTCACCGGCAACATGTTCGGCGACATCCTCTCCGACGAGGCCTCGATGCTCACCGGCTCGATCGGCATGCTGCCCTCGGCGTCGCTCGACGAGCGTGGCAAGGGCCTGTACGAGCCGATTCACGGTACCGCGCCCGACATCGCCGGCAAGGGCTTGGCCAACCCCTTGGCCACGATCCTTTCGGCGGCGCTGATGCTGCGCTATTCGCTCGGCCAGCCGCGCGCCGCCGAGCGCGTCGAGCAGGCGGTCACCAAAGTGCTCAGGTCAGGATTGCGGACCGCCGATATCCAGACACCAGGAACGCGGCGCGCCGGAACGCAAGAAATGGGCGACGCGGTCGTGGCGGCGCTTTAAACTATGGGCATGCTGAGAGTCGGGATCGTCGGCTGGCGCGGAATGGTGGGGTCGGTGCTCGTGCAGCGCATGCGCGAGGAGCGCGACTTCGACCATGTCGAGCCGGTGTTCTTCTCCACCTCGCAAGCCGGCGGCAAGGGGCCGGCCATCGGCAAGGCCACCGAAGCGGTGAAGGACGCCACGAGCGTCGCCGAATTGAAGAAGCTGCCGGTGATCATCTCGTGCCAGGGTGGCGACTACACCAGCGAGATCTATCCCAAGCTGCGCAAGGAAGGCTGGAACGGCTACTGGATCGACGCCGCCAGCGCGCTACGTATGAACGAGGACGCGGTGATCATCCTCGATCCGCTGAACATGGATCTGATCAAGCGCGCCATCAAGGCGGGAACCCGCAATTACATCGGCGGCAACTGCACCGTGAGCCTGATGCTCATGGGCATGGCCGGCCTTTTCCAGCGCGATGAAGTCGAGTGGATGACGAGCATGACCTACCAGGCCGCCTCGGGCCAGGGCGCGGCCGCGATGCGCGATCTCGTGGCGCAGATGGCGGAAATCGGCGGCGAAACGCGCAAGCTGATCGACGATCCCGCGTCCGCGATCCTGGACATCGACCGCACCGTGACCGATTCCATCCGCGCGCGCGATTTTCCGAGGGAGGCGATCGGCTATCCGCTTGCCGGCAGCCTGCTGCCGTGGATCGACAAGGACCTCGGCAACGGCCAGAGCCGCGAGGAGTGGAAGGCGCAGGCCGAAGCCAACAAGATCCTGGGCCGCAACGGCAACGCCATCCCGGTGGACGGGATCTGCGTGCGCATCGGCGCCATGCGCTGCCACAGCCAGGCGATGACCATCAAGCTGCGCCGGGCGCTGCCGATGGACGAGGTCGAGGGAATGCTCGCCGAGGCGCACGACTGGGTGAAAGTGGTGCCGAACCGCCGCGAAGAGAGCCTGGCCGAGCTCACCCCGGCGGCGGTGACCGGCAAGCTCACGGTGCCGGTGGGCCGCCTGCGCAAGCTGCCCATGGGGGATGACTACCTGGCCGCCTTTACCGTAGGGGATCAGCTCCTATGGGGGGCTGCGGAGCCCCTGCGCCGCATGGTGCGTATTCTCTTGGATGCTGGGGTGCAGCACTAAAAATCGAGAAACTTTCTCGATTTGCAGGCCTAAGACCATGATGTTAATGTACTTGGTCCTAGCTAAGAAGACTCAAGGGGGATGGGCAACCAGTGGGCAGAGCGATAATCGTCGCGATCATTGCAGCCGGGCTGGCGCTGGCAGCGCCGCTTGTCGCGCATGCTGCCGGCCTGGGCAAGCTGAATGTCCTGTCCCCGCTCGGGCAGCCGCTTAACGCAGAAATCGAAATCGTCGCGCTACGCCCGGGCGAAGAAGACGGCTTGACGGCGCGCGTCGCGGGTCCCGACGCGTTCGCCTCTGCGGGCATCGAGCCCTCGGCAGTCCTCAACACGATGCGATTCGCGATCGAGCGCCGCGGCACGCAGCGCATCCTTCGCGTGACCACGGTGCAGCCGGTCAACGATCCGTTCGTCGAGATGCTGGTCGAGCTGCAGTGGCAGACCGGGCGTCTGGTGCGCGAATACAC
>Ga0075430_100005930_pt1 | contig 10321 bp, 4 predicted proteins | sample RhiMetdeltSRZDD4_FD_75294 | JGI IMG/M metagenome (GOLD analysis project Ga0075430, IMG submission 75294) | Populus rhizosphere microbial communities from Tennessee, USA - Rhizosphere MetaG P. deltoides SRZDD4 | ecosystem: Host-associated > Plants > Roots > Rhizosphere > Soil | place: USA...
GTAGAAGCGCCCGCCGCGCAAGATATCGCGGGTCAGTTGCGCGCCGATGATTGCCGGCAGGAATTCATTCACCACGATCCACTGGTAGTGCCAGGTGACGATCTGTCGCGCTCGCGCGAACAACCTGGCCTCTGCGCGATCGCCGCCCGCGCCAGCCCGCTGCTCATCGCCGTCATCGCGGAGCATGTCGACGACGTTGTTGTGGAACATGAGAAAAGCGGCCTGCATTCCCGCGAGGATCACGTGTTCATCGTTGCGCGGGTCGGCGATCATCGCGTTCTCGTCGCCCATCCGCGGGACATCCTCGAACGTTCCACCGCTTTCGACTTTCATTTTGATGCGATCGGCAGGATCGTAAAGATGTGGATCTTCGATCCAGCCGCGGCCGTACACGGCGTCGAGATCCAGGCTCGGCGTGCGCGCGTTCGCCGAGCTCTCTGGCGCAGTTGGTACACCGAGCGGCGATGACGTATCGAACGTCATGTCGTGATCGATGAACTGCCCGAGAAACGTGATTCCCGCGGTGTGCGTCGGGTTGTCGCGATTGTTCGGGCTGAGGTCCGGCTTGGTGATCAACTCGATCGGGCCAAGGTGCAGCGGATCCTGCGCGTCCATCAATCCGCCGGGCGCGCCCATATCCGCGAGCGCCGCACGCATCGCCGGAGTCGCTTCCGCAAACGATGGCAGACCAGGAAACATTCGACTGAAGCGTTGCGGCTGTGTCCGGGCGTGTGTCTCACTCGTTTGCGCGATCGCAACAGGGGGGCCGAGCACCGCCGCTCCAGCCGCACCCGCGGCGCTCGTTCCTAATCCAGTCAGAAATCCTCGTCGAGTCATGCTCATTGCCATCGCTCCTTCACGCGCTCCGAGACACCTCCGGCAGGCCGGCAGATTGCTCAGCTAAGAAATGCGAACAGGTTTTGGGAAGCAGTCGAAGCGGCGAGGCGCTGGTGCAATATCGATTCCCCGTTGCACGCACTGAAAATGGAAGGCGTCACGCTTCGTGGGTGACGCCCTCGTGCATCAGCACGCGTCGTTTGGGGCCAACGATCGAGTAAGAACTTCGAGTGCGAACGATTTATGGCAGCGCGAAGACGAACACTTGTCCGGTCGTGCTTGGCTTGATCTCCGGGGTCACGCGAAGGGTGGCGTTCGCGACGCCCGACGGTCCAGTTGCGACCGAGATGTACTGCTTTCCATCGACCGCGAACGTGATCGGGTAGCCGCTCACCGGCGCACCGAGGTTGGTCTCCCACAGCACCTTGCCGCTTCGTTCGTCGAAGGCGCGGAAACGGCCGTTCGCGTCGCCGCCGAACACGAGTCCTCCAGCCGTCGCGACGAGCGAGAACACACCCGCACGCTGTTCGTACTTCCACAATGTTTTCCCGGTTTCAGCCGAGATTGCCCACACGGCCCCGACCTGTCGGTACCGGGAGCGATGATGGTGGGGAAGTCGAGTCCGTATACCTTGGACGGATCGCGCTTATCAGTGTTCGTCGTGAAGTTACCGCACAAATTCTGCATCGGCATGTACATCACGTTCGTGCGCGGATCGTAGGCTCCGGCTGGCCAATTCTTGCCGCCCTGAGCGCCTGGACAAATCATCTTTGACTCGCCCAGCCTGGAGAACGTCGCCTCAGGGTTGACCGTGACTGCACCAGAGGCGCCGTCGATGCTCTTGATCACGTTCTGCATGACCGTGGGGCGCGCCCACAGGAACTCGCCGGTTGCACGATCGAGTGTGTAGACGACACCGGTCTTTCCCGGAATGCCGGTGACGACCTTGCGCCGCTCGCCGGCCTTAATCTTCGGATTGATCCACGCCACCTCTTTTGGATCGGGGGCGATGGCGGTTTCCACCAGCAGTCGCTCGAATGGATGATCGAGATCCCAGTGATCGACGACGTGCTGGTAGTGCCAGATGATCTTGCCGGTGTCGGCATCGAGCGCGAGCGTGGAGTTGTGGTAGAGATACGTCAGGTTGTTGCCGGCGAGCGTGAACTTGGGCGCGGGGATCGTCACCGAGGTTCCGACGAAAATGCGATTGAGCTCAGGGTCATAGCTCGGCACCATCCACGTTCCGACGTGCCAGCGTTCGGCCATGGGCACGTCGCCCCACGTTTCGTAACCCGGTTCACCCGGCAGCGGAATCGTCCGCGTCCGCCACACCTCTTTGCCGGTGGCGGCGTCGTGCGCAGTGATGATGCACGCGTCGTTGCCCGCATCGGGTTGGCACTGGCGCCCGGTGATCACCTTGCCGTTTGCGATGATGGGACCCGCACTGGAGCGCGCTCGCTTCTTGGCTTCCATGACCGCGGTTTCCCACACCATGTTGCCGGTGTGGACGTCGACGGCGTAAATCTGATTGTCGGCGCTCCCGTCGATCAGCGTGCTGCCCCACATCGCGATATTGCGGTTGGTGCCGCCGTTGACTCCTTCCGGCAGTTTGCGGCGGTGCTCCCAGATCAGGTCGCCCGTCTTCGCGTTGATCGCGGCGATGACGTCGCCAGGTCCCGGCACGTACATCACACCGTCGTAGACGAGCGGAGTCGCTTCGACCGTGCCAGTTCCCAGGCCGCGGGTCCACACCATCCTGATTCGTGACACGTTGTTGCGATCGATCTGGTCGAGCGGGCTGTAGCCCCAGCCATCGAGCGTGCGTCGCCACGACAGCCAGTTCGCCGGGTCCGGTTTCCAGAGCATTTCGTCGGTCACCGGTACGTAGGGATGGCTGCCATTCGTGGCCGCCGGTCGGTTGGTCTGCGCGCTCGTAGTCAGAGTGGCCACGAGGCTCAGGGCGACCAGTACGAACGAGGTATGTTTCATGACAGCTCCAGACTACAAACGCTGCTCGGCCACGGACGGCCACGAAGCCACAAATGCCACGAAAATCCTCGGTCCTTCGTGGCTATACGTCTTCGTGATCGTCGTGGCTAAAAGTCAATCTGCGCGCTGAACTTCGCGAACCGCGCGGTCATCACCGTCGTCGGCGTGAGCCACGGTCCGTTCGCGATGAAGTTCTCGTTGTAGCTCAGACCGGGTGCGGCGTTGATGATGTTGAAGATGTCCATGCCGACATTGGCGCGCAGGCCGCTGAAGCGCAGGATCTTCGCGATTCTCAAGTGCAGCTCGTTGACCCGCTCGCCGTACTTGGACCCAGGCTCGATCAGGTTCACGGTGGCGTTTGCGGCTCCGCCAGAAAGTGGACGACCGAGGATCGGCGCGATGGCGGCGTTGGACACCGTGTAATTGGCGCGCAGGTGACCGCCGTTGGTCGGCGTGCCCGCGAAGCTCACCACCATGCCTGGCTTGCTGAGGAACGTCACGCCGAGCTGAACGTCGATTTTCGGAACGTTGTAGGTTGCGAGCCCCTTGTAGTACGGCAGATACCCGCTGACCACGTGGCAGTACGGATCCAGCAGCGCCGTTTCCGGCACCTTCGCGCGGACCTCACAGCTGTCGGACGTCGTCCGGCCGAAGTTGAAGCCGCCCTGTACCGTGAGCTGCGACAGCCGGGCGTTGGCGTTGAAGTCCACGCCGTTGAAGAACACGTACTGATTGCCGTACTTCTCCGACGTGGTAATGAAGTTGTTGGTCTGACCGAAGACATTCGGGTTGACGTCGTAGAGTCCCGCCACCTGATATCCACCACCGCCGGGCAGCCGCGAGTCCTGCGGCGCCGTGACGTAGAACTCAGTGACGTCGTTCGGTCCAATCGCCAGGTTGTCCGTCACGTTGAATCCGTGGAACACGCGTCGCACGTAGCCGACGTCGATGGAGACACGTGGAATCAGTTCGTGCTGGACGGACACGCCGAAGTTCCAATCCGACGGTCGCACACCCCATCCATGCTGGATGTCCGGATCGACGGTGTTGCTGAAGACGTTCGGGTTGCCGAAGTTCCGGTTCGCGAAGGCACCGCAGACGTCACCGCCTGCCGCCCGAAGGTCCTGCGCGTTGGGGTTTAGCAGATCGCAGTCGGCGACCCAGTCGCGGTCCACGTCCGTCCACGCGCGCGCCACGCTCTGCGGGATCCGGCTCGTCGGATTCGCGAAGGCATACCGCCTTCCCGTGAACGCCGCTTCTAGGTAGCGTCCGAACGTTCCCTTGACCGCCGTTTTGCCGTTGCCGAACAGGTCGTAGACCACCGAGACGCGAGGACCGATGTCGTGGAAGGAATCGACGAGCGGCGTCTTCGGGAACGTCACTGGATCGGGAAAGAACTGGGCAGGTCCGACCTGCTGCTCGGGGCTCCAGCTCCACGCCTTGTCGTACCGTGCCGCTGCCTGCAGCGTCAGCCGGTTGCGCGTCCATTGCCCCTGTACGTAGAGGCTGTCGGTGCGCATCCACAGGTCATTGGGGTAGTTGTTGATGAACATGGTGAGCTGGTTCGGCACACCGTTGTTGACGCGATATTGCAAGTTGTTCGGTGCCCGGTTGCTGTTGCGGATGTCGCCGAGGAGGTTGCCCTGATACCCCGCCTTGAACGACAACGCCCCGGTCACCCTCGCCAGGTTTGCGCGCCAGTTGTAGATGCGGTTCTTGTTGCGACCGCTGATGAAGAGGTCGACGCTCTGCGATCGATAAATCAACCCGGCGATGTTGCCGTTGGCGGGGCAGCCGGCCGTGCACTGCTCCTGCATCCGGATCAAGTCGCCCGTGTACGGGTCGTCCTTCTGCCGCCCGCCCCAGTCGGCGCGATACGAGCCATACGCCAGCTCGAACAGCACCTGGTTGTTGACCGGTGACGTCCACGAGATCTGTCCTACTTGCACCGGCCATTGGTCGCCTGCCGATCTCGATTCCGGTGCCGACAACGCCTGCTGACCACCGTTCTCGCAGCTCTTGCAGATGAACTGCTCGTCCCAGAAGACGTTCAACTTGTTGCGCGGCGTCAGCTGCGACGTGAGGCGCAGATTGAAGTTGTGATTCTCTCTGTCGATGATGGCCTGGTGGCCGAAGTCGGCCTCGTAGGTCCAGACGTTCGCGAGACCCTGGTTCTGGTTGTAGTACATGTCGAACAGCTGCGCCGTTCCCTGCCGCCGTGTCGATCCAAAGAACCACAAGCGATCCTGCCGAATCGGTCCGCCCACCGCGGCGCTGACGTCGTAATTCCTGATGAGCGGTGTCGGCGCCGTTGCGCCTGCCGCTTTGAGTTCCTCGGTGAGGTTGGTACCTTGCAGCGCCTCCGGGCCCCAACCCGCGTAGAAGCTGCCTGTCATCGAGTTGCCGCCGGTCCGCGGCACCATGTTCAGCACAGGCCCTCCGGTCTCCGTTTCACCGAGTGCTCCTCCGACGGTGACCGAGATTTCCTGCGAGTTTCGCGAGTCCGAGAAGTAGTTCGACGAGCTTCCCTGCGGGACGGAGATCAGCAGGCCGTCCAGCAACGTTCGACCTTCCTCGTTGGCGCGGCCGGCGAGGAGCGCGCCGTGCGCGCTGAACGTGCACGCGCAAGGCCCCGTGGCGATGTCCTGTGATCCACCGACGATGCCGGGTGCAAGCGACAGGATCGACGAATACCCACCCGCGGTCGGGAGCGACGTAATGACGTCCCTCGCCACGACCGACTCTCGCCGCGCGGTCTGAACGTCGACGATCGGCGACTCGCCGGTCACCGTGATCGTTTCCTCGAGCGTGCCGACCTTCAGTTCGGCATTGACGTTGAACGTGGCGGCTCCCGCCAGCTCGATGCCCTCGCGCCTGACCGTGCTGAAGCCCGCCAAGGCGAAGTTCACCGTGTAGACACCGGGCCGCAGATTCTCGATTCGATACTGACCCGTGGCGTCGGTGACGGCGCTGCGGACCTTTTCAATAAGTTCGGGGCTCGATGCCTCGACGGTTACGCCCGGCAGAACCGCCCCTGACGTGTCTCTGACGGTGCCGGCGATAGAGGCTTGCGCTTGCGCGTAGAGAAGGGTGGGTGCCAGGAGTACGCACCACAGCACTCCCCCGACTCTCAAAGAGGAAAACATCAACCCCACCTCCGTGTGTGGGCGTAAACCTTGACCTCGACCACCGAGAGCCTCAATACCCAAAATCGGGTAGCGAATACTGAATGGTGGACTCGGGGCTCGGGACTCGGGTTCGAGACGGAATTTTGTGTCCAAAGCTGAGCCGCGATCACTCGATATGGATGATCCCTCTTCGCAAGGCGACATTCACAGCGGCTGTGCGCTCGTTCACCCTGAGCTTCGCGAAGATATTCTTCACGTGCACCGGGACCGTGTCCTCGCTGAGGCCGAGAATCGCCGCGATCTCCTTGTTGCGCTTTCCCTGCGATACCAGTTGCAGTACCTGGATCTCGCGCGGGGTCAACGTCGGGTGTGCCGCCCGCTGATCGAGGCGTGCCCGCACACTGGGAGGCATTGGATTTCCGCCCGCGTGGACTTCCCGCACCACCCTGATGAGGTCGTCGGACAGCGCATCCTTCAAGAGATACGTCGTGGCCCCGGCCGACAACGCCCGATGAATGTCCTCGTCGCCCTGATACATCGTCAGCACCACGATCCGAGCGGTCGGATATTCGCGCCTGATCTCGCGAATCGCATCGATGCCGCTCTTGTCGCCAAGACGAAGGTCCATCAACGTGATGTCGGGCAGATGTCGCTTGAACTCGCTCACGGCTTCATCAGCCGTAGCGGCGGTGGCGACGACGGTGATGTCCGGTTCGCGCGCGAGGATGAGGGCGATCCCCTCGCGGACGATACGATGGTCGTCGACGCACAGCAGTCGAACAGGGGCTGAGCTCATCATATGGCGGCGGGTAGATTGTTTTTTGCCTGACCGGAAAGCGGGATCACGGCGTCGATCGATGTGCCTTGTCCGGCGGCGGAGACGATAGAAAAAGTGCCACCAAGCTCCTCGGCCCTTTCCTTCATCGTCGTAAGCCCGTAATGGCTGTCCTCATCAACCAGGGAGCGGTGGGCGTTGAATCCACAGCCATCATCTTCAACCCGCAGCTTGACGACCTGCGACTCAAACGCGATCTCGAGATGGATGCGCCGCGCCTGGGCGTGACGGACCGCGTTGGTGATCGCTTCCTGTCCGATGCGAAGCAGTTGGTTGTCGACCTTTGGCGGACGGGTCGCGTCGTCTCCAGTGACCACTGATGTGAAGCGAATGGGTTTGTCGCGGATAGCCTCCTTGGCAAACGCCCCGAGCGCGGCAGCAAGATCATGAGTCTCGAGTATTGGCGAGCGGAGGTCCCAGATCGACTGGCGCGCCTCACGGATGTAGGCCTCGACCTGGCGACGAATGCGCGTCAGTTGCTCGCGTGCGCTCACAGACGATGGACCGAGTGCGTTCGCGATGCCATCGAACTGCAGGGCGACTCCCACCAGGCTCTGTAGCAGGGTGTCGTGGATCTCCCGACTGAGTCGCGCGCGTTCTGCGAGGGCCAGCGAGAACTGCTGCCGAACGAGTGCCAGTCGGAATCGCCAGACCAGTACCGTGCACGCGGCGATCATGGTGGCCACGAGGGCGTAGAACCAACGCGTCTGATAGATGGCCGGCTCGATCGCAAATGCCCAATCCGCCGCCGACGTACTCCACGTGCCGTCCTCGGAATGCGCTTCGACACGGAACCGATAGTCGCGGGGGGAGAGGTTCGTGTAGAAGACGGTGCGTCGCGGACCGGCATCCACCCAGTCGGTGTCGAAGCCATCGAGCCGATAGCGGAAGCGAATGCGATTTGGTGCGGCAAAGGCGAGGACAGTGAAACTCAGCTCGAGACGACGTGTTCCTGCGGGGAGCCGGTGCTGTGTGAGATCCAGGCGCTGGTCGTTGGCGATTGCCTCTTCGATTCGAATCACTGGCGGACCCGTGCGCGGCTTCAATTCGGCGGGATCGACCTCCGTGACACCACCGCCCCGTACGAACCAGAGCCGGCCGTTGGCTTCACGAGCCGAGTTGATCTGACCGAGTGGCGCGCCGGCGAGTCCGTCCTTGGGGTCGTACATCTGATAAAGCATGCGACCAGATGGAGATGCCATCGCCGCGGCGATGTCGTCACGAGAGAGCCGCACGATCCCGCGATCGAGACTGAGCCACAAATCGCCAGTCGCGTCCTCGACGATCGACCACACGCGTTTCCCCGGAAGACCGTGCGTCGAGCTGACCGATGTGATTCGCCCGTCGGCGAAGCGGCTCAAACCTTCGCTCGTGCCGAGCCAGATCGCACCATCGTGATCCTCGAACATGTCGTAAAGGGCCACATCCGTCGGTGAGGACAGTCCGTCAGTGCCGCCAAGCACTTGGAACGTGCCATCCGGGTTCAGAATCCCGATCCTGTTGCCCGATCCGAGCCACAGACGCTGGTGGCTGTCGGCATCGGCGAACGTCAGGGTCGAGAAACCCGCTTCACGTGGAAGCGTCAGCGGAACCGGGGTCGATCCGTTCCACCGATATATCCACTGCCCATCTCCGAGCCAGAGCCCTCCACCGGGTGCCGGCGCGATCGAGAGCACCAGCATTTCCGATCGGGATCCGAGGTCCTCATGGATCACGCGTCCGTTCGTGAGGCGCCATAATCCGTCGGCGGCGCCGACCCATAGCGTCCCTTGCTGGTCACGGAAGAGCGTCCGGATCTCGGGTGCAGATCCGAGGTGATCCGCGCGCCATCCCGACGGTGACTCTTTGAGCTGAACGAGTCCTCTCGTCGTACCCGCCAGTACCTCGTCGGCCCCGTTAGGGAGCACGGTCAGCACAAAGCCCACGTCTTCGAGCGGCGTTAACGCGCGTTTCGTCAATCGATGCAGACCAACGGTCGTGCCGACCCAGACGTTCCCGTCGCGATCCTCCGTGAGCGACAGCACGGAATCGCTCGATAGTCCCGTGCGGAGCGCAGCGCGTTCGATGGACGCGACTCGATCTGCCGTTCGGACTCGCCACAGGCCGTCGCCAAACGTGCCCACCCACAAGGTGTCCTGCCGGTCGTGTAGCAGGCGGTAACCCGCCGCTTCGAGTGAATGTGCGGGTGCACGCGGAGCGCCCAGTTGACGGAAACCCGCCGCCACGTCGGTCGTCCAGATCTGCCCGTTGTGATCTTCGTCAATGCCCCAGACGTGCTCGTCGGACGCGAGGCGAAACGCGGTCGTTGTTCCAACCTGCTCGAACACACCCCAACGAGTGCCAACCCACACCGTGCCCGCTCGACTGGCGAACAGGTGGCGCACCAGGCCTGTCCGCCCTTTCCACGGCAGCGCTACCTTCCGCCATCGGCTGCCGTCCCAGTTGTACAAGTCCCAGTCGACGATGGCCCACATCGCGCCGCCACCGTCCTCGACGACAGCGGTGACCGATTCGAGCCCTTCGAGGCCCGTGTCGTATCGCTGCACGCGTTCGCCGTGAATTCGACCGATGCTCGCTGGATTCGCCGACCCGACCCAGAGGCCACCGCCTTTCGCGCCGGTGAGCGAGGTCACCGATCCGAGAATCGGTGTGTCACTCAGGCTGTCCCACAAGAAGAACCGCCAACCGTCGAAGCGCAAAAGCCCAGCATCCGCGCCGATCCACAGATAGCCATCGTCAGACTGGGCAATGGCGTAGACCGATCCGAGTGGACGGCCGGCGCCGTCGTTCCACGAGGTGAGGGAATAGCCGGACAGGATGCCGTCCGCAGGGGACGCGGCGGCCGTTAGAGCTGCGCCGCCGAGTAAGCTCAGTGCCAACGCCAGTCGAACGAGAACCACGAGGCGAACGATAGCAGAGTTGCCGACGGATGTGCTGTCGCGCGGAAACGACTACTTTTGATGAGGGTAGAGGCGGGTCTTCAGAGACCCGCCTGAGAAGGCGGGGACGCTCACGCGCCCCTCGCTTTTCTGTTTATTTGGTGCACGATGGGGCGAGAGTGCGGGCAGAGAGAACCATGACCTTCGCCTCATGTCCGGGGGACAGCGTCGCCTCGGTTCGCGACTTCACCTCCGTATCGGGCGCCTTATCCCGATTGATCTTGGTTTCTTCCTCCACTTTTACCTTGACGTCGTCGTCGCCGTTCTTCGGGTCGAGTGCGACCGCGGTGATCAGCACCTGGTGGCCGACATGCGCCCCAAGATCGACGCCTTGCTGTGGCGTGAGTTCGTACGATGCCTTCAGACCCGCGACGCCTGCGCGGTGACTGTCATCGCGATCGATTTTGGTTCGCGACTTCGTCACCTTGTTGCCATGATCGTCGACTTCCGTCTCTACTTTCGACTTCGTCGTGACCTCGTCACTCGTGCTCACGGTCGCGTTCTTGAGCGTGAAGAGGCTATTCGGTCCTCGCTCGAGGCAGCCAGTCAGCGTGATCGCGCGCGCGTCATTGCCACTGACCCGCGTTCTCGAT
>Ga0075430_100005936_pt1 | contig 10317 bp, 7 predicted proteins | sample RhiMetdeltSRZDD4_FD_75294 | JGI IMG/M metagenome (GOLD analysis project Ga0075430, IMG submission 75294) | Populus rhizosphere microbial communities from Tennessee, USA - Rhizosphere MetaG P. deltoides SRZDD4 | ecosystem: Host-associated > Plants > Roots > Rhizosphere > Soil | place: USA...
TCCGCGAAGCCGGCCCCCTCCTGGACGGAGCCCGAGGCCACCGCGCTCGCCGCGAGCCGGCCCGCCGGCACGTTCGCCCGGCCAACCTCCTCCCCGTTCAGGTACGCGATGAAGCCGTCGTCGGCGAGCACCCGGAGCACGAGCTTCTCCACGCGCTTCGGATCATCGAGCTTGACGGCGATGCGCGCGAAGAGGCTCGTGTAGCCGCTCGGCATGTCATCGAGCCGGGTCCCGATCGTCGCGAGCTCCGCCTCCTCGGGGCTGTAGCCGAAGCCGGACGGGCCCTGCTCCCACTTCGAGTCGTCGAAGGCGGTCTGGATCCATTCGGCGGGGGGATCGGACCTCCCGCGGAAGAGCTTCCAGACGGCGCCCTGCGGGACGATCTCGGTGCCGGGCCCCGCTGCGGGGGGCGGCGCCGTGATCGGGGACAGGTCGTAGAGGCGCACCGCCTTGTCATCTCCGGCCGCGGCAGCCTTGCGGCCATCCGCCGAGATGGCGGCCGCGCGGACCGGACCGCCTCCTCCATCGAGCTTCGCCGCCTCCTTCCGGTTTCCCGTCGACCAGAGGTGAGCGCTGCCGTCCTCGCATCCCGTGAAGAGCCAGCCGCCATCCGCGCTGATCCCCATCGCCTCGATGGGCGAGGCTCCGGCGTACGCGGTCGAGCCGCTCGCGGGGACATCCCAGAGCTTGATGGTCTTGTCCTCGCTCGCCGTCGCCACCGATGAGCCATCCGGGCTGAAGCAGAGGGAGAGCACCTTCGAGGCGTGGCCCGTGAGCGTCGAGAGCAGCTTCCCCCCGTCGAGCTCCCAGATCCTCACGGTCCTGTCGAAGCTTCCCGTCGCCACGCGGGTGCCGTCGGGGCTGAAGCGAACCTGGTACACGTCCGCCTCGTGGCCCTCGAGCTTCCGGTCGGGCTCGACGAGGAGGGGCTGCGCCGGCCTCGCCTCGGCCTTCGGCTCCTCGCCGAGCCCCTCGCCGAGAAAGAAAGCCAGGAGGAGCGCAGGAAGGAGGCCGTGCGCTTGCCGGGGACGCGCGGAAGGTGTCATGGGAGTTCTCCGTGGAAGCTGTTCCGCCACCGCCAACTCAGTGCCCTGGCACGATTCTACCCGCGCGGGCCGCGGGGGGGGCTGCCGCCGCTCCGGATAGGGGAATTCCGCGCGGGTGGGGCAGTTTGGTAGGGGCAGTATCGTGGGAGTGAAGGTGTGGTTCATAGCCGGGTGTAACCCGGCGTTGAACCATGCCCGAATTCCTTGGACATCCTTTCGCGCAGGCGATTAGGCTGCGGCGCCGCCGGCCCCCGGCGGCCTACCACCAGGCCATGACGAAGAAGAAGACCGTCCGGAAGAAGATCGCGGCGGGCGCGTCCTCCAGGGCCTCTTCGCGGAAGACCACGAAGCACGTGGATCTCCTTTTCCAGATGGACCGCGACGAGAGGTCTGCCTACCTGGAGAGCCTCTCCCGGGAGAACACCGTCAAGGTGTTCGAGGAAAGCCATGCCGCGGAACTCGTCAACATCCTCCTCGACCTGAAGAAGGCCGTGGTGAAGCGTCTCTTCGAGGTCGCGGCCGCCGAGCGAAGACGCGGCCTCCTCGAAGTCGCGGTGCTCTATCACTACAAGGAGTACCTCACGAACCCGCTCCCGCTCCGCGTGGAGACCGACACGGGAGCCGCCGTCCCGAACTACTACGCGATCCTGGGGGTCCCGCGCGACGCCAGCGACGAGGACCTGAAGATCGCGTATCGCTACCTCGAGAAGGCCCATTCCCCCGACGTGTTCCCGCCCGCGATGCGGAAGGCCGGGGAGGAGAGGCTGAAGGAGATCGAGGAGGCCTACGACAACCTGAAGAGCCCGGAGCGGCGCTCGCGAGCGGACAGGCTGCTCCCGAACATCTCCTATCTCTATCCGCGCCGCGATCAGTCGTGGCTGGAGTCGGTATACCGGCTGCTCGCGTGACCTCCCGCACCGCGCGAGTCCTCGCCCTCCTCCTGTCGGCGGGCGCGACCGGCTGCCGCCACCTGCTCGAGCCCATCGAGCCGCGCAGCCTCAGCATCGCGGAGAGCGAGGCCGTGCGCTTCCCGGAGGGGACCGCGGCGTGGATCGAGAACGCGCACACGGAGCGCCTCCTCACGCCCATCCTCACCGAAGGCCTCCACACCATAGAGGCCGACCTCCGCGAATGGACCGCGAGGCTCGTCTCCGAGGTCGGCCGGGAGCTGGGGCGCCGCGGAGTCGCCGTCTACATCCCCGAGTCGTCCCTGCGGGGCACGTCCATCGCTCTCGAGCCCGTACCCCCCCTGCCGGCGGATCCCGCCACCTTCCGGAAGCTCCGGCTCCGCCTCAGCGGACTCGAGCCGCCGCGCGCCGGGCACGGAGAGGGACCGCGGATCCGGGCCGAGGTGGAGAGCGAGGACGGCAAGTTCACCGCCGCGTATGCCGCGGGAGTTGGGGCGCGAGGGTTCCGCGATGCCCTCTTCGACCTGAAGAAGATGATCCTCGACGATGGCGCGCTCCATTCCTGGCTCCGGAACGCGCCATCGCCGACCGCCGGGGCGGCAGGAGCCATGAAAGCCATGAAAGGATGAGACGCATGAGGTCCTGGAGCATCATCTGCGCCGCCGCGTTCGCGGCCGGCTGCGCGAGCGCGACCGACTCGGCCCGGATGGAGGGTCCCGCCACGCTCGAGGAAGCGAAGGCGCTACCCTTCCGACCCCTGTGGAACGGGCGCAACCTGGAGGGCTGGGTAAAGGTCCTCGACAGCGACTGGATCGTCGATGACGGCGTACTCCTCAGCCGGCAGAACCCTCGTGGCCGCCGCGAGGGGGAGAGCTGGCTCGTGACGGAAAAGGACTACGAGGACTTCGCGCTCCGCGTGGAGTTCCGTCTGACGCCCGGGGGGAACAGCGGCGTCTTCCTGCGCGATCCCATCCCGCGCGCGGAGCGGCTAGCCGCCCCCGATGGCGGCAAGGCCCCCTGGGATGCGGGGTTCGAGGCCCAGATCAACGCGGAGGACCCGACCTATCCGACGGGGAGCATCTGGGAGATCGCGAAGGCGCCCCCGGGACTCCACACGCCGGGGGAATGGACCGAGATGCTCATCCTCGTCCGGGGGAATCGGGTGATGACCTGGGTTGGAGGAAAGGCGGCCGTGGATGCCCGGCAGGAGCGCTCGACTCGAGGGGCGATAGGCCTCCAGAGACACGGGACCCCCGCCTACCGGGACAAGGTGATCGAGTTCCGGCGAGTCGACATCGCCGAGCTGTAAGGCCTTCGTTAACGCTCCCCCTCCCGCTCCCGCTCCCTCTCCCGTTCCGAGGCAACCCCAGGACCAAACTGCTCTCCAGAAAAGCGGGAGCTCACCACGGGAGACACGGAGGGGAAGAAGAGAAAAGACCGGGAGGGGGAGCGGGAGGGGGAGCGGGAGAGGGTGGAAGAGACACTACAATGTGTTCTCATGCCCACCTTCCTTTGCCGCCACCTGGACAAGCGGACCGAGTGGAGGTTCGAGGCCGGCGATGCCGCGGTCCTCGGCTTCTCGGAGAACGCGACGGTGCCTCTGCCGGACCCTGGGCTCCATCCCCGGGAGCTCCGGGTCACGCGCTCCGGCGACCGCTACCACCTGCGGGACCTCGCGGAGAAGGACCGCGTCCTCGTGAACGGGGTCATCACCCGGGAGGCCGTTCTCAAGCACGGGGATCGGATCATCGTGGGTCGGATCGCCATGCTCTTCGAGGATGCCGAGCGCAGCCGGGGAGAGGTGGATCTCTTCCGGGTCTCCGAGGAGGGGGGTGAAGATCTCTGGGAAGTCCTCGCGGCCGAGGCCGAGAAGCTGCCACGGCCCCGACCCCCGGGCGGGATCGAGCAGGCCCAGTGGAAGCGGTACTGCTTCGAGCTCTGCATCATCAGCCTCTTCTTCGGGATCGCCTTCGGATTCCTCTACCGCGTGCCGCGGTCCCACCGGCCGGCGCACAGATCGGCGCCGCTTCCCACGGCCACGGCGCCGGAGGCGGGCCCCGGCGGGCCTACCGAGGAAACGAAGACCGACGGCGGAGACACGCTCCGGAAGCTCGAGGAGATGCTGAAGGTCTCCCGGGGAGAGACGGCTCCCGCTCCCACGGCGGAGGAGGCCGCCCCCTCCATCGAGCCCGCGACCCCGTACGCAGGGAGCGGGGCGTCCCCCTTCGATCTCGACAGGGCTCTCGAGCCTGCGGCCTCGCGGCGTCTCCTCTTCAAGATCTTCCTCGACGTCGCGGGGAGGCCTCCGACGCGCGCGGAGGAACGGGACGTCTTCCCGCTCCCGCACCGGGACCGCTTCCGGCTCGCGAGCGGGGCGGCCTCGAGCGAGGGACGCGCCCTGCCCGGAAGCCCGTTCCTCGAATGGATGGGGCGCGAGCCGAGCTCCGCGGAGGAGAAGGACCTCGCCGGCCGCGCGACCGCCGAGCTCCCGGCTGCTCTCTGGGTGACGGCGCACGAGGAGTACCTCGCGCGCGTCCGGGAGCGCGCGCCCGGGCAGCGCGCGGCGAGCTTCGTCGTGGATCTGCTGGACAGGCCGCTGGCGTCGCCCGCGGAGCTCGACATCCTCCGGTCCGCGCTCGCCGAGCCGGGCCAGGAGACGCATGTCGCGCGCGTCCTGGCTCATTCGCCCGACAACCGCCTCGCCGCCGCGGGGGATCGCTCGTGGGAGCTCGACTTCTTCCGGTTCTTCCTCAGGGAGCCGCTTCCCGAGGAGCGGTCGTCCATCTCCGCCGCGCTCGACAGCACCGCCGAGCCCCTGCGCAGGAAGGCGCTCCTCGCGGCGCTCGCCGCCCACCCGGCGTACAGGAGGTACTGAGTTGATTCTCCCCTCGCGCGCCGCGGCCCGGCCGGCCTCCCCGGGAGCCCTCGCGCTCATCGCCTCTCTGGCGCTCGTTCACGGAACCATCGGCGGCGAGGAAGCCGCCGCGGTCGGAGGCGCTCCTGGCCCGGATCGGGTCATCGTCGCCGTGCTGACGGGCGCGCTCGCTCCCGAGGAGGTCTCGCCGACCGAGCGCTCGCCCGCGAAGGTCCTCTGGAGCCTCGCCCTCGAGGGCGTCGCGCTCGCGCGCATCGACCTCGGCGGATCGCCGCTCGTGGCGGCCCCGCTCGAGTCCCTGCGCGCGCGGCTCCTCGGGCCCGACGCCGCCCCGGGCGATGTCATCCTCTTCGAGACGCCTCCCCGGGAGGCGCCCGCCCCGGATGGAGCCGCACCGGGAGCCGATTCGCCCGGGGGCGACGGCCTCCCTCAATCGATCCAGAACCTCCACGGCCTCTTCCGGCCTCCCCCTCCGGAGACGGAGGAGGAGCGCGCGCTGCGCGCCGCGGTCCTCGCGGCCGTGAAGGACGAGAGACCGCCGCCGCAGCCGGCCCCGGCGCCCGCTCGCCCGGCGCGCGCCGCGAGCGAATCCGAGGCCGTGGCCGGCGCGGCCTCGGCGAGGCTCACGATCTTCCGCGTGAACGCGCCCCCGAGCGAGAGCGGGATCCAGGAGCGGAACGAGCTCCTCGGAAAGCTGATCCGCGCCGCCGGCGACACCGCTCACGTCGTGGTCGCCTGCGCGCCGGAAGGGAAGGAAGGCGCCGTCTTCGCGAGAGGTCCGCGGCTGCGCTCGGGCTGGGTCATCGACGCGAACCGCCCCGCCGCGATGGCGGAAGGAATCATCCGGAGGCTCCTCGGGGCCGAGGACGCCCGGAACGAGGCCAGTGAGATCTTCGAGTAAGAGCCTCGTTCTCCTCGCCCTCGCTCTCGCCGCTTCCGGAAACGGCGCGCGCGGAGGGGATCCGGCGATCGCGGAAGCGATCCGCCGCGAGCGAGAGGAGCTCATCATCGCGCTCGAGTACCAGCTCACCACGCGGCTCGTGGACTACCCCATGGGCCGTATCGCCCTCTCGGCCGCGGCCGTCCTCGAGGCGGGGATCGCTCCGGGGCACCCCACCGTCACGAGCGCGTTCCAGGAGCTCGCGAAGATGCCCATTCGCGAGACGTACTCGGCCGTCTGCTATCTGCTCGCCATCGATGCGAGCCGGCAGGCGCTCCTCGCCGACATGATGGAGACAAGGGCCAGGGACAGTCGCTCTGCGACGACGCTCGCGTCTCGGCCCGATCCCCTCCGCGCGAAGATGGAGGAGCTCGTCGCGTTCCTCGCCGGTGGCTCCGGAGGGGTGTGGAGCTACGGCGGGCGCTACGACGGAGACCTGTCGAACACTCAGTTCGCGATGCTTGGCCTCGAGATAGCCCTCGAGAACGACGTGCCGGTGCCCGTCGAGGTGTTCTCCGAGGTCGCGGGCGCGCTCCTCGAGACCCAGTGGAGGTCCTCCTCGACCTTCCGGTTCACGATCGGGTACAGGGCGCCCGCGTGGCCCGGCGTCGTTCCGGAGACGAGACGCTCCGTGGAGCGCTCCGCGACCCCGGCAGGCTGGAACTACGAGCTCGATCCCGAGATGACCCCCTCGGAGGCGATGACCGCAGCCGGGGTGTCGAGCCTGCTCATTGCGAAGAAGGGGCTCCGGAGAGCCTTCCTGCTCACGCAGGAGCTCGAGGCGCGGATCGACCGCGCCATCCTCGGAGGCCTCGCCTGGATCGTGAAGCGGCACGACGAGTTCCGGCAGCCCTATGCTCTCTACAGCCTCGAGAAGGTCTGCGACCTCGCGGGGATCGAGCTCCTCGACGGCAAGGACTGGCACGCCATCGGCGCCAGGCACTACATCTCGGCGAAGGCTCGCGGAGGCGTTGCCTGGGACACCGCGGACCACGGCCTCGCTCTCCTCTTCCTCTGCCGCGCCACGCGATCGAGGCTGCATGCTCACGGACCGCCCGTCTTCATCACGCCCCGCGGGAGCGAGCCCGTGCCCGAGCAGGGCGAGGACCTGGTCTTCGTGGCGGCCGCGGCGGGCTTCATCCCCGCAAGAGTGATCTTCGAGTTCGCCGCATCTTCCCGCAACCCGCGGCTCGGTCCGATCCTCGATGAGGCCCTGAAGGCGATTCCGCCCGAGCGCTCGCACGAGGCGCTCGGGCGCATCCTCGAGATCTGGAGCGACGACGACGGCTTGACGGCCTGGGCGAAGCGCGCCGCCGCCCGGGTAGCGGGAGCGGAGGTGCCCGGCCGCGAGGCCTGCTGGAGGCTCTCCGCGTCCTTCGCCGAGCTGCACGCCCTCGAGAGGAGCGACGCCCCCGACCCGGAGCGGCTCGGGCCTCTGCTCTCCGGCCGTGGGAGACCTGCGCTGGCGAGGCGCGCCCTCGATCTCGTCGAGCGGACGGGAATGGCTGAGGTCTTCGGCGAGGTCGCCGGCCTCACGGCCCACGCCGATCCCGGAGTGCGGAGGCGAGCCCACGAGGTGCTCGCGCGATGGACGGGACTCCATGTCCAGCCGCCGCCGGGGGCGGGCGGAGAGCCGAGAGACATCCTCGAGGCGGCTCGTCCGTGGAAGGAGTGGTGGCGCGAGTCCGGCGAGGCGTTCTGCATGCGCCGGCGGGCGGCCGTGCTCATCGGGGGCATGGAGCGCGCCGCCACCCCGGAGATGCGCGAGGCATCCCTGGATGCGGTCGTCGCCCTCGGTCACGACGCCATCCCGGCCATCTTCGAGGTCATGGATCGAGGAGAGTTCAGCATCCACGTCGTGCGCGCGCTCGAGAAGATCACGGGCGAGTCCCGCGGGCTGCGCGCGAACGACTGGAAGCGATAGCTCCACCTCTCAGTGGAGCACCCGCCCGAGCCTCCGGTTCCGTTCCTCCTTCCTCTCCGCCCAGGACACGGTGCGGCGGAGGAGCTCCCGCGCGCGCCCGCGATCGATGCCGCCGCCGCAGGCCTCGAGATAAGCCGCGATGAACATCATCCAGTCCGTCTCCTCGATCCCTGCCGCACGGGCCTCGGGTGTCCGCAGGCTTGCCGCGAGCCTGCCGAGATCTCGGGCTCGGCCCCTCCACGTCGGCGCGCCGAAGAGGATGCGCATGCCCTCGAGGTCTATGAGCGTCGCCATGGTGGAGCTCCCGCGTGGCTCGATCACGATGTTCGGGGCCTTCAGGTCCGGCTGGCGGAAGGCGGCCTCGTGAAGCCGCGCGACGGCCGCGGCCACGGCCGCGAGCGCATCGAGCTTAAGGCGGTCTCGCTCCTCCGGGCCCAGCGCGGGCAGCTTCTCCGTGATGAGCTCGCGGAGGGTGACTCCGGGCGCTTCCTCGAGCACGACCGCGCTCCTCTCGAGTCCGAAGGTGCGCTCCTCGAGGAGCACGAGCGGACGCGCGGCGGGCACGCCGTGCTCGAGGAGATCGAGACCGATCCGGAACGCGCGCGCCGGCCGACCGGGCCGGCCCGTCAGCGCCGAGGCGATGCGTCTCGCCGCGGACCGCGCCTCGCGCTTGACGATCACCGGAATCCCGCCGAGGCTCGCGCGCTCCACGCGCGGACCGCCGTCCACCCCGACCAGAAGCTTCCCGGCGTCGGTCGCGATCCATGCGCCGGCGGCCTCCGGATCGATCGCGGGCGAGCACGTCGCCCGGATGCGGCCTGCTTCCATCCTGTGCGTCTTCACGACGCTACGATGCGCGCGCGGTGGCGGCGCGAGCACGAGAAATCGACCTCCCGGACCTCTTCCGTTCGGTCGGACGCCTGGTCTCTTCTCTGCAGAGGACGTTCCGGAAATACTCGAGCGTCGCTCGATGGGCGTTCTTTCCCCTTGAAAGGCGATGGGCCAGGTGCAACCATCTCGACGGTTCGCAGTTCCCCGTGGGGCGGCTTCAAACGCGTCAAAAGCCCACATCCAGAGCGTACTTGCGAGGTCAGAAGGTGCCGTTGATTCGCGCCCGTAGCGCCTCTCTTGCGGGTACCTCACGCCGGAATCCTGCAGCCTCCGGGTGGGCAGGCTTCATCTCCCCCCAAAGCCCGATCTCCTGAAACACGCCCCCGAGGAACTCGGGAAACCCGCAGTCGTGATGCAACCCAGTAGAGTGGCCCCCAAGGAATCTGCACGCAGACTGCACCCTTACTTGCATCCCTATCTCCTGGATTCGGTCTACCTCGGCCTTCTCGCGTGCAGTGTCCCCTACCTTCTCGCGCGGGGGCGGAGCCGCCAGCTCCGCGATCACATCCCGCGGCGCTTCCGCGACTTCCCCGCGCGCACGAGCGACAAGCCGTGCCTCTGGATCCACGGCGTCTCCGTCGGCGAGATCCTGAGCGCGCGCCAGCTCCTTCGCCGCTTCGCGGAGGAGTTCCCCGACTGGGAGTTCGTGATCTCGACGACGACGAGAGCGGGACTCGAAGCCGGCCGGCTCCACTATCCGGACGCAATGGTCATCTCTTACCCCTTCGACTTCAGCTATCTCGTGAAGAGGGCTTTCGATCGCGTGCGACCGGACTTGATCCTCATCGTCGAGCACGAGCTCTGGCCGAACTTCCTGTGGCACGCGCAGGCTCGCGAGGTCCCCGTCGCCATCGTGAACGGGCGGCTCTCCGAAAGGTCGCTCAGGGGGTACCGGTGGCTCTCGCGAGTCGATACATGGCCTCCTCCAGGAGTCGTCGCGATCTGCGCCCAGGACGAGGCCAGCGCCGCGGCGTTCCGGAAGCTCGGCGTTCCGTCCGACTGCATCCGGGTGACGGGCAATCTCAAGTTCGACAACATACCCGAGCGCTCCGCGAGCGTCCGGAAGGAGATGGGACTCGCGGAGGAGGAGTGGGTCCTCATGGCATCGAGCACCCACGATGGCGAGGAGGAGATCCTCCTCGACTCCTTCGAATCGCTTCATCGCGAGGACGACCATTCGCGCCTCGTGATTGCGCCGAGGCGGATCGAGAGGGTGAAGCAGATCTCCGACGCGATCGCCCGCAGAGGGATGAAGCCGGTCCGCTGGAGCCACCGCTGGAGCGGAGGCGGGAACGGGAAGCATCCCTCCCCGGAGCGGAACGGGCACGCGGAAGTCCTCATCATCGATACGCTCGGAGAGCTCGACAGGCTCCTCGCCGCCGGCGATGTCGTCTTCGTCGGAGGGTCCCTGGTGCCCTTCGGCGGCCACAACATGATCGCCCCGGCCGGACTGGGTCGCCCCGTCGTCATCGGCCCGCATTATCAGAACTTCCGGAGCGTGGTGGCGGCCCTCCTCGAGCGCGAGGCCCTCGTCATTGCGAAGGACGCCGGGGACTTCGCCCGGAAGCTCCGGGAGCTGAAGGCGAATCGGCCCCATGCGGAGCTGATCGCCCGCCGGGCCCTGGAAACCGTCGCGGATCACGCCGGGGCCAGCGAGCGCACGCTCGATGTCCTCAGGCCGCTCATCGCGGGCCCTTGTCGCGTGCCCGTCGCGAGCCGCCAGCTCGACAGAT
>Ga0075430_100005937_pt1 | contig 10316 bp, 12 predicted proteins | sample RhiMetdeltSRZDD4_FD_75294 | JGI IMG/M metagenome (GOLD analysis project Ga0075430, IMG submission 75294) | Populus rhizosphere microbial communities from Tennessee, USA - Rhizosphere MetaG P. deltoides SRZDD4 | ecosystem: Host-associated > Plants > Roots > Rhizosphere > Soil | place: USA...
CCGGTGAATGCCGTCGAGTGGTGGGATCCGAAGTGGATGCAGGACCGCGTCCTGCGAAAGATTGCCGAGGCCGGGGGCGTGTGATAATCAACGGTTGGGAGATATGCATGAGACGTCGTCGTAGAGCTGCGGTGATCTCCGGATTCGTGCTGCTGCCGATGCTGCTGGTCGGGTGCGGAAGTGGAACCTCCGAGGAAGCGGCGCCTGCCGCCAGCGCCCCGATTGCGAACCCGGTGGATCCAGCGACGGCCGGAAACGTGACCGGCAAGGTGACGTTCGAAGGTACGCCGCCGAAAACGGCGACATTTCGGATGGACTCGGATCCGAACTGCGGGCAACCGGGCACCACTGGCTCGGACGAAACCGTCGTAGTGGGTGAAGGAGGCGCGCTTCAGAACGTGTTCGTCTATGTGAAGGACGGACTCGGCGACCTGAAGTTTCCCGTCCCGTCTACGCCGGTCGTGCTCGACCAGAAAGGCTGCCGCTACACCCCCCACGTGGTGGGCGTCCAGGTTGGACAGGGGTTCGAGGTCCTCAACAGCGATCCCACGCTTCACAACGTCCACGCTTTACCGACCGCGAACCGAGAGTTCAACACCGGACAACCGCTCGCGGGCATGCGCCACAACCACACATTCAGCACTCGCGAGGTCATGGTGCCGTTCAAGTGTGACGTCCATCCGTGGATGCGCGCCTATATTGGCGTTCTCGATCATCCGTACTTTGGTGTCACCGGCGCCGACGGCACGTACACGCTGACGGGACTCCCGCCAGGGACATACACCGTCGAGGCGTGGCACGAAAAACTCGGCACACAGACCCAGATGATAACGATTGGCGCCAAGGAATCCCGCGACGTTGCCTTTACGTTCAAGCCGACCACCTAGCGAGGCTACGCCTGAGACCAACGAGCATGTGGCTCCGCCTCGCTAGGGCAGTATCGGCTTGCCCGCACTCCGTGCGGGCGAGACGTCTTGAAAGGCGAGTGGAAAATTTGACTGATTTGTCACGACTTTGGCCTTTCAAGACGTCTCGGGGCAGGCAGGAACGCTGATGCTTCACCGCTTTGCCGCGCTCGTTGCGGCCGCCACTGCCGTCCTGATCTATGCCGGCGGCCTCGTCACCAGCACCGGCTCCGGCCTGTCGGTGCCGGACTGGCCCAACACATACGGCTGGTTCATGTTCAGCTTTCCGCTCGACAAGATGGTAGGCGGCATCTGGTACGAGCACAGCCACCGGATGATTGCGAGCGTCGTCGGTTTCCTGATTCTGGTGCTCGCGATCTGGCTGTGGCGCGCGGAGCCGCGGACGTGGGTTCGCCGGCTGGGCTACACCGCGTTAATCGCGGTCGTCACGCAGGGCGTTCTCGGTGGCATCACGGTGCTGTGGTTTCTCCCCGATCCAATCTCGATTGCGCATGCCGCACTGGCACAGCTCGTCTTCTGTTTGACGTTGACGATCACGCTCGTGACGTCAGCCAGCTGGAAGCGCGGCCATCCCGCCAACGACCGCACGCTGCAGACAATCACTGCGATCACGGTAGTCGCAACGTATGTCCAGATCCTGATCGGCGCGACGATGCGGCATACGGGCGCGGGCCTGGCGATCCCTGATTTTCCGCTCGCGTTCGGGCATGTCATCCCACCCTCGTGGAGCGCGGCAATCGCGACTCATTACGCCCATCGCGTCGGTGCGGTCGTAGTCAGCTCGCTGGTCGTCGCGACGGCCGGCCACGTGTTGTATCACCATCGCGAACGGACCGAACTCCGGCGGCCGGCGTTGTTGCTGCTCACCTTGCTGGCGGTGCAGATCACGCTCGGCGCCTTGACCGTGCTCAGTGGCAAGCAGTACGTCATCAATTCACTGCACGTTGTGACGGGAGCGGCGGTTCTGGGGACATCCGTCGTCCTGGCATTGCGCGCGTTTCGCCCTCGATTTGCGGGGGTATTCAGTGAGAGCTCCGGGCTCCGGAATCCGGTCGGCTCGATGGTCGACGGCCAATCTCACATACCAGCACCAGGCGGAGCACGAGCGTGAAATCCACTGCCCATGCAGCGACAGCATCGTCCTCCCCCGTCCCGTCAGCCGGGTCATGGGCGTCCACCGCGACGCGATTGGCGTTGCGTGCCACGGATTTTGTTTCGCTGACAAAACCGCGGCTCAACGTCCTGGTACTGATGACGACACTCGCCGGCCTGTACCTCGCCTCCCCGGAAGGCGTGGACCTCGCGACTCTCGTCCATACCCTCATCGGCACCGCACTCGTTGCCGGCGGCGCCGCTGCGTTCAACCAGGTTTGGGAACGGGACACTGACGCCCTCATGGGACGCACGCGTGGACGGCCGGTTGCCAACGGGCGCCTCGGGTCCGCCGAGGGTGCCTGGTTCGCTGCTCTGCTTGCAACAGCAGGCGTTGTGGAGCTCGCGTCGTTCGTCAACCTGCTTTGTGCGGGAATCGCGACGCTGACTCTGGGCACGTACGTGCTCGCGTACACGCCGCTCAAGCGCCGGACGTCACTATCGACGCTGGTCGGCGCCATTCCGGGAGCGCTTCCGCCGGTCATCGGCTGGGCCGCTGCCGAGGGTACCCTAACCCTGCCGGCGGTCGTGCTTTTTGGCATCGTCTTCTTGTGGCAGATGCCGCATTTCCTGGCAATCGCGTGGCTTTATCGTGATGAGTATGCAGCGGCCGGCATTCCACTGCTACCAGTGCTCGAACCCGACGGCCATCGCACAGGACGCCAGGCACTTCTGTATGCCGCAGCGCTCTGGCCCGTCAGCCTGATGCCGCCGCTTGTGGGCCTTGCCGATGGTTTTTACATCGTCGTCGCCACTTTGCTCGGCGCTGGGTTCGTCGTCCTGAGCGCGCGGTTCGCCAGCGAGCGGTCCCTTTCAGCCGCTCGATGGCTGTTTCTTTTCTCGATCACCTACCTGCCGCTGCTGTGGGCTGCGCTCGTGGCCGACCGGTTGTGGATCTGAGGGTGAAGACTCGCCCTACGGGTACATGGACATCGCGGACCTTCCGGCGCTCAACGCCATCCTCAACGCAACCGCGGCAGTGTTTCTCTCGGTCGGCTACATGCAGATCCGTCGTGGCCGCATGGAGGTGCACAAACGGTTCATGCTCGCGGCGCTCACGACGTCCGCGCTGTTCCTCATTTCCTACGTCGTGTACCACGCGAACACCGGCTCCCGCCCGTTTCCAGGCGATGGTGTGGTGCGCTTGGTGTACTTCACGATCCTGATCACGCACGTTGTGCTGGCTGCCGTGATCCTGCCGCTCGCGCTCATCACAGCTTCTCGCGGCCTACGCGCCCAATATGACCGGCACGTGCGGATCGCCCGCTGGACCCTTCCCCTCTGGATTTACGTTTCCGTAACCGGTGTCGTCATTTATCTGATGCTGTATCAGATGTACTGAGGTGATCTGGCGCGGCGATTGCGATCATCGCGGAGCGATGATTCGCGTCGTGGCAGAAGCTGAACGATACGATGGGCACGATGTGGGCTTCAACGACGTTGCAATAAAATAGGGACCGCGCATGCCACGCCAATCGCCTGCCCGACTCCGCCGATGGCAGGTCGCTCTGATCCTGACAGTATTTAGTGTTGCCGTAACCGCGGCAGCCGCAGGGGGTTGGTGGTACGCCCGCGAATCGACGCCGGTGCAGGGCCCGATCGTCCTTATCTCGGTCGACGGCCTTCACCCGGAGGAGCTCCAGGCCTACGGGAACGAGACGAGCCGCTCACCAGCAATCGACGCAGTGTCCGCTGACGCCGTCGTGTTCGAACGCGCCTACGCGCATTCACCGCTCACGTTGCCCGCACACGCGTCGATCCTGGCCGGACAGCTTCCGTTCGAGCATGGCGTACGAGACGAGGCCGGTTTCGCACTGAGCGATGATGCGCGGTCACTGGCGGAACTGTTGCGAAGTCGAGGCTTTGAAACCGGTGCGGCCGTGTCCTCGTTTCTCCTGCGGCCCGAATCAGGCGTCGCCCAGGGTTTTTCCTTCTTCGACGCCGAGTTGTCTGCCGAACCTGGGCAGGGCACGCCCGTGGTCGAACGCGACGGCGTGCGTACGACGGACGCCGCCGAACGTTGGGTTCGCGCGCGGCGCGGCCATCGCTTCTTTCTGTTTCTGCAGGTTGACGAACAATCCGCCGACGCATCGGTCGCGCGCCTCGTGGGGCAGCTCAAAGAACTCGACTTGTACGAGCAGGCGACGATCGTGATTACGGCGGATCGAGGGGACGCCGGTGCGGGGGTATCACTGGACGAGGCCGCGCTCCATGTACCGCTCGTCGTCAAGCAACCCGGAAACGCAAGCGCGGGTCACCGCGTGCTGTTTCCCGTGCAGCACATCGATCTCCTGCCGACAGTGCTCGACTTGGTACGCGCCCCCATACCCTCTGGCCTGCGGGGCCGCTCACTGAGGTCCGTACTTGATGGCGATACGACGCGTATACGTGAGCAGCCGATTTATGCGGAAACGCTCGCGCCGATGTTTCGCTTCGGTGGGCGTGGCAAGTTCTCGCTGATTACGCCCGCATATCGATATGTCCGCGAAGGCCGTGACGAGACAGTCGACGTTGAAGCCGGCAGTCCCGAATCCAACGCTGCCGACGCCTCACGAGCGATTGAACTTCGGACGGAGCTCGATCGCCTGCTCGAGGGACAGATGGTGACGCCACCAGCCGAGATCGCACCCGCGGAGGAAGACCAGTTCGCCGCCCTCGGCTATCTGGCCGCAGTTCCTCTTTTCGACGCCGAGCCAGAGCCGCTCGAAGCCGATGAGGAGGCATGGGTAGTGCAAACCCACCGAGCGGCGGCAGTTCTCGCCAGCAACAAGAATTACCTGGCGGCGATCGCGCAGCTGCGGTCGATTGCACGTGCGTACCCGCGGATGGCGGTCGTTCAGTATCAGCTCGGAACGCTCCTCGGCAGGGTGGGGCGGATCGAGGACGCGCGGGCTGCGTTCGATGCCGCCGCGGTGGTCGAGCCCGACAACCCGTACGTACCGATCGCCCTCGCCAGTCTGCTCCTTCGGGCGAGTCAACCGGAGGAAGCGCTCCCGTATGCGACGGTCGCCGCCGCGCTCGCCGATCATCACGACAGTCGGTCACGTGCGTCCGCGTACGAGCTGGCGGCACGCGTTGCGCTGGCCTTGGACGACTTCGAAGTGGCGCGCATGCACGCCGACGCGGCCGAGCGCGCCGATGCAGCGCTCCCGATGCGCCGCTTCATCGACGGTCGGATCTTCCATGCGGAAGGGAACTATGAGGAGGCGCTCGCCGCTTTCGAGGAAGCAGCAGCGGTCGTCGGCCAGCACGGACACGCCGTTGAAGACCTCGAGCTGAATCTTGGCCAGACGTTGGAGCGGCTAGAACGATACCAGGAAGCGGAGGAGCGATTCCGTACCGAGCTTCGCACGTTCCCGCGCAACATCCACGCTTATTCGAGTCTGACGATGCTGTACCACGCCTCAAACCGAACGGCGTTGGTTGAGGAGACGATCGAAGCGCTTACAGAAGCGATGCCGACTCCGGAAGGATATGAGACAGCCGCTAATCTGTGGACCATCGTGGGCGAGCCGTCTCGTGCCGCCGATGTCAGGGCCGAGGCTCGTCTTCTCCTCCGCGGCGACGCGTCTCGCGCACGGCTTCGGCCGGATGGGCGACGATAACCGCCAGCCCCACGAAGCTCCAGAATAAGTTCCTGACCTTCCGCACCACGGCGAGCGCGACAGCGGCAGCTGGATCGACTGCAAGCAGTGGCGCCGCAGCACCCGTCACGGCTTCGTCCACGCCGACGCGAAACGGCACGAACTTGAACACCACAGTAACGACGCGGTTGAGCGCCTCGAAGGCGACTGCCTGCGTCAGTGTGGGACTCTGATCCCCCAGCAACCACCGAAGCGTCAGGAACACTTCGACAACGGCAACGGTATGGAAGATCGCGTCGAGCCCGAATGCCGCCCAGAGACGCTCCTGATGTGTGTCTGAGAATTCGGCGATCGCGAGCCGCAGCCGCTCCAACTGCTCGCGCCATCTCGAGCGGCCGCTGCTGCCGGTATCCGCCGCCCGGCGTATCAGCACCCGCATTCGGAAGACCGCGGAGACGAGCAGGGCCAGCCCGGCGACCAATCCCCACCACCAACTCGACGACAGCGGCACTGTCGCGAGCACAATCACCAGTCCGATGGCCACCATTGCCGCGACTGAGGCGGCGTAAACCAGGTTTTCGATCGCAAGCGACGCAACCGAATCCCACGTCGCGAGATGGTGACGTGTCAGAAAGACCTTGGTGGGTTCGCTGGCGAGAAGTCCGAGCGGTGTGACGCTTCCGATCGCGTCGCCCGCGAGGAATGCACTGAATGCGCGCGCGAATCGCAGATGCGTGTTTTGCGGCATACACAGCCGCCAGCATTGAGTGCGCACGGCGAAGCGCACGCCCTGGAGCGCGAGTATCGCCGTCAGACCCCAGCCAACACGCTGAATGCCGCTGACGACTTGATCAACGCCCGCGCGCCGCACGACGTAAGCAAAAAGCCCCACGCCGCCCGCGGTGCATACCGCAGTGATGAGGATCCGGCGACGTTCCCACGGACGCGGCTCGAGCGATCGTACAGGCGGTTCTAACCCCCTCACTGCGGCCGACTCGACGTTGCTTACCGCAGGCGACTCAATGTCACTCATGCCTGCTCTGGCCCTGCCGACCCGGCCGAGGAGCGTGGGGTCACACGGTGGGTTGGGATTCGACCTGTTTCAGCGCTTCTTGAATGAGCGCCTCGTTGTCTTCGCGTGTCACCTGGCGGCGCAGAATCTTCGACGCGATCGCGACAGACAGGTCCACCGCCTCGTGGCGGATCTGCTGGACCGCGCGCGCCGTCTCGAGCTGGATCTGCCGTTCGGCGTTCTTGACGATTGACGCGGCCTCGGTGCGCGCTTTCTGCTTGAGCTCCTCGCGCAGCGCCTCCGCGTCCGAGCGGCTCCTCGCAAGCATGGACTCGGCTTCGGCGCGCGCCTGAGCCATGATCTGCGTGGACTCGCGCTGGAGGCGCTCCAGCTCCTGTCGTGCGCGTTGCGCATCGTCGAGAGACTGCGCAATCGTCGCCTGCCGGCGTTCGAGTGCCTGCAGCAGCGGCCGCCACGCGAATCGGGCGAGCAGCGCCACCAGGATCAGGAACGTCAGTATCGTCCAGACGAAAAGCCCGGGGTCGGGCTGGACGAGAGGATTCATGGCCTTACTTCAGCAGAACGATGAGCAGCGCGAACACTTCGGCAAGAATCGCGACGCCTTCGAGCAGGAAGAGCGGCAGGTTCACGGCGCCGGTGAGCTGCGCCACCGCGCTCGGCTGGCGGGCAATCCCTTCCGCGAGTCCGGCTGCCAATCGACCAATACCGAGTCCGGCACCGATAACGGCTAATCCCAGGCCGATACCGGCACCCATATACGCAAGCGCAAACCCTTCCATTCCGTCTCCTCCGTCAGCGAATCGTGCGTTGAAAATCGACGAACTGGCGAAATCCGTAATTCGTCAATTCGTCAATTCGTCAATCCGTAAATTGAATTCCCTGTTGCATCAATGATGTGCGTGAATGGCCATCCCGATGAACACCGCGGTCAGCAGCGTAAACACGTACGCCTGCACCAGAATGACGATGATCTCGAGCGCTGAAATCGCCACAGCCAGCGGCACCGAGAACGCGAGTCCGATCCCCATTCCCACGTACTGCCCGGCCATCTCGGCGAAGATGAACACGAACGACAGGATCGCAAGAATCGCGATGTGCCCGCCGGTCATGTTCGCCGCAAGTCGCATCGTCAGCGCGAACGGGCGTACCAGCATCCCGAGTATCTCGATCGGTATCAGCGCGACCGCGAGGAATGGCGACACCCCGTGAGGTACGAGATTCTTCCAGTGCTGCACGGCGCCGTGGGCTTTCGATCCCGCCACGATGATCGCGAAAAAGCTCACTACGGCCAGCGCTGCAGTCACGTTGAAGTTCGACGTCGCGGTGGCGCCGCCGTGCAGCAGACGGCCCAGGAACGAATCGTCGCTGGCGTGCAGGACCGAGTGGTTCAGCAACCCCAACAACTCGAATATTGGAATCATTCCGATCGCGTTGGCAGTCAGGATGAATGCGAACAGCGTCAGCAGAAGCGGCGTCCATGTCATGGTCCACTTGTCGCCCACGCTCGGACGCACCACGGAGTCGCGAATGAACTCGACCACGGTCTCGAGCGCGTTCATGAACCCGGACGGCACGAGACGATCCTGCTTGATGTACCGCCGCACGACGAACGTCACAACGACGAACACGAGCGACGCAACAAGCCAGAGCATGAAGACGTGTTTGGTAACGGAGAAATCGATGCCGCCAATTGTGGGCAGATGGATGAGTGGATGATCGAGGCCGCTGTTGGCGACATGCTCGATGATGGTTTCGCCCGCGTTGAACCCTTCCTGGGCGGCCTCGGCCGCGTGTTCCTGAACTTGCTGCACGTTCCTACCCGATGTCGTTTAGTGTTGAGCGGGGGCGCTGCCCGCGAACAGGCGCTGCAGACAGAGCGCCTCGAAGAGATGCAGCGCGATGAAATACGTGGTGAAGCTTACGACGAACGGCAGAGGCCGGAGGGCCAGCACCCTCAACATGATTGTGACGTACACGCCGAAAAACACCAGCTTGCCCGCAAACGCCGCTACCATCAGGGGCGTCACTGATTCGGGCCGCGACGGGAAGGCTCGCGCGACGAGCACCCACGTAGCGGCCGCGCCCGCCAGGGGCGCCAGCATACCGAAGAGCACCTCGCGGCTGCTCGACACCCCGGACCAGGCGGCGATCGCCAGCCACGAGCCGACGCTCGCCCCCACCATCCACGCCAGAGGCTTCATGATCGCCAGATTGTCTTGGCCAGCCCATAGAAGCCGACGATCAGCCCCAGAATCAAACCTCCGAACAGAAACCATGGGGACGTACCGCGCCACTTGTCGATTGCGTAGCCGATACCGCCGAGCAGGATGATTGCGCCTATCAACGTGTAGCTTGCCATTGCCGCCGGCGCCGACTCGCTGAGCGTGCTCTGCAGCGCCTTCAAACCGCGGGTTGAAAACAGTGGGCGTGGCATGGCTTCACGTCGCCCCTTCCGGGCCCCCAAACAAACGCTCAATCGTATCAAACGTAGATTGACAGTAGCAACGCGCCGAAGACTATACTCGCGGTGTACAGGGACGATGCACGACCACTCGATGTCTCGTCTGGCGTTGGTTCCGGCTTTGACTTTGGCGGCCTGCTGGGTCGTGGCAGTCACTGCTCCACGGGATCTCCACGCACAGGCCGGACTCCGGGAACGGACGATGTTCGTCAGCGCCTTAAATTCGCGCGGCGAGGTCGTCGAAGGCCTCGGGACCTCGGACTTCGTCGTGACCGAGGACGGCAGGCGGCGCGAGGTCCTGCGCGTTTCCTCCGCCCTTGAGCCGATTGACATCGCGGTGCTCGTCGACAATAGCGCCGCGTCGATGAAGGCCATCCCATCGATTCGCGACGGACTGCGCGATTTCGCCACGCAGATGGCGGTAGGAAATCAAATCGCCCTCATTGCACTGGCCGATCGCCCGACCATCTTCGTGGATTACACGTCCAGCCCGGAACGGTTCGGCCAGGGCATCGGACGGCTGTTCCCGATGAGCGGCAGCGGCATGACGCTGCTTGACGCGATTATCGAGGTGTCCGCCGGTCTGCGCAGGCGGGAGGCGCCAAGGGCCGTCATCATCCCAATCATTACCAACGGGGCCGAGTTCACCAACCGTTACGCCCGCGACGTCGTGGCGGCCGTGAGGCAGGCTGGAGCCAGCCTCCATGCTATCGTGATTGGAAATCTGACACTCGGCTCGACCGAGGAGCGCGAACGTGCGTTCGCGCTCGACCAAGGAACGCGGACGACGGGCGGTCAGCACGTCACCCTGTTCGCCGAAACGGCCGTGGAGCAGGCGCTACTCAAGCTGGCCCGGGAGCTGACAGGGCAGTACAAGGTTGTCTACGGCCGGCCGGAATCGCTGATTCCGCCGGAAAAAGTTGAGGTAGCATCGGCGCGTACCGGGGTTACCATGCGGGGCACGCCGGCGCGCGGCCAAACTGGAGCCTGACGTGAGACGAGGCATACCCACACTATTGGGCGCGGTAGCTGTACTTGCGGCGGCAGCCGCTTTGGCCGCCGCACAACGTCCGCAGTTCCGCAGTACCGTCGACATCGTTTCGCTCAACGTCACTGTCGTCGACGGCGCCAACCATTACGTTACGGACCTTGACCAGCCA
>Ga0075430_100005948_pt1 | contig 10304 bp, 5 predicted proteins | sample RhiMetdeltSRZDD4_FD_75294 | JGI IMG/M metagenome (GOLD analysis project Ga0075430, IMG submission 75294) | Populus rhizosphere microbial communities from Tennessee, USA - Rhizosphere MetaG P. deltoides SRZDD4 | ecosystem: Host-associated > Plants > Roots > Rhizosphere > Soil | place: USA...
GTCAACACCCCGATCGCCACCCGATCCGGTAACCGATCCCGCGCCGCCTTGACGATACGAGTCACACCAGCCACACGGAAGATCATACACCATCAAATGCTTAAGGAAGCGCCATTGGGGCTGGCCGGGCCTCGGCTGCGGCCAGCAGAACTTACCGAGCTCGAAGTTTCGGACTCGACTCTGTTCAGGGCGACCTCGTCCAGCCCTTGTTCCGATAATCCAGTCGATGCTGGTCAGAACCTGAGCCGACACCGGGACTCGAACCCGGAACCGCCCGATTACAAGTCGGGTGCGCTGCCAGTTGCGCCATGTCGGCCGGCACCCCGTTACGGGGTACGCCCTAGCGATGGTACGCGCCCGCCCCCGCTGAAGCCGGTCCAGCGCACCGGCCGCCCACTAGGGGAACCGCTGGCGCGGCAGGCCGCCCACTCGGGGACCCGCCGGCGCGGCAGGCCGGGCTCGCACCGGGGACCGCCGGCGTGGCGGGCTCGCTCTGGAGGTCCGGCCGGCGCGGCGGGCCGGCTCGCTTGGCAAGCCGGTCCGCCGAGAACTACGGTGACGGCACCGGGCTCGTACGCGCCTGCGGGGCGATGAGGCCCCACCCGCACCTTTACTCGGATCGTCCGGCACGTTCCTGCCGGTGAAGGGAAGCGCTCAACCATGGCTACGGTCACGTACACAAAAGCCACCCGGACCTATCCGGGCACGCCGCGCCCCGCAGTCGACTCGCTCGACCTGGAGATCGGCGACGGCGAGTTTCTCGTCCTGGTCGGCCCGTCCGGCTGTGGTAAGTCCACCAGCCTGCGCATGCTCGCCGGTCTCGAGGACGTCGACGCGGGTTCGATCAGCATCGGCGACCGCGACGTCACCCACCTGCCGCCCAAGGCCCGCGACATCGCGATGGTCTTCCAGAACTACGCCCTCTACCCGCACATGACGGTGTACGAGAACATGGCGTTCGCGCTGAAGCTGCGCAAGACCCCGAAGCCGGACATCGACCGGCGGGTGAAGGAGGCGGCGCAGCTGCTGCAGCTGGAGGACTTCCTCGGCCGCAAGCCCAAGGCGCTCTCCGGCGGCCAGCGCCAGCGTGTGGCGATGGGCCGGGCGATCGTCCGCGAGCCGCAGGTCTTCCTGATGGACGAGCCGCTGTCCAACCTCGACGCGAAGCTGCGGGTGCAGACCCGTTCGCAGATCGCGGCGCTGCAGGCCAAGCTCGGCACGACCACGGTGTACGTGACGCACGACCAGGTCGAGGCGATGACCATGGGTCACCGGGTGGCGGTGCTGCTCGACGGCGTGCTGCAGCAGGTGGACACCCCGCGGGAGCTGTATGACCGGCCGGGCAACGTGTTCGTCGCCGGCTTCATCGGCTCTCCGGCCATGAACATCAAGACGGTGCGGCTCACCGACGACGGCGCCGTCTTCGGCCGGATGCTGCTCCCCCTCAGCCGCGAGCAGGTGGCCGTGGCCCGCGAGAACGGCGGCGACAGCAAGGTGACCGTCGGCTTCCGGCCGGAGGACTGCGACCTGGTCGGCGAGGACGACCGCGGCATGCCGGTCGAGGTCGACCTGGTGGAGGAGCTGGGCTCGGACGCGTACGTCTACGGGCACGCGGTGCTGGACGAGGCGACGGCCCAGGAGCGGTTCGTGGTCCGTACCGACAGCCGCAACGCCCCCAGCATGATGGACACGGTGTACGTAAAGCCGCGGACCGACTCGCACCACGTCTTCCACGCAGTGACCAACGAGCGGATCGGCTGACCCGCCACGACCCTGCCTGGCTGAGGCCATCCGCTCTCGGCCAGGCAGGGTCACGCCTGCCACTCGGGGATCAGGCCGCCACCCGGGGTCAGGCTGCCAGTCGGGTCACGCCTACCAGCCGGGTTCCGCCCGCCCGGCGAGCTACGCCCGGCGAGCTACGGCTGCGCGAAGCGCCAGATGACGAACGTCGTCTCCTGCGGGCATGCGATCAGGCTCTCGTTCCACGCGCAGGCGGCCGATCGCACGTCCTTGAGCACACCGAGCTCAGTACGGGTGCCCGTCTGTGCCCCGAGCCCGGTCAGGTTCACGTCCTGCGGGTAGGTGGCCGGCTGGTCAGCGAAGACGAGCACGCTGCCGGCGTTGACCCGTACCCCGGATCCTTCGCGGTTGACCAGCTCCTTACCGGCAGGGTCGAAGATGCGCACCACCGCGGCGGAGTCCTGGCTGGAGACCAGCGCACGGTCGCCGACCGCAACCACCCGCTCACCGGCTGGCGCCTTCTGTCGCGGGGCCTCGCCACCGTCGGCGGTGTTGATGGTCACCAGCTCGACCGACTTGTCATCGGAGCCGGCCTGGTCGAGCGCGCAGATACGGTCCGTGCCGCACGGTGCCAGCGAGAGCAGGCGCCGGCGGGGGTCCGCGACGGTGTAGACCGCCCGCGGCTCGCCCATCTTGCGCAGGTCGTACGCGTCGATCCGGTAGCCGGCGTCCTTGGTCGCCACGTAGAGCTGGTCGCCGTGAGCCAGGTAGATGTCGTCCGGGTCGCCTACGTTGTCCCGGTTGCCGAGCGGGCTGCCGCTGCGCGCGTCGTACACCCGGGCGGTCCGGTCGTGGCCGACCAGGACGATCCGGCGCTCCTGCGGATCGGCGCCGAGCGTCTCTCCGGTGGGCCAGGCCGGTGCGGCCAGCGCCTCCGGCGAGATGACCGGCACCACCGCGACGTCATCGTTGCCGTACTCGTCCTTCGGGTACGGACGGTCCCACCGCTGGTCGCCGCTGGCCGGGTCCAGGCCGACGAGCCGGGAGCTGTGCTCCTCGGCCAGCACCACCGCGTCGCGGAGATAGAACCGGCTGTCGCCGCCGTGAAAGTCCCGCTTCCAGCGCAGGTCTCCGCTGTCCGGATGGAGCACGTACATGGTGCGCGGCTCGTCGCTGGAGTAGTGGTCGGCTCGCACCACCACGCCACTGGGCAGCGCGGTGATCCCGGCCCACCGCTCGGATGCGCCCGGTACGTCCTTGCGCCACAGCTCGGTGCCGTTGGCCAGGTCGACGGCGACCACCTGGAGCGTGTCGTCCCGCTGCCAGGCGAGGTAGGCCCGGTCGCCGAGCAGCGCGGTGAACGCGCCCGAGCTGGTCGAGGCGCCCTCGCCCATCGGCACGGTCACGTACTCCTCGACCGACTGGAACTTCACCTCCGGATAGCGGTCGCGCAGCAGGAACCACGCCGTCCCGGCTGCGGCGAGCACCACGAGCGCCGTGGCCGCGGCCACCCAGGCGACGGTCCGCCGGTACCACGGCACGGACGCGGCACCGGGCCGGGGCGCGCCGCCGGGCCAGGCCGGAGGGGCTGCCGCCGGGCTGGTCGGTGCCGGGCTGGTCGGTGCGGGATCAAGCGTTCCCGGCGGGGATACGGGTGCCGCCGGAGGCGCAGGGACCCGGGCTGAGGCCGCGGCGTTCGGGGCACCGAACGCGGGCGGGGCCGGCGATGTCGGCGCCAGCGGCCCCGGCATGAGCGGCCCCGGCGGCATCGGCGACGCGAGCGACGCCGGCGCCAGCGACATCGGCGCCGCTGCTGCGGCAGCCACCGCAGCCGCGGCGGTAGACGGTACGGCGGACGGGCCAGGCGGCCGGCCCAGCTCGGCCACCGCTCCCTCGGCCACTGGCAGCTCGGGCTGCTCCAGCACGGTCGGTGCCACACCCAGCTCGGCGTGGAGCAGCCGGGCCACCAGCGGCACCCGGGACGAGCCACCGACCAGGAAGAGGCCGGCGAGCTGCTCCGGCGCCAGGCGGCACGCCGCCACGACCGCGGCGGTCTCGCGGACTCCCCGCCGCACCAGCGGCGCCACGAGCTGCTCCAGCTCCTCCCGGGTCAGGTGGACGGCCTGGTCCACACCTGGCACGGCGACCGGCGCCCGCGCCGTACGGGAGAGCATCTCCTTTGCCGCGCGCACGTCGTCCCAGAAGCGGCGCCGCCCCCGCCGGTCCGTCGGTGTCTGCGGGTGGGCGATCCTGTGCCAGGCGTGCGGAACCGAGCGCTCCAGCAGCCGGCCGAGGTGGTCGACGATGACCGCGTCCAGGTCCAGCCCGCCCAGCTCGGTGAGGCCACCCGAGCCGAGCACGGCGAACCGCGAGTGGCCGTCCGGGCCGGGGCCCTCGTTGCGTACCACCGCGATGTCGAGCGTGCCGCCGCCGAAGTCGAAGACCGCCAGCGCCGCACCCACCGGCACCGGCCGGCGCAGCACGTCGGCGAAGTACCGGGCCGCGGCCACCGGTTCGGCCACCAGGTGCGGCGGGGGCCAGCCGGCCTGGCTGGCCGCCGCGGCCAGCACCGCCCGCCGCCGGGCGCCCCACCCGGCCGGGTGGGTGAGCACGGCCGGGGGCAGGAAGCCGACCGCCTCGACCGCGGCCTGGGCCACCGCGCGCAGCACGGCGGCCAGCAGCTCCACCGTCGGCACCTCGCGGCCACCGAGCAGCACGGCCTGCTCGTCGATACGGCGCTTGGGGTTCGGCTCGTAGCGCGCCGGCTCGGCCTCAGCCAGCCGCTGCGCGTCCCGGCCGACGTGCAGCCGGCCCGTCTCGTCCAGGTAGCCGCCGGACGGCATGATCGGCAGGCCGTCGAAGAGCAGCGGCCGGGTCCGCCCGTCCGGCCAGCGGACCACCGCCACCGTGTTGGACGTGCCCAGGTCGACGCCGAGGGCGAAGCCGTGTGCTGCCATGCCGCCACTCCTCCGGGGCGCGGAAGTGCCCCGGGCGATGGTACGGCGTGGTGTCAGGTGGCGGCCGGGCGCCGCGGGCCTGGCGCCGGGGCGCCCGGCCGGGGCTCCGGCACGGCCATGCCCTCACCCGCCCGGCTCAGCAGGCCCGGCGCTGCGGCGCCCTCGGCGGCCCGGCGCCGTACCACCTCCGCGAGCGTGACAGCCGCGGCGACGCTCGCGTTGAGCGAGGAGACCGCGGACGCCATCGGGATGCTGACGGTCAGGTCGCAGGTGGCACCGACCAGCCGGGACAGCCCCCGCCCCTCGGAGCCGACGACGACCACGAGCGGCCCTACCGCGGCCTCCAGGTCATAGAGCGCCATCTCCCCGTCGGCGTCCAGGCCGACCACGATGAAGCCCTGCTCCTGGCAGGCCTTGATAGCCCTGGTCAGGTTGGTGACCCGGGCGATCGGCACCCGTGCGGCAGCGCCTGCGCTGGTGCGCCACGCGGTCGCGGTCATCCCCGCGGAGCGGCGCTCGGGCAGGAAGACGCCCTGCGCGCCGAAGGCGGCGGCGGAGCGGACCACCGCGCCGAGGTTGCGCGGGTCGGTCACGCCGTCGAGGGCGACCAGCAGCGGTGCCGGATGCTCCGCCGCGGCGGTGAGCAGGTCCGGGAACGGCTCGTACCCGAATGGTGGCACCTGGACGCCGATGCCCTGGTGCAGCACTCCACCGGTCATCCGGTCCAGCTCGCCGCGGGACACCTCGAGGATCGCGATGCCGCGGTCGCCAGCGGTACGGACCGCCTCAGCGACCCGGTCGTCGGCCTCGATGCCCTGCGCGACGTAGAGCGCGGTCGCGGGAACGTGCGCGCGCAGCGCCTCGACCACCGGGTTGCGCCCGACGAGCAGCTCCGGGGCCTCCTTCGCGGGAGCAGCGCGGCGCCCCGGTGCGACCCGGGGACCGCGCCCGCCTGGCTGGCCGCGCCCGCTCAGCTGGCCGCGCCCACCCGGCTGGGCCCGCCCACCCAGCTGCGTCCGTCCACCAGACTGCGTCCGTCCACCAGACTGGGTCCGTCCACCCGGCTGGCTGTGACCGCCCGACTGGCCACGAGCCCCCGGCTGGCCGCGAGTGCCAGCCTGGCTGCGGGTGGTCGGCTTGGTCCCCGGCGTGCCGATCTTGGGCGCCCGGCCCGTGGCGGCTGCGGCCCGGCGCTCCTTCTCCTGCTTCCAGGCGGTGCGCTCGGGCAGCGGCTCGTCGCCGGAGTACCCCTTGTGCCAGGGCCGCTCGTCCGCGGGTAAGGTGCGGCCCTTGCCCTTCAGCCCGGCCCGGCGCTGGCCGCCGGAGCCCTTCACCGGCCCGGCCTTGGACGCGGTACGCCGCCCCCGGCGCTGCGAGTTACCGGCCATCGCTCACCGTCCACCGTGGACCCTGGGCGGTGTCCTCGACCACGACACCGGCCTGCCTGAGCTGGTCCCGTACCGCGTCCGCGGCGGCCCAGTCCCGGCGGGCGCGGGCCTGTGCCCGCTGCTCGAGGGCCAGCTCCACCAGCGCGTCCACCACCCCTCGCAGGTCGCCACGGTCCCTACTGCTCCACTGTGGAGCTGACGGGTCCAGCCCGAGAGCCTCGAGCATCGCCCGCACGCTGGTGAGCGCTCCCCGCGCGGTGGCGTCGTCGCCGCCCGCTAGCGCGGTGTTGCCGTCGCGGACCACGTCATGCACGCTCGCCAGCGCGCGGGAGGTGTTCAGGTCGTCGTCCATGGCCGCGACGAAGTCGGCGCAGAGCGGGCCTGGCCGGTCACCCTCCGCCCGGCCGAGCCGCTCGGTGGCGCGCTGCACAAAACCCTCGATCCGCTGGTACGCCGCAGCCGCCTCGCGCAGCGACTCGGGCGAGTAGTCGATGCCGGAGCGGTAGTGCGGCACTGACAGGTAGTAGCGCAGCTCCACCGGCCGGACGCCGAGCGCGACGACCTCGTCGAGGCCGACCACGTTGCCCAGGGACTTGCTCATCTTGGTGTCGCCGAAGTTGAGCAGCGCGTGGTGCACCCAGTAGCGGGCGAACGGCAGGCCGGCCGCCCGGGACTGGGCGACCTCGTTCTCGTGGTGCGGGAAGACCAGGTCCAGCCCGCCGCCGTGGATGTCGAACTCGGCGCCGAGGTAGCGCCAGCACATCGCCGAGCACTCGATATGCCAGCCAGGCCGGCCCCGGCCCCAAGGCGACGGCCAGTACGCGTCCGCCGGCTCACCCGGCTTCTCGCCCTTCCACAGGGCGAAGTCACGCGGGTCCCGCTTGGCCCGCTCCGGGCCGTCGTCGGCGGGCTGCATCGCCTCGGGCCGCTGCCCGGAGAGCGCGCCATAGTCGGCGTACGACTTCACGTCGAAGTAGACGTCGCCGGAGGTGTCATCGGCCGGGTAGGCGTGGCCCTCCTCGACCAGCGCGCCGATCAGCTCGTGCATCTGCGGGACGTGGCCGGTGGCCCGGGGCTCGTACGTCGGCGCCAGCACGCCCAGGGCGTCGTACGCCGCGCAGAGCAGCCGCTCGTTGGCGTACGCGACCGACCAGTACGGCCGGCCGGTCGTCACCGCCTTGGCGAGCACCTTGTCGTCGATGTCGGTGATGTTGCGGATGAACGTCACGTCCAGGCCCGAGTGCGCCAACCAGCGCCGCAGCACGTCGTAGTTGACGCCGGAGCGCAGGTGCCCGATGTGCGGGGGGGACTGCACGGTGAGGCCACACAGGTAGACGCCGGCCTGACCAGGTGTCTTGGGGACGAAGTCCCGCACCGACCGGGTCGCCGTGTCGTACAGCCGCAGGCTCACCCGGCAAGGGTATCCGGCCGTACGCTCGCGGGCGTGGCCGACCACGGCGGCGGGCGGACGGAGACCGCGCAGACCCTGGACCGGGGCCTGCGCCTGCTACGGCTGGTGGCCGAGACGCCGGGCGGGCTGACGGTGACCGAGGCGGCGGCCCGGCTCTCGGTCGGCCGGGCGGTGGTCTACCGGCTCGCCAGCACGCTCTGCGAGCACGGCATGATCCGCCGGGACCTGGCCGGCCGGCTGCGCCTCGGCGCCGGCGTGCTGCACCTGGCCCGCCGCGCCCAGCCCCTGCTCGCCGACGCCGCGCTGCCCGCCCTGCGGCGCCTCGCCGAGCAGGTCGGCGCCACCGCGCACCTGACCATCGCCGACGGCGGCGAGGCGGTGGCGCTCGCCGTGGTCGAGCCGAGCTGGACCCAGCTCCACGTCGCGTACCGGACCGGCTCGCGGCACCCGCTGGAGCGCGGCGCCGCCGGGCGGGCCATCCTCGCCGGCCGGCGGGGCGCCACCGGGTACGTCTCAACAGCCGGCGAGCTGCAACCCGGCGCGTACGGCGTGGCGGCTCCGGTGCCCGGGCTGGACACGCTGGAGGCGAGCGTGGGCGTGGTGGCGCTGGCCCCGTTCGACGTGGACGCGGTTGGGCCACGGGTGGCCGAGGCGGCCGAGGCCGTCGCCCGGGCCCTGTCCTAGAGCGCCGGGTCCTAGGGGGCCGGCCAGACAGGGTTGTGCGGTCGGGCTACCTGGCCCGGCTGTACCACGCCCCGGCCCGGCCGTGAGCTCAGTCCGGCTCGGCGGCGGCCTTTCCCGACACTTTCTTCGGCGCCGCCTTCTTCGCCGTGGTCGGGCTGGTCTTCTTCGCCGCGCCCGCGGTCTTCTTCGTCGTCGCGGTCTTCTTGGCCGCAGCCGTCGTCTTCTTCGCCGCCGTAGCCTTCTTCGCCGGGGTCGCCCGCTTGCGCGGTGCCGCCGGGCCCTTGGCCCGCTTCTCGGCCAGCATCTCGCTCGCCTGCTCGACGCTGAGCCCCTCGACGGTCATGCCGCGGCGCAGCGACGCGTTGGTCTCGCCGTCGGTCACGTACGGCCCGAACCGGCCGTCCTTGACCACCAGCGGCCGCTCCGTGAGCGGGTCGGTGCCCAGCTCCCGCAGTGGCGCCGCGGCCACCCGCCGCCCCCGCGTCTTCGGCGCCGCGAGCAGGGCGAGCGCGTCGTCCAGGCCGACCGTGAAGATCTGCTCCTCGCTCTCCAGCGAGCGGAACTCGTCGCCCTTCTTCACGTACGGGCCGTACCGGCCGGAGGCGGCGAGCACCTCCTCGCCGTCCGGGGCGGTGCCCACGGTCCTGGGCAGGGAGAGCAGGCGCAGCGCGTCGGCGAGCGTCAGCGAGTCCGGCGACTGCGACCGCAGCAGGGACGCGTTGCGGTCACCGGTGGACACGTACGGGCCGTACCGGCCGGACTTGAGCACCACCGGCTCACCGGTCTCGGGGTGCTCGCCGAGCTTGCGCTCCCCGCTGCCGGTGAGGAAGAGCTCCTCGACCTTCTCCGGGGTCAGCTCGTCCGGGGCCGTGCCCTCCGGCAGGGTCACCCGGTCGTCCCCGGCGCCGCCGTCCGGCGAACCCGACCCATCCGGCGAACCGGGCCTATCTGCCGCGGCAGACCCGTCCGGCTGGCCTGACCCGTCCAGCCCCGGCTCCTCGCCTGGCCCGGTCCGTTGCAGGTACGGCCCGTACCGGCCGACCCGGACCACGACCTGGCGGCCGGAGTCGTCGCGGAACAGCGGGATCGAGTTGACGCCGCGGGCGTCGATCTCGCCGAGCTGCTCGGTGACCATCCGCTTGAGCCCACCGGACTGGGAGACCGCCCGGTCGCCGCCGGGCGCGCCGTCGGCCCGCCCGAAGTAGAACGAGCGCAGGAAGTCCACTGCCGCCGCGTCGCCGGAGGCGATCTCGTCCAGCTCGTCCTCCATGGCCGCGGTGAAGCCGTAGTCGACCAGCCGGGGGAAGTACTGCTCGAGCAGGCTGACGACCGCGAACGCCAGGAACGAGGGGATGAGCGCCTGGCCGCGCTTGAACACGTACCCCCGGTCCTGGATCGTGCCCATGATCGAGGCGTACGTCGAAGGCCGGCCGATCCCGCGCTCCTCCAGGGCCTTGACCAGCGAGGCCTCGGTGTAGCGGGCCGGCGCCTGGGTGGTGTGCCCGACCGCCTCCAGCGACTCGGCCGCGCAGCGCTGCCCCTGGGCCAGCGGCGGCAGGCGCCGCTCGGCGTCCTCGGCCTCGGCGTCCTCGTCGTCGGAGGACTCGACGTAGGCCCGCAGGAAGCCAGGGTCGGTGATCGTCTTGCCGGTGGCGCCGAAGTCGGCCTCCTCGTTCGCCGTGGAGACCGCCCGGATCCGCACCGACACCGACGAGCCGACCGCGTCGGTCATCTGCGAGGCGACGGTACGCCGCCAGATCAGCTCGTAGAGGCGCAGCTCCTCGACGGAGAGCTCCTTGGCCACCTCGCCCGGGGTACGGAACACGTCCCCCGCCGGCCGGATCGCCTCGTGCGCCTCCTGCGCGTTCTTCACCTTGCTGGTGTACCGGCGCGGCTGCGGCGGCACGCTGCGGTCGCCGTACAGGTGCGCGATCTGGGTACGGGCGGCGGCCAGCGCCGTCTCGGAGAGGTTCACCGAGTCGGTACGCATATATGTGATGTAGCCGTTCTCGTACAGCCGCTGTGCGGTGCGCATCGTCTGCGCGGAGGAGAAGCGCAGCTTGCGGGCTGCCTCCTGCTGCAAGGTCGAGGTGATGAACGGTGGGTACGGCCGGCGCCGGTACG
>Ga0075430_100005950_pt1 | contig 10302 bp, 8 predicted proteins | sample RhiMetdeltSRZDD4_FD_75294 | JGI IMG/M metagenome (GOLD analysis project Ga0075430, IMG submission 75294) | Populus rhizosphere microbial communities from Tennessee, USA - Rhizosphere MetaG P. deltoides SRZDD4 | ecosystem: Host-associated > Plants > Roots > Rhizosphere > Soil | place: USA...
AAGAGCGCCTGGGACTCTTCTTGGGTGGGCACCTGACCTAGAGCTACCGCCATAGCGCAGGGGGAGTCAAGGCCGGGGCGAACGCGCGTGACGCGGGCGGCTGTCAAGGCCCAACGTTCGATACGGCCCGCTCCGCCAGAGCGGTCGTCCACGTCCTTGCGGCTCAGGGCGTCGATCAGCGAGCGCCTACCCGCTGGCCAGCGGCAGCGACACGGTGAACGTCGCGCCGGAGCCCGGGCCCTTGCTTTCGGCCTCGACCGTGCCGCCGTGCAGCTCCACGATCTGCCTGGCGATGGCGAGGCCAAGGCCGAGACCCGTCCCTCGCTCGCGGACCGGTCCCTGCCGGAACGGCTCGAAGATGTGCGGGAGGAGATCGGCCGAGATACCGGGGCCCGAGTCGGTGACCACGAGCCGGCCGTGGCGCGCCGTCCGCTCCACTCGCACGCCGACGCACCCGTCTTCCGGCGTGAACTTGATGGCGTTGCCGACGATGTTGTTGGCCACCTGGTGCAGACGCTCGGCGTCGCCGCGGACCTCGACGGCGTCGGCGACCGTGACATCGACCGTGATCCGCTTGCGGTCGGCTTCGTGGCGCAGGGCGGCCAGCGCGGCGTCGACGACGCGACCGAGCGACACGGAGGCGAGGCGCAGCTCGAACGATCCCGCGTTGATGCGGCTCAGGTCCACGAGGTCCGCGATCAGCCGCTGCTGGAGCGTCGCGCTGCGTTCGATGATGTCGAGCAGGCGCGTGGCGTCGTCGGCGGCCGGCAGCCGCCGGCGCAGGGCGTGCAGGGCGTGCACGACCGCGTTCAACGGCGTGCGAAGGTCGTGCGACACGGCGGCGAGGAGATGATCTTTCGCGCGGCCGCGCAGCTCCGCCTCGCCCTGCGCCGCCTGCGCGCGCGCCGCCGTCTGCGCCCGCTCGCGGGCGACGACGGCCCACTCGTTGTTCAGCCTGAAAAGCTCGTCCCGGACGCGGCGGTCGCGGCTCACCGTCGGCTCGGCCAGCAGCGTGAAGCCGTCGGGCTGCGGAGCGACGTGGCACTCCACCGTGAACGGCGCGGCGTGCGCGTCGTAGAAGTTCAGCAGCACACGGTCGTTCGCGTGACGATCGAGCGCCGTGCGCAAGGTGGCGCGATCGTTCTCGCCGAGGTATTCCCAGACCGGCGTGCCGACGAGCGCCGCCTCCTCACGTCCGAGCTGCTGGGCCAGGGCTGCGTTCACGCACCTGATACGCCCGTCCGGCGCCGCGACGACGAAATAGACCGCGTGGGTATCGCGGAGGAACGCCGGGAGCACGCGCGTCGAATCGACGACGGCCTCCTCGAACACCGAGGCCGGCTCGCGCGCGTCGATCCGCTCGAGCACCACGAGCTTCGTCCACTGCGCGTCGAGCTTGAGTCCGCGGGGGATGAACCGATGAGAGAGGTGATGCGCGTCGCTGCGATGCCACGCATGAAAGGCGGCGGCGTCCGTCCAGCGCGTCACGAGATAGAACACGGTCGGCTGCGAGGCGTCGGTGAACGTCTCCATGCCGACGAAGCCGGGCTCGCTGTCCACCAGCCGGGGACGCTGACGAAAGGCCTCCTGCACGTCGCCCTCGAGGCCGTTGGCCACGCGGAATCGCGAGACAGCGAGGATCATCTCAGCCGAGGATTCTCAGCGCCTCGCGGACGTCGGCGGCGAAGGCATCGGCGCCGCAATCGCGCCAGTGCGTACCGGCCACTCCGAACGCCCGCCCACCGACCACGATCTTCGGGCACGAGTCGCGAAGCCGGCCCCGGACGCTCGCCACGGTCTCACGGAACTGCGGCAGGCTCGTCAGCATGGTCAGCGACAAGCCGAGCACGTCGGGACGGTGCTGCTCGATCGCTCCCAGAATGCCGGAGGTCGGCACGTTCGTCCCCAGAAACCGCACATCCCAGCCATGCCACTCCAGCACGTCGGCCACGATGTTCGGCCCCAGCTGGTGGAGCTCACCGGCCACGCCGGCGATGAGCATCCGTCCCTTCGTCGGCGATGGAATCGGCAACCGCTCGTAGACCTGTGCCAGCACGTACTGGACGATCGCCGTGGCCATGTGCTCGTCCGCGACGCTGATGTCGTTGCGCTGCCAGCGCCGCCCGATCTCGTAGAGCGCGGCCTGGAACAGCTCGACGTAAAGATCGGCGATCGATCCGCTCCGCGCGAGCGCGTCGAGGGCGATGGTGACCGCCGCCTTGCGCTGCGCGGCCAGCAGCGCCGACACGAAGACCTGCACGGTCGCATCCAGCGGGTGCTCCCGGGCGAGCGCCGTCTGCGTCGGCGCCCGCTTGCATGCGTCGAGCCCGGCGGCGAGAAACGGGGCGACACCATCGCGGTCGCCGGGCGGCAAGTCGCCTGAAAGGCGATGCTCGACCTGCACGAGGTTCTCGGCGAGGAACTCGACGCCGATGCCGCGCGCGGCCAGGACGCCGGCCGTCCAGCGAACGTACTCCTCGAAGGCGGGCAGCGAGCCGGCCTCGACCGCGGCCGCAAGGAACTCGACGTGGTAGCCGGCATCCTCGACCCCGTGCCGCCGCGCGCGCTCCCCGTAGCGCGCGACCCAGTCCGGGTGGCGCCGGAGGAACTCATCGGTGACGCTCATTGCGATGACATCCTTGCGGTCACGAACACGGCGAGCAAGCGCGAGGCGATCCGCAAGAGGTTGGTCCATTTCAGACTCGAAGCGTACTGGGGTGGCGACCTGGTCGCAACCTCGCCGCACCGTGGCGCGCTGCCCGACCACGATCACCGTCCAGCCGCTGGTGCCGGAGAGGCGCCCGCCCCGGGGCCTGGCTCATCCGCGAGACCGTGGGATCGGCTCGGCACGTCGTTCCGACGCTTGCCTAGTAGAATGCCGGGTGATGACAAGCTGCTCGGGCTGCGGCCACGAGATCTCCCCCGCGTTCGCGTTCTGTCCGCGCTGCGGCAGCCGCCTGCCGACGCACTGCGCCGCCTGCGGCCGCGTGTGCGACCCGGACTTTGCGTTTTGCCCGCACTGCGGCGCGGCGCGCCGGGCGCCTGGCCCACCAGGCGTCGTCGAGCGTGGCGCCGGAGGCGACCGCGACGCCGACCGCCGCCACGTCACCGTGCTCTTCGCCGACCTCTCCGGATTCACCGCCCTCGCCGAACGGCTCGACCCCGAGGACGTGCGCGCCTTCCAGAACCGCCTGTTCGAGATGCTGGCCGCCTCGATCACCCGCTACGACGGCTTCGTGGAGAAGTTCGTCGGCGATGCGGTGCTCGCCGTCTTCGGGGCGCCCGTCGCCCACGAGGACGATCCGGAGCGCGCGTGCCACGCCGCGCTCGAGATGCAGGATCGCTGCGGTGCGCTGAGCCTCGAGTGGGAGCCGTGCTTCGGCCAGCCCGTGCAGCTGCACGTCGGCATCCACACCGGCCCCGTGATCGCCGGTCACCTCGGCGGCGCGGCGGGCGCGGCGTACGCGGTGACGGGCGACACCGTGAACACCACCGCCCGGCTGCTCGCCGCCGCCCAGCCGGGGACGATCCTCATGTCGGAGGCGACCCACGCCCTCGTGCGCCATCGGTTTGCCCTCGAGCCGGCGGGGGCCCTCGTCCTTCGCGGCAAGACGGAGCCGATCGTGGTGCACCGCCTGGTTGGTGCGCATGCGGAGCGCGGCTCCGCGCGCGGGCTGACGGCGCTCGGCCTCGCCTCGCCGTTCGTCGGCCGCGCCGACGAGCTCGAGCAGCTGCTCGCCGCGTTCGAGCGCATGCGGCGCGGGCGGGCGCACGTCGTGAGCGTGGCCGGCGAGGCCGGCATCGGGAAGTCGCGGCTCATCGCCGAGGTGATAGCGCGGCTGGCGCGCGACGGGCGGCTGGCCGACATCGCCGTGCGCCGCGCGGCGTGCTCCTCGCTCGGCGAGCCGACCTATGGGGTCTTCGGCGCGCTGTTCCGCGAGGCGTACCGCATCGAGCCCGCGGACTCTCTCGAGGTGGCGCGGCAGAAGCTGCGTGACGTGCTCGGCGGCCTCGGTGCGCGTCAGGACGAGGCCGACGCGATCGCGCCGGTGCTCGCCTACGTGCTCGGTCTCGAAGGCGACAGCGCGCCCGAGCTCGAGCCCGAGCAGCTCCGGCGGCAGATCCTGCTCGCGGCGCGGGCGCTGATCGAGCGCCGCCTCGAACATGTGCCGCTGCTGATCGTCATCGAGGACACCCAGTGGGCCGACAGCGCATCGATGGAGCTGTTGCGGCAGGTCGTCGATCAGCTGGCCGACCGGCCGCTGATGATGCTGCTCTCCCACCGTCCGGACGCGAAGCCGCCGCTCATGGCGCGCGCGGCGCAGTCCATGATCCGTGTGGCGCCGCTGTCGACCGGGGAGACGCGAACCTTGGTCTCTGCGCTGTTCAGCGACGCGCCCAACGTGCTCGCGCAGCTCCAGGAGTTCATCGCGGCGCGCGCCGGCGGCAACCCGCTCTTCGCGGAGGAGATCGTGCGCAACCTCGTGGGCCGCGGCGTGCTGGTGCGCGCGGACGACGAGTGGAGATGCACGGCGGCGTGCGATAGCGTCGACGTGCCGCCGTCGCTCCACGGCCTGCTCCTCTCGCGCGTCGACCGGCTGTCCGCCGACGCGCGACGTATCCTGCAAGAGGCCGCCGTACTGGGCGCCTCGTTCGACGCGCCGCTGCTGCGGGACGCATCCAGCACGCCGGAGGCGGTGCCGGCGGCGCTCGACGGGCTCGTCCAGGCGGACCTCATCCAGGCGAGCGATCACGCCGCCGCGCACGGACGGTATCGCTTCACCCACGGGCTCGTGCGCGAAGTCGTCTACCAGAACCTGCTGCTCACGCGCCGGACGGAGATGCACGAGCGGGTGGGCCGGGCGCTCGAGCGGGGTGTCGGTTCGCGCCCGGAACGCCTGAGCGATCTCGAAGCACTTGCGCACCACTGGAGTCTCACCGCCGACAAGCGTCGCGGCGCGCGCTACATGATCGCGGCCGGCGACCGCGCGCGGGCCGTCTACGCCAACGACGACGCCATCAGGCACTACGAGCGGGCGCTCGAGACGCTGGCGGCGTGTCCCGAGGGCTGCGAGGCCGAGGCCACCAGTGCCCGCGAACAGCTGGCCGATCTCCTGGCCCTCACGGGCCGGCGGGCCGACGCGCTCGCGCACTTCGAGGCGGTGCTGAAGAAGGTGGAGATCGGCGGCCACCGCACGGCTGCCGCACGCCTCACGCGCAAGATCGGCGGGCTGTACTGGGACGCCGGCGACCGCGATCGGGCCGCCGCGTGCTTCGCCGCCGGGCTCGACCTCCTCGGCGAGGGCGGCGATCCGATCGAGCGCGCGCATCTCTTTCAGGAGCTGGGACGGCTGGCGTTCCGCGCCGGCGACAACGCCCGCGCCATCAAGTGGGCCGAGCGCGCGCTGGCGGAGGCGGCGCGCGACGCGCACGACGCCGAGGCCGCCGCCATGCGGGCGCAGGCGTACAACACGCTCGGGGTCGCACTGGCGCGCACCGGGCGGCTGGCCGAGGCCGTCGACCAGATCGAGCGCAGCATCGCGCTCGCGGAGGCGGACGGCCTGCTCCCTGCCGCCTGCCGCGGCTACACCAACCTCGGCGTGCTCTATAGCTCCCTCGATCCGCGCCGCAGCATCGAGACGTGCCTGCGCGGGCTCGAGACGGCCAAAAAGGTCGGCGATCTCGGCTTCCAGTCCCGGCTCTACGCGAACCTCGCGGTCGCGTACTGCGCGCTCACGGATCGCTGCGAGGCCGAGGGTATCGAAGCGGCGCAGACCGCCATCGACCTGGACCGGCGGCTGGGCCTCGTCGATCACCTCGCCGTCCCGCTGATCGTGCTCGGGCAGATCCACCAGTGCCACGGCGAGCACCGTGAAGCGTTCGCGATGTACGAAGAAGCGCTCGGCCTGGCGGAGGCGGTGGGGGAGCCGCAGCTGTTGTTCCCGTGCTACGACGGCCTGGCCACGCTGCATCTGGACACCGGCAACCAGGCCATGGCAGAGCTCTATCTCAACAAGGCGCAGGACGTCTGCACACGCGCCGGCGTCGAGCCCGACGCCCTGATGGTGCTTCCGTTTCTGTGCTGAACCCTGGACAAAGGAGTGCTTCATGACGACGGTCGACACCCGTCCCCCGGTCGCGCCGGGAGAGCGCGCGCCCGACTTCACGCTGCCCGCCGTGGATCGGCCCGAGACGATCTCGCTCGCCGATTACCGGGGACGCAGCCCGCTCTTCCTCGCGCTGTTCATCGGACTCTGGTGCCCGTTCTGCCGCCGCCAGATCGCCCAGATGACTGGGTTGGAGAGCCAGCTCAAGGCGCTCGGCGTGCAGTCGCTCGCCGTCGTGGCCACGACGCCAGAGAACGCGCGGCTCTATTTCAAGTTCCGCCCGACCAGGCTACGGCTCGCCGCCGATCCCGAGCTCACGGTTCATCGCGCGTACGGCCTGCCGAAGCCTGCACCGACGCCCGAGCTGATGAACGGGATCGAGACGACGCGGATCAATCCCACCGGCGAGCTGCCGGAGCCCCGGCCGATCATGGAGGTCGCGATGGAGCTTGCGAAGGTCGACGGCTACGTCGAGAACCAGACGGACAAGACCGAGATGGAGCGGCAGTGGCCGCAGCTCAAGGGCCAGTTCCTCATCGATCGCGACGGCATCGTCCGCTGGGCCAATGTCGAATGCGCCACCGAGGGGCTCGCCGGCCTCGGGAAGTTTCCGTCGCCGGAAGAGATCCTCGAGGCGGCGCGGGCGCTGCGGAATTGAGGCGGCTGCCGGCCGCCTCGCGCCGCGCTGACGTATCCGCGCTCGTGAGCGCTACGGCAGCAGCGCGGCGACGGGAACGGTGACCTGGGGCAGCTCGAGTAGCGTCAGAGTCGCCGGCGGACGAACGCGTTCCACCGAGGAGTAGCGCCAGCCGAACGGTGCCGTCAGATCCGGGCCGGGATCCCGGCAGACCTCGACGACCCGATCAACGAGGTTGACGATCCAGTAGTCTGCGATGCCGGCGCGCGCGTACAGGCTGCCCTTCTGCGCACGGTCGAATGCAAGGCTCGACTCGGCCACCTCGACGATCAGCGCCGCACGGGCGGGATGCGCCCGTCGGTAGTCGGCGTGGCTGCCGCGCACGACGGCCACGTCCGGCTCCGGGGCCGACTCGTCGTCGAGTGCGACCGGCGCCTGGACACGTATGATCCAGCCTGGGGGGAGCGAGGCGCGCAGTGTATCGCCGACCATCCCAACCGCCGCCGCATGAGGGCTGTGCTGGGGCTCCGCGACGATCAGTTGCCCGCCGAGGAGCTCCAGCGGCTCGCCCTCGAACGCGCCGACATCGACCAGGCGTTCGTATTCCACGCGCCGCCAGCGCTTCGAGGTGAACGGCGCTTGCTTCATGGCCGCAGCGTAGCGACCAGAGCTCGGACGGTCAATGTCTCAGGACTCCGACGGGAAGGACCTGGCCGACGGCTACGGGAGCAGCGCGGCGACGGCAAGCGGCGCCGCCGGCACACCGAGCGGTGCCACCGAGTCTCCGGGACGGAAGCGATCGACCGAGGTGTAGCGCCAGCCGAACGGCGCGGTGAGATCCGCGCCCGGGTCGCGGTACACCTCCACGACCCCATCCTCCAGGTTCACGATCCAGTAGTCGGCAATGCCGGCGCGGGCGTACAGGCTGCCCTTCTGAACGCGGTCGAAGGCGAGGCTCGAGTCGGCGACCTCGATGATGAGGGCGGCGCGGGCGGGGTGAGCGTGACGGTAGTCGGCCCGCGAGCCACGGACGACCGCGACGTCGGGCTCCGGCGCCGATTCATCGTCGAGAGCCAGCGGGTCCTGGATCCGCACAATCCAGCCGGCGGGAATCGCCACTCCCAGCGCATCGTGTGCCATGCCGACCGCCGTCGCGTGAGGGCTGCCTTTCGGCTCGGCGACGATCAGCTGGCCACCGATCAGCTCGAGCGGCTCGCCCTCGAAAACCCCAACGTCGACCAGGCGCTGGTACTCGACGCGCTGCCAGCGCTTCGACGTGAAGGGCGCCTGCTTCATGGCGACAGCGTAGCGAGCCGCGTCGCGAGCGTCAATGCATCGAGATGGTGACGCCTCCTGGAACATCGCGCGGCTCGGCGCTAAGATGCGCATCACTTCAGGGAGGAGAGTCATGAGCACGTCCGAACGCGTCAGCAGGGTGTCCCGGCGCCGGTTCCTGCGCACCACCATCACCGCCTCCGCCGTGGCCACCGCTGGCTGGCCGACAAGCGTGCGGTCACAGGAACGCGACGAGATCGTCATCGGGTTCCAGAACGACCTCACCGGCCTGCTGGCTTCGTACGGCTACTGGTACGACAAGACGGCGAAGGCCGCCATCGCACGGATCAACGGGCAGGGCGGCATCGCGGGCAAGAAGGTGCGGCTCGTGACCGAGGACACGGAGTCCAACGTGAACCTCGGCGTCCGCAAGCTGCGCAAGCTGATCGAGGAGGACAGGGCCGACGTCGTGCTGGGCAGCCTGCACTCGGGCATCGCCATCCAGTCGGCGCCGATCGTGCAGCAGCTCAAGACCGTCTACATTCCCACCGCCAACGCGCAGTCGATCACCGGCAAGCACGGCAACCGCTGGGTGTTCCGGACGATCACGAACGCCGAGATGATCGCGCAGGCCACGGTGTCGCCGGAGCTCATCAAGGACTACGGCAAGAAGTGGACGATCCTCTACGCCGACTACGCGTGGGGCCAGTCGCACTTCGAGGCGTGGACGCCGCGTCTCAAGGCCGTCGGCATCGAGGTGGCGAGCGCCATCCCGGTGCCGCTGCAGACGAGCGACTTCTTCCCGCACCTCGCCAAGCTCGACCGCAGCTCGACGGCGATGCTGGCCGTGTTCTTCGCGAGCGACATCATCGGCCTGCTGAAGCAGCGGCGCGACCTCGGCATCACCGTGCCCGTCATGGGCGTCACCGGCGTCACCGCCGCCGTGCCGCCCGACGTGCTGCGCGACGCCGCGGGCACGTTCGTGCCCGAGAGCCTGCCGCGCACCTTGAAGGACAAGGACACGCCGGCCATCCGCGAGATCCGCAAGGCAATCGGCGTGGACGAGACCGGCAAGGAGATCGGCAGCAACAAGTACCTCGCGGACTCCTACTACTGGGCGACGTGGGAGAACATCTACATGTTCAAGCGCGGCATCGAGGAGGCGAAGTGGAAGACCCGGGCCGACAATGCCCGCCTCATCCGCGCGCTCGAGAACATGAAGATGGAGGAAGGGATCGAGTTCCCGCAGGGGCCCAAGGAGATCCGGCCGCAGGATCACCAGGCATTCCTCGAGTTCTACCTGAGCCGTATCAACGACAAGGGTGGTGTCGACGTCGTGCGCAAGATCGATCGCAAGCAGTCGGTCTACCCGGTGAATCCGCCTGGCACCGACTACACGAAGGAGCAGGTATAGATGGCCGACGTCGCCCTTCGCCTGATGCGCGACCATCTGCGCCCGAAAACCGGCGCCGCGCTGCCGGCCATGAACCGTGTGCTGTACCTGCTGGACGGTGCGCTGACCGTGGACGGCAAGGACGTTCCCGTGAACACCGCCTGGCACGGCGCGGGCGCCTGCAAGGTCGCCGCGGGCCCCACGGGCGCCACCGTCCTGCGCTACGAGCTCGGCCGCGACGACACGCCCGTCGAGGCCACGCCGCTACTCGCCCGGGCGCTGAGGCTGGACCCGACTGCCGCCTACCTGATGCGCTGCGATCGGGTCGATTTCGACCTCGGCGCCGAGGCGTTGCCGCACCGCCACAAGGGCGGCGGCATCCGCTGCCTGATCAGCGGCACCATGGAGCTCCGCGTCCAGGGTGAGCCGGACCGGGTGATCAAGCCGGGCGAGGCCTGGTTCGAGAGCGGCCGCGAGCCCGTGTACGCGAAGGCGTCGGCGACCGAGCCGACCAGCTTCATCCGCTGCTCCATCCTGCCGCGCGAGATTCGCGGCCAGAGCTCCATCATGTACGTCGACCCGAAGGACGCCGGCAGCAAGCCGCGGAAGTACACGGTGTTCGTCGACGAGCCCATCGAGCTGCCGCGATGAAGTTCGGGCTCTGCCTGCCGACGTTCTCGTTCCCGGATCTCGATTTCGCCACGGCGGCAACGATCCGTCAGCTCGCGGTGCGCGCCGAAGAGCTCGGCTACGACGCGATCTGGGTGCCCGAGCACCTGCTGACGGCGCGCGGCCTCTACGGCACCGCGTGGCTCTCGCCGCTGGAGGCGCTGAGCTTTGCCGCCGGCGCGACATCCCGCATCAAGCTCGCCACCGGCATCCTGATCCCG
>Ga0075430_100005952_pt1 | contig 10298 bp, 7 predicted proteins | sample RhiMetdeltSRZDD4_FD_75294 | JGI IMG/M metagenome (GOLD analysis project Ga0075430, IMG submission 75294) | Populus rhizosphere microbial communities from Tennessee, USA - Rhizosphere MetaG P. deltoides SRZDD4 | ecosystem: Host-associated > Plants > Roots > Rhizosphere > Soil | place: USA...
CACGTCACGAACAGCTCGAGCAAGCGCGTCGAGCTTCGCTTCCCGAGCGGACAGACGCACGACGTCGTCGTCCTCGATCCACAGGGCCGAGAGGTCTGGCGCTGGAGCACCGGCCGGATGTTCACGCAATCGATGCAGAACAAGATCCTCGGCGCCAGCGATACGCTGACGTTCACCGAGACCTGGCACCCGGACCACGCGGGCACCTACACCGCCGTCGCGTCGCTCCTGAGCGAGAACTACCCCGCCGAGCAGCGCGCCGCGTTCTCCCTGCCCAGCAAGACCGTCTCCGTTCGTTAGGCGGCTGCGCCGCTGGCGCATCGCAGCCTGCACGCCAGCGAGCACCAGCCCAGCACCCGGCACGCGCACCCAGCACCCAGCACCCTTGGCAGTCCGGTCTTGCCCTAAGCCCGGACCACAACCCTTTTGTCCGGTCGCGCGTTAGCTTCCCTTGGCTAGTTCGGCCGTTCGAGTTACACCGACCCGGAACGCTCACCACCGACACGGGGATCAAGGGTGGGGACACAGCTACGCGAGCAGCACCGCACCGACGAGCGCGACCTCGAGCTGCTCCAGCAGCTCACACAGGCACGCAAACGGCTCACTGACCAGATCGCCCGGCGCATCATCGGCCAGGTCGACGTCATCGACAATCTGGTTGCCGCGATCCTCGCCGGCGGACACGTCCTGCTGGTCGGCGTCCCCGGCGTCGCGAAAACGCTGCTCATCCAGACGCTGTCGCAGGCGCTGGACCTGACCTTCAATCGCATCCAGTTCACGCCCGACCTCATGCCGGCGGACATCACCGGCACCGAGCTGCTCGAAGAGGATCACGCGACCGGTCGCCGCGTCTTCAAGTACGTGAAAGGCCCGGTCTTCGCGAACGTCGTCCTCGCCGACGAGATCAACCGCGCCCCACCGAAGACCCAGGCCGCCCTGCTGCAGGCGATGCAGGAGCACACCGTCACCGCCGCCGGCCAGACGCACGCGCTGCCCGAGCCGTTCTTCGTCCTCGCGACGCAGAACCCGATCGAGCAGGAAGCCACGTACCCGCTCCCCGAAGCGCAGCTCGATCGGTTCATGTTCGAGCTTCGAATGGGCTATCCGTCCAAGGAGGACGAGGAGCGCATCGTGGTCGCGACGACCGGGGCCACGGAGAACGAGATCGTTCCGGTGCTCCACGGCGCGCAGCTCATCGAGCTGCAGCGGCTGGTGCGTCGCATCCCCGCGCCGCCGACGATCGTCAGGTATGCCGTGAACCTCGCCCGCATCACACGGCCGCAGGAAGCCGACGCCGGACCCGAGGTGAAGAAGTACGTGAGCTTCGGCGCCGGTCCGCGCGCGTCACAGTACCTCGTGTTAGGCGCGAAGGCGCGCGCCGCCATGGACGGCCGCCCGGTCCCCGACATCGATGACGTACGTGGTGTCGCGCTGTCCGTCCTGCGCCATCGCGTCGTCATGAACTTCCAGGGCGAAGCCGAAGGCATCAACGTCGAGAAGCTGCTCCCGCTGAACGAGCGGCGCTAGTCGACTCGTTAGGCCCGCGCCGTGTCACCCGGAGTACCATGCTCCCGGTGACGCGGCGAAACCGCGCGGTAATCACGAACGACCCGGTATCGGGCGCCGTGACGCGAATGCCGACGGCAACACGACCCGCATCCACGAGCCCCGAATCCGCCTGGAAGCGAAGCGGGAGCTGCGGGATTGGGCGGCCGTCAGCGTCGCTCGCCACGCCGATCACGTCGACCGTGTCGCCGACCCGAACCGGCCGAGCCAGCGGTGCCAGATCGATGCGCGCGACGCCGGGGATCACGCGAACAGCGAGGATACCCGTCACGCGGCGGGCCGAGACCCGGACGCTGGCGATGCCGGGGCCGAGCCCATGAAGGCGCGCGCGAGTCGGCGTCGTCGAGTCCTCGCGAGGCGGCTGCGGCAGCGGCTCGATCGACCCCAGGTCCGATGGCGACGTGCGCCATGTCGCATCGAGGAGCCGGTCATAGCTGAACAACGCGAGCAGCCCCGTTCCACGGCCGCGGGCGGACAACAGCAGCGTGTCACCAACTTCGACGATCGGCGGCTCACCATCGGGCGGCTCGACGTCGATCGACACGAGCTCGAAGTCGAGTGCCTTGCCCGCTGCCAGGAAGTCCAACGAGCACGCGGCAGTCACAACGGATGCAGCTACGACCAGAATCGAACACAATCGGTGCCGCACTGGGGCGGGGCAGCCGCTGGACAGCAACCAGTAACGATGCACGCGGCCAATCTAAGCCCGACGCGCAGGACCCCCATACGTCATGCGACGTAGCCGAGCGCATCGATACGTGCCGGCCCCGATCCCGTTCGCGGTTCCCGCTTCCCGATTCCCGATTCCCGATTCCCGACGTTAGGCACGTCTCCTCGCCGCCGACGGCGCCATCCCTTCGAGCGCTCTGAAGGCCCGCGTGAGATGACTGTGGTCGGCGAAGCCGGCCTCGTGCGCCAGCGCGCCGATCGCCCGATCGCCACGCTCCAGCTCGGCCTTCACCCAGTCGATCTGCCGGCGCCGCTGGTACTGCCACGGCGTGACCTCGAACCGACGCTTGAACGCTCGAGAAAGCGAAGTCGGATGGAGCCCCGCAACCGCCGCGATCTCGGACAGGGGAAGTGACCGCGTGAAATGGGCATCGATGAACTCCCGCGCGCGCTCGAGCCCACGCCCTGCCGCTCGCTCCGAGCCGGCGGCGCCGCCCGCGCCGTCCGTCCCCGTCGCGCGAATGAGCCGCGCCAGGAGCCCGAACACGAGCCCTTCGACGGCAAGGTCGCTGGCCTGATCGCGGTGGTGGAGCTCCCACTGAAGCTGTCCCGCGAGCGCCCGAACCGCCCCATCCTGCACGACCGCGGACCGCCCCACGAGCCGTCTGATCCGTCGATCATCGAGCGCGGGCTCCAACGGGACGTCGATGATGAGCAGGCGCGTTCCGACGTCGTCGAACTGATTGGCGTGCGGCTCCTCGGACGGCCGGACGTGCATCATCCCCGCCTCACAGAAGGTCGCGCCACGGCGCGTCACTTCATTGAAGCTTCCCCGTGAGACGAACGACAGCGCGGGGCGCGGGTGCGTATGGCGCGCCAACGCCAGGCCGTTCGTGTACACCGCATCGATCACCCGGTAGCCCGCCACCTCGTGGCCGGCGAGTCGACGTCCTGCCACTCCCGGCACCGTCGACGCCGGTCCGGCTCCGCCAGCTCCCATCACTGCTCCTGGTGAAAATGATCCCTGACCGGAATGTGCCGGCACGCCGACGACACGCGCCAACACAATCTCATCAACGAATCCATGAGTCGGGCTCATGTTCCCGCATGCCGGCGCGACATGGACGCAATCGTCCAAGCGGCGGCTGCGATCGTTCAATTCCCGCGATACACAACCCCCGAGAATGCGTTTCAGCCACTCTGCGTCGTTCACGCCAGCCAAGCCGGAGGGGAACGCACGATGATTCTCGAGGTCCGTCACCTTCGAATCCTTACCGCGATCGCCGACCACGGCACGGTGTCGGCGGCGACCAAGCACGTCTACCTCACGCAGTCCGCGATCAGTCATCAGCTGATCGAGCTCGAACAGCGGCTGGGCCTTCCCTTCTTTCACCGCACGCCGAAGGGGATGGTCCCAACCGACGCCGGAGCCGAGCTCATCGCCGTCGCCCGCGACGTCCTCGCCCGCCTCGCGGCGGCCGAAGCCGGGATGCTGCGCTCCTCGCCTCGATCAGCCGGGCGATTGCGAGTAGGCACCGACTCTGCGCTCGCGCTGGCCTGGCTTCCCGTTGCGCTGTCGATCGTTCGCCGCCGTCTCCCGCACATCAGGACAGAGCTCATCCCGGATACGACCGCGCACGGCGTGGACGCGCTCTTCGAGGGACGATACGAGCTAGCGGTCGTGGCGGATGCGGCGTCCGACCCGCGCCTCGACATCGTCCAGCTGTTCGAGGAGGAGCTCGTGGCGCTCGTCACACCGGGGCACCGCCTGGCCGATCGTGTGGCGCTGGTGTCGGGCGACCTGCGCGTCGAGCAGCTCGCGGTCCACGCGTCGCGCACCACGGAGCAGCGGTGGCTCACGGAGCGGCTGGCCCTTGCCGGCCTCGACCCGATGCGCCTAACGACCGTGACGCTGACCGAAGCGATCATCGGGCTCGCCGAGGCCGGCGAGGCCGTGGCGATCGTCCCGCGCTCGGCGGCAACCGCAGCCGCCGCTGCGGGCCGCGTGCGGATGATCCGGGTGGGACCGCACGGGCTCAGGCGCCGCTGGCAGCTCGTAACGCTGGCCACCGGCGTGAGCGCACTGCACGTCCAGTGCTTCGCGTCCGCCGTCCAGCAGGTCGCGGCGGAGTCGACGAACACCCCGCACGACACGCCCCACGGGACGCCGGCCGTGCCGCGGATCCCGCGCACCGCCTAACGTCGCAACAGCCTTTACCGCAACGACGACACCTCTTTTCTCCCTTCGCGTCTTCGCTTGACGTCTTCAGCCAGCACAGCCCGAACGTCCGGCCAGCTTCGCGGTACAGATCGGTGCCCGGGAGTTCCGCTGAGACCGTTTCAAGCCTCGGAGTGACAACGCCTTGAACGGCTGACCGCGTCCGTGGCGCCAGTCCCGAACGGTAGCTTTCGAAACGACCGCGACCCGGCGGACGTAGTTCGCGCAAGCTCCGCGAGGACTCCCGGCGATGTACGCCACCTGTCTGTTCTGCAACAAGCCGCTCGGCCAGAACGAATCGATCGAGCGTTTCCCAGTTGGGCGCCGCCTCGCCTTCGACGCGAGCAAGGGGCGACTCTGGGTCGTCTGCTCGGCATGCGAGCGATGGAACCTCTCGCCCCTCGAGGAACGGTGGGAGGCGATCGAGGACGCCGAGCGCCAGTATCGCGCGACTCGGCTTCGGGCGGCGACCGATCAGATCGGGCTCGCACGCCTGCGCGATGGCACTGAGCTCATCCGCATCGGCGAACCGCTTCGTCCGGAGTTCGCGGCGTGGCGCTACGGCGACCAGTTCGGACGGCGGCGTCGGCGAAACCTGCTGCTCGCCGGAGCCGGAGTCGGAGCCGTCGGCGCTCTCGTCGTCGGTGGAATGGCCGCGGGCGCCTCGATCGGTGGGTTCGGCTGGCTGATCTTCAACGCGACGCGTGCCGCGGTGAAGGGCAATCCGCAGAGCGTCGCCGCGCGCATACGTACGAGCGACAATCAGATCCTCAAGGTCCGACTCGGCCATCTGTCGGAGACCATCGTCGATCGCGGCGACTCATCGGCCATCTCGATCGACGTCAGGCACGAGAAGGGACGCTTCCGCTTCGAGGGTCCGGAAGCGATGCGCGTTGCGTCGACGCTGATGCCGAAGGTGAATCGTTATGGCGGGACGAAGGAGACGATCGCCGAGGCCGTGCGGGCGCTCGAGGACCGGAAAGGGTCGGAGGGCTACCTGGTGAGCCTCGCGGCCGTTGCCCGCGTGTCGACGCTACCACCGAAGAAGCCGAAGAAGCGGTGGTCGGTCATGCAGGAGATGCCGGCGAACGGCCTGTTCGGGCTGTCGCGCGTGCAGCGTCTCGCGTTCGAGATGGCGCTCCACGAGGAGGCAGAGCGCCGCGCGCTCGAGGGAGAGCTCGCCGACCTCGAGAGAGCATGGCGCGAGGCCGAGGAGATCGCGCACATTGCCGACAACCTCCTCGTGCCGAGCACGATCGGCGAGCGGATAGAACAGCTGCGAGGCGCACGGTAGCTGGCGCAGGTCCGTCTCGTACACTCAAAAGTCCGGGTCGTCGAAGGATCGTTCACCGATCGGCGGCACGGCAACATGATTGGGCATGTGCCCATCGATATCCGGCTGGTCCCTGCTCGCGACCGCGTTCGTCCTCGCTGGGATGCCACGGGAGCGGGCGCTCGGCCAGATCCCGGAGAAGTTCGAGAACCTGCAGTACTTCCCGAAGGACATCGCCCGCGACTCGCTGGTCAACGCCATGCGCGGATTCTCATTCGCGTTAGGCGTGCGCTGCCAGTACTGTCACGCTGGAGGCGACGGGATATCGTTCGAAGGCGTGAACTTCCCGTCGGACGACAAGGCGGCGAAGCGCAACGCGCGGTTCATGCTTCGGATGGTGGACTCGCTCAACGCACACGCCTTCGACGCCCTGCCTCAGCGCCGCACGCCGCCGGTGCAGCTGCAATGTGTGACGTGCCACCGTGGGAGCTCCGCTCCCACGACGCTCGCGCGCACGCTTGCGGTGACGCTCGAGTCGAAGGGTGTGGACTCCGCGGTGGCGCAGTACCGGGCGCTCCGGCGAACTGCGGAGCTGGGCAGGTTCGACTTCGGCGAATGGTCGATGAACGAGTTCGCTCGCTCGCTACGCGAGCAGGGCAAGATCCCTGAGGCGATCGCGATGCTGGAGCTGAACGGCGAATTCTACAAAACCCCATCGGTGGACGGCGGCCTCGGCGAGCTCTATCTCCTTCGCGCCGACACCGTAAAGGCGCTCGAACGTTTTCGCATGATGCTGGAGAAGCAGCCGAACAATCCTGTCGCGCGGCGCCGCGTCGACGAGCTGACGAGGAAGCCGTGACTCGGACGTCGGTTTACGGTGCGGCGATCGCGGTCAGCTTCGACTCGATCTCGGTCCGTGGGAGCCACCGGCCGCGGAGCATGACGCCAGCCTGACGTCTCACGTTCCGCACATCGCCTAACGGATTCGCGTCCAGCAGCACCAGGTCCGCATACCTTCCGGGAGCGATCGTTCCTGCGTCGCGATCGAGCCCCATCAGTCGGGCCACATTGACGGTCGCCGCCGTCAACGCCTGATACGCGGTGAGCCCGGACTCGACGAGTGTCTCGATCTCCTCGAACGTGCCGAAACCGGCGACGTCGAACATGTTGAAGGCGTCGGAGCCAGCGGCGATCGGCACACCCGCCGCGTTCAGGTCGCGGATGAGGCGTCGCCGAAGCTCCCGGTATCGCGCGCCCCGCTCTGGAGTGATACCGAATGCTCGAGCGGAGCCTTCCTTCTGCTGCGTCCACCCGGCAACCAGCTGCGCCGGCGCGTAGCGCATCTCTGGCCGCTTCGCGAGATCGCTGCCGGCTTCTGTGCTCGTGAAGAGCTCCATCTCGAACTCGGTAGGTACCACCGTCGTCCCGCTCGCCTTGACGTCGGCCACCACCTGGGGAATGCGCAACTCATCCACGGAGGTAAGGACGCCGAGGCCGAAGAAGCCGCTCTGCGGCCCGCTCACGGGTGACGCGTGGAGTGCCTCGAAGAACCCGTCGAGGTGCTCGATCGACAGGAACTTCGCATCGAGCACTGCACGCAGGCCGACGTCGGCGGGGATGTGACCGGCGAGCTGCATGTCCGCTGCACGGGCGGCGGCAACCAGCGTGTCGAATGTCGCCCGCGTTAGGCCCGGCATCACCTTGACGATCCGATAGCCGGCAGCGTGGTGCGCCTGCACCGCGGCTCGCGCGGCGGCGGGTTCCTGCACATTCTGGCCACCGACCGGCGGCGAGACGAGCACGAGCCGCGGACCGAGCAGCTCCCCGCGATCGACGCGATCCCGGACCGGCCCATGGTGCGGCTCGGTGTACATGCTGCGCGCCATCGTGACGCCGTTGAGCGCATAGAGCTGCACCGCACGCTCGGCGAGCATCTGGCCGCCGCCCGGTGTGCTGAGATGCGCGTGCGCGTCGCCGAGTCCGGGCATGAGGAACTTTCCCCGCCCGTCGATGATCAGGGCATTGGCTGGCGGGACAGTCGCCGCCGACGGCCCGACGCGTTCGATGCGACCGTCGCGCACGATCACCGTCTGATGGTCGACGGTCCGCTCGCGATCCATGGGAATCACGGTGACGTCGACGAATGCGGCGACCGGCTGTGCGGCGGCAGGCGCCCCGAGGGCCACAGACGTGATGATACCGGCGATGAGTCGCATTCACCGGACAATGTATCGGATATAATGTCACCTATTGGACGATATTGTGGTCGCAGCCACGCAGCGGTGCAGTCCAGACCAATCGTCCCAGCCTGGAACCATCGAGGCAGACCACCTGTCCAACTCGCACTTCCCGCGACCACGAGGGTGTCGTGACTCAGCAGATCCAGGACGCCGTATTCGCACTGCGGACCCTTCGCCGCCGCCCGATGTTCACGGCCATGGCGGTCGCCACGCTCGCGCTGGGGATCGGCGCGGCGACGTCGGTCTTCACGATCGTCGACGGCGTGCTGCTTCGGCCGCTGCCGTTTCGCTCACCCCGCGAGCTCGTGACGGTCTGGCAGACCGACGCGCGATACCGCGAGCAGAGCACCCTGCGCCGTCGCTGGGATCGCCTCTGGTTCACCTATCCCGAGTTTCAGCGATGGCGCGCCGATCAGCGCTCGTTCGTGGACGTAGCGCTTCATGGCGCGCAGGAGATGGCGCTGACAGGACTGGGAGATCCGACCGAGGTTGCCGTCTCGACAGCGACCCCCTCGCTGCTTCCCCTGCTTGGCGTGCGCGTCGCGCTTGGCCGCTGGTTCCTGCCGGGCGAGGAAGGCCCGGGTGCCGAACGTCTCGCGGTGATCTCACATGAGCTCTGGGTCGGCCGCTTCGGCTCGGATCCCGCCGCGATCGATCGCCTCGTGACGCTCGACGAGAGCCGATACCGCGTCGTCGGCGTCCTGCCTCCGGGCTTCCGACTTCCGAACCTGACGTCCGCCATCGATCGAGTCGCGTCGATCTGGATCCCGCTCGGCTCCGACGGCGGTGGGCAGCAGTTCGACAGCTCGTACGAAGGGATCGGGCGCTTGAAGCTCGGCGTTCCGGTCGATGCGGCTACGGCGGAGACCGATCGCATCGTCCGCGCCGCCGCGGGTAAAGCCGAGCGCGGAGCGCGCGTCGTTCCGCGGCTCGAGGCGGAGACCGGCGCGGTTCGCGCACCGCTGTTCTTGTTGGGAGGGGGCGTGGTGCTCCTCCTGCTCATTGCGTGCGCCAACGTCACCACGCTCCTGCTGGGCGAGGCGCCAGCCCGGGAGCACGAGATCGCCACCCGCAAGGCGCTCGGGGCGTCGATGCCGAGGCTCGTCCGGCAGCTGGTGACGGAGAGTGTCATCCTCGCAACAATGGGCGGGGCGTTAGGCATCGCGCTGGCGTGGCTCGGAACGCGGGCCCTCGTCCAGCTCGCGCCGGCGACCATGCCGCGGCTCGACGATGTGATGCTCGATGGGCGAGCGCTCGGCTTCTCTCTCGCGGCGATGGTCGTCGCCGCACTCGTGTTCGGACTCGCCCCCGCCATCTCGGTGTCGCGCCGCGATGTCAGCGACATCATGCGTGGCGGTGGCCGCGCGACTGGGCGCCCGAACCCATGGCTCCTCGACGCCGCGATCGTGGCTCAGATCGCGATGGCGCTGATCCTGCTGGCGGGGGCAGGCGTGCTTGCACGCAGCCTTCGAGCACTCTGGACCGTCGACGCCGGGTTCCGCAGCGAAGGCGTCCTCACCATGTCGGTGACCCTCCCCCAGCCCCGCTATCCCGAGCCGGCTGCTGTGCGAAGCTACTATGATCAGGTCGTCGAGCGTCTCGCTGCGCTCCCGGGCGTGCGCCATGTCGGTGCAACATCGAATCTGCCGCTCACCGGCCGGAACCAGACGACGAGCATCGAGGTCGAGGGCCGGATCGTCGCGAATCCAGTGGACCGCCCTAACGTGCAGCGGCGGTCGGTGCGCGCGGGGTACTTCGCGGCAATGCAGATCCCACTGCGGCTCGGGCGGCTGTGGACCGACGCCGCGGGGACCAGCACAGCGGCGAACGAGATCGTCATCGACGAAACAATGGCGCGGCGCACCTGGCCTGATGAGCCCGCGCTCGGCAAACGCGTTCGTGTATTCGCCGGGTGGTTCACGGTCGTGGGGATCGTCGGGAGTGTGAGGCATGGGCGCCTCGATGAGGCCGAGCAGCCCACGATCTACGTCTCGCACGCCACGCAGAGCCACCGCGAGATGACCCTCGTCGTCGCGACGTCCGGCGACCCGGAGGCGCTCCTCGACGTGGCTCGCCACACGGTATGGTCGGTGGATCCGACGATCCCGATCGTCGACCTCGAGCCGCTGACCGCGCGGGTAGCGCGGTCACTGGGCGCCGAGCGGTATCGCACGACGCTGCTGGGTGCGTTCGGTGCAGCGGCCGCGGCGCTGACCGCGGTCGGGGTCTTCGGCGTCATCGCGCGCGCGGTGAGCCAGCGCCGCCGCGAGATCGCCATTCGCATCGCGTTAGGTGCCCGTGGTGGATCGATCGGGCGGTCGGTCGTTGGACG
>Ga0075430_100005953_pt1 | contig 10297 bp, 9 predicted proteins | sample RhiMetdeltSRZDD4_FD_75294 | JGI IMG/M metagenome (GOLD analysis project Ga0075430, IMG submission 75294) | Populus rhizosphere microbial communities from Tennessee, USA - Rhizosphere MetaG P. deltoides SRZDD4 | ecosystem: Host-associated > Plants > Roots > Rhizosphere > Soil | place: USA...
GTCAAGATCATGCCGCTGGGGGATTCCATCACGGCATCGAACAAGGGGCTCAATAGCTACCGCTACTATCTGTGGCATCTGTTGCTCGACCAGGGCTATCACATTGATTTCGTCGGTTCCCAACATGGCGTCGGCAACGGCCCGCCGGCGAACCCTGATTTCGACATGGATCACGAAGGGCATCCGGGCTGGAGGGCCGATGAAATTCTGGCCCAGATCCAGTCTTGGGCGACCGCTGCATCACCGGACTTCGTCTTAATACATGTTGGAACCAACGACCTCTCCCAAGGGCAAAGCGTCACCAGTACGGCCAGCGACATCGGCGGCATTATCGACGTCCTGAGGACGGTGAACCCGCACATCCGCATCCTGTTGGCGCAACTCATCGCCAAGACCGGTGTCCCTTCCATTGCAGTGTTGAACGGGAATTTGCCCGCACTGGTTGCCGACAAACAACGCGCCGAATCGCCGATCGTCCTTGTCGATCAACAGACCGGATTCGATTCCACCACGATGACATACGACGGCACACATCCCAATGCCGTCGGGGACTCGCGCATGGCGGTCCGGTGGTTCGAAAAACTCGCGCCGACGCTCGATGCGTTCCTCACCCAATCCGATACGATGGCCGGTCAAAGGACGGCCGTAAAATTGACTCCTCCACGACCGCTTCTTATAATGCCGCAACCTCTGTTTCGCTTGTCAGATCAGCCCTATGAGCCTCTTGTTCAAGGACCATCTCACCAGCCGACTACGCCAGCTCTGTAACGGCGTCAGGCATGCCTTTGCGGCCGAACCGGCCACCTCGGCGCTGAGCACTGACGATATACAGTTCATGGAACGCATTGCCGATGCGCTGGTGAAGCGAGGGATGGGAGCACCGGCCGCGTTGTTTCTCGAGTCCATGGGTCCTATGAACTTCCTCGGAAGCCAGGCACTCCATGTGCTGACCCCCATCGTCGAATGCGCTTTCGACGGCAAGGACATGGAACGGCTCGCGCGCCTGCTCGAACGCCGGGATATCGTCTCGCAGCTGATCGCCCTCATTGAAACCAAAAGGTCGATGCAGAGGGCATCGGCTCGATGACGGCTGCCGCCTCGCTTCCGCCTAAGATCGACCGTCCATTGAACGTAATCGTTGCGACCGATTGCGGCAGTACGACGACCAAGGCCATTCTGATTGAAAAGGTCGGCGGCGAATACCGCCAGACGTACCGGGGGGAGGCGCCGACGACGGTGGAGGCGCCGTTTGAGGACGTGACTCGCGGGGTATTGAACGCGATTGCGGAAATCGAAGAGCTCTCCAAACGGAAAATTCTCGACGGTGATCAGATCATCACACCTTGCCGGGATGCGCAGACCGGCGTCGATATGTATATCTCCACCAGCAGCGCCGGTGGCGGGCTGCAGATGATGGTGACGGGCGTCGTGCAGAACATGACGGGCGAAAGTGCGCAGCGGGCGGCGCTAGGCGCCGGGGCGATTGTGATCGACGTGCTGGCTTCCAATGATGGCCGGTTGCCTCACGAGAAGATCGAGCGCATTCGTTCGATGCGGCCGGACATGATTCTGATGTCAGGCGGCACCGATGGCGGCGCTGTTACGCACGTCGTCGAGATGGCGGAGTACATCGCCGCTGCCGACCCGCGTCCACGGTTCGGCGTAGCCTACAAGCTGCCGCTGATTTATGCCGGCAACAAAGACGCCCAATCACAGGTCAAGAAAATCCTGGGCGACAAAACGGCCTTAGAGATCACGGACAATATCCGGCCCGTGCTGGAAAAGGAATACCTGGCTCCCGCCCGAAACAAGATCCATGATCTCTTTCTGGAACACGTGATGCAGCAGGCTCCGGGATACAAGAAGCTGATCGACATGGCGGGCGCCCCCATCATGCCGACCCCTGCCGCTGTCGGCCTGATCATGGAAACCATTGCCAGGCGTGAGCACCTCAATTTGATCGGCGTCGACATCGGCGGCGCAACGACGGACGTGTTTTCGGTCTTTGACGGGGTCTTTAACCGGACCGTCAGCGCGAATCTCGGCATGTCCTACAGTATTTCCAACGTACTGGCCGAGGCCAAACTGGCCAACATTATGCGTTGGGTGCCCTTCACGATCGACGAGCAGACGCTTCGAAACCGCATCAAGAACAAAATGATTCGGCCCACGACGATTCCCCAGACACTCGACGAGTTGCAGATCGAGCACGCCATTGCCCGCGAGGCCTTGCGGTTGGCGCTCATCCATCATAAATCGCTGGCCACCGGCTTGAAGGGCGTTCAGCAGGAGCGGACAATCTCCGATGTCTTCGAGCAACAGACGTCCGGCCGCACGCTGATCGACATGCGGAAATTGAATTTGATCGTCGGTAGCGGCGGCATTCTCTCGCATGCCCCCCGCCGCATCCAATCCATGCTGATGATGGTCGATGCCTATGAGCCGGTGGGCTGTACCATGCTGTCCGTCGACAGTATCTTCATGATGCCGCACCTGGGAGTGCTGTCCACTATCGATGAGAAAGCTGCAACCGACGTGTTCGTGCGGGACTGCATGATTTATCTGGGCACCTGCGTTGCGCCGATCGGCCAGGGGAAAGACGGCGACACCTGTGCAGACTATGCCATTACATTCGCCGACGGCCGAACCGTGAAGGACCGGCTGTTTTTCGGCGATCTTAAGCATTGTCCATTGGAGTCCGGCGCGAAGGCCGCGATCACGATGCATCCGGCCAAGTCCATCGATGCAGGAGCCGGACCCGGAGCACCGGTCACGCGAGACGTGCTAGGCGGAGTGGTCGGCTTGCTGCTGGATGGCCGTGGCCGGCCGCTTCAATTGCCGGCCGAGCCCTCCGCGCGGGTTGCAGCATTGAACAAGTGGTTCGATGCAGTGGATTTATATCCAAAGGGTTAGCAACTGAGAACGAAGCCCGGTGAAGAGCGCGTCACGGGAAAGCGATTGCGCAGCAATCGGTGGGCGGGCGGGTGATATAGAGGGCTTTTTCAGCAACTTTCTATGGCGCATTCCTATACCCCAGGACTGACGGTCGCCGATCGCATGGTCGTGAGACGCCGGCGGCTGTTGCCGTTGCCCGGATCGGTGCTCGTCAAGATGGGCGACCGTGTCCGGTCGGATCTGGCCGTGGCCTGCGCCGAACTTCCTGGCAAAGTCTATCCGATCAATCTCGCCAATCAACTCAGCATCGCACCGGACGAGATTAAGGATTACCTCGTCAAAAAAGAGGGTGATGCCGTCCAGAAGGACGAAATCCTCGCGGAAAATAAGCCGCTGATTAAGTGGTTCAAAACCGAGATCCGATCCCCAGTCGCGGGAACGATCGAATCGCTGTCCGAGGTGACCGGACAGGTGCTGCTGCGAGAACCGCCACGTGTGCTTAATCTGTTGGCCTATATCGACGGCACGGTTGTCGAGACGATCCCTCGCCAAGGCGTCGTGGTGGAAGCCCACTGCAGCTTGGTGCAGGGCATCTTTGGCATCGGCGGAGAGGTTTGGGGCGAGCTGCTGGTGGCGGTGGCGACACCCGACGAACCGCTGGAACCAGGTCATCTGATACCGGAGATGAAGGGAAAGATCGTGGTCGGAGGCGCCTTTCTTCCAGCAGAGACGATGGCCAAGGCCAAAGAACTTGGCATCGCGGGCTTGGTTGTCGGCGGAATTCATGATAAGGATCTGCGCGCGCTTCTGGGGTATGACCTTGGGGTGGCGATCACTGGCACCGAGCAGGTGGGCTTTACGCTGATTCTCACCGAGGGTTTCGGAACGATTCCAATGGCCTCCAAGACCTTTCGGCTGCTCTCTGCGCACACAGGACAGAAAGCCTCGATCTCCGGTGCGACTCAGATCAGGGCCGGGGTGATTCGTCCTGAGATCATCATTCCCCGCACGGGTGCGTCAACCGATGTGCCAACGGATTTCCAGCGAACAGGGATCCGGCTGGGGGATTCCGTCCGGGTCATCCGGGATCCGCTCTTTGGGAAGATCGGCGAGGTGTCCGCCCTGCCGTCCGATCTGGCCAGCATTCCCACCGAGAGCGAAGTGCGCGTGCTGGAGGTGACATTTGCCAACGGAGCGAGAGCCGTCATTCCCAGGACCAACATCGAGGTGATCGAGGGGTCGTCGTGAGGATGTTGAAAAAGGCACTATTATCACCCCCCCACCCCTGGCGCGCTAGTTCTCACCCGCCCGCCCACCGATTGCTGCGCAATCGCTTTCCCGTGACGCGCATTCCTTCGGGATTCGTTCTCGCGCTGATGTTCTCTTTCATCTGTCTTGCTGGAATTTTCTCTTATTCATCAGCTCACGCTACTCTCTCCGCTCCTGCCGATCTGCAAGTCATCGATACGCCGAATGATGGCGGGGGGAGCCTGACCGTGGTCTGGGCTCCAAGTCCATTGGACGGTTCCGAGTCGCAGTATCAGGTGCTTATCGGTGAGCCCGGCGCCGGCGATCCGGCTTCGCTCAAGGTCATCGCCGAGTTTCCGGCGAACACCCGGTATGTCAAAGATGCCAAGGGCGGCTGGTGGACAAGAGCCGCGGATCCGACGTGGCATCACTATGTGATCAGGAGCGGCAAGGGCGTCGACATCAAAGACGGCACTGCCTATCCGGTGACAGTCGCCATGCGGAAAGGCGACGAGCGGGCCGCGGGACCCCTGCTTCAGGGGACCCCTTACGCCAATTGGTTCAATTGGAACCAGCTCAACAACTTGATTCTTGCCCTCGGTTTTGGCGCGCTTGTCTTCTACACGATCAGTCACGCGAAACGGAACAACATCTTTTTGCGTCGCATTCCCGGCTTGGACGCCGTCGATGAGGCCATCGGTCGCGCAACCGAGTTGGGCAAACCCATCCTCTATTTGACAGGCGCCCATGACATGAGCGATCCCTCGACGATCGCGGCGGCCGTGATTCTCGGGCGGGTGGCCAAGCGGACGGCTTCCTATGAGACGGAACTGATGGTTCCTCACCGTGATCCCATTACGATGGCGGTCTGTCAGGAGATCACCAAGCAGGCCTATCTCGAGGCGGGTAAGCCCGACCTCTTCAAGGAGGACTCGAACTTTTTTATCACCTCCGACCAGTTCAGTTACACGGCGGCCGTGGACGGCATCATGCTGCGTAAGAAGCCCGCCGCGAATTTTTTCATGGGGTCCTATTTTGCCGAATCGCTGCTCTTGACCGAAACCGGTGCCAGCACGGGAGCGATCCAAATCGCCGGCACCGACTCCGATCACCAACTGCCGTTCTTCGTGACAACGTGTGACTACACGCTAATCGGCGAGGAACTGTACGCGGCCAGCGCCTACCTGTCCAAGGAGCCGATTCAAATCGGCACGCTTCGCGGCCAGGACATCGGTAAAGCGGTTATCCTCAGTGTGATTCTGATCGGCACCCTGCTCGCGACGGTCGGAGTGGCCACAGGAGGTTCGTGGCCGCAGCTGTTTCTGGATCTCGTTAAGGATCTAAAATGATCTTTCTCCGCCGCCGGCTCCCGCTGTTGATCACGATGATCACGGGGCTTCTGTTCGCCGCGCAATACTATGTCCCTCATCCTTCGTCCGAACTGTTGCTGACCTCGGCCACGAAGTGGCTGCAAATCATCGGCGGCTTTGCCCTGGTGCTCGGCGTGTCGAGTTTGTTCCATCAGCACGCCGTCAAGATTCGCCGGCAGGAAGCCGGGTGGGGATACAGCCTCGTGCTCTATGGCGGCATGCTCGTGACGATCGCCGCCGGAGCCATGGCCTGGGGCAAAGAGAGTCTCGACGGCACCATGACGGGGTTCGGTTGGGTCTATAGCTTCATGATGGTGCCTTTGCAAGGCACGATGTTCGCCATCCTGGCATTCTTCATCGCCTCTGCGGCGTACCGGTCGTTCCGGGCAAGAAGCCGCGAGGCCGCCGTGCTGTTGGTGGCAGCGGTGATCGTCATGATGGGCCGGGTACCACTCGGGGAGTATCTGCTTCCACTGAGCGGCGATGTCTCCCAATGGATTCTCAATGTGCTCAACGCCTCGGTCCGCCGGGCTATTCTGATCGGCGTCAGTCTCGGCGCCATCGCGCTCTCGTTCAAAATTATTTTCGGCGTCGAACGCTCGTATCTAGGCGGAGGGAAAGAATGATGGGTGTGAGGGTTGTTGATCTCCTTTGCTCGCCGAACGCGCACACCAGATCCATCGTATTCTTAGATAGGCGGTGCTCGTCCAAGCGCGCAGTAGGAGATCAACAAACCCTGCACCCTGAAGAGAGAGTGGCTGGGAAAGGCTGCGAGCGCTTGGGCAAATCGCACGTCTCGGCGTGCGCAGGGTTGGGGCGGGTGAGAAAAAGTGCAAGCCGCGTCCCGGGAAATCGATTGCCAAGCAATCGGAGGGTTGGGTGGGTGGAAAAAGCGCGGCGGGGTGGGTGGGTGTAACCCCTACCCCCGCTCGGCGCCTCCCGCAATGCATGGATGGCAGGAAGCGGAAAGGGACCTGACATGACGTTCTCCGAACGCATGTTAAAGATCGACCGGCGGATCATCTTCCTGGTGATCGGCCTCTGCACGCTGCTGCCGCTGTTGTATCCGGTTGGGTTGCCGATCAAGATTTCGCCGGAGGTGCGCAGCATTTACGATTACATGGAAGCGTTGCCCGAGCGTTCGGTGTTTCTGCTGTCCATCGATTTTGACCCCGCATCCAAACCGGAATTGCATCCTCAGGCCATCGCCTTGTTGCGTCATGCGTTCAGGAAAAATCTTCGGGTCGTTGCAATGACACTGTGGGTGTCTGGCACTGGCATGGCCGATCAGCTGTTGACGCAGGTCGCCCAAGAGATGGGCAAAGAGAATGGCAAGGACTATGTCTTTCTCGGCTGGAGTCCCGGAGGCACGGCCGTCATCATCAACATGGGTCAGGATCTTTACACCGCCTTTCCGAGCGACTATAGCGGAAAGGCAACGAAGGGCATTCCGGTGTTGGAGGGTGTCCAGAGTTTAAAAGATATTGCGTATGCGATCAGCCTTGGTGCCGGCAATCCCGGTATTGAGGCCTGGTACGTCTTCGGCAAGGATAAATATAAGTTCGAGCTGGGAGGCGGCTGCACAGGCGTGATCGCGCCCGGTCTCTACCCACTGCTACGGAGTGGGCAGATCAACGGTTTGATCGGCGGTCTACGCGGCGCGGCGGAATATGAGAGCCTGGTCGGACAAAAGGGCCGTGCGGTCGCCGGCATGGACGCGCAGTCGGCGACCCATTTTGCCATCATCGTCCTCGTCGCGATGTGCAATCTATTCTACTTTTCACTCCGGCACCAGCAAGGCCAGAGACAAGTATGAGGCGGGGACTCTGAGATGGAGGCGACCACTCTAGGCGCGTGGATGGCGACAGGGTTAACCCTGTTCATCTTCTCGTTTCTCTACAAAGACAATCCGCTGTTCAAGCTGGCCGAGCATCTCTATGTCGGGGTATCGGTCGGGTACACGATTGTCAAGACGTGGGATTCCGTGATCGTGCATTTAATCTACAGGCCGATCGTCGATCAGGGAGAGATCGGGCTGTTGATTCCTGTGGCTATCGGCCTGCTGATGCTGACGCGCTACGTGCCGAAAGCGGCCTGGATGTCGCGGTACGCCTTCGCATTCATCGTCGGCCTCGGATCAGGCCTGGCCATTCCGCGAACCATATCATCGTTCATCCTAAAGCAGGTCGAAGATACCGTCAGGCCGCTGCTCTCCATGGCCGGCGGTGAGGGTCTGACGTTTTCGATGAATTTGCTCAATCCCGCCAGCAATCTCAACGCCATTATTATCCTGATCGGCGTCAGTTCCGTTCTGTTCTATTTCTTCTTCTCGATCGAGCACAGCGGTCCAGGTAAAGTGGTGGCCAGGACCGGCATCATCTTTCTGATGATCGCCTTCGGTGCAGCGTTCGGATACACCGTCATGGCCCGCATGTCGCTCTTGATCGGCCGGTTGACCGATCTCATCGAGTTCTCCGATGCCTCCTACGGCCGTCCGACATTGTGGCTGTTCATTCTAACCGTCGTCGCGCTGGTTCTGTTGGGTCGAAGGGCCTCGAGCGCCCCGTCGCAGTTGGAATAGCGTGCCCTCCCTCCACCTGGGAACCAATCACACACGCACTTGGGCAGTTGCAGGGTAGGAAACCCATCCGCTAAAATGCCGTCTTTGTCTCGACCGACATCATGACTACAGGCACTGCCAAAGATCCCAAACAATACCCTGTCTTGAGGAATCTGCAGTTTTCCCCCGTCAAGGAGGGCGAGGAGCAGTACGTGGTGCTCTGGGATCCGAGCGGCCTCAGCAAGGAGAAACTCGTCCTCCCGCTCAACTATTTTTTTATCATTCAACATTTCGACGGCGACCACTCCCTCCAGGCAATCGGCTCTCTCTATCTCAAGCGCTTCGGCGAATTTCTGCTGCCGGCCAAAGTGGAGCAATTGGTCGTGGACCTCGAGGCCAAACTGTTCCTCGAGGGCGACCGCACAGAGGGGGCCAAAGAACAGGCCCGTGCCGCCTACCGACAGGCCGCGGTGCGTCCCGCCGTCTTTGCGGGGAAGAGCTATGAAGCGGACGGGGCACTACTTAAGAAACAGATCGATGGATTTTTTTCGTCGAAGGAAGGACCGGATTTCAAGCCATCCGCGAACAAGGGCAAGCTGATCACGGGGTTGGTGGCTCCGACCTATGAGCTCAAACATGCCGGGCCGATCTATGCCTGGGCCTATAAAGAACTCCAGGAAGCTCAACAGCCGGACGTGCTGGTCATCATCGGCACCGCCCATGCCGGACTCGAGCAGCCCTTTGCATTAACTGACAAGGATTTTGAGACGCCGCTGGGTATCGTGCCGGTAGACCGTGCCATCGTAGAGCGACTCAAGGTGCTCGTGCCGGAATATTTTTCCGAGGATGTGGCCCATCTGTCCGAGCACGCGATCGAGTTTCAGTTGCCGTTTGTGCAGACCAACACAGGAGCAACCACTGCCGTGACGATCGTGCCGGTCCTATCGTCGTTCTCCGCGATGAGCCTGAATGATCCATCCGTGCGAGGGTCGGTCGACCGGTTCCTGGCAGCATTGCGTGAGGCGATCTCGGTATCGGGCAAAACGGCCTGTGTGATTGCTGCCGGCGAGTTGGCCCACCTGGGCATGCGCTACGGAGATAAAGCGCCGCCGACTGATTTCTCCTTCCACCGGTCTATGCAGTACGACCTTGAAATGCTAAAGTTCGTCGAGGATCTCAAACCGGAAGAATTCGCCGGCTACATCCAAAAAGAAAAGGACGAGCGGCGCATTTCAGGTTTCTCGCCCATCTATTGCCTACTTCGGCTGATCCAGGCCGAGAAAGGGCAAGTCCTTCGCTACGACCGTGGCATCACCGATCAGTACAACTCCACGGTCACCTACGCTTCGATGTCATTCTTCTAGCTCAGGCTGCTGAAACAGGTCCCCAACTTCGTTCTCGGGCGTTTGTCCAACTCAACGTACTGAACAACGTACGCCTCGTTGTCCAATCTCCCTGCGGCCTCGTTGGATGACCTGTTTGAGCAGCCTGGTGGAAAACGTCGGTGAGATTTTACCCTACTCCTTCACCGTCATCGTCATCGGAATCGGGTCGAGAGGATTATTGTACTCGTCGCGGGCGGCCGAGGCGATCTTGTCAACCACCTCCATTCCCCGGAAGACTTCTCCGAACACGCTGTACCTTCGATCCAACCCGCTGTTGTCCGCCAGACAAATGAAGAACTGCGAGCCATTGTCGTTGAAATCACGCGTGCTCGAGCCGTCGCGAGGGGTCTTCGCCATCGAGATGGCTCCGCGCTTGTGCGGGCGATCGCTCAGTTCGGGATTCAGCCAGTAACCGGGACCTCCCGAACCGTGCCTGAGCCGATCCGGTTCTTTGCTCAGCGGATCGCCGCCTTGAATGATGAACCCCGGTACGATGCGGTGGAAGGTCGTGCCATCGTAAAACTGCATCTTGATGAGGTTGATGAAGTTTTCAATGTGACGCGGTGCATCCTCAGGGTAAAAGCGAATCTTGATCTCGCCGAACTTCGTCGTAATCGTCACGCGAGGATCGATTTTTTTGAATTCCATCGTCATCGGACGAATCTATCAAGGGCATGCGCCAGGAGGCAATGGCCGTGCATTAGCCGTCCAATGCCTTTGCGGGATCAATCAAGAGCCAGAGCACCGCGCCGACCAGGGCAACCGCCCCGGCAACGGCGAGCGCGATTGGCCAACCCCATTGGGCGGCCATCCAAGGAGTCAGGCTTGGGGAAAGGGCT
>Ga0075430_100005955_pt1 | contig 10295 bp, 12 predicted proteins | sample RhiMetdeltSRZDD4_FD_75294 | JGI IMG/M metagenome (GOLD analysis project Ga0075430, IMG submission 75294) | Populus rhizosphere microbial communities from Tennessee, USA - Rhizosphere MetaG P. deltoides SRZDD4 | ecosystem: Host-associated > Plants > Roots > Rhizosphere > Soil | place: USA...
GGCGCGACTGGCGCGTGACGGGCGACCTCCGGGGTGACGTCGACCGCTACGTGGCGGTCCGTGGTGGCCGCAGCGTGCGCTGGGTCTTCTCCTAGGCCTGGCGCGCCAGCAGCGCCTCGAGACGGTTGTAGGTCTCGTTGAGCCCGGCCTCCATACCCGACGCGATCATGCCGTCGCGCTCCTCGTCGGTGTGGAAGAGCGAGGTGGTCACGATCTTGGTGCGCCCGTCGCCGAGGTCCTCGAAGACGGAGATGTCCACGGACACGTGGCCCGGCATCCCCTCCCACTCGAAGGTGGACACGAGCCGCTCGGGCGGGCTCACCTCCCGGTAGGTGCCGCGGAAGCCGTGCTCGCTGCCGTCGTCGCCCTTGACCACGTAACGCCAGCTGCCGCCGGCCTCCACGTCCATCCGGTCGACGATGGTGGTGGTGCCCTCCGGACCCCACCATTCCGGGACGAGCGCGGGATCGGTGAAGGTGGCGAACACCCGGTCACGTGGGGCGTCGAAGATCCGCTCGATGTGGATCTCGCGGTCCTTCGGCGTGGTCACGACGGCGGAGTTCTGTGCGTTGGTCATTTCGGGTCTCCTTTCGTGCGTTCGAGCAGCGCCCCGAACCGGTCGAGGCGGTCGCTCAGCATCCGCGTGTACATGTCGATCCACTCCTGGACGTCCTCGAGGCGGCGCGGGCCGAGGCTGCAGCGCCGCGCCCGTCCCACCTTCTCGGTGGTCACGAGCTCGGCCTCCTCCAGCACGCGCACGTGTTTCTTCATTCCGGTGAGTGAGATCCCGAACGGCTCCGCGAGCTCGCTGATAGTGGCGCTGTCGCGCCCGAGCCGCTCGAGGATGCCCCTGCGCGTGGGGTCCGCGAGCGCGGCGAAGGTCCGATCGATCTGCGAATACTGAACCACTTGGTTCAGTATAGCTCGCCACGACGGAGCGTGCAAGGTCAGGCCGCGCGCGGCCATGGTGGCGCCGGCGGCGCGCCAGAAGCGCGCCGCGAGGCCGCTCTGAAAGCCCACGAACCAGTCGTCGGGGGACGTGGGGGAACGTCATTCGTCACGGCGGGCTCCTTGGGGTCGGGGCCTGGACGGCCGGGCGCGGCAGGCCGCCGAGCGACCGCGCGCGCCGAACGCGTGCATGGCGCGGGTGGCAAGGGAGAGCGAGTCGGTCTCGACGCCGGGACCGGGATGGTCACGGAGGGTCCCGGTCGTGGCCACGACCTCGAAGCCCGCGAGCTCGAGCACCTTGCGAAGGCCGCGGCGGTTGAACACGAACCACTCGCGCCCGTCGCGCCGAGCGTCGAGTCGCGCCAGCGGCGAGGGGATCGCCGCCAGCGGCAGGCTCACCGTCTCGAGGAGAACGAGCTCGCCGCGGCACACCCGGCGCACCGCCTCGAGGCCGCGCAGCGGGTCGCGGAGCATCTGAAGCACGTAGCCCATCACCACGAGGTCGAACTCCCCGACGTCGAGGAGGTCGAGGTCGTAGACGTCGAGCTCGCGGAAGCCGGCACGCGAGCCCAGCAGCTCCGCGGCGGCGGCGAAGGTGGGCCGCTCGGCGATGTCGATCGCCAGCACCTCGCCGGCCCCGCGCCGCTCGAGCTCGAACGCCCAGAAGCCGTCCATCGTCCCGATGTCGAGACAGCGCAGCCCCTGGAGCGACCCGGGCCACGGCATCCGCTCCGCGGTCGGCCGGAGGTCCCAGGGTCCCGGCGTCACGACCCCCGGAGCCACCTCGATGGCGTGCCACCAGGACAGCCCGGCGATCCTCCGCTCCGCGGCGTGCGTCACCCGCGGCATCCTCGCGGAGTCGGTAATGGAAAGGGCCCGCCGATGCCGGCGGGCCCTTTCGGCCCTTCAGAACGCGGTGTGGGAGCTAGTCGTCCTGCGCCCGCTGCTCCCGCAGCAGCTTGGCGCCGGCGCTGACGCAGGCGCTGAAGGGCGTGCCCCGCTCGCCCTCGGTGTGCTTCTTGCTCAGGTCCGCGCACGCCTTGCGCGGAGACTCGCTCGCTCCGGTGGCGAGCTTCGCCATCGCGGTCACGCACTGGCTGAAGGGCGTGCCCCTGGTGTCAGGCGCGGCGTCGGAGCGCTTGCGGCTCTGCTCCCGGCACTTGTAGCCGTAGGCCCTCGCCTTTGCGGGCAGGCTGGCGCCCGGACCCGGGTCGGCCTGGCGCCGCTCGACGCCCGGGTTGTCGTCGCGCGTCGGCGTGTCCGCGGGTGGGCCGGCCGCCTGGGCGGGGATGGCCGCGACGGCGAGGGCCACCGCGGCGGCGGCAAGTGTCGAATGGATGCTCAGCTTCATCGCTCTCTCCCTGTCTTGGCGGTCCACGGGTATGAACGCGGGGAGCCCGCTGAGGTTCGGCAGTTTGCGCGCGGGGTGTCCTTACGCTTACGTGCTCTGCTCATGACCGATCTCTGGACCGCCGTCAAGGATCTGCCGATCGCGATCGAGTCGTCCTCGTTCGAGACGCTCGTGCCGACCGGGCCGACCGCGTTCGAGGGCTTCACGACGACGCAGCTGCGGCTGCGGGGCCGTTGTGAGGAGGGGATCGGCGAGCAGGTCGGCCTCCCGGATACCCAGAAGAGTCTGCGCGCGAGCGACTTCCCGCTGACCGGCGAGTGGGCCACGCTCGCGGCATTTCTCGCCCATGTCGACGGGATCGACATGTGGCCGGAGCCGCCCGAGTACGAGCTGGAGCGCAACTGGCGGCGTTGGACGTTCGAGTCCGCGGCGCTCGACCTTGCGCTGCGGCAGGCGGCCACGAGCCTGCCCGAGGTCCTCGGCCGTACGCCACAGCCGGTGAGGTTCGTCACCTCGTTCGGGCTCGGCGATCCGCCGGACATCGACAAGGTCGCCAGGCGGCGGGCACTGCATCCGACGGTTGGCTTCAAGCTGGACGTCGCGCCGTCGTGGACGCAGGAGATCATGGACCGCGTCGCGGCAGCCGAGGGTGTCGCGACGATCGACTTCAAGGGCCAGTACGGCCTCGAGGTCGAGGACGAGGCGGCGCTCCTGGCGATGTACGAACGCACGCTGGCCACGTTCACCGAGGTCGTCTTCGAGGACCCGCACGACCACCCGGCGGTGCTCGAGCTCCTCGCGCCGATCGCCGATCGCGTCTCCTATGACGCGCCGATCACGAGCGTCGAGTCGATCGGCGCGACCCCCATCGGGGTGCGCATCGTGAACGTCAAGCCCTGCCGCGTCGGCCGCCTGCAGGAGCTCGGCCGCCTCTACGCGCACTGCGAGTCAGGCGGCATCGAGATGTACAACGGCGGCATGGGCGAGCTCGGTGTCGGCCGCGGCCAGGCCCAGCTGCTCGCGTCGCTTTTCCATCCCGGCGCGCCCAACGACATCGCCCCGTCGGAGTACAACCTCGACGATCCAGCGCCCGGGCTGCCGCCGAGCCCGCTCGACCCCGCGCCGGGCCGCGGCTTTCGCCGCCGCTGACTTCTCAGCGCCGACTGACTCGGTTACAGTCGCGGGCCACACGCCGGTCAGGGGACCGGCGCAACCGAGGGAGCTCTTCTTGAGATCACGGCGCACTCGCGCGTCCGCGGCACTTGCCGCCGTCGCGCTCATGGTGACCGTCGCGGCGGCACCGGCGAACGCGGACCCGAACAACAACACGGTCCGCAAGCTCACCAATGCAGTCACGCCCGACGGCGTCCTCAACCATCTCGAGGCCCTCCAGGCCGTCGCCGATGCCAACGGCGGCACCCGCGCGTCTGGTCGTCCCGGCTACAAGGCATCGGTCGACTACGTCGTAGCCCAGCTCGAGGCCGCCGGGTATTCCCCCACGGTCCAGGAGTTCATGTTCCCTTACGTGGAGGAGAACTCCCAGCTCATCCGCCGTTCGCCGAACCCGCGGACGTTCGTGAACGGGGTCGACTTCCTGCGCAACCGGTTCGACTCGGGTACCCCCGAGGGCACCGCGACCGGGCCGCTGGTCAACGTCGACCTCGTGCTGGACCCATCCGGGCCTGCGAACACGAGTACCAGCGGCTGCGAGGCAGCGGACTTCGCCGGCTTCCCGGCCGGTGCGGTCGCGCTCCTGCAGCGCGGAACGTGCGGCTTCAACGTCAAGGCGCTCAACGCCCAGGCCGCGGGCGCGAGCGCGGTCATCATCATGAACGAGGGGCAGCCGGGACGGACCGGCCTGACCAACATGATCGGAGATGCGACCGGCCTGGCGATCCCCGCGATCTTCACGACGTTCGAAGCGGGCTTGAACCTCGCGCAGACGCCGAGCTCGACAGTGACCGTCACGGTCGATTTCACCGCCGAGCAGCGGGCCACCTACAACGTGATCGCGGAGACCGCGGGCGGCAACGCCGACAACGTCGTGATGGCGGGCGCGCACCTGGACAGCGTCCAGGCGGGGGCGGGCATCAACGACAATGGCTCGGGTAGCGCGGGGCTCCTCGAGACAGCGATCCAGATGGCCAAGGCCAAGACGCCCAACAAGGTCCGCTTCGCATGGTGGGGCGGCGAAGAGTCGGGGCTCTTGGGTTCGACGTTCTACGTCGCGCAGCTCACCCCTGAGGAGAGGGAGGACATCGGCCTCTACCTCAACTTCGACATGATCGCCTCGCCGAACTACACGTTCGGCATCTACGACGGCGACAACTCGGGCGGCACGGCCGCGCCGGGATTCATCCCCGCCGGCTCGGCGGAGATCGAGGATCAGTTCGAGCGCTTCTTCACGTCCCGCGGCGAGCCGTTCAAGGACACGGAGTTCTCCGGCCGGTCGGACTACGGCCCGTTCATCGCGCGAGGGATCCCCGCCGGCGGCCTGTTCACCGGCGCCGAGGTGCCGAAGACGGCGGCGGAGGCGGCGATCTGGGGTGGCGTCGCCGGGGCACAGCTGGACCCGTGCTACCACCAGTTCTGCGACAACCTGCGAGGCGACGGCCAGAACACCACGCTGTTCGCCCAGCTCCGCGAGGACTACGAGCTCGTCGGAAACGTCAACGTTCACGCGCTCGATGTGAACTCCGACGCGATCGCAGCGTCCGTGCTCACCTTCGCCTACGACTCGTCGTCGGTGAACGCGGTGGCCGGCAAGCCGGGCAAGAGCAAGGGCCTGTTCAGGAACGGGAACAGGCGCTGAGGTGACGTGAGGTCGGAGGGCCCGCCCCGGGGCGGGCCCTCCGACCGCTGCTCGAGTTCGCGCAGAAGGCCGTGCGGCGCTACATGGACGCCGCGCGCACGACGCCCACCACGTGCTGCTCGGGATCGAGGAACAGGCCGATCTCCACGCCCTCCATCGGGCTCTCCGGCCCCATCATTCTCGTGCCGCCGAGGGTCTCCGCCCTGACGAGGGCATCCTCAACGTCCGGCACCTCGACGTAGAAGGTCACGTGACCGTCGTAGCCCGCCGGTCCGTTGCCGACGCCGCCGCCGATGCCGACGCCGTCGCTGTTCACGTTTCCCTCGCGATCTACAACCCCGTATCCCATCGGATTGTCGGCGTTTATCTCCCAGCCGAAGAGATTCGAGTAGTAGCCCCTCAGCTTCTCGCCGTCCTTCCCGATGACCTCGAAGTGCACGACAGGCTGTCCCATGGATCCCCCTCGGTTTGTCGGCACCGCGACCGATGAATTTCGCGGCCTGCCCCGGTCTCAAGGGTGACAGTTGGATTGAGACCACGTAACGGAAGGCCGACATGACTGCCGAACACGCCACAACCACCCCCGCTGCGGACGACCGGCGCTGGCTGGCGCTGGTCGTGCTGTGCGTCGGGATGCTGATGATCGTGCTCGACGTGACCGTTGTGAACGTGGCTTTGCCCTCGGTCCAGGACGACCTGGGCTTCTCGCAGTCGAACCTCGCCTGGGTCGTGAACGCCTACCTGATCAGCTTCGGCGGCCTGCTGCTGCTGGCCGGGCGGCTCGGCGACCTGATCGGCCGGCGGCGCGTGTTCCTGATCGGGCTCGGGATCTTCACGGTGGCATCGCTGCTCTGCGGCGTCGCTCAGAGCCAGGGTCTGCTGATCGCCGCCCGCTTCGTTCAGGGCGTCGGCGGCGCGATGACCTCGGCGGTGATCCTGGGAATGATCGTCACGATGTTCCCGGACCCGAAGGAGCAGGCCAAGGCGATCGGCATCTACGGGTTCGTGGCCTCCGCCGGCGGCTCGATCGGGCTGCTCGCGGGCGGCGTGCTCACCGAGAGCATCAACTGGCACTGGATCTTCTTCATCAACCTGCCGATCGCAATCGGCACCGCCCTCGCCGCCACCCGGCTGATCGACGCGGATGAGGGGATCGGCATCGGCCGAGGAGCGGACGTGCTCGGCGCGGTGCTCGTCACCGGGTCCCTGATGCTCGGCGTCTACACGATCGTCAAGGCGAGCGAGTTCGGCTGGGGCGCCACGCGCACCCTCGGGCTCGGAGCGGTGTCGCTGGCGCTGCTGGCGGCCTTCATCGTGCGCCAGGCGCGCGCGGCGAACCCGCTCATGCCACTGCACATCTTCCGGTCCCGCAACGTGTCGGGGGCGAACCTCGTGCAGGTCGTGGTCGTGGCCGGGATGTTCGGGATGTTCTTCATGGGCACGCTCTATCTCGAGCGTGTGCTCGGCTTCGATCCCCTCGAGATCGGCTTCGCCTTCCTGCCCGCCACGATCGTGATGGGCATCTTCTCGGCCGGCCTCTCCGCGCGGCTGAACGAGCGCTACGGCGCCCGCGTGACGTTGGTGCCCGCGCTCGTGTTCGTGCTGATGGGCCTGGTGCTGTTCGCCCGGGCGCCCGTGGACGGCACCTACCTGGCCGACGTGCTCGCGCCGGTGATCCTGGTCGGGATCGGGGCGGGACTCGCGTTCCCCTCACTGATGACGCTCGCGATGTCGGGCGCCACCCCGGCCGACGCCGGCCTGGCCTCCGGTCTCGTGAACACCACGGCGCAGGTGGGCGGCGCGCTCGGGCTCGCGGTCCTGGCCACCCTCGCCACGAGCCGCACGGGCGACCTGCTCGCCTCCGGGGAGGGCACCGCGTCCGCGCTCACGGGCGGTTACCGGCTGGCCTTCCTGGTCGGCGCCGGCCTCGTGGTCGCGGGGATCGGGATCGCGCTCACGGTCCTGCGCTCGGAGCGCGCGCCGCAGGCCGACGCCCGCCCGGCGCGCAGCGAGCTCGCTTACAACGAGTGCTAGACCACTGAGCTACACGAAAGGAGACGGACCATGTTCGAGAGCACCAAGGCCTACAGCGGCTTCGCGGTCGACGATCTCGACAAGGCGAAGGAGTTCTACGGCGAGACGCTCGGCCTCAACACGTCGGTACTGGACGAGGAGTTCGGGCTGCTGTCACTGCACCTCAGCGGCGACCGGGACACGCTCGCCTACGTGAAGCCGGACTTCACCCCCGCCACGTACACGATCCTCAACTTCGTGGTGGACGACGTCGACGCGACCGTCGACGAGCTGTCGTCCCGCGGAGTGAGCTTCGAGCGCTACGACGGCTTCGATCAGGACGAGCGCGGCATCGCGCGTGGGCAGGGTCCGACCATCGCGTGGTTCAAGGACCCCGCCGGCAACATCCTGTCGGTGCACTCGGAGGCGTGAGCCCGGGCCCTACTCGGGCCAGAAGTCCGGCACCGTCTCCACGTCGTCCCGCGGATCGGCGGACCTCGTGGAGACGATGATCACTACGGCGTCGTCGGGGCCCTCGTTCCAGACGGAGCGGGGCACCGGCGGCGCCACACGCACCAGCGTGCCCTCCTCGGCGTCGATCACGTCGTCCTCGAGCTTGAACTGGAGGGTGCCGGAGGCCACGAAGTAGAGCTCCTCCTGCGTCTTGTGCCGGTGGCCGTAGCTGCCCTTGCCCCCGGTTCCGGCGGGCATCCGCCGCCAGGTGAAGCCCACCTGCTCGGTGCCCAGGTCGCTCACCGCCGTCATGCGCATCTCGCCCGGGTAGTCGCCCAGCACGTCAGGGATCTCGTCGAGCTTCTTGATCGTCCAGTCGCTCATGAAGCGACCCTAACCGAGTCGGCCGGCCATGGCAGACGGCCGCACACGGTCGGCGGGATGAACGTCCCGGAGTGGTCGCTACAGGGGGTAGTCAGGGACGTTCGATGGGCAGCAGGTTCACGACCAGCTGTCCCAGGCGAGCAGCGCGGGCAGCGGGTCGAACGGCCGCCCGCCCTCATACCACCCGGGCGCGCCCCAGAGCTCGAAGTGCAGGTGGCAGCCCTGGGCGTTGCCGGTCTCGCCGACCGCGCCGATGCGCTGGCCGGTGTACAAGCGGTCGCCGGCGCGGAACGGGCTGGGCTCCGCGAGGTGCATGTAGGCGTAGTCGTAGTCGCTGCCGGCACCGTCGATCACGAGGTAGTTGCCCGCCGCCGCGTGGTAGCCGCTGTACTGCACCACGCCGCCGCGCGCCGCGACCATCGGCACGCCGCAGGCAGCGAACACGTCGTGCCCCTGATGCGAGTGGCCCGCGCGGCCCGAGCCGAAGCCCGCCCCGGCGCCGCCGAAGTCGTGCTTGCCGCGGACCGGGAAGATGTGGTCGTAGAGGTCGAAGGCGTCGCGCTGCACGTCGCCCACCTGGGAGCTGCGCGCCTCGGCGCCGTCGGCGCTCGCCGCGGTGAGGCGGAACGAGTAGCGCCCGGGCTTGGCTGCGGCGGTGCCGATGCGGCCGTCCCAGCTCACGCTCTGCACCTGGCCCGGCACCACGCCCTGCGGCGACCACGACTTGACCACCGCGGCGTCGGAGGCGCGCACCAGCTCCACGGTGAGCGCGCTCGGCGCGGCGTCGGAGAGCCGGAACGAGAACGTGACCGCGCGGCGCGCCCCGACGTAGGCCTTGGTGCGGCTGGTGCCGGTCTCGAGCGCCGGCGCACCCTGGGCCCGCGGACCGGGCACGGGGGTGAGCTCCGCGCCCGGCTCGGGCGCCGGCGCCGGCAGGATCGCGACCGGGCGGGTGGGCGCCGAGCGCGTGCCGTCGGCCGTGGCCACGGCGAGCGCACCGCTCACCGCCCCGGCGGGCACCTGCGCGCGCAGCACGGTCTCGCGCGCGAGGGTGACCTGGCTCACGGCGTTGTCGGCCTTGCCGTAGCTGCCGAGGAAGGTCACCTGGCGCACGCCCGCGAGGGCGCTGCCGCTCAGGCTCAGCAGGCTCCCGGGCTTGGCGCGCCCGCGCGAGGCGCAGCCGCGGACGCAGGTCACCTTGGCGACCTTCGGCACGGCGACATATTCGGCTCCGCCGCCCCCTCCTTGGGTGGGCGGCGCTCCCGTGGCGGTCGGTGCGGCGACGAGCACGCTGAGTGCGAGCGCGCCGAGCATGCGACGCTTCACGGAAACGTGGGTTCCTTCCAAATCCCTTTGGCCTCTCTTCGTTCCGGCCTACGGGGTTAGCTGACGGGCTCGCACCTGAAGAGCGGCGCTACAGCCGGGACAGTCCGGCCGATTCGCCCCCTCGAGAACTGGTTTTCGCCAGCGCTCGAACGGTTCCCCCGTTCCCTGGTGGCATCCGGGGATCGCCACCAGAGATTCGGCAGGCAATACTTGGCGCGGGCAGTATACCCACGCGGGAGGCGGGGTAGTCGCCCGTCGGGGCATCTGCCACACTAGGTCGCCGGCCGCCTTCGGGCGGCCTCTTTTCCGATGAAGACGTATGTGGCGACACCGGCTACCCGCGAGCGCAACTGGCTCGTGGTCGACGCGACCGGCAAGACGCTGGGCCGCTTGGCGACCCAGATCGCCGACTCGCTGCGCGGCAAGCGCAAGCCGGCATACACGCCGCACGTGGACGTGGGCGACTTCGTGATCGTGGTCAACGCCGAGCGCATCTCGGTGACCGGCAACAAGCGCGCCGAGAAGCGCTACTACCGCCACTCCGGCTACCCGGGTGGCCTGCGCAGCCGCACGCTCGAGGAGATGCTCGCGCGCCGGCCGGAGGAGGTCATTCGCCTGGCGGTGAAGGGCATGCTGCCGCGCAACCGCCTCGGCCGTGCCCAGCTGCGCAAGCTCAAGATCTACGCAGGGCCCGACCACCCCCACGCCGCGCAGAAGCCCGAGCCGATGGAGGTCGACGCCTGATGACCGAAGAGCCCCAGCAGCCCGAGGGCGAGCAGCCCGAGGACGAGCCCACTCAGGGCGAGGCCCCCGGGCCCGAGATCGAGGGCGCCGAGGAGCTGGCCCAAGCGGCGGCGCAGGGGGAGACTCGCGCCGAGGAGGAGGCTCCGGCTGCCGAGGAGGGGGCTCCCGCCGCCGAGGAGGGGGCTCCCGCCGCCGCCGACGAGCCTCCCGCCGCCGAAGGCGAGCCGCCCGCCGAGGGCGAGCCGGCCGACGTCGCGCCCGGCG
>Ga0075430_100005958_pt1 | contig 10294 bp, 8 predicted proteins | sample RhiMetdeltSRZDD4_FD_75294 | JGI IMG/M metagenome (GOLD analysis project Ga0075430, IMG submission 75294) | Populus rhizosphere microbial communities from Tennessee, USA - Rhizosphere MetaG P. deltoides SRZDD4 | ecosystem: Host-associated > Plants > Roots > Rhizosphere > Soil | place: USA...
CCTTCCAGTTCTGGCCGTTGTCGAGCGCGATGCGGATGAGCGTGTCGCCGGGCTTGACGGTGTGGTAGCCCGGCTTGCCCGCAAACTCGGCGCCGGGCAGCTTGGACGGGTCGATCTTGCCGTTCTCCTGCGCCTCCACGGCGGCCGGCGCCACCGGCGCCACGGGTGCGGGCGTGGCCGCGACGGGCGCACGCGCGCGGCCCGCGCGCTCTTCCACCGGCGCGGTGTGCATCGAAGATGCGCAGCCCGCGAGCAGCCAGACCGCGGCCGCGACTGCGGCACACAGACGCCTGTCCATCGAGCGATTCTTCCTCGTCGGCATGAGACCCGTGATCCTGTTTTCTTATCGAACGAGTCCCGATCTTAGCGGGACAAACTGCACCGCTTCGTGAACGGTGCGCTCGAAACCGTCTTCCGTCCGATCGACGACGACGAGCACTTGACGCGCTCCGCCGTCGTGCACCGGCGCGACGATGCGTCCCCCCGGAGCGAGCTGGTCCAGCCACGCCTGGGGCAGCGATTCGCCGCCGGCGGCGGCGATGATGCCGTCGTAGGGGGCGTTGGGCGGATGCCCCAGCATCCCGTCACCATACACGAGCCGCGCATTGGCGATGCCGAGCGCGAGCATCTGGTCGCGGGCGCGGTCGTGCAGCGGCTTGACGCGCTCCACCGAAACCACCTGCCGCGCCAGGCGCGCGAGCAGCGCGGCCTGGTACCCGCATCCCGTGCCGACCTCCAGCACCCGCGCCAGCCGGGCGCCGCGCCGGCCCGCGGCGCTGTCCAGCAGCAGCTCGATCATGCGGGCCACCACCGAGGGCTTGGAGATCGTCTGCCCGTGCCCGATGGGCAGGCTGGTGTCCTCGTACGCCTGCGTGACGAGCGCCGCGTCGACGAAGCGGTGGCGCGGGACGTCGGCCAGCGCGGCGAGGAGCGCCTCGTGGCGCAGGCCGTCGGCGCGCAGCCGCTCGGCCATGCGCCGGCGCACCGAGGCCGAGTCCATGCCGAGCCCGGTCGGCGCCCGGCTGCGCGCGGCGAGCTCGGCCGCGTGCTGCAGCGGCTGCTGCGGACGCAGCAACGGCGCCGCGACCGGCGCGGCGGGAGGCCGGGCCGGCGCCGCCGGGTGCGGCGGCTTCACCGGCGTGCGGCGCGGCGTCGCCATCTGGTCCAGCCGGAGCGGAAACTTCGGCGCGCGGCGCGGCGCATCGGTCATGGGTGCACGCTACACACTTCGTGTGATCCCTCCGGGAGGGAATTCGCCCCCAGGGCGGCCTGGGGGCTCATGGTGCCTCCCTGCCGCCCAGCCAGTCCTTCCACCGGGGCAGCGCAGCGTGATCCGTGAGATCCACCTGCAGCGGCGTGATGGACACCTTGCCGTCGGCGGTGGCATGGAAGTCGGTGCCCTCGCCGCCCTCGCGCGCGTCGCCGGCGGCGCCGATCCAGTAGATCGTCTCTCCGCGCGGGCTCACCTGCCGGATCACCGGCTCGCTCGCATGGCGGCGCCCCAGGCGCGTGACGACGCGCGGCAGGCGATCGGCATCGAGCCGGTTCGGGATGTTGACGTTGAGCAGGTACGGCGCGCACGGCGTCGCCTGCCGCAGCGCCTGCTCGATGATGCTGCGCGCGAGCCGCGCCGCCGCGTCGAGGTGGGTCCAGCCGCGCTCCACTTGCGAGAACGCGATCGCGGGCACGCCGAACAGGTAGCCTTCCATCGCGGCGGCCACGGTGCCCGAGTACAGCGTGTCGTCGCCCATGTTCGCCCCCTGGTTGATGCCGGAGACCACCAGGTCGGGCCGATGCTCGAGCAAGCCGGTGAGCGCCACGTGCACGCAGTCCGACGGCGTGCCCCCGATGTAGCGCACGCCGTTCGGGGCGACGTTCACGGTGAGCGGCCGGTTCAGCGTGAGCGAATTGGACGTGCCGCTCGCGTTCTGCTCGGGCGCGACGACGTCCAGCTCGCCCAGCCCTTCGCAGGCCTTCACCAGCGCCGCCAGCCCGGGCGCGAGATAGCCGTCGTCGTTCGCGATGAGGATGCGCATGCGCGGATTGTAGGAACGCGTCGCGGGCAGCGGCCTCGGGGATCACGCCACCCGCGAACCTGCGCGACGCCCTCGGGGGCCGATAATCCGGACTCCTCGCCTGTGCACCCCGGAGCCGGAACCGTGCGCCGTCTGCTGCTCAAGTCATCGGTACTCGCCGTGCTGGCGCCCGCGGGCCGACGCTTCGCCGCGGCGCAGGGCACGCCCATGGTGTTCGCCCTCATCACGACCACGCGCGTCGAGGACACGCGCACCGCCTGGGAGCCCTTCCTCGCCGACATGCGGCGCGTCACGGGGCTGGACATCCAGGGGTACTACGCGCCGGTGTACGCGGCCGCGATCGACGCGCTCGTCGCCAACCGCGCACAGCTCGCATGGCTGTCGAGCAAGGCGGCGCTCGACTGCATCGAGCGGGCCAACGTCGAGGTGTTCGGGCAGCTCGTGGATTCGGCCGGCTCGCCCGGCTACCGCTCCGTCATCATCACGCGGCGCGATTCCCCCGTCGCCTCCATCGACCAGCTGCTCGCCAGGCCGCGCGCGTTCGGCTTCGCGATGGGCGAGGTTTCGTCCACGTCGGGCCACGCCATGCCGTCGTACGCGCTGTTCGTGCCCCGCGGCATCCAGCCCGAGCGCCACTTCGCGCCGTTCGTGCGCGGCAACCACGCGCAGACGCTCGAGGCGGTGCTGGGCGGGCAGGTCCACGCCGGCACCTACAACACCGAGGAGCTGCAGCGGCTGAAGGCGTCGCAGCCCGCGAAGGCGGCCGCGCTGCGCGTGCTGTGGGAGTCCGCGCTCATCCCGAAGGACCCGCTGCTGTGGCGCAAGGACCTGCCGCTGTCGGTGCGCTCCAAGATCACCGCGTTCCTGTTCGGCTACGGCAAGACGGCCGAGGAGCGCACGCGCCTGAAGCAGATGTTCGACCTCGCCGGCTTCCGCCCGTCGACCAACCAGCAGCTCAAGTTCGTGCTCGAGATCGAGGACTTCAAGCAGCGTTCGGAAGTGCTGCTCGACCCCCGGCTCGACGAGGCCCGCAGGAACGAGAAGCTCGCCGACCTGCGCGACCGCTACAACCGCCTCGCACGCGCGCTCCAGGCCCCGTCCGGCGGGCCCCCCTAGATCTGCAGACTGCTACGATTGCCCTCTTCTCACGACACTAGGCCGACACCATGGCAGTCAAGGTCCTGATCGTCGAAGACAATCCCGTCGCGCGCAGCTTCCTGTGCCGGGTCGTGCGCGAGAGCTTCTCGGACACCATCGTCATCACGGAGGCGGGGGACCTGGAAACGGCGCGCCGCCAGATCGCGACGCAAAGCGGCTCCAGCGCGGTCACGCCGACCGACCCGTTCAAGCTGATCCTGGTGGACCTCGAACTGCCCGACGGCAACGGCATGGAGCTGCTGGCCGAGCTGGCCCGCTATCCGGCCACCAAGATCGTCACCACGCTCTACTCGGACGACGACCACCTGTTCCCGGCGCTGCAGTGCGGCGCCGACGGCTACCTGCTGAAGGAAGACCGCTTCGAGGTGCTGGTGGAGGAACTGCAGAAGATCGTGCGCGGCCAGCCGCCGCTGTCGCCCGCCATTGCGCGCCGGCTGCTCACGCATTTTCGCCACGGCTCGGGCGGCGGGGACACCGCGCCGGCGCCCTTGGCGCCGTCGGGCTTCCAGAGCAGCCGGCCGATGCCGATCGGCAAGGGCGCTCCGCTCGACCACGAACGGCTCACGCCGCGCGAAAGCGAGGTGCTGACGTACCTGAGCAAGGGCTTCACGATCAAGGAGATCGCGAGCCTCATGGGCATCAAGTGGTTCACCGTGAACGACCACATCAAGTCCATCTACAAGAAGCTCAACGTCTCGAGCCGCGCGGAGGCGGCGGTGCTGGCGAGCAAGCAGGGCCTGGTCTGAGGCGGCCGGCCTGAGGGCGGCGCCGCGACGAGTCCGCCATGGCAGTCACCGGCTCCAGCCTGCCCGGCGCGGACGCGCTGCGCGAACGCGTCGGCGCCGGCGCCGCCGCGCCGTCAGGCACGGGCGAATCCGCGTTCGACTCGGGCCTGCTCGACCGCGGGTTCGTCAGCGAAAGCTCGCTGTCGCGATGGATGGGCTGGCGGCTGCGGCTGCTGGTCGTCGCGGCGCTGCTCGGCTGCCTGGGCCTGTTCTTCCTCGCGCGGTGGCTCGGCGATCCGCCGCACATCGACGCCACGTGGCGCCCGAACGCGCAGGGCCAGCTCGAGCTCGCGTACACCGGCGACCCGCAGCTCAAGCCCCACCTGGGACTGGCGCTCATCGGCATCGTGGGCGGGGACGTGTCGGTCGCCGTGGCCGACGTGCTGACGCTGCAGCGCTCGTCGCGCTGGCTGATCGCCGACAACGAGCGGCACCGCCACCGCGCGATGCACGAGCAGATCGCCACCGCGCTCTCGCACCACAGCGTGCGCCTGTTCTTCTCCGACGGCAACGTCGTGGAGATGCAGCTGCAGCGCCGCGGCTTCGCCGGGCTCGGCGGCATGTTCTGGCTGCTGAGCGCGTTCGCGCTGGTGCTGTACCTGGTGGCGATGGTCGTCCTGCTCGCCCGCCCCACCGGGCTGAACCTGCTCTACGCGATCATGGCCCTGTGCCAGACCGGCAACCTCGTGTTCATCGCGGTGGAGTCGACGCTCGAGCTCGCCTTGCCGGCGCCCTTCCCGCGCCTGGACATGCCGCTGCGCATGGCGTTCGACATGGTGACCGCGGCCGCGCTCGTCAACGTCGTGTGCCTGCATCCGCGCCGCCTGCCGGGCGCCGGGTGGATCGCCATCATGGTGTGGGCCGGCGTGGCGGCGATCGTGGGCGCCACCACCAACGGCCTGCTCGCGGACGTGTGGTGGTGGACACAGGCCGGCGCGTCGGCCATGGGCCTGTTCGTCATCGGACTGCTCACCTGGTCGTACCGCATCGAGCCGCACCCCTTCGCGATCGTCCTGCGGCGCTTCTGCATCGTCTCGATCAGCACCTGGATGCTGCTCACGGTGGCGCTCGCGGCCGCGGCACAGGCGCCCGGGGTGCAGAACAACATCGCCGGCATCGGCTCGATGATCTGGTACGTGTTCCTCGGCTCGCTGCTGCTGCTGGTTCCGTTCCTGTCGAAGTCGCAGCAGATCATGCGCGAGTTCTCGCTGCTCGCGGCGATCAGCACGGTGGCCACCTCGCTCGACCTGCTCTTCGTGGCGGTGTTCTCCTTCGGCCAGTTCGCCTCGCTCACCCTGTCGCTGTTCCTGTCCGTCGGCGTGTACGCGGGCGCACGGCAATGGATCCTGAACCAGCTGCTGGGCAGCAGCATGCTCACCACCGAGCGGATGTTCGAGCAGCTTTACCGCATCGCGCGCGAGGTGGAGGCACATCCGGCGCGCACGCCCACGCTGCTGTCGCAGCTGCTGCGCGAGCTGTTCGAGCCGATGGAGGTGCTGGTGGTCGACAAGCACACCACGGCCACGCGCATCCTGGCCGACGGCTCGGCCATCATCCTGCCTGTGCCGGAGCTGGAGAACGGCTTCGACCCCGAGGCGGGCGCGCGGTCCATCGTGCTGCGCTTCGCGCACCGGGGACGGCGCCTCTTCACGTCCGAGGACGCCCGCCTCGCCGACCGCATCGTGGAGCAGCTGCGCCGCGCGGTGGCGTTCGACAAGGCCGTCGAGCAGGGGCGCAGCGAGGAGCGCGCGCGGCTGGCTCAGGACCTGCACGACGACATCGGCGCGCGCCTGCTGACGCTCATGTACAAGGCCCACTCGCCGGAGATGGAGGAGTACGTCCGCCACACGCTGCAGGACCTGAAGACGCTCACGCGCGGGCTGGCGGCGCCCACCCACCGCCTCTCGCACGCGGCGGCCGAGTGGAAGGCGGACCTGACGCAGCGGCTCACCGCCGCGCACATCGAGCTGGGCTGGAACTTCAGCTTCGACGAGGACATCGTCCTGAGCGTGGTGCAGTGGTCCGCGCTCACGCGCGTCCTGCGCGAGCTGGTGAGCAACATCATCGCGCACGCGCAGGCGCGCCGCGTCGACATCGACTTCAGCCTCGAGAAGGACCGGCTGGACCTGTCGGTGCTCGACGACGGCGTCGGCCGCAACCCGCGCGCCTGGTCGCACGGGCTCGGCCTGGGCGGCGTGCGCAAGCGGGTGAAGCAGCTCGGCGGCGAGGTGGAATGGCGCGAGCTGTCGCCGCGCGGCATCGGCTGCCGCGTCATCATCCGCGAGTTCTCCGGGCGCCGCTGAACGCGCGATCCGTCGCGAGCGTCGTGCGCGACGCGTCACGTCTGCGGCTCGCCGAGCGCGACGAGCTGTCCCAGCAGCGTGGGAATCAGCTCGCTCACGGTCGGGTGGATGTGCATGCTGCGCCGGATCACCGTGTACGGCGCGTCGGCCGCCATCACGTCCAGCAGCGAGTGGACGATCTCGTCGCCCTCGATGCACAGCAGCGCCGCGCCGAGGATGCGCTTCGTGTCGCGGTCCACCAGGACCTTCATGAAGCCGGTGGTCTCGCCGCGCTCCTTCGCGCGGCCCACGCGCGTCATCGGCATCACGCCGAGCAGCGCGGGGCGGCCGGTGGCGCGCACCTGCGCCTCGGTCATCCCGATGCGCCCGAGCGGCGGGTCGGTGAACAACGCGTAGGCCAGGATGCGCTCGCTCACGCGGCGCGGGTCGTCGTCCAGCAGGTTGGCGGCGACGATCTCGTGGTCGTTGTACGAGGTGTGCGTGAACGCCCCGCGCCCGTTCGCATCCCCGAGCGCCCACACGCCGGCCACGTTGGTGCGCAGCTGGTCGTCGACGCCGATGAAGCCGCGGGCATCGGTCTCGATGCCGGCGTGCTCGAGCCCGAGGTCGTCGGTGTTGGGCCGGCGGCCGGTGGCCAGCAGCAGGTGGCTGCCCGCCACCTCGTGCGTCTCGCCCCCCGCCTGGACGACGACGCGCACGCCGGCGCCGTCGCGCGCGACACGGGCGCTGCGCACGCCGGTGAGGAAGGCGATGCCCTCGCCTTCGAGCATCGCCTGCACCGCGCGGCAGACGTCCTCGTCCTCGCGCGCGATCAGCCGATCGGCGGCTTCCATCACCGTCACGCGCGCGCCGAAGCGGCGGAAGATCTGCGCGAACTCCAGGCCGATGTAGCTGCCCCCGGCCACCAGCAGGTGCTCGGGCAGCGTGTCCAGCTCCATCACCGACGTGCTGTCCAGCCACGGCACGTCGTCGAGCCCCTGCCAGTCGGGCGCCGCCGGCCGGGCGCCGACGTTGACGAAGATCCTCGGCGCCTCCAGCACGCGCCCGTCGACCTCGACCGCATGCGGGCCGACGAAACGCGCATGGCCGCGCAGCAGCGTGAGCTTGTCGATGCCCTGCAGCCACGCGGTGAGGCCGCTCACCGCCTGCTGCACGACGCGGTCCTTGCGCGCCTTGACGGCTTTCATGTCGACGCCCACCGGCCCGCCGAGGGTGACGCCGAAGTCCGCCGCACGCCGCGCGATGTGCGCGGCGCGCGCGCTGGCCACCAGCGTCTTGGTCGGCATGCAGCCGTCGTTGACGCAGGTGCCTCCCCAGTGCAGGCGCTCGATCAGCGCGGTGCGCATGCCGGCGCCGGCCAGGCGCGCCGCGAGCGGCGGTCCGGCCTGGCCGCTGCCGATCACGATGGCGTCGAAGGCCTCACTCATGCGCGTCTCCCGGTGGCGGTGGGTCGAGGGCGCATGGTGCGCCGTTGCCGCAACCGCCTCAAGGGGCACGCTCCGTGCGGGCCATCTACATTCCCAGGTCTTCCCTGCGCAGCCCGTAGGTCTCGATGGCCCGCCGGATCCACGCGATGGCGTCGGACGCCTCCGCCTCGCGTGCCGCCTCGGCGAGCGCCCGCAGGCGCCGGATCTCGGCCGTCAGTGCGAGGTAACTCCCGGGCGCCGGATGCCCCTGAGGCGTCTCGCGCGGCGTCGCCGCGCGAAAGTCCCGCGCGCTCCTGATCGAGCAGAAGACGGCCTCGAGCGCCGCCAGACGCGACATCAGCTCGCCTGCGGCGTCACGCGCGCAGGCCGCCGTCCTGCCGTCGACGCCGGCGTCGGGCGGCTCGGTGACGAAGCGCGTGACCACGGCCGGTGCGGCGCGCCGGCGCACCCGCCGCGTCGCGGCCGCGGGCTCGGGCACCGGCCCGATGGCGACATCGGCGCCGCGGCGGTCGACCCGCGGTTCGATGCGTTCGGTGGATCGAGGCGCGCCCGCCGGCGCAGCCGCCGCCGGCTCGGGCGCCGGCGTGCCCGTCCTCGCGGAAGCGACTTCGACCCGGAACACGCGTGGCGCGCGGTCGCCCTCCGCTTCGGCGGGCGATGGCGCGCCCTCGACGAGGCTCGCCGCGGCGCCGCCACCCGGCGCCGCGAAGGTCCGCTTGCGCTTGATGACCACCGCCGGCAGCGCCTGCGTGCCCTCGAGCGGCGCGCCATCCCCCGCAGCGGGCGCCTGCACCGCCGATGGCGGGGCCTGCGGCTCCACGAAGGCCGCTTCCAGCGCCAGCCGAGCCGCGCCCGAAGGCGCCTCGGCGCCCGGCGGCAGATCGAGCTGCTCCGCGCGCTGGCGTGCGAGCCGCCAGGGATGGGTGACGTGTCGTTCGCTTCTCTGGTGCATAGGGTGGGTTGGGCGGGCGCATCGCGGCTCGAACGCCGCGGCAAGGGCAATGGCCTCGTACGTTCGGCGCCGCGACTCGGCGAAACACCGCGTCGAGCGGGCGCTCGCGATCCGGTCCAGTATAGAGACCACGAAGGTGACACCGTGCCCGCGAACCTTTCGCCCGACTACAAGGCGGCCGAGGCCGCCTTCCGCAAGAGCCGCGACCCGCGCGAGCGGCTCGACGGGCTGCGCGAGATGCTGCGAACCATCCCCAAGCACAAGGGGACCGAGCACCTGCAGGCCGACATCAAGGCGCGCATCAAGGATCTCGCCGAGCAGCTGGAGGGCGCCAAGCGAGGCGGCGCCCATGGCGGCCCGACGCTCGTGATCCGCCCCGAAGGCGCCGCGCAGGTCGCGCTGGTCGGGCCGCCGAACGCCGGCAAGTCGTCGCTGCATGCGCGGCTCACGGGTTCCGCGGCGCACGTCGGCGCGTATCCGTTCACGACGCAATATCCGCAAGCGGGAATGATGCCGCACGAGGACGTGCACTTCCAGCTCGTCGACCTGCCGCCGCTGGCGCCCGAGCATCCCGTGCCGTGGCTCGGCAGCACCTTGCAGACGGCCGACGCCGCATTGCTGGTGGTCGACCTCGGCGAGCCCTCCTGCGTGGAGCAGCTGGAGGCCCTGCGCGCCTTGCTGGAGCAGCAGCGCGTGACGCTCACCGCGCGGTGGGAAGCGAGGGCGGACGACGATCCCTTCGCGCTGCGGCTGCCCACCTTGATGCTCGCGAACAAGGCGGAGCTCATGGCCGACGTCGATGCGGAACTGCCGGCTCTGCGCGAGTTGTCCGGCTTGCGCCTGCCGGCGCTCGCCGTGTCCGCGGCCACCGGCCACGGCCTCGGCGACATCGGCCCGTGGCTCTTCGAGAACCTCGGCATCGTGCGCGTCTACACCAAGGCCCCGGGCCATGCCGCCGACAGGCAACGGCCGTTCACGCTGCGCCGCGGCCAGACCGTGGGCGACGTCGCGCGGCTGGTGCATCAGGACCTCGCGCGCTCGTTGCGATACGCGCGCGTGTGGGGCCAGTCCGGATTCGAAGGACAGCAGGTCGGGCACGATCACTGCGTCGCGGACGGCGACATCGTCGAGCTGCACGCGTGAGCCGATGAGCGGCCGAGCCGCGCAGAGGAGCGGTTCGATGCCGTGGTGGCGTCGCGCTCGCCGGGCACTACGGAATGCGCAGCGTGAACGTCACCCGCTCGTAGCGCCCGTGGCCGTCGACGGCCGTGAGCGCATGGTCGCCGGGCTGGTCGAGCCTCAGCGTCAGCGCCGCGTCGGTGCTGCCGCTGCCCGCCAGCCGGCCGTCGAGCAGCCAGCTCACGCCGTCGCGCGCACCGATGGCCTGCACGCGCACCACGGCCGCGCGCTGGCCGGGCGTGGGCCGGATGATGCTGCCGCTCTCGATGCCCGTCAGCCGCAGGGCGCGTGTCGGCGCCAGCGTGCGGCAAGGCGGTGTGAGCGGCAGCCGCTCGGCCTCGCTCCTCCATTCGGGGTCGAGCCAGGGTTCCAGCAGCGTCGGCCAGCGTGCATGTTCGAGCGGCACCCAGTGCACGGCGTCCTTCGTTGCGCAGCCGGGGCGCAAGCGCCGCGT
>Ga0075430_100005959_pt1 | contig 10293 bp, 11 predicted proteins | sample RhiMetdeltSRZDD4_FD_75294 | JGI IMG/M metagenome (GOLD analysis project Ga0075430, IMG submission 75294) | Populus rhizosphere microbial communities from Tennessee, USA - Rhizosphere MetaG P. deltoides SRZDD4 | ecosystem: Host-associated > Plants > Roots > Rhizosphere > Soil | place: USA...
CTGGTTGATTGTCCCCTCGGGAAGTGAGGTGGTGGTGATCGACAAACTTCCAGGGGTGGGACCACTGTCGCCGCCGCAACCACTCAACCCAAGAACGTAAAGACAAGACAGGAGGACTGCCCAAACAATATGACCGATGACGTTTGCGCGCTTCATTTCATGAAGATCGTTTCGGACTATGTAAACTCGGCCGCATCTCGGATCAGGAAAAACCATTGTAAGGAAACACGGGTAAGAAGGTATGTCCTACTAATGGTGGGGGAATGCCATCAAGTATCGCCTATCGCCTCGTCCATTCCTGAGGCTGCATAGTTAATGTGCGCATTTAGACTTACTCTCGCTGCTATGACATGGCAGCAAGGGGAGGGAGCCCATTCAATGTTTTTGATTTTAGGACCCGCAATATCATTTTGAGCGGATCATTCAATCAAGAGCTGAATGCTCTTATCTGCTACCTGACCTACAGGTGATACGGGGACGCGTCAATCGAGAAAGCTGCGGGTTTGGATTGCTCAGGGTGTGTTGACGAGGTTAATGGTGATCGACAGCGCTTGGGTGTCGTCTTGTCCGGTCGTGTCCGCCACTCGGACGGTAAACGTCGATTCGCCACCCGGCAGGAGCGGTGTTCCAGAAATCACGCCGGTTGATTGATCCAAACCTAAACCTAGCGGGAGTGTGCCGGTACCTGGAACGATGCTCCAGGTCAGTCCTCCTGTCCCCCCGGTCGCCTCCACGGTCTGGCTATAGGCTTCACCGACGGTTCCTGCCGGTAGCGAGGTGGTCGTGATATCAGGCGGGGTCGGCGGTGGGGGGGCTGAGTTTATGACAATCGACAGCGCCTGGGTGTCGGACTGACCTAATGAGTCTGTGACCCTTACCGTGAAGTCGAACGTTCCTTGACTGGTAGGAGTGCCAGAAATGGTTACACTCTGTCCAGTTGAGGGGGGATCGATCGCGAGACCGGGTGGGAGCGATCCCGCAGAAATAGTCCAGGTCAGTGTGCCATTCCCTCCGGTTGACTGTACCGTCACCGGACCGTAGGCCACACCGACTGTTCCTCCTGGGAGGGTCGTGGGCGTAATCTGCGGCGGGTTCATGAGATTGATCACGATCGACAGATCTTGCGTGTCAGATTGTCCGGCTGAGTCTGCAACCCGGACGGTAAAATTCGATGTGCCTGCCGGCAGGATCGGCGTTCCTGAAATGACGCCGGTCGTTTCATCCAGATTCAAGCCAAGTGGCAATGTCCCTGCGGAGATGCTCCAGGTCCGCGCTCCCGTTCCTCCGGTCGCTGCCACAGTCTGGTTATAGGCCTGGCCGATGCTTCCGGCGGGCAGCGAGGACGTTGTGATGTTTAGCGGAGGGGGTTGGTTGATCGTGATCGACAGCGCCAATGTGTCAGACTGACCCAACGAGTCTGTGACCCTCACCGTGAAGGGGAAGGTTCCTTGAGTGCCTGGAGTGCCTGAAATGGTTACAGTGGACCCAGTTGAGGGGAGACCGGTGAGACCCGGTGGGAGCGATCCCGCAGAAATGCTCCAGGTCAGTGTGCCCATCCCTCCGGTTGTCTGTAACGTCGTCGGACCGTAGGCCACACCGACCGTTCCTCCTGGCAGCGACGGCGGTACTATCTGCGGCGGGTTGTCTGTGCTGACGAGAATAGAAAGCGCTTGCGTATCACTCTGTCCGAACGTGTCGGCGACACGGACGGTGAATGGGAAGGTGCCGGTTGCAGTCGGCGCTCCTGTGATCGTGCCGGTCGGATTCAAAATTAGCCCCGGTGGCAGTGACCCTGCGGAAATGCTCCAGGTCAGCGGTGTCGTCCCGGTTGCCAGCACAGCCTGGTTATAGGTCTGGGCGATGGTTCCAGCGGGCAGCGAGGTCGTCGTTATATTCGGCGGAGCAGGCAAGTTGATGGTAATCGAAAGAGCCTGGGTGGCAAATTGCCCTAAGGTGTCTGTGACCTTCACCGTGAAGGTGGAGGTTCCTTGAGTGGTTGGAGTGCCTGAAATGGTGACACTGGGTCCGGTTAAGGGAGCAATCGTGAGACCCGGTGGGAGCGATCCTACAGGGATGCTCCAGGTGAGTGCGCCAATCCCAGCGGCTGCCTGCACCGTCCGACTGTAAGGCTGATTGACTGTGCCAGCCGGCAGCGAAGTGGTCGTAATCTGTGGCGGGCTGGATGGGTTGATGACAATTGTGAACGCTTGCGTGTCCTGTTGCCCACTCGTGTCTGCAACGCGGACAGTGAATGAGGAGTTGCCGGTTGCAGTCGCCGTTCCTGCGATCACTCCAGTATTCGGATCCAGACTGAGACCCTGGGGGAGTGTGCCTGTAGCTGGGACGATGCTGAAGGTCAGCGGTCCGAAACCACCAACGGTTTGGACAGGCTGACCATAGATGGCGCCGATATTTCCAGGCGGCAGCGAGGACGTCGTAATTGAGAGCGGGGGTTTGATGGTTAAGCTGAGAGATGTCTCTATCGTTTGCGGAGGGATTGAGGAATCCACCAGGGTAAACGTATGCGAACTGGTTCCGACCTTGCCTGGTGTCCCGGTGATCGCGCCGCTTTGCGTGTTGAACGAAAGCCCGGCAGGAAGCGCCGGCGTGACCGACCAAACGTACGGGAGCGCGCCTCCCGAACCGCCCACCGACGCCGAATAGGGCTGGTTGATTTGCCCCTCGGGGAGTGAGGTAGTGATGATCGCCAAACCGCCGGGAGTCGGGCCGCTGTCGCCGCCGCAGCCGGCTAGCCCTAGAATCGATATACTAGAAAAAAAGGCTAAACAAAGAATACTAGCGAAGACATTAAAGCGATTCATAAAGATCGTTTCCTGTCCGCATGACCGTATCCCGATCAGGAGGTACCATTGTAAAACAAGAATTCTCGGAGGTCTCTCCCCCTAAGGTAAGGAGGGTAGCGTATGTTTTTGAATCCAATTAGAAGTGGTACCGTAGGCCGAAGAGAAACATCAGCGAAGAGGCGTTAAAATCGCCGGTCAGTCCACTTCGTTCGAAGTTCCCGCTATCTCGCTTCCACGCCACTTCCCCATTCACCGCCAGATGCGACGTAATGGGGAAGTCGAGACCGCCGGCCACGCGTAAGGCGAAGGTATTCGAAAATGACACGGCCTCGTTGCCTAACCGGTCCCCATTGCTGAACGAATGGATATTCAGACCGGCACCCAATGACGTGTACGGAATCAACCACTCGAACCCTAGACCTCGCATCATGTCGCGTGTGGGGCGGAATTCGATCGCCGGCAACAGGGAGAAAGTGGTCAAGGTTCCGACTTCAGCATCGCGCGCATTGATCCTGTATCGTTGCCATTCGAGCATGAGTCCCAGCCGTACCCATTCTCGGACGACGTAGTATGCTTCGAGATTGACAAGAGGCCCTGCGGAGGTGCCGCTGCTCAAGTTCTCCAGTATCTGTTGGGTGGGTACGATCGCTCCGGCCCGTAACCCGAGCACGAAGTCGCCCGCAACGGATTGGCCTTTCGCCTGTTCTCGAGTTGCGGCAGTGGTTTCTTGAGAGACTGCTCCCTTCGCTTCTGTCGCAGGAGTTATGGGGGCGATCTCCTGGACCTCCTTCGGCGCTGTAGGAGCTACGCCGGCGGCTTCTGGAGAAGTCTTCGGCGCCGCGGGAGCTGCGACGGCAGCTTCTGGAGCCCTCTTCGGCGCTGCGGGAGCCACGCCGGCAGCCTCTTGGGCCCCCTTTGCCGTGGCGGCGGCGGCCGCGGCCGCGGCAGCTGCTGCCTTGGCTTCCTCGGGCGTGGCTATCTCGCCCTTTCCCTTCGGCTTGAGTGCGACCTGAATTGGACACCCGATTTCTAAAGTTTCTCGTTTTTCTGGAATGACGAGCTCGCATATGGCATTTTTGTACAGGACTAATTCACAAGAGGAACGGCCTCCGGTGGCCTCCTCACACTGGAGATTACTGATATTGATTTCGCAGATCCCGCCCTGCGGACATTGGTAGGTGGCATATGGCCCTCCTTCGCCGGAGGTGACCGTCCACGTGCCGTACCGCAGCCCACGCTTCGCATCCAAGACATTTCCTACCTGGGAGATAATCCAATTTACTCGTGTGGGGAACTCATTCTCTGTGTGCCGTTGCCATTCATGGGATTTGGTGGCGCATGCCGATACCAACAGCGCGCACGCAAGTGCACATAGGAGAGGCCGCATACCAATTTGTTTACGCTGTCTGCCTATCAACTGGGTCGGCACCACTCTGGGCACCTCGCAAAATCATAATCTGATAAAGTGTTTTGAACCCCGGGTAGGATACGCCGAGCCTGCCACGTTCCCCACCTAGTCATTGGTCACGGTTTTGTCACGGTTCAGTCACAGTTGGTCCCGTCGGCAAAAACCTCGATGACAAGATGAGACAGTTCAAGCTCCTACATTTTGTTATGGCTGCAACTACTCCCTTTAGTTAACGAGGGAGCACATTGTATGCTCTCGATTTTGGACTTCGCAATACCAATTTGGAATCTTTTTTGTGACAGTGTGTCTGAGCCGAGGGGCGAAGTTTCAGATGATGTTTGTGGTATTTGAGTCCTTCTTTTTTGTAACCGCCCAAGCATGTCGCGTTTGGCTCCGGATTCGCTCGGTCGCCCATCTTCTCTCCAGCCTGAGGACGAATTTTTGAGGGCCGGATCGCAGAGGTGATGTGACTCGCTGAGTTGCGCCAAGCGTACTACTTAGTTGACGGGGGCCAGTCGAAAGACAGGCCCCTTTGCATTAGGGAAGTTTACGAGCTCTGGCACACTGCCTCTGCTGCCACTCGGTAAAAGCCCGCAAGTATTTTCCTCCGGAATCACTAGTGGCTGCTACTTCTTCCCTCACGAATGGTAATTTTACGAGTGACTCGGGGAACAACCAGTACCGGCAAACATGTACAGACTCTTATTCTGTACCCGGCGCCGTACCTAAGTGGCCAAGGGCTCAGCTTGCAACGCTGTGAATCAGCGGTTCAATTCCGCTCGGCGCCTCCACGCTTGCTATCTAACGACGCGGTAGAGAAGCATCTGCGGCTCTAACTAGTTACCTGCCAGAGTGTGCGTAGGGTGCCTCGCTTAATGTCGGGCAAGGGGGATCACTAGTTCGGTGTTACCCCATTGGCGCATAGCATAGGAGGAACTAGTGGTCTTACCTAAGCAGAGTGAGATGTCCACGTTCGTAGAGCAGGAGGGACTATGTCTTTATTCGGATCGTCAAATCCAGTGTTTGAAATGTTGGAAAAAGATCATGCGAAGGTCAAAGACTTATTTGAACAGTTCGAAGAAGCCAAGGATGCCCGTTCGAGAGAACGGATCATTCAAGAAACGCTTCTTGAGCTAGAGGTCCATGCAAGATTAGAGGAAACCCTCATCTATCCTGCCATTCGAAAGAAACTGGATGAAGAGGACATCATGGATGAAGCCTTGGAGGAGCATCACGTCGCCCATGTACTAATGAACGAATTAAAGAGGATGCGCCCCAGCGACGATCGATATCATGCGAAGTTTAAAGTCCTGGGGGAGAACATCAAACACCACGTCAAAGAAGAAGAAGGTACGATGTTCCCGAAGGCGGAAAAGGCTGATCTGGATTGGGAGAGATTAGAGCAGAAAGCGAGAGAACAGAAGGAAGCTCTGATGCACAGGCAGATCAACAGCACAAAGCGCAATCGCACGGGTGCAAAGCGCGATCGCACGAAAAAACCTGGAAGAAGAACGGCTCGGAGGCCTCTCCGACGCGCGGCGTAAGGTGAACGAATAGGCTCCGCCGAGCCGGCGCGTCCGGTCGAATCAAACGCTCACGACAAGAAATAGTCGTAAAGGTAAGCCCTTGGCGCACCGGTAGGTAAGCTAGGGTTTCTCCTAGTATCCCTCGCAATTGAGGCGACGCACTCTACGGACGATGGGACGTCGGCTTGAAACGGCACACATTTCTTTCGGGCTCGTGACCATTCCCGTCGGGATTTATTCCGCCATCGACGAGCAAGACATTCACTTCAATCAGCTGCATGCAGTCTGCGGCAGCCGCATCAAGCAACAGCGCTTCTGTCCTGTCTGTCAACGGGAAGTGAAGTATGAGGAACTGACAAAAGGTTATGAGATCACGAAGGACGAGTATGTCCGTATCGATCAGGAAGAGCTGGACCGATTGCAGGCTGCGGAAAGTGAAGCCATGCAAATCTTGGAATTTGTTCCGTTAAGCGCCGTCGATCCGATCTATTTCGAAAGCACCTACTATCTCGGAGTGGAGAAGCAGGGGGAAAAGGCATATCAATTACTGGCGCAGGCGATGGAAGACATGCAGCGGGTCGCTCTCGCAAAATACGTCTGGCGCGGGAAAGACAGCCTGCATGTCATCCGTTCAGTGGAGGGTCGGCTACTGCTGCACCGGATGTATTACCATGACGAAATACGGCCCTTCATAGAAGTGCCGAAAACCGACCAAAAACCGGCTTCTGCCGAGCTTAAGCTCGCCACACAATTGATTGACTCGATTTCTACCGATAGATTCGATGCCGGAGCCTATCAAGACGAATATCGTCAGCGAGTCATTGAGCTCATCGAACAGAAATCACAAGGAAAGACGGTCACACTGGCTCCGAAGGCCGCCGCACCCGCCACTGACGTCGTGGATCTGATGCAGCGGCTTAAGGAAAGTCTCGCGCACACTGCGCAGAAAAAAACTGCTCGCTCTCGTGCTCTACCAGCCCAAACTGCTCGTGAACCAGCCAAGAGGGCTTCTTCCGGGAGACGATGACGGGAGAATACTCCGCAGCCGATCTCTGCCGTATTCTCCGTCTCGATGGGTCCCAATTGCGGGCCTGCCTGCGCGCCGCTCTCCTGCCTCTACCAAACCGATCAGGCACGTACTCCTTTCAGAACCTCGTCGTGCTTCGAACGACGAAAGGGCTTACCGATGCGGGCGTGTCGGTCGCCAAAATTCGAAAAGTTCTGGAATGCCTGGAGCGCCAACTCGAAGAGGACACCTCCATCGCCAGTGTGAAGATTTATGCCTCGGGCAAACGGGTGGTCGTGTGGGATGGTGCCTCGCGCTGGCAACCGGATTCTGGCCAATTTCTTTTAAATTTCGAAACCGCACAGATGCTCCCGCCCAGGCCGCTACGGTCAGCGTCACAAATGCAGCGGAGTGAACGAGAGACGGCCGAAAGGTGGTTTCAGCGGGCATTGACCTTGGTGGAGGACTCTCCCGAGGAGGCCCGGCAAGCGTATCAGGAAGCCATCCGGTTACATCCTGGTTTTACAGATGCGCATATCAATCTAGGGCTCCTGAACCACAATCTCGGTCAGCTCGCGGATGCGGAAGCCTGTTATCGGCGCGCCCTTGAGCACGAACCCAAGCTCGCTTTGGCCCACTTCAACCTCGGCGTGTTGTTAGAAGATCGGCACCAGAAAAGTGCGGCTCTTTCGGCGTACAAAGAGGCCTTGTTGCATGAGCCGGACTTTTTTGAGGCGCACTGTAACTTGGCTCAGTTGTATGAAAAGCTCGGACGGAAACGGGATGCCTTTCGCCATTACGCCGCGGCCAATAGGATACGGAGTCGCGGCATCAGCCAGTGAAGTGCGCCCTCTGGATCGTTCCCGCCTGTCACTAGGTGCTTCTGGTCCACTCCCTAGGGAAAATCCCAATGATCGAACGAGAGGCCGTCCTTTATGCTGGGCCGTGAAGGATGTCGTATGGCTTTTGATCCAGCGGCCTTGATCCGTATCTGCAGTCTCTGTCAACTCATCCATGACGATGGGGAAACCGCCTATGAGCGCTGGGTCACTCGGGACGTGTATAAAATGGCGAATGGCGTCGACCCTATGAAATCCCCTCTGACCTACACCTACTGCCCGGACTGTTTCAGCGAATCTGCGGACCCTCCCCAAGCCGCCTAGTCTGCTTCTCACGCTTCTTTGTCAACAAATCGCCAGTCTCAGGTTCAATTCCGCCCCATTAGAGCATTAGAGCATTCGCCGGGAGATTTCCTGCTGGCAATTGGGGCTTGACGGAGTTTCCTCGACCCACTACACTCGCTAAGAGGTTCTCTAAAGGGGCGGCCATGGCTGAACTAAGCGTATTGAACCAACCCGCGAAACCGGTGCCGAAAGAGCGCCTCCCCATACCGGTTCAACTCGCGGCTGGGCTCGAAAAACTCAGCCTGGCGCTCAAAAGTAGGACTTGGCGGCGTGAAGGCCAAGCCGGTCTTGGTCCTCTGCAGCGCCAAGTGCTCACCTTGCTCCGAAGCAAGTTCGATCACAGCGCGCAAGTCTCGGCGATTGCTCAAGAACTTGTGGTGCGTTTGCCAACGGCGTCCGAGGCGGTCGCAACCCTTGAACGGAAGCGATTGGTCAAGCGCTTTCGTTCACATAGGGACGGCCGGATTGTCAATGTGGAGTTGACGGCCAGGGGCGCCCGGGCATGTGCCCCGGCAGTCGGAATACCCAACTTGCTTGCCGAGGCGACCAGCGCGTTGACCTCCACGGAGCAAGTGGCCTTCTTAAAAGGCCTGATGAAAGTCATCCGGACATTGCAACAACAAGGAGAAATCTCTGTAGCCCGAATGTGCGTGTCATGTCGGTTTTTCCGTCCGCATCAGTACGACGATGCAGGTCAGCCTCATCACTGCGACTATGTGAATGCGCCCATCGGTGACTACGCGCTACGGTTGGACTGTGCGGAGTACGAGCCCGCCTCCATCTCACAGGCGAAAGAGTCGTGGAACCGATTCAACGAGGGCCGGACAGCGGTCAGCTAATCTGCGATAAGGAGATTTGTGGTTCATCAAATGGAAAAGGACCGAGGAATGAAACGTTTCCCCTGGACATCGTCCGTCGCTTCTGAAGAATGGCTCGGCGCAGAATCTCATTTGCCGAACCTCAAGCAGGAATTGAGAAAACAAAATCATCGTGGCTTGAATACTGTCGACGTCGTGGTGGCGGGGGCTTTGTTCACAGCGGGACTCACCGTGGGTACGCTTGCCGCGCTTTGGTTGACTCGATCGCGACAAACTCGCTAGCGCCGCTCTCGCTCGTTACTTCTTTCTGAACAGCGCCGCATCCTGCTCGATCTGATCGAATAGCTCGTCTAGGGCTGCCTGCACGGCCGCAGCGATTGGAGCCTGATCCGATGCCGCGACCCACCGGATGCGGGACCCGACTGTTTCCTTTTCGACCACATAGAGTTTAATGGGCGGCTGACCGGTTGGTCCGAGGTCCGACTCGAGATGAAGGATATAACGGTATGCCTCTCGAGAACGCAGCCAGAGCCATGTCCGGACTGTCAACGTGAAATCCCCGTAGTCATCGTGGACCTCGGTGAACGTACGGCGTTGCCGCGCATATTCAATTACACCCTGACGAAGGTCTGTCACAGGCCAGTGGAGCATGATGATTCCTGGCATCCGGTCTGCGCCTTCCAGTGCGAGCACGGGGACCTGTACCTGCAGCGCGTGGTCGATGGGAGAGCTCGAGACGGAGGGCGCAACGGGTGTGACATGAATGCTGTGCGCACAGCCGCACAGAAACAGCAGACACAAGGCAAATATATGGCTTCGCAGATACCGACTGTCCTGCCCACTCACGGGTGTGTCGCTGAGGCGGACGGTGGATCGAGAATGTTAAGGTCTTCAATCGCGCGGGCCGCTTGCTCGCGGTAGGGGCGGTCAGTCTGTTGATCGTAGGTGTTAAGAATGCGTTGGTAAGTCGCTCGGGCCTGTGGGTACTGCTTTTTGATGGCGAAGTACTGGCCGAGGGCGAGCCAATTGGTCGCGGCAGCTTCTTTGGCCGTCTTCATTAAGGCAAACTCTTGCTCGACTGGCGTCGCCCCTTGCAGGGAGGCGCGCTTTCGAACCGAGCGGCCCATGTCGCTAGCCATGGCTTCAATCTGTTCGTTTGCATGCACAGCTGACTCGACGCGGTTAGCTTTCAAATGGGTGTAGAACGCTTCGGTATGATCCTTGATGACATCGGCACGCTGCTGATATGTGTCATGTGCACATGCAGCCAGCAGCAAGCAGCAGATCACATTTGTGACTAACTGAGTCAGGTGTCTTCCTTGCATGACTTTCGACCTCTCCGACGACGGAGACCCCATCCTACCTGATCAATCATGAAATATCGACTGACCGTCTGCGCATTAGTGACACGCTGGTCTTGAGTGTGGTATGTGTTTTCCTTCTTCACACCTCAGGTCCCCATCGTCTAGCCTGGCCTAGGACGCCGGCCTTTCAAGCCGGCAACACGGGTTCGAATCCCGTTGGGGACACCAGGTACAACTACGTAG
>Ga0075430_100005962_pt1 | contig 10291 bp, 9 predicted proteins | sample RhiMetdeltSRZDD4_FD_75294 | JGI IMG/M metagenome (GOLD analysis project Ga0075430, IMG submission 75294) | Populus rhizosphere microbial communities from Tennessee, USA - Rhizosphere MetaG P. deltoides SRZDD4 | ecosystem: Host-associated > Plants > Roots > Rhizosphere > Soil | place: USA...
CGTTTAGCCGAGCGCTGGAAAGTGGAGAATCCCACCACTTGGGTCTTTTACCTGAATAAAAACTATAAATTCAACGACGGCTCGCCCGTGACTGCCGATGATGTGGTCCATTCCATGATGAACCGCGTCATCAGCGATCCTCAATCAAAGCAGAAAGCCTCAGTCGCCGGTCCAGTCATCAAAGCCGAGGCCGTGGACAAATTCACCGTCAAGTTCATCACCGACAAACCGGCGGCCCCGCTCCTCGGTTTTGTTTGCGACCGATTAATCATCACCAGTAGAGCCGCCTTCGACAAATACGGCCGGGATGGAGCGGACAAGGAACATATGATGGGTGCAGGCCCCTACCGGCTGAAAGAACTCATACCCGGCCAGCGTTTAGTCATCGTTAAGCGGCCTGAACATCCGGAGGCGAAAAAGAATCCTCGTGCCTCAGACGAGATCGTTTACCGTGTCATGCGCGAAACCGAGCAGCGGGTCACGGCGCTATTGAACGATGAAATCCAGATCGCCCAGTTCATCCCGCCCCACCTGCGCCAGCGGGTTGAGAAATCTCCCAATTTGAGAATCACGGGTGTCGATTCGGTAGAAATCATGTTCTTGGCAATGCAACCGAAACCGCCTTTCGATAAAAAGGAAGTGCGCCAAGCTGTTTGCCACGCGATCAACCGCGATCAAATTATCAGTACAGTTCTGGAAGGATTCGCCAGTCGGCTCGATGGTCCCATCGGTCCCGGACAATACGGTTATGATCCCAACCTCAAGCCGAAATTGAACTACGACCCGGAGACATCGAAAAAACTACTGACTCAAGCTGGCTATCCCAACGGCGTCGACGTCGAACTCCAGACTCCTGTAGGACGCTACACTTTGGATAAGCAGTTGACAGAAGCCATGATCCCTATGCTCAACGCCGGCGGCTTTCGTGCCAAGTTGCTGACGCCGGAGTGGCCGACGCTTTGGGCCAATGTTCAGAAAGGAACCATTCCCTTTTATTATATGGGCAGAGGCTCGGTTCAAGATCCGAGCGCGGCGCTGCACCAGTACTTTCACACCGGAGAGACGCCGCGCATCGGTTATTCCAATCCGAAGCTGGACGAGCTGTTGGACAAAGAGCAAGCGGAGTTCGACCCGAAAAAGCGACGACAATACCTGTCACAGGCCATGAGCATCATTACCGACGATGCGCCCGCCTGTTTCCTTTGGCGTCACAAGCTGCTTTGGGGACTTAACAACCGCGTGGATTACAAACCTTTGCCGGATGCTCGGATGTTCGGCATGGACATGAAGGTCCAACGGTAACCGTTTCCTATGAGTGGACTGTAACAATAAATCTGATACCACCGGCGACGCGCAACCATGATGGACGAGTAACATCCCAGGTTGGAGCGTAAACGAAGCTCAAATGGCCAGCTATCTGGTTCAACGGCTCGCAGGAACCGTCCCCGTCCTACTCCTGATCAGCCTCCTGGTATTTCTCTTGATCCATGCAGCGCCGGGCGACCCAACACTGTTGCTTCTGGGGGAAGAGACAAACGCCGCCGAGGTTGCTAAGGCAAAGGCACAGTGGGGATTGGACCGCCCACTCTACGTTCAATACTTAAAGTTTGTTGCGTCAACGCTGACCGGGGAATTTGGCAAGTCGTTTAAATACGCCGAGCCCGTGAGCAACGTCATCAAAGCACGCCTACCGGCTACTATCGAGCTGGCGATTTTCTCGATTATCATTGCCACTGTTTTGGCCATACCGTTAGGCGTCTGGGCCGGCTCGAAGCCAAACTCGTGGCTGGACAATGTCGGAACCACCCTTGGACTTTTTGGCATCAGCATGCCTAGCTTCTGGCTCGGCATCATGTTGATTCTGCTGCTCGCGGGTGTTCTAAACATCCTCCCCACCGCCGGCCGCAGCACTTACGGAATCGCCGGGCCGGAAACCACCGGTTTCTACTTACTCGACAGTCTACTCCAGAAGAATTGGAAGGCAGTGTGGGACGCATTGACGCACATCTGCATGCCGGCATTGGCCCTCGGCGTGAACATGCTAGGCATCTTGATGCGGGTAACTCGCTCTTCTGTTTTGGAGGTCATGAACGAAGAATATGTTGTCACCGCACGGGCCAAGGGACTCAAAGAAAAAAACATTGTCTGGCGTCACGTCACGAGCAATGCGCTCATACCGGTCATTACCGTCGTCGGGCTTGAGCTGGGGACGCTGCTTAGCGGTTCTATCATCGTTGAAACCGTCTTTGCGTGGCCCGGCGTTGGTAGTCTTCTGATCACGGCCCTCAATGCCCGCGATTATCCTCTCGTCACCGGCATCGTCATCACCTACACGGCCGCTTTCGTCGTCATCAATCTGGTTATTGACGGACTTTATGCAGTCATTGACCCTCGAATCCGCTACTGAAAAAACGCCCGGTCTGGTGGGTCGCTTGGCGCCACGACTGCACGTAAAGGCCTTTACCGGAGGCCTGATCGTGTTAACTTTCATCGTGGTCGGCATCTTGGGGCCAGCCCTCGCACCCTACGATCCTAACAAGCAGGAACTCACGGCGATGACAAAACCACCTCAAGGCATCGGCTCTCTTCATGTCCTCGGGACTGACAACTTAGGGCGCGACGTTCTCAGCCGGGTGATTTATGGCGCCCGGGTTTCGCTTTTGGTGGCGTTTGCTGTGGTCTTCATCTCAGGATTCATCGGCATAAGTCTCGGCGCAATCTCGGGCTACTTCGGCGGCAAGACCGACTTCCTCATCCAGAAACTAGTCGAGGTCGTGTGGGCTTTTCCGCCGCTGCTGCTCGGCATCACGATCATGGCGTTTCTCGGCCAAGGGCTGTTCAATCTTATTCTCGCCTTGGTGGCGCAGCGTTGGATTCCCTATTGTCGTGTGGTTCGGGGACAAGCATTGAGTTTGCGAACGCGTGAATTCGTGGTCGCCTCCCGATGTTTGGGAGCGCGCAACGGGCAGATTATTCTTCGTCATATCCTTCCCAACGTGATTCAAACGTCTTTGGTCATCGGTACCTTTGCCATGGCATCGGCAATTATCGCGGAAGCCAGTCTCAGCTTTTTGGGTGTCGGGGTGCCACCCGAAATTCCCACCTGGGGCACCATGCTCGCCGATGCGCGCATTTATATCAGCACCGCGTGGTGGCTGCCGCTCTTTCCCGGGCTCTGCATTTTTGTCACTGTGCTCGGCATTAATCTCCTCGGCGACGCGCTCCGAGACCTTCTCGATCCTCGTTTGAAGCGAGCGGGGTCGGGAATATAGCAGACCTGGAATACTGGAATGGTGGAATAATGTGCGGGGAACACTCCTACATTCCAATATTCCATCACTCCATCATTCCATTATTCCACTCGCCTTTTCGTCTCTTTCTTTGATTCTCCCACCGACTCGTGTAGATTAATGAAAATGCGAAGGACAAAAATCGTCTGCACCATCGGACCCGCCAGCGCTTCTGAACAGGTTCTCAGACAGCTTATCCAATCGGGAATGAACGTTGCGCGCCTCAACTTCAGTCACGGCGACTATGCGTTTCATCGACGCATCATCCGCATGATCCGCCGGCTCGAACGGCAACTCGACCGGCCCGTCGCGATTCTCCAAGACCTACCCGGTCCCAAGATCCGCATCGGCGCCGTGGAAAGCAATCACGTCCGCCTTCGGAGTCGCCAGCCTTTTGTATTGACCACTCGTGAGATGGTCGGCAATGAAGAGATGATTTTTGTCAACTACCAGGGTCTCACCAAGTCGGTGAAGAAAGGCGATCCGATTTTGCTTGGCGACGGCGAGATCGAGCTGGAAGTGGTCAAAGTCGGAAAGCAAACCGTTACCTGCCGGGTCGTGGTTGGCGGCATTCTCGGTTCGCACAAGGGCATTCACTTTCCGCAAAGCAGCCTGAATATTCGCGCGTTGACCACACACGACAAACAGGACCTTGCCTTCGGCATTGAGCACAAAGTCGATATGATTGCCCTCTCCTTCGTCCGCAGCAGCGACGACATTGTCTACGCGCGCCGGGAAATGAAAAAACGCGGCGCTTCAATTCCGATTATCGCCAAGATCGAGAAACATGAGGCCCTCGATCATATCGACGGGATTCTGAAAGAAGTCGACGGAATCATGGTCGCACGCGGAGATCTGGGACTGGAAATCGCGCCGGAAAAAATTCCCGCGATGCAAAAGATGATGATCCGGAAGGCGAATGTGTTGGGCAAACCGGTTATCACGGCGACTCAAATGTTGCGCTCCATGGTTCAAAATCCGCGCCCGACCCGGGCCGAGGTCGCAGATATCGCCAATGCGGTTTTGGACGGCACAGATGCTCTGATGCTGTCGGAAGAGTCCGCCGCGGGCGACTATCCCATTGAGGCGGTGAAGACCATGGCCGAGGTCGCCGAAGAAACCGAGACCATCCTAGAGCCTCGATATCAATCGATCGGCCAAACAAAGAGTGTTCCAGAGGCGATCAGTTTCGCCGCCATCTCACTGGCGCGGGATCTGAAAGTGGAAGCTTTTCTTATACCCACGTCTTCCGGTAGCACGGCGCGTATGATTGCCCGCTATCGCCCGCAACATCCAATCATCGCGTTCAGTCCGGAACGGCTCACTTTAAAAACTCTTTGCCTCGTTTGGGGCGTTTACCCAGTCGGAGTCTCGGCTTTTCATAGCACCGACGCGATGTTGCGGGACGCCCAGAAGAAGGCGCAGAAGCTCGGGTTCGTGAAACGCGGTGACTTGGTCGCCATCACTGCCGGGCTGCCGCTCCAACAAGCGGGCACGACGAATATGATCACCGTCAAGCCGATCGAGTGAGGGAGACTGGAGTACTGGAGTGATGGAATAATGGAGTAATGCGGTTTAAGCCAATCCTCCAACATTCCAATATTCCAACATTCCATTTCACTGCCACGCTGTTGCAACTCTGGGTAGAAATGGTCTAGAAGTCGGAGTAACGGGAGGATCATTTTATGGCTGACGCACTCAAGGCTTTTGAGGCAGAACTCGAAAGTAAGAATTTCAAAGGTTATTGGCAGAATGTTCAGGGCGATGTCTACCGCGAGCCGGTGCCTTCGTTCGAGCCTTGCCACTGGAAAGGAAAAGATCTTTTTGCCGCCATGGAAAAAGCCGGGGATGTGGTCGGCTTGGATGTATCCTTCCGGCGCGTAATCCAAATGTGGAATCCTTCGCTCAAAAACGGCACTTCGCGCACGCTGGTTTTGAATCTTCAGTTGCTCAAGCCCGGCGAGGATGCGCTGTCACACCGCCATATGGCTGGGGCGATTCGTTTCATCCTGAAGGGCCATGGAACGCGTCTCATCGTCGAAGGCGAATCATTCGAGATCGGCGAAGGTGATTTTGTCACCACGCCCAGTTGGACCTGGCACGACCATGAGAATCACGGTGGCCAGACCATGATGTGGCTCGATGGACTGGACTCACCTCTGGTCCGATTATTGGAAACCGATTTTCATGAGCCCGATCCGCGCAAGAAACAACCCGTGACGAAACCGGAAGGATACACCTTGGCGACGATGGGCGCATTGCGACCCTCCTGGGTCCGGCAGAATTCGATCCAACCACCGGCCTTTTGTTACAAGTGGGAAGACACCGAAAAGGCGTTGAGCAAGGTCGGCGAACAACCCGGCGATCCGTACGACGGCATCGTTTTAGAGTATGCCAACCCTGTGACCGGCGGACCGACGCTACCAACCATGTCTTGTCAGATTCATATGCTCCGTTCCAATGAAAAGACCAAGACTCACCGCCACACAAGTTCTACGATCTATCATGTATGGAAAGGAAGCGGCGTAACCACCATCGGCGATCAACGCTACGAGTGGGAAAAAGGCGACTCCTTTGTCGTCCCTCTCTGGTATCACCATCGGCACGAGAATACCTCCAAGGATCCAGCGGTCCTTTTCGTGATGTCGGACAAGCCTGTCATGGAAGCTCTGGGTCATTATCGCGAGGACGCGAAGCCCGAATCATAATTGGAAAAATTTGCTGATACGAAAGAGCTTCAGGAAGATTGCATCAACGCCCAGCTTATGAAAAACAACGTGCGCCGAGTGATGGCCGACGCCATTTATATGGAGTACGTCGTCCAAGGAGCCAGACTCGGCATCAACGGCGGCGCCGCTGCAACTTCTTTTCCCATTTAACGCAAGCATAATCGCGCCCTTTAATTTCTCTCAGTGATCTCGCGAGAACTGATGGCTTTCCGCAGCGTTCCCCGTGGCCCGGTTGTGGCCACAATTCAAAGATTGTCCGCTTTTGTCTAATCCTGTCCAACTTGGGTCGCATTGATATCATTTAAATTCCTGTAAATTCCTTGACTCGGTCCAAGTTGCGCAGTAAAGCCGAGCCAGGCGCAGATTGGTCCTCGCGTTGGCAGGCCGGCGACTTCATCAACCCAAGTGCATAGAGGGGCTGGGCATCATGTACAACAGCTACTTTGGTTTCCGCGAATCGCCCTTTAGCATTACTCCTGATCCGCGTTTCTTTTACACCAATCCTGTTTATCTGGAGGCCTACGCAAACCTGCGCTATGGGATCGAAGCCAAAAAGGGCTTCATTGTTATTACCGGGGAGGTGGGAACCGGAAAAACCACCCTACTGAGAAAACTATTGCGCAGCCTGGAGGACACCGTCCATTCGGTCTTTATCTTTAACACCTACTTAACTTTTCCGGAATTGCTCCAAATCACCCTTCACGATCTTGGCCTAGCCCCCAAAGACGCAAGCAAAGTAACGATGCTTGAAGAGCTGAATGACTATTTGATCAAGCAGCTCAAACAAGGTCACACCGTCGCAATGCTCATCGACGAAGCCCAAAACCTGAGCGCTGAGGTTCTCGAAGACCTACGACTTCTCTCGAATTTGGAGACCGATCGAGAAAAGCTACTCCAGATTGTGCTGGTAGGCCAACCTGAGCTCGAGGCAAAACTTGATCAACCGACAATTCGGCAGCTTAAGCAGCGGGTGGCCCTTCAGTGCCGGCTAGATCCTCTGAAGGATGAGGAGGTGGGTCCGTATATTGACTTTCGGCTTCGGGCTGCCGGCTATGAGGGTAAGGGTCTGTTTCATCGTGATGCTATCCAGCAGATCGCGTTCTATTCAAAGGGGATTCCTCGGCTGATGAACATCATCTGCGATGGTGCCCTACTTATCGCCTATGCGGAGTCTCGAAAAATCGTTCCCGCAGATATAATTAAGCAAGTGGCCCGGGATCTCAGGATAGGATCGGAAGCCCAGATCACCAATGCGGACCCAACCCTTGCTCTTTTCGCGCCTGACACCAAACGACAAACATTCATCCGCAAACCGCCCAAAGCGGTCCCTGACAAGGCGAGACTCTTTGCGCGAGCCGGAGTTGGAACGGCACTGCTAATCCTCTTCCTTGTCGTCGTGGCAACCGTCATCGATCCACGCAACATACTCGTCAGTATTGCCGGAAAAAGCCTTAACGTCGTCGAGCACAATCTAATTCAAGAAACCGTCCCGCAAGAGGCCAATGCGAAAGTTGAGCTCAAATGGAAGGGCCGGCGCGTGATGATTCAGTATGGCTCCACGATCTACAAAATTGCCATTGATGCCTACGGAACTAACACCGTCCTCGGCATGGACCTCATCAAAGAATTCAACCCTCAAATCAAGGATCTTAATTGGGTGTCCGCAGGGCAGGAGCTGTTACTCCCTCCCTTAACCCGGGAAACGTTGCTACGGCAGGAACTAGACGGTTCGTATCATCTCATCGTTGCATCGTTTCGTAGCCTGAAAGGAGCCGATGAACACGCCCGACTGCTGAGGAACAAAGGCTATCAAGTCACGATTACACCGAGAAGGGTTTCGGATGATCTTTTGCTGCATCGAGTTAAAATTGACGGCTTAACAAACCTTGAAGAGGCGAATCAAATCTGGCAAACCGGGCTACGAAACGAATGGCTCGCATTCGCCGGCAACCCGGCGGGGATCAGATAAGTGGGCGCCTAGGCGCCTTTGCGCTTCTTGATCTCTTCGGTGAGCTGAGGAACGACCTTGAAGACGTCGCCGACGACACCGAAGTCGGAGTACTGAAAGATCGGCGCTTCCGCATCTTTATTGATCGAGATGATGAACTTGGAGGTTTTCATTCCTGAAAGGTGCTGCACGGCGCCGGAGATGCCGCACGCAATATAGAGGTCCGGCTTGACGGTCTTCCCGGTCTGCCCGATCTGCATAGAGTAGGGAACCCAGCCCGCGTCGACGGCAGCCCGCGTCGCGCCCACAGCGCCGCCAAGCACATCAGCCAATTCCTTCAACATCGCGAAGTTTTCTTCGCCTTTGAGTCCACGGCCGCCGGAGATAATCGTCTTAGCGCCCTCCAGCTGAGGTCCTTCGCGCTTCACCGCCACACGCTCTTTCATGTGAACTGTACGAAGCGCTTCGGCTGTGGCGCCCCCGACCTCTTCAACGGATAGGGGTTGTTCGTTGGTTTTGGTTTCGAACGCCTTGGGCCGAACCAGCATGAGTTTGGTTCCCTGACTGACCAAAGTGCTGGTGTTTTGATAACTGGCCCCGAGTGCGGGAATGGTCGCTTCCACTGAGCCGTCTTTCAGAACGAAATCACCGACGTCGCTGATAGCGCCGCAATCGAGTCTAGCGCTCAAGTTGGCAACGATGTCGCGCCCGGTGTAACTCGAAGCGAAGAGCATCACCGCCGGATTATGCTGCTGAATGAGTCCCGCTACCGTCTCCGCCGCAGGCAGCGTTAGATAATCACGATATACCGCATCGGCAGATCGGTAGATTTTGCTTGCACCGTAATTCGCCAGCGTTTGCGTGGCATCGTCCGGAGCAGGGCCGAGCAGCACGGCTTCAGCTTTTCCTACTTCCGCTGCCTTGGTGAGCATCTCCAAAGTGGTTGGAGTGCACCGCTCATCGCTTAGTTCGGCATAAACCCAGATTACGTCTGCCATTTAAATCACCTTGATTTCTGCTAGAAAGTCCGCAATCTGCTTGCCGCCTTCGCCTTCGTCGGTAACGACTTTCCCGGCTTGCCGTTTCGGTGGTCGACCGATGGTCAAGACTTTTTCCCTCGCACCCTTCTCTCCCACCTGATCCGTCGCCAAACCGAGATCCGCGGCAGTGTACACTTTGATCTCTTTTTTCTTGGCCGCCATGATGCCTTTGAGTTGAGGATAGCGCGGCTCGTTGATCCCGCTACTGACCGCGACCAACGCCGGCAACATCGATTCGACGATATCGTAGCCGCTTTCGCTCTGCCGTTTGATCGTGATCTTGCTGCCATCGATCGCGATTTCCTTTGCGAAAGTCACGGGCGGGACGCCAAGCAGATGAGCGATTTGTCCTGGCACGATGCCGGAATAACTGTCGCTGCTCTCCGTCGCGCAGATAACCAAATCAAACGGCTGCTTCTTGATGGCTGCGGCCAACAGTTTGGCGGTGCCTAAGGTATCCGATCCTGCCACGGCATCATCGAGAATATGGACCGCGGAAGTCGCTCCCATTGCTAGCGCGTTGCGAATGCCGATCGTCACGTCGCTGATCCCCATCGTGATCAAGACCACCGTACCGCCGTGCTTTTCCGTCAGGCGCAATCCTTCTTCGACGGCGCTCGCGGCGGCCGGATCCAGCTCATGGGTGACGCCTTTGCGCACCATGCGCTTGGTGTTGGAATCAATCTCAATCGTAACTGAACTTGCGGGAATAACCTTACCGCAGACGACAATATTCAATGCTTGTTGCTCCTGTGAATTGAAACACCGGCCTCAGATACAACGAAGGCGCCGTTAGGATCAAGGCGCCTCGTCGATACGGAACTTTGCCGATTAGAAATTCGCTGCCGACAACTACGACAACCATTCTTTAACGTTGCCCTCCATGACGACGTCCAGAATCTCCTTACAATCCGTAATCGCCTTATCGACGACTTTAGGATCGTCTTTGAGATGCGGCATGGCCGAGTTCACCGCACCTTTCAGGGCTTGGATAAACTCTTTGAACTGTTGATCTAGGGCATCCGTATTGGCTGCAGGCTGCATGGTGCTCCCCTAACTAAGTGTAGAGCCGTCCCTTGTTGGGATCGGGAAGCTGCAGACCCATTTTCAAAATCAGGGCGTCGATCTCGTCTTTATATTCCTGACGTGCCACCGCATTGGGCCGCCGCTTCAAACCCCAAAACATGTAGCGCTCCGAACGGTAGGACTTGCTGTTACCAAACATGTCGAGACCTTTGGCGTACCAGTAGTCCACCGCCTTTTGAATTCGTCCTTTATGTTCGC
>Ga0075430_100005963_pt1 | contig 10289 bp, 5 predicted proteins | sample RhiMetdeltSRZDD4_FD_75294 | JGI IMG/M metagenome (GOLD analysis project Ga0075430, IMG submission 75294) | Populus rhizosphere microbial communities from Tennessee, USA - Rhizosphere MetaG P. deltoides SRZDD4 | ecosystem: Host-associated > Plants > Roots > Rhizosphere > Soil | place: USA...
GTGGCCTACGACGCGCTGATCCGTCAGGTCGAGCAGGAGGCGGCGAGAGCGCCGCTGACGGACGGCGAGCGATACGTCCTCCACCTGCTGCGCGCGTCGTGGATCGGCGGGCCACCGTTAGGCGTGACGACGGAGACCGCTCGGCTCACGGCACTCGTGGGAGACGGCGCGGTGTTCTTCCTCGTGCCTGGCGAAGTCTGGACCGACCAGCTGAACGATGACCTGACGCGACTCCCGGCGCGCGAGCGCGCGGAGTGGATCGCCTTGCTGAAGCATGCCCTGACCGCGACACCCACACGGCCCTCGGCCAAGTGGCTCAAGACGGGGGAGAAGCTCATCGCCGCCATCGGCGGCGACACAGTTCGGGACGCGCTCCACCGCTGGCTGCCCAGTGTGGGACACGGCCGCTCGATCGCTCGGCTCGGCGCGTTTCCCGGGGACACGCGGACGGCGGCGGACGTGATGCACGAGGAGAACGCCACGTGCCTGCGCGGGCTGGTCTGGCTCGCGCCGACCGTTGCACGCGATCGCGGTGACAATGAGCTCGCGCGCGCTGTCGCCGCGGTCGCCCTCTCGGCTTACCGCAAGGTCCCGGGCGTCGGCCCGCGTGCGATCAAGGTCGGCAACGCCGCAGTCTACGCGCTCTCCGAGATCGGGACGCCGGAAGCCGTCGGCCATCTCGCCATGCTCAAGGTGCGCGTCAAGTTCGGCACGGCGCAGAAGGAGATCGAGAAGGCGTTCAACGCCGCCGCGGAGGCACTCTCACTCCCGCGGGATCAGATCGAGGAGATGGCGGTGCCGTCGTATGGGCTCGAAGGCGTCGGCATCCGCCGCGAGACGTTCGCCGAGGGCGAATACACGGCCGAGCTTCGTGTGGACGGGCGCGATGTCGACATCCACTGGAGTCGGGCCGACGGAAAGGCCCAGAAATCTGTCCCCGCCAGGGTCAAGAGCGATCACAAGGAGGAGCTCAAGGAGCTGCTGGGTGCGGCCAAGGACATTGCGTCGATGCTTCCCGCACAGAGCGAGCGCCTCGATGCGATGTTCCTGCTCCAGAAGCGCTGGCCCGCCGCGGTCTGGCGCGAGCGGTACCTCGACCATCCGCTGGTCGGCACGATCGCCCGCCGACTCATCTGGGACGTCACGACGAACGGCGACACGCGCGCCGGCGTCTGGTCCGGCGACGGCCTGGTCGACGCATCGGATCGGCGGCTCGATGTGCCTAACGACAGCGAGATCGGGCTCTGGCATCCGATCGGCCGGCCGATCGAGGACGTGCTTGCCTGGCGGCAGTGGATCGAATCGCACGAGGTCCGTCAGCCGTTCAAGCAGGCACACCGTGAGGTTTATCTGCTGACCGACGCCGAGCGGCACACGGAGACGTATTCGAATCGCTTCGCGGCGCACGTGCTGCGACAGCACCAGTACAACGCGCTCTGCGCGGCCCGCGGCTGGAAGAACAAGCTGCGGATGATGGTGGATGACGCATTCCCGCCGACGTTTCGAGAGCTGCCCGGGTGGGGGCTCCGTGCCGAGTACTGGATCGAGGGGGCGGGGACCGATTTCGGGACGGATACGAACGAGAGCGGCGCGTTCCTGCGCGTCGTCACGGATCAGGTGCGCTTCTATCGCATCCGCGCCGCGCCGAACTTCGCGCACGCTGGCGGTGGCGGATACGACAGCTCCGCGGGCGGGCCGGGGACGGGCGGCATCAATGAGTCGCTGCCGCTGGACCAGATTCCGGCGCTCGTCTTCAGTGAGATCATGCGCGACGTCGATCTCTTCGTCGGCGTGGCGTCGGTGGGGAACGACCCGACGTGGCAGGATGGCGGCCCCGGCGGTCGGTTCCGCGATTACTGGAACACGTACGCCTTCGGGATGCTCGGCGAGACGGCCCGCACGCGCCGTGCGGTTCTCGAGCGCCTCGTCCCCCGTCTCAAAATCGCCAGCCAGTGCACGCTGTCGGACCGCTTTCTGGTCGTGCGCGGCAAGCTCCGCACGTACAAGATCCACCTCGGCAGCGGCAACATCCTGATGGAGCCTAACGATCAGTATCTGTGCATCGTCCCCGCACGGGATCCGGTTGCGGTAGGAGACCGGCTCTTCCTCCCGTTCGAGGGCGACGCGACGTTGTCCATCGTGCTCAGCAAGGCGTTCCTGCTCGCGGCCGACGATACCATCAAGGACCAGACGATCGTTAGGCAGATCCGTCGCTGACGACAGCTTCCGGGACCCGAGCTGCCGCGCGCCGAATCCAGGGTTGGGGGTGGTGTCCTGTCGGGACGCACACCCAAGCCCTCAAACGCGGACGCCGCGTTCGGGGTAACGGGCCGCTCCGCTAGTCGGGTGCCGGAGCGCGGTCGGGCGGATCGAGGTCGAGCAACTGCACAGACTCGCGCGACTGCTGCGCGAGCAGGGCGCTCACGAGCGACGCGCCACGAGGTGACACGCGCCGGGCCGCAACGATGTGCCGCGCGAACCACTTCCCCCGCTTCGTATCCAGCGCGTCGTAGCGCACGCGCCGGCCGCTCCCCGTTGCGTGGATGATCCGCCGATGGCCGGCGTAGATCGCCACGTGGCTGATACGTCGTCCGGGCTCGGCGAACATCACCAGGTCGCCGGGTCGAAGCGCCGACCAGACGGGACGGAGCCGTTGACCCGACGATGCCTGCTCGCGCGACGTGCGCGGCAGCCGCGTGCCGTGCCTGGCGAACACGTACCGCACGAACCCCGAGCAGTCGAAGCCCGTCTTCGGCGACGTTCCGCCCCATCGGTAGGGCACACCGAGATACCGCTCCGCCGTCGGCAGGACGCGCGCGGCGGACTTTGCCGGCAATCGAGACGCTACGCGGTCTGCGGCGCGGACCGCCGAAAGTACCTTGCGCGCGTCGCCGTTCACGTCGACTCGGACCGGTCCTACCGCCAGCTGCGCGCGCGCGTCGGTCGCGCACAGCACGACCGCGCACAGAGCAAAAGCGGCCGCCGGCTGACGCGGCGCCGCATTGCGACTTCCCATTGACTGCCACTGCATGAACCCCTCTCGGAGAAACGGCGTGCCGAGGAACTACGCGGCGCCCGGGGCAAGATCACGGCCCACAGTGCGTTCTCACGTAACCGATTGAGAGGTGGTGGGTTGGTTCGTCAGCGGGGCGGCATCGTCGCGCAGCGATGTACACTGGAGGGGACTCTGCGGCGTCCTCCGGCGAAGGCAGGCGCTACCGTGTGCGTCTCTTCCCACCTAACGCGCAGCGAACCGCACACGCGTCAGCGGGATGCCGGCAGATTCAATGCTCCGCGGATTCTCGCGAACCGTGGATCGGCGCGGAGCGCGGCGAGCCGCGGCTCGCAATTCAACGTGACGAGTGAGGGAAGCGGCCACTCGCGCGCCAGCGCAAACCACGCGAACGCCTCGTCTCGCTCGTCGAGGAGGCCATGCGTCAGTGCCCGGTAAACCGCGTAGTGGGGGTGAGTCGTATCCGCGCGCGCGAACGCGGCGCGAGCGCTGTCCAGCTTACCCGCGGCTGCGTACGCGTACACCAGGTCGAGGAGCGGACGCGGATGCGATGGCGCAGCGGCCAGCGCACGCTCGCCGAGCCTAACGGCGAGCGCGTGCTGCCCCGCCGCGGCCGCGACTCGACTGAAGTTCGTCAGCACCCACGGGTTTCGCCTCACCCACGCCGAGTCGGGCTCGGCGTCCACAGTGCGCTCGTATTGTTGGAGAGCACCATCGAGGTCGCCCGCGTAGTACAGCATCATGCCGTGCATGTTGTTCACCTGCACCGATAGCGGGTCGAGGCGGCTCGCGTGGTCGGTATGTACGGCTGCCTCGCGCGCGCGGCCCAGGTACGCGAGCAGAAGCGCATACCATTGATGTGCCGTCGCGTCCGCCGGCGAGAGCTCGAGCGCACGGCCATACGCTGCCTCCGCCTCGGACCACGCGTGCTGCCACGCGAGTGCCTGGCCAAGGGCCGCATACGCGTCCCCCGCTGCCGGGTCGAGCTCGATCGCCCGAAGCGCTGCGGCCTGCGCCTTTGGGAACATGGCGTCTCCCGCCGCGAACCCGAAGTAACCAAGCATGGCATAGGATTGCGCCAGTCCCGCATAGCCGGCGGCGTATCCGGGATCGCGCTCCGTTGCCCGCCGAAACAGGACGACCGCCTGCTCGAGTGGCTCTTTCGTGCGCTTCTCCCACAACGTTCGCCCGCGAAGGTAGAGAATCCGCGCCTCGGGGTCTGCCGTCTGGTTCGCGCGCGGCGTTCCACTCGCCGTCCCTTGCCCTTTGCCGGGAACAATCGGACGCGCAGCAGAAGCGGACATGTGAGGCGTCGCCAAAGACTGACGAGACTGACGCAACGCCATGACGAGGATCGCTGCAGCACTCAACCCCAGGACGAGGGTGGTGGCGCGACCAACCCGCCCTTTCGTGCGCGGCGGCGCCGCAACCGACGGCCCCCCCGGCTCGGGCAGTGACACCGCAGCGTGACGTGGCGACGTCGAGGCGCTGCTCGGAAGCATCGACCCGGTCTCGGCACCTAACGAGATACGCCTTGCGGCGATGGCGCTTGCCAGTGCCGCCACGGCTGGATCGGGCTCGACCTCGAGCGTCCGCTTGACGATCCCCTGATAAACCTTCGCGTGGTGAATAGCCGCTGCCCGATCATCGGCGGCCTCGAGTGCGAGCATGAGGTCGAGGGCGACGGACACGGAGAAGGGATCCGCTGCCGACTGGCGCCGTCGCCAGCGCACGGCGGAGATGGCATCCCCACGTCGGGTTGCGACCTTCGACAGCGCGTCCAGCCCTCGGAGCAGATCCTGCTCACGCTGCGCGCGCTGCGCGTCGATCCACCGCTCCAGCTCGGATCCATCGCCCAGATGGATGCCGTTCAACACCGGACCGACATACAGGTCGACCGCGTCCTCCCATCGCTCGTCGCGGACTGCCTGGTCGAACGCCCAGACATCCGCGCGCACGAACGTCGGGTTGAGACGAAGGTCAGTCGCGCTCGATGTGATCGCGTCGTAGCCGAGCTCCCGTCGCGTCGCGTAAAGGAGTTGGTCGAGCGCGTGGCGGGCGCGGCCGGCATCACTCTCCGGCCAGAGGTACGACTGGATCAGCTCCCTCGACAGTCCCCGCTCCTCCGCGAGGGCGAGCAGCGCCAGCAAGGTGAGTCTTCGACGCTGCAGGGCACCCACTGGTACAGAGGCCGTGGCGCTCTCGATGGATAACCCGCCCATAACCTTGACGACGAACATCCGTTGCCTCGAAAACCAGCGCGGTGAGTGCGTTGTGAGATGAGTGTGAGCGGGGCGGCTAGCGTAGGCGCGGGTCGAGAACGGGTCAAGCCCAAACAGATAGTCGGCCGAGATCGCCGTTCTCTCAGCGCTCCCAACCACAATGGAGGTTCGAATGCTTCGCAAGAGTCTCACCTCGCTCACCTTGCTCATCGCTGCCGCATGCGCCGACGAACCGTCGAGTGTCGTCACGCCGGTCAGTCCGGACCACTCGAGCCACGCCTCGATGTCGCGCGGCCGTAGTGACATGGGCCCCGACGTCCTGGCCGAGCTCGCACGGGTTCGGCAGGCGACCGCCCGCTTTCACAACATCGACGCGGCTTACGCGGCGGGCTACACGGTCTGGTCGCCAGATCCTTTCGCTGCGAGCGCAACGTGCTCGACGAGTCCGGAGGGCAACATGGGCTACCACCTCGTCAACGTCGCCCTGCGCGGCGGCGCCGCGAACCCGTCGGCTGGCGACGCGCAGGTCGACCCGTTGCAGCCTGAAATGCTGCTTTACGAGCGGCGGGCCGATGGGCAGATGCATCTGGTCGGTGTCGAGTACCTCGTATTCACGGCCGCCTGGGAGAGAGTGAACGGCGCCGGCGCTCCCCCACCGGCGGTGTTCGGCGAGCCATTCCCGGCGAGCCTCCACACGTTCCCTGGCAACCCGAATCCGATACCGCATTACGAGCTGCACGTGTGGATCTGGACGCCGAACCCGCTCGGCATGTTCTATCCGTGGAACCCGACGGTCCGCTGCTGACACGTTCGGCCGTCATGCGTGGTGCATGACAAGCGACAGCTGGCGCGGGTCGACGGACGCGGGCTGTGCCACCAGGAGCGGTTGACATACCCCCAGGGGGTATATAGTATGATCGCAGCTGCTACTGGACCCACAATGACTCCTGAGGAGAAAGAGCACGCGCATGCTGCGCATCAGCCCGGCCATGCCGGTCACGCGCATCATGCCCCGCGGGCCGCGAACGAGCATGCCGGTCACGGTACGCACGGGGGTCACGACAAGCATGCCGGCCACAGCGTCGCAATGTTCCGCGACAAGTTCTGGCTCTCGCTGCTGCTTACGCTGCCGACGTTGGTGTGGGGCCACATGCTCCAGCGTGCGTTCGGCTATCACGCACCGATGTTTCCCGGCAGCGAGTGGATTCCGGCCGCCTTCGGTACGGCAGTGTTTGCCTATGGTGGGTGGCCATTTCTCCAGGGCGCGTGGCGGGAGCTGAAGGACCGGTTGCCCGGGATGATGACGCTCATCGCGCTCGCCATCTCGGTTGCGTTCCTGTTCAGCGCCGCCGTGACGTTAGGCTACCCGGGAATGCCGCTCTGGGAGGAGCTCGCCACGCTGGTGACGATCATGCTCCTCGGCCACTGGCTCGAGATGCGGTCGATCTCGCAGGCGCAGGGAGCCGTTGGCGAGCTCGCGAAGCTGCTTCCGAACACGGCCACGCGATTGGTTGGCACCGGCGCGAACGAGCACGGCGAGGAAGTGGCGATCGACGCCCTGCGTGACGGAGACATCGTGCTGGTTCGCCCAGGACAGAGCGTGCCGGCTGATGGACTCGTCGTCAGCGGCGAGAGCGCCGTGAACGAGTCGGTGTTGACCGGCGAGTCGCGTCCGGTCGAGAAGATGGCGGGCACGCAGGTCATTGCCGGCACGACGAACGGCTCGGGCTCGCTCCGAGTTCAAGTCACCGGCACCGGCGACCGCACCGCCCTGGCGGGCATCATGCGGCTCGTGGAGCAGGCCCAGACATCACGGTCGCGGGCGCAGACGCTCGCGGACCGCGCGGCGTTCTGGCTCACCTGGGTAGCGATAGGGGCCGGCGCGGTGACGTTGGTCGCGTGGCTCGCGGCAGGTGCGACGTCCGCCTACGCGATCGAGCGGCTCGTGACGGTGCTGGTCATTGCCTGCCCGCACGCGCTCGGACTCGCCGTGCCGCTGGTGATCGCCATCTCCACGACGTTAGGCGCGCGCAGCGGCCTGCTCGTGCGCGACCGGCGTGGGCTCGAGGAGGCGCGTAACGTGACCGCCGTCGTGTTCGACAAGACGGGAACGCTCACGCGCGGAGAGTTCGGGGTCGTGGCCATCACTCCGGCCGACGGGACCGACGCCGACGAAGCACTCCGTCTGGCGGCGGCCGTCGAGGCGGATTCCGAGCATCCCATCGCGCAGGGGATCGTACGCACCGCACGGGATCGCAAGCTCAATGGCGTGCGGGCCGAGCGCTTCGAGGCGCTTCCTGGCCGCGGCGTGCGCGCGGTGGTGAACGGGCGCATCCTGTACGTTGGCGGTCCGTCGCTGCTGCGAGACCTCACGTTGCAGGCCGACGCAGCGGTTCGCGTCGGCGCCGATGCCGCGGCTTCACGTGGACAGGCGGCGGTCTACCTCGTGGAGGAGGTCCTCGGCGCGAAGAAAGTGCTCGCAGCCCTCGCGGTCGCGGACGTCGTGCGACCGGAATCGGCCGCCGCCATCCGTTCGCTGCACGAGCAGGGCATCGAGGTCGTGATGATGACGGGCGATGCCAAGCCGGTTGCTGAAGCAGTCGCAGCCGAGCTGGGAATCGATACGGTGTTTGCCGAGGTGCTCCCCGAGCAGAAAGCGGGCAAGATCCAGGAGCTGCAGCGTTCGGGAAAGCGCGTCGCCATGGTCGGTGACGGCGTCAATGACGCGCCCGCGCTCGTGACGGCGGACGTTGGTGTGGCCATTGGAGCGGGCACCGACGTCGCCGTGGCCGCGGGGGACGTCGTGCTCGTCCGAAGCGACCCACGCGACGTGCCGCGCATCATCACCCTCTCGCGCGCGACCTACCGCAAAATGGTGCAGAACCTGTGGTGGGCGGCCGGCTACAACATCGTCGCCATTCCGCTCGCGGCAGGCGTGCTCGCGCCGTGGGGGATCGTGCTGTCACCTGCGGTCGGTGCAGTGCTCATGTCACTGAGCACGGTGATTGTCGCCGTGAACGCGCAGCTGCTCCGTCGCGCGGTACTCGCCTAACGTCGCGCCGCGCCAGCGGTCAAGAATCCACGAGAGGACGCCTGATGACGTCGCTTCGTGCGCGCGGCGCCACAGCACCAGCGACGTGACGATCAGCGCCGCAACCGACAGTCCGAAGTCCTCCGGCACGCCGAGCTGGAGGGCGGCGATCGTTCCAACCACCGCCCAGAGTGCGGGAATGACGACGAGACGTCGCGGCACCGGCGGATCACACCACAGGAGTAGGCCGAAGGTGAAGATCGTCGTTGGACACGGCACGCCGAACGTCGGGGCTTCGGGATAGCGGTGACCGAGCGAGTCGCCGAGCAGGGGATAGATCGCGAGCGCGTAGACGATCAGCAGCGCACCGATGATGCCGGCGCTGTCCATCCGCGCCCGGAACTTCAGCTGACGTCGGCGAACACCGAGCCAGACGAAAAGCATGGACTGCGCAACGAACAGAGCGCCGAACACGACGGCCGCGCGATTGATTGCCGTGAAGAACGCGAGGTGGTATACGGCGTCAGGTGCTGTCCGACAGGTTCAGGAACAAGGCATAACGAGGGAACTGACGCCCGGACCTGATTCCTGGACCTGAACCCTGAAACCTCGTTCTGTCACCTGAACCCTGTCTGATGACCGACACCGCCCCGCTGCCTTGCACTCGCGGCGCGCTAGCGCGCGGGCGGTGATGGCGTCACCCGCCAGATCTCTCCAGGATCCGTCGCGACATAGAGGTCGCCGTCCGGCCCGAGTGTGAGTGCCCGGTAGCGAACCGACGGCAGCGATGTGTCTCTCGTGCTCGTCGTCGCGCCCGCCGCATCGAGCTCGAGAATCACGAGCCGCGTCCCGCCCATGATCCCCACAGCCAGACGGCCGTTCCAGGCCCCCCATTGTGTGCCAACGAGGAACGTCGCGGGTCCCATACCCTGTGAGTTGCCGTTGTTGCTCCAACTCGGCCGCATTGCAGTCGGGAATCGAGTGAGATCCGTCATCGGCATCGTCGACGCGTTGCCGGCATAGCCGCAATAGCCGCCGGGACACGAGAGCGCCGGCCGGTCCTTCGGATCCCAGCCGCCGTTCCCGCCGTTGACGAGCGGCGTGACCTCATCGCTGTGATTCGGCCCGTGCTCGGAGATGAACGGCTGCCCCGTGCCCGGACGGAAAGTGATCCCCTGCACGTTCCGATGACCGTACGTGAAGATGCGCGGATCGAAGCCCGCCGGCGGGGCGTTGCCAGGCGCCGCGACACCGGCCGTCGTTAGGCGAAGCACTTTGCCGCCGAGCAGCGTGGGACTTTGCGGGAGCACCGGGTTGTGGTTGTCGCCCGTCGTGACGTAGAGAAACCCGTCGGGTCCGAACCGGATGCGCCCGCCGCTGTGCGCGCCGGCGCCACCGACTGCATTGTCGGCGTCCTTGAACGCAATGTCGCTGACGATGTCGGTCCGGCCGTCGGCGCTCGTGTAGCCGCTGTTGAGCACGAGCCGAACGACACGATTGGTGCGCGGCGACGTGCGGAGCGTGGACAGCATGTAGACGTACACCGTCCGGTTGGTGGCAAATGCCGGGTCGAGCGCCACGCCGTGCACACCGCTCTGTCCGACGCACGCCAGGTCGGGCGCGACGAGCGCCGACCCGCTCGTGCCGAACAGCCGAGTGACGGAGCCGTTCGGGTGCCGCACCGAAAGCCCGCGGCACCGCTCGGTGAAGAACATCGAGCCATCGGCCGCGACCGCAATGTCCCAGGGACTGCTGAGTCCCTGCAGCACCACGCTGCGCGTGAGCACTGGCGTTTCATTGGCCGGCGGGTTGCCGTCGGGCGGGTTGCCGCCGGTGTCGGTGCTGCCGCCGGCGCACGCGGCCAGGAGTAGCAGTGCCCCGGCAGTGCCTGAGAAGTCCATGCTGTGAATCATGCGGCGGTGGCAGGTGACAAAGTGAAGATGCAGCCCTTGAAAACGGGCGGCAACCGTCGTTTGATGGACGTCGTCAATTACGGAGAATCGAATGAGCCCGCGTCGTCTCA
>Ga0075430_100005964_pt1 | contig 10287 bp, 7 predicted proteins | sample RhiMetdeltSRZDD4_FD_75294 | JGI IMG/M metagenome (GOLD analysis project Ga0075430, IMG submission 75294) | Populus rhizosphere microbial communities from Tennessee, USA - Rhizosphere MetaG P. deltoides SRZDD4 | ecosystem: Host-associated > Plants > Roots > Rhizosphere > Soil | place: USA...
CCGAATCTACTACCGATCCAGGGGCGCGTTCATGGAAGCAGTCGTGAGCACGCCGGCACTCGCAATCACGTCGCGCAGGAAGTTGTTCAAGGACTCGTTCGACGGCGAGATGCAGCACCGGAACTACGACGTTGCGCCGGACGGGTCGGGGTTCCTCATGATCGCGCACGAGGACCCCGACGTCGTAGTCACGCTCAACTGGCTGACCAAGGTGCGGGCACAGCTTGCCGCTGCTCGTTAGGCCACGCGCCGCCGGCAGGAATACTGAGCATTCATTCGCGGGAGCTCGTCGTGTCGAACCGATCGGCAAGTCATGCGCGGAAGAGGCCTCGAGGATCGCTCGCAGCCGGCCTTGGTACACTCGGCGTCTTGTTGTTCGCCGCGCCAGTGACGGCGCAGACCGGCACACTGGTAGGCCGCCTGACGAACGCACTCACCGGGGTGCCGGTGACCGCTGCGCAGGTGACCGTGACCGGAACGCCACTCGGCACGGCCGTCGACGCGGACGGCCGGTTCCGTCTCACCAACGTCCCCGTCAGCGCAACCGCGGTGCTCGCCCGAGCCCTGGGCTTCAAACCCACGACCGCAGACTTCACGCTCGCGCCTAACGGGACAGCGACGGTCACGCTGGCGATGACTCCCAGCAGCATCGAGCTCGACGCGATCGTCGTCACAGGGGCTGTTGGCGACACCCGACGCCGTGCGGTGGGGCACTCCGTCGTCGTCGTGAACGCGAACGAGGTCGTCGGCCGCTCGGCGGTCGCCAACCTGACTGAAGTCCTTCAGGCCAAGACCCCAGGGCTCACGCTGATGCCGGGCTCCGGCACTGCCGGAACCGCGGCGAACTACCGGCTGCGTGGCGCGGGCTCGCTGTTCGCGAGCAACAACCCCACGATCTACGTCGACGGTGTGCGGGTGAGCTCGCGCACGCAGGGCAACTACGACGCCACGGGCCAGAACACCACGGCGCTCGACGCCATCAATCCTGCCGACATCGAGTCCATCGAGGTCATCAAGGGCCCGTCGGCGGCAACGCTGTACGGCGCCGAGGCGGCGGCGGGGGTCATCCAGATCTTCACGAAGAAGGGCCGACCTGGGCGAATGAAATGGGAAGTACGTCTCGAGACGGGACGGTCCGATTGGGACGAGAAGCTGCGGCCGGTGAACTTCGCGGTGGCGACCGCGGCGCGCATCGCCGACACCACATGGCCAGGCTTCGCGGGAAAGTCGCCCGGCGATATCATCTCGTTCCGACCCATGTCGGATGGCCGAGCGCTGCGCACCGCGGGGCTCTCCAAATTGCTCCTATCGGCGAGCGGAGGGGCCGACCGGTACACGTTCTTCGTCTCGGCGAGCAAGGCGGACGAGGAAGGCGTGAACTTCAACAACTTCTCCAACCTCAGATCACTCCGCGGCAACTTCACGTTCGTCCCGGCCAATACGCTGACGTTCAGCACGAACGTCGCGTTCAGCAACAACCACGTGCGTCTGCCGGTCAACGACAATGCCATGCTGAGCCTGATCGCCAGCTCCTACCTCGCGGCACCCGGACGCAGCTACGGAGGCGCACTCAATTATTCGACGCTCACGCCGGAAGTGGCGAACCTGTATGACAACCAGACGCGCGCCGACCGCTACACCATCGGCTCGAGTGCGGAGTATGCGCCGGTCTCCTGGTTCAAGAACGTGCTCCGAGCCGGGCTGGACGCCAACGTGGGCCGCGCCGAGCTGTATTTTCCTCCCAATCCGCGGGCGCCGTACTTCCCACGCTTCAGTCTCGGCCTCGACAACTCGAAGGGCCTGATCGCGCAGGGGCGCCCACTGAACCAGGACGTCACGCTGAATTACGACGGCACGGTCACTCGCGAGCTGTCGAACAAGCTCGTCTCGAACACTTCGTTCGGTATGCAGTACCTGGCGAATGTGTTTCGTCGAACGGACGCGATCGGCGTGGACCTGGGCAGCACCGGTTTGCGGTCCGTCGCCTCGGCCGCGGTCACGAGCAGCACCGAGTCGTCATCGCAGCAGAAGTCGGTGGGCTTCTACGCGCAGCAGCAACTGTCCCTCGATGACCGGCTCTTCGTCACTGTGGCCACCCGAGTCGACAACAACTCCGCGTTCGGCTCGAAGCTGAATCGCGTGTTCTACCCGAAGGCGTCGATCTCCTACGTGATGTCGGAAGAACCGTACTTCGAGGTGCCCGGCGTGAGCTCGCTGCGTCTGCGCGCGGCGTGGGGACAGGCGGGGAACGCGCCCGGCCCCTTCGATGCGGTGCGCGCCTATTCCTCATCGGTTGTCACCGACAGCAACGGTACGTCTTCGGCGCTGCGCTACCTGTCAGCCGGCAACCCGAATCTCCGTCCGGAACGCGGGTCCGAGATCGAGGCGGGATTCGAGAGCGCCTTCCTTCAGGGCCGCGTCTCGTTGGACGCCAGCTACTACAGCAAGACCACGCGTGACGCGCTCATCGAAGTGGACGTGCCGCCATCTACAGGCTTCACCGGCAAGACGCTCACCAACCTGGGCGAGATTTCCAACACGGGAGTCGAGATGCTGCTGAGGGCCACGCCCGTGCAGCGGAAATCATTGACTGTCGATGCGACTGTTACTCTGGCCACCAATCGCAATCGGCTGGTTTCGTTCGGCCTTGAGCGCTCGCCGATCATCATCCGGCTCTGGGCGCCCACGCAGCGCCACCAGGAGGGCTTCCCGCTCGGCGGCATGTGGGCCCAGCGCGTGCGCTACAACGAAGATGGTACGCTGCTGAAGGTGGGTGGCCGGCCGGTCCTCGACACGAGCGTGTACGTGGGTCCATCGGTGCCAACGCGGGAGATGTCGTTCTCCGGTGGCGTCTTGATGTTCGGCCGGCTGCGCTTCTACGGACTCGCCGACTACAAGGCAGGACACTTCCAGTTCAACCTCAAGGATTGGATGCGTGACCGCGCCGGCGTTTCGTGGGCAACGGTGAACCCGGCGGCTGACCCGGACAAGGTCATGGAGCGTCGGTTCGACGTGCAAACGTATCTCCACATTCAGAAGGCCGACTTCGTCAAGCTGCGCGATCTGTCGATCAGCTACGATGTGCCAGCCCGTATCCTGCGCGGTGTCGCGCGGCGCGCAACAGTCACGGTCGCCGGGCACAACCTGAAGATCTGGACCAAGTATGGCGGCGCGGACCCCGAGGTGAACGGGAGCGGTGCCGCAACGTTTTCCCGCGACGATTTGTGGACCATTCCGCAGACGCGCCGCTACTCTGCCGCGTTGGCCCTCAACTTCTGATCGCGATGACACACTTCACGAAAGCCACTACCGCGATCGGGCTGCTGCGCCGCGTCGCTGCCACGGCCGGCATCACCTTAGGCGTGACGGGCTGCGATGACCTGTTGAAGGTGACGAGTCCCGGGTCATTGCAGGAAGCGCAGCTCTCGAATCCCGCCCTCGAGCAGTTCCTGATCAACGGCGCGATCGGTGAATTCCAGTTTGCCTACGGGAGCTACGTGTACTGGTCCGGAGTGCTTGCCGACGAGTCATTCACCGACCATCACGCCAGCATCAGCGTCCAGGAGGTCGCGCGCCACGACTTCAATGAGTTCAACGGCATCAACGAGTTGCTCTACGGCAATCTCCAGCGGGCCAGACAGGCCGCGGACGACGCCGCGGATCGCGTGAAGACGATGCTCGGCACCCGCGCGGCGTCGAGCCTCAACGTTGCCCGCGCGCTGGCTTATGGCGGATACGCCTATGTGCTGCTCGGTGAAGGCTTCTGCGAGGCACCTGTCAACCTGAGCGCGCCGCTCACGTCCAAGGAGCTCCTCACACGTGCGATCGCCCGCTTCGATGAGGCGATCACGGTCGCGACGGCGGCGAAGGCCGGATCAGGTGTCGATGCGCAAGACCTGATCAACATGGCGCGGGTTGGTGCGGCACGCGCATCGCGCGGCCGGGGAGACCTCGTTGCGGCTCGCGCCTACGCCGACTCTGTGCCGCCGACGTACGGACGATGGGCCTACTACTCGGCGAACTCCGCTCGAGAGCACAACGCGATCTATCTCTCGGTGATGACAACGGGGACGCCGCCGTGGCTCGCTATGCATCCGACGTTTCAGGGCCTCGATGATGCGCGGGTCCCGCAGCCCAAGACTTCGCGCCTGTCGCTCGCCTCGCATCCGATCTTTCCGCCGCTGAAACCGTCGATGTACTCCGGGTGGACGGCGGCAGCACCTGGGCCCATCGAGGTCGCGACTCACATCCGGTTCTCGAGTGGTCTCGAGGCCCGATACATCGTCGTGGAGGCCGACGGCCCGACAGCTACGATGCTAGCCTTCGTCAACGACCGTCGGGCCGTAGGCGGTAAGCTTCCGGTAACCCTTGGTGGAACGGCTCTGCTGGACGAGTTTCGGATGCAGCGCGCTCTCGACTTCTACCTGACCGGACAGCGGCTCGGCGATCTCCGGCGTTATGCAGCAGCCGGCACGGACCTGTTCCCTCGCGGCAACTTCCCCATCCTCCCGAACGTCTACGGCACGACGCACTGCTTCATCGTTCCGCAGAGCGAGAAGTCGGGCAACCCGAATTACTAGGGCAGGAGGGAGGGTCAGATCGATCGACCCAATAGAGACGCCACCGCATCACGGAAGCTTCGACTCAGTCGAAGCTTCGCACCCGAGTGCAGGATCGCGATGTAGTCGCCGTGAAACCACGGCTGCAGCTCGCGCACGGCACCCAGCCTGACGACCGTCGACCGATGGATCTGCACGAAGCGCGACGGGTCGAGCCGCCGGCTCGTCTCACGCAGCGTCTCGCGCGCGCGCCACGTCGCCTCGCCGCTGTGCACGACCACATGGTCATCGTCCGCGGCGATCCAGTCGATCGACTGCGGGTCGATCAGCTGGACCCGGCCATCGATCCTGAGGGCCAGCGGTCCGTCGTTAGGTGGCAACGCGGGAGGTGCGGGAGGCACGCGGTCGAGGCGCTCCAGCCGAATGCGCTCGCGCGCACGCTCGACCGCCTCTCGCACTCGCTCGCGGCGGATCGGCTTCGTCACGTAGTCCAGGGCACGCGTCTCGAACGCGCGCAGCGCCTGGTCGGAGTGGGCCGTCACGAACACGATCGCAGGACGTCGCTCCATCGGCACGTGAGCCAGCACGTCGAACCCGTCGAGATCGGGCAGCGCGATGTCGAGGAACACCAGGTCGGGCGCCAGCTCCTCGATCGCAGCGATCGCGTCGGCGCCGCACGCACTCTCACCGACGACCGCGAGATCCGGCTCCTCGCCGAGGATTGTGCGAAGCCCCGCGCGGGCGAGCGGCTCGTCGTCCACTACCAGGACGCGAACGCCTGTCACGAGACGCCTCCGTCGCTAGTCGAGCTCCTGGCAGTGTTCGCGAGCACGTGAAACGGGACCTCGATGCGGACGATCGTCCAGCCGTTGGTTCGCACGAGCGTCAGTGACTGATCGTCACCATAGAGATGCGCGAGACGCCGCCGCGTGTTGTCGAGCCCGACCCCGGTTCGATCGGACACACCGGGGGACGAGGCAGCCGGGCCCGGACCGTCGTCTCGGACCTCGAGCATCAGCCGTGTTCCGGTGTGAGCGGCGGCGAGCACCAACGTGCCTCCGTTCGGCGAGCGAGCGACGCCATGCCGGATCGCGTTCTCCACGATCGGCTGCAGCAGCATCGGCGGCACCTGCGCGCTCATGACATCGTCGGCGATCTCCCACGTCACGCGAAGCCGCTCACCGAGCCGTGCCTGCTCGATCCCGACGTACGCTTCCGCGAGATCGACCTCCTCGCGCAGCGAGACTTCCTCCCGCTGCTCGATCGCGAGCAGCGCGCGGAGCAGCTCGCCGAGGCGTCCGACGACCTCGAATGCCTCACGATTCCGCTCGGTGACGATCAGCGCTCCAACCGCATTGAGCGCATTGAACAGGAAGTGCGGCTGCAGCTGCAACGTCAGCGCACGGAGCTGGGCCGAGACGAGATCTACCCGCATGCGTTCGGTGCGAAGCTGCTCGCGTCGACGGATGTCCAGTGCACGGAGATAGTGCCCTGCCCCGAGAATGAACGCGTAGACGATGAGCGCCAGGTGGAACGCACGCAGCAGCTCCGTGATCGCGTGGCGCACGACGGCCGCGTACGGCGTTGGCCGGCCCATGAGGACCCACGCCAGCGTTAGGCCGACCGCGTTCAGTGCGATGATGAATGCCGAGGCGATCGTGCCATGCACCAGCACCCCGCGAATCCACTGCGCGCGCTCGATCGGCAGCCACTCCGCCGACCTGAGAATGGCCGGTGTGGCGACTCCCCACAGCACGAGCAGGATGATCTGCTCGACGACGATTCCGCCGAACGGTCGTTGCCCGGTCGCGACGTACAGCACGAGCACGTAGACGATCGCCGCGACCCAGAGCGATGCGATCACCCAGCCTGCGGCCTTCCCGTACGACGATGGCTCGGCCAGCTCGCGCGACGAGCTGGTCGGCGCGAGTCCGGCGAGGGGAGCGGACGTCGTGGTCGCGGTGGGCATCGCGTGCGAAGGTAGCGCGCGGTCCGGCACGCAACCAGCCGCGATCTGTGTCAGGCGAGTCGAGCGCAGTAATATCCTGCAATGACGGAATGCCCCGACTGTGGCGCGCCACTCGCCGACGGTGAGAGCTGCCGCGGACTCTTCGACCGCCTGCTGGCCCACGAGTACGCGTTCCCGGAAGCGTTCGGCGCCGTGCATCACCTCACGGTGGCGGCGTACTCGCTCCAGCACCCGCGCGGCTATTCGCGCGATGCGATCCGCATGTGGCGAGTGATCATCGCGGAATCGCTCGACGGCGTGTCGACACCGGCGAACTTTCTCGAGCGCGCGCGGGCGCAGTTCAGCGGCGGCGTTCGCGTCCGCGAGCCGGGCGCGGAGCCGCCGGAGGCGTGGCCGCGCCGGTGGCCGATGACGGCCGCCGATGTCGTCGATACCCCGGATGCAGCGACGCACAGCGACCGCGTTAGGCGGTGGGCGGCGTCGATTCGAACGACGCTCGACGCGGAATAGGTGTCCCCGCGAGAGTCAGCCTGTTGGTCATCCCGAGCGTCAGCGAGGGATCTTCTGTCTCTCATGGCTGAGTAGGTGGACAAAGAGTTGCGGTGGCGCGGCGAGGCCTAACGCGGATAGACGCGGACCGCGCTGCGCGCGGGCGCGGACTGGCGCGGTCCGCGTCCATCCGCGTTCGGTCGTGCGGGATTGTCCCGTTCGATCGGCCAGCGTTGGGGAGTTCGCTGGTTTCGTCGCGTTTTCGGGCCCCTCCTCGATCGCTCGCTGACGCTCGGGATGGCACGTCGCGACATCAGCTCGAGTAGTACGCGGCGTTCTCCTCGATGTAGCCCGTCGTGAGGTCACACCCGTACGCGCGCGCCTCGCCGCTCCCGACCCCCAGCGAGACTTCGAGGTCCACGACGTCGCGCGACAGCGTCTGCCTGACGAGTGCGTCCTCGAAGTCGAGACGCTGCCCGCCGACGACGACCGGATACCCGTTGATCCACGCGTCCGTGCTCGCCGGACGGATCGTGCACTCGAAGCACTTGCCGACCGCCATCAGCAGGCGACCGACGTTCGGGTCCGCGCCCGCGACCATCGTCTTGACGAGTGGTGAGTTCACGAGCGACTTCGCGACACGCTTCGCCTCGTGGTTGTTCAGCGCGCCGCGGACGTTCGCGCGGATCATGCGCATCGCCCCCTCGCCGTCCCGCGCGAGGATCTCCGTCATCCGCACGCAGCCGGCGACGAGCGTCTCGACGAACGCGGTCTCGTCCACGCGTCCCGCGAGACCATTCGCGAGGATCGCGCACGTGTCGGACGTGCTCGTGTCGGTGTCCACCGACAGCATGTTGAACGACCCCTCGACCGCCGCGCGCAGCATGCGGTCGAGCGTCACCGCGTCCAACGCGGCATCGGTGAAGATGTACGAGAGCATCGTGGCCATGTTGGGCTCGATCATCCCGGAGCCCTTGGCGACCCACGTGATCGTTGCGTCGCCCACGCTCGCCGACAGCGCTTTCGGATGCCGGTCGGTCGTCATGATCCCCTCGGCACCGACGAGCGGGTTGTCCTGCAGATCGGCGCTGATGCCGCGCATGCCGCGCTCGATGATGTCGATCGGAAGCGGAACGCCGATCACGCCCGTGGAGCTCACGAGCACGTGCTCCGGCGACGTCCCCAGCTCCGCAGCAGCCGCGGCCGCCATGCGCCGCACGTTCTGGATGCCTGCCTGACCGGTGGCGACGTTGCTCACCTTGCTGTTCACGACCACGGCGCGAAGCCGGCCATGCTGGATGATCTCGCGCCCAACGATCACCGGCGCGCCCGGAAAGTGATTCCGCGTGAACACGGCGGCAGCATCCGCATCGACCTCGCTGACGAAGATCGCGAGATCCTTGGCCTGCGGCTTCAGGCCGACGTTGCGGCTCGCGCAGCGAAAGCCACGAGGGAAGATCGGAGGATCGTGAAAGCTCGAGTTGGGCATGGCTGATTGGACGGACGGGACCGCGGGGAGCGGCAAGATACGCGAGCCCCTCCCACCGATGCTACACTCGTCCGGATCGCGTCACGGGGCAGCCGCCGCCACGAGCTCGGAGAGCGTCACGACCTCGAAGCCGCGCGCGCGAAGCTCCGGCAGCACCCGACCGAGCACCTTGGCAGTCCGTAGTGCGCGCTCGTCGCGGTCGTGAAGGATCACGATGGTTCCCGGTCGCGCATTGGCGAGAATGAACTGACGGGACAACCACGACCAGCCCATGGTGCCGTCGAATGGGTAGACGGTACCGAGCGCGCAGTCGTACCCCGAGCGCTCCATGGAGCGGACCATGCGCCTGTTGTACCAACCCGATCCGGGCCGCGCCCATCGCACGGGAGCGTACTCGCGGATCGCCGCATCGGCCTCCGCGAGATCGCGCTCGAACGCGGCCGAATCGAGCCGGATCGTCGGCCGACCCGACGTGAAGTGATTGCCCACCTCGTGCCCCTCGGCCACGATGCGCGTCATCACCGACTCGGCACCGCGGATCTGGTCGCTGATGACGAAGAACGTCGCGTGAGCGCCATATGCGCGGAGAGTGTCGAGGATCGCCGGTGTTCCCGCCGCATCTGGGGTGTCGTCGATCGTGAGCGCCACGAGCGGGGGCCGTTTTGCTGCGAGATTCACGTCGAAGAGGCAACCCGGATGGACCAGTCCCGCGACGCGACTCACGGCGCGCGGCCCGCACGCGGCGACGAGCGCCGCGAGTGCAACCGCCGCGGTGGCGCAGACGGACAGTCGTCGCAGCATCCGACCCACGATCCGTCTGCGTCTCGCCTTCGTCACCCCTCGCGCAGCGCCACGTTGGGCTGCACACCGGCCGCACGGCGCGCGGGCAGCCACGACGCCAGGATCGCGATGAAGAGGAACACTGCAACCATCGTCAGGAACGTCAGCGGATCCGTCGGCGTCACGCCGATCAATAGCTTCGTCATCCCGCGCGTGAGCAGGAACGCGGCGACGAGCCCGATCCCGATGCCGACCGCACTGAGCGCGAGCCCCTGACTGACAACCATGCGGAAGATGCCGGACGGCTGGGCACCGAACGCCATGCGAACGCCGATCTCGGAAATGCGCTGTCGCACGAGGCTCGAGAGCACGCCGTACAACCCGATCGCCGCCAACAGAGCAGCGAGGCCGGCGAACGTTGCGATCAGAGCGAGCGCGAACCTGGTTGGCCCCATCGCGCGATCGACCAGATCGGTGAGCGGCTTCACGTCCGTCACGAGCATCTGCGCGTCGAGCTGCGTCAGGGCCGCGCGCACGGGCGCAATGAGAGCATTGGGGTCACCATCCGTGCGCACGATCCACGCGCCCGCGCCGTTGCCCTGCGCGCCGCTGCTGAAGTAGATCGACTCCTTCTCGGTCCCGACGAGTGACGTGTGCCGCTGGTGGGCGATCACCCCGATCACCTCGAAGGACTCCGGCTCCGGCGTCGCGATCCGCGCGAGAAGCCGCTTCCCCACCGCGGACTCGTTAGGGAACGCCAGCCCCGCGACGACATCGTCGATCACGATTGTCTTTGCGCCCCTCACATCATCGGTCGCGTTGAACGTGCGCCCGGCGATGAGCCGGCCACGCATCGCCTCGAAGTAACCCGGCATCACGATGTGGAACTGGCCCTGACGGAACTTCGTCGGGTCGGCCATGGCGGCGTCGGTACCCCACCGCCCGTTGAAGGGGAGATTCTCGAGCGGCAGGACCGCGGCGGCCGTGACGGCACGGACACC
>Ga0075430_100005968_pt1 | contig 10284 bp, 5 predicted proteins | sample RhiMetdeltSRZDD4_FD_75294 | JGI IMG/M metagenome (GOLD analysis project Ga0075430, IMG submission 75294) | Populus rhizosphere microbial communities from Tennessee, USA - Rhizosphere MetaG P. deltoides SRZDD4 | ecosystem: Host-associated > Plants > Roots > Rhizosphere > Soil | place: USA...
TCGCCGCGGCGAACGACTCGAGGATTCGCCACTTCAAGGTACCGAACACGTGGGCCGAGTCGCCCGCGGACGACGTCGCGGGCGGCTCGTGGGAGCCGGCCGATCCGCAGCATGTCGGCGAGTTCACCGGCGTCGGTTATTTCTTCGCGCGCGCGCTTCGCACGTCGGTGGACGTCCCGATCGGATTGCTCAACGCGTCATGGGGCGGCAGTGCGATCGAGACCTGGATGAGCCGCGACGCGCAGGGCATCGCCGACGCCCGCTGGGCGGAGATCGTTAGGCGCGAGCGGGAGCGCACCGGCGCGGTTCGCGACTCGCTCACCGCGCGCATCGGTCCGCTGCCGACGGTCGACAGCGGGCTGGTGAACGGCCAGGCCGTATGGGCGGATCCGGCGCTCGACGACGGCTCATGGTCGGTCATCCCCATCCCGTCGCTCTGGGAGTCGGCCGGCTACGCAGGCATGGACGGCGTCGCGTGGTATCGCGTGTCATTCGGGCTGACGGCCGACGATGTGAAACAGACCGTCCGCCTTTCGCTCGGCCCGATCGACGACAACGACATCACGTGGGTGAACGGAACGGAGGTGGGGCGTACGAACGGCTACGCCACACCGCGTGTCTACGCCGTACCTCCGTCGGCGCTGCGGCAGGGACGCAACGTGCTCGCGGTGCGCGTGTCCGACGGCGGTGGCGGTGGCGGCGTCTACGGGAACCCTGCCCTCATCCATCTCGATGTCGGCGGCGCCCGACGCTCTCTCACCGGCGAGTGGAAGTTCAAGCTTGGTGAGGTGTCGTTTCGCGGGGACGGGCAGCGGATCAACAAGATTCCCACCGTTCTCTACAACCGCATGCTCCATCCGCTGCAGCGGTTCCCGATCAAGGGCGTGCTGTGGTACCAGGGCGAGTCCAACGCGAACAACGTCGAGCAGGCGACGGTCTATCGTGACCAGTTCGCGAAACTGATCACGAGCTGGCGCCGCGAGTGGGTCGGTGGACGCGACTTTCCGTTCCTGTGGGTACAGCTGCCGAATTTCAACCCGGCCGATTCCATCCCGCCCATGCGCAGTGCGTGGGCCACTCACCGCGAATCGATGACGGCCGCGCTCGCGCTCCCGCAGACCGGCCAGGCGGTCACGATCGATCTCGGCGCGGGATCCGAGCTTCATCCGAAAAACAAGCAGGACGTCGGCGCGAGGCTCGCGCTCGTCGCGCGAAAGGTGGCGTACGGACAGTCCGTGCTCGCGTCCGGGCCGACCTATCGACGCCACACGGTTCGCGACGGCCGGGTGTGGATCGAGCTCGATAACGTGGGCGGTGGGCTCGTCTCGCGCGCGCCGGGTGGATCGGTCGGCGGGTTCGCCATCGCCGGTGCCGACCGCCACTTCGTGTGGGCCGACGCTCGCATCGAAGGCAACCGGGTCGTCGTGTGGAGCGATCGCGTGAGTGAGCCGGTCACGGTGCGCTACGCGTGGGCCGACAACCCGATCACCGCGAGCCTCTACAACCGCGATGGCCTGCCGGCCGCGCCGTTCCGCACCGACTCATGGCCGTGAACATCGATCAAACCGCCGGCCGCTCGACCGACGTCGCCGACACGCTCGCCCCTTACCGGGATGCGTCATGTGCGGTCGAGGATCGTGTCGCGGATCTCCTCGGGCGAATGACGCTCGAGGAGAAGGCGGCGCAGATGATGTGCGTCTGGCAGAAGAAGGGCGAAACGCTGGTCGACGCAACCGGCGCGTTCGACATCGCGAAAGCGCGACGCGCGTTCGCGCACGGCAACGGACTCGGACAGGTCGGCCGCCCGAGCGACGCGGGGAGCAGCGGCCACGAGCCGGAAAAGGGGCGCGACCCGCGCGCGATGGCCGAGCTCACGAACGCCATTCAGCGTTTCTTCGTGGAGGAGAGCCGGCTCGGCATCCCGGTGATCTTCCACGAGGAGTGTCTCCACGGCCACGCGGCGGTCGGCGCGACGAGCTTCCCGCAGCCGATCGGCCTCGCCGGGACGTTCGACCCGGCCCTCGTGGAGTCGCTCTACGCGATGACCGCGGAGGAAGCGCGCGTCCGCGGTACGCACCAGGCCCTGACGCCGGTAGTGGACGTCGCACGCGACGCGCGATGGGGGCGTGTCGAGGAGACGTTCGGCGAGGATCCGTACCTCGTATCCGAGATGGGGAAAGCGGCGGTGCGCGGATTTCAGGGCGACCGAACGTTCCGCGACAGGACGCGCGTGATCGCGACGCTCAAACACTTCGTCGCGCACGGCCAGCCGGAGGCTGGCCAGAACTGCGCGCCGGCAAACGTCTCGCTGCGAGAGCTGCGCGAGGTGTTCCTGCGACCGTTCCGCGCGGCGATTCGCGACGCGAAGGCCATCAGCGTCATGCCGTCGTACAACGAGGTGGACGGTGTTCCATCGCACGCGAACCGATGGTTGTTGCGCGATGTCCTCCGCGACGAGTGGGAGTTCGACGGCTACACGGTCTCGGACTACTACGCGATCTGGGAACTCGGCTACCGTCCCGACACGCACGGGCATCACGTCGCGCACGACCGCAAGGAGTCGTGTCTGCTGGCGGTGCACGCCGGCGTGAACATCGAGCTGCCCGAGCCCGACTGCTTCCTGCATCTGGTCGAGCTGGTCCGGACCGGAGCGTTGGCCGAAAGCGAGATCGACGAGCTCGTACGCCCGATGCTCGAGTGGAAGTTCCGGCTCGGGCTGTTCGACGATCCATACGTCGACGCCGACCACGCCGCGAGGATCGTCGGCTCCGACACGAATCGCGGGCTGGCGCTCCGGGCTGCGCGAGAGAGCATCACGCTGCTCGAGAACCGCGGCGGCGTGCTGCCGCTCCATCTCGACCGGCTCGGCACGATCGCGGTCATCGGGCCTAACGCGAACCGTAGCCTGCTCGGCGGCTACAGCGGCGTGCCGACGCACGACGTCACGGTGGTCGATGGCATCAAGGCGCGCGTCGGCGACCGGGCAACGGTCGTCTACGCCGAGGGGTGCAGGATCACCATCGGTGGCTCGTGGACGCAGGACGTCGTGACGCCGAGCGACCCCGAGGACGACCGCAAGCAGATCGCCGAGGCGGTGCGTGTCGCGTCCGACGCCGATGTGATCGTGCTCGCGATCGGAGGCAACGAACAGACGTCGCGTGAGGCGTGGTCGCTCGAGCACATGGGCGACACGACGGACCTCGAGCTCGTCGGCCGACAGAACGAGCTCGTCGCCGCCATGCTCGCGACAGGGAAGCCGGTCATCGCGCTTCTGTTCACTGGCCGCCCGCTCGCCGCGCGATATGTGAGCGAGAACGTCCACGCGCTCGTGCAGTGCTGGTACCTGGGCCAGGAGACCGGGCATGCGGTCGCCGAGATGTTGTTCGGCGACACGAGTCCGAGCGGGAAACTGCCGATCACGATCCCGCGCTCGGCGGGCCACGTACCGGCGTTCTACAACCATAAGCCGTCGGCGCGTCGCGGCTACCTGTTCGATGACGTGTCGCCGCTCTACGCGTTCGGGTACGGGCTGAGCTACACGACGTTCGCCGTGAGCGACGTGAGGCTCGACCGCTCGACGATCGGGCGAGCCGAGTCTACGCGTGTGACCGCAACGGTGACGAACACCGGTGCGCGCGCCGGGGCGGAGGTCGTGCAGATGTACATCCGTGACCGTGTCAGTTCAGTGACACGGCCGGTGAGGGAGCTGAAGGGCTTCGTGAAGGTGCCGTTAGGTGCTGGTGAGGGAGCGTCGGTCGCGCTGGATATCACACCGGAGTCGCTTGCGTTCTACGACATCGACATGAACGAAGTCGTGGAGCCGGGAGAATTCGAGATCATGGTTGGTACGTCGTCCCGGAAGGAAGATTTGCACACCGTACTCCTCACGGTCGTTTGAACGTCAACAAAGGCTGGTGCTGGTCGCTTGGGCTTTTGGCTGGGTGACGCTGGTTGAGGGCTACGCTTGAAGCGACGGGGCCCAGCCCTCGCCACGCAGCGTCACCCCGCTACCGGCCCGAGCATTCAGCCGCCAGCAAGGTGTTGAACGGACTATGAAGATCTCGGTTACTGAGAAGATCGGTTACGGCCTCGGTGATGCCGCGGCGAACTTCATCTTCCAGACGATGCTCGTGTTTCAGCTCGCCTTCTACACCGACACGTTCGGGATCACGGCGGCGGCCGCGGGCACGTTGTTCCTCGTCGTGCGGGTGTGGGACGCGATCTTCGACCCCGTGATGGGCGTCATCGCCGATCGCACGAACACGAAGTGGGGAAAGTTCCGGCCGTGGGTGCTCTGGACCGCGGTGCCGTTCGGCATCATGGGCTTCCTCACGTTCACCACACCGCCGTTTGGCGCCGAAGGGAAGCTCATCTACGCCTACGTGACCTACATCCTCCTGATGATGGTCTACTCGGCGAACAACCTTCCGTACTCGGCGCTCAGCGGTGTCATCACCGGCGACCTTGCCGAGCGCACGAGCCTCTCATCGTACCGCTTCGTGTGCGCGATGAGTGCCGCGTTCGTGATCCAGGGGCTCGCGTTGCCGATGGTGAATTACTTCGGCCAGGGTGACACGGCGAAGGGCTACCAGATCACGATGGGTGTGTTCTCCGTGCTCGCGGTGGTGTTCTTCATCATCACGTTCGCGACCACGCGCGAGCGCGTGCAGCCCGACCCGACGCAGCAGAGCTCTGTGAAGCAGGACTTCGCGGACCTGACGAAGAACGGGCCGTGGATCGCGATGTTCGTGCTCACGCTCATCCTGTTCATCACGCTGTCGATGCGCGGCGGCGTGATGCTCTACTACTTCAAGTATTACGTCGCGCGCGAAGACCTGTTCAGTCTCTTCAACGTCTTCGGGCTCGGCGCGACGATCGTCGGTGTGATCGGATCGACGGCGCTGGCCAGGCGGTACGGCAAACGCGATGTGTTCATCGCCGGACTTGGCCTCACCGTCGTGTTCACCGCCGCGTTCGCGTTCCTCCCGCGCGACGCCGTGGCCGTCATCTTCGTGACCGAGATGCTTCGGCAGCTTGCATACGGCTTCACGATTCCACTGCTGTGGGCGATGATGGCCGACGTCGCCGACTACTCGGAGTGGAAGAACCGGCGTCGGGCGACGGCGATCGTGTTCTCGGCCATCGTGTTCGCGCTCAAGGCCGGACTCGGGTTCGGCGGCGCCATCGGTGGCTGGGTGCTGTCGGCGTACGGTTACGTGCCTAACGTCGAGCAGACAGAACGTGCGCTTCAGGGCATCAAGCTCACGGTGAGCGTCTTCCCGGCCATCACGTTCGCGATCTGTGTGGCCTGTCTCTTCTTCTACCGCATCGACAGGAAGCTCGAGATCGAGATCACCGACGAGCTGACCGAGCGGCGTCGCCGGTATGCGCCGCCCGCGGCAGCTCCCGTTCCGGTTCCTGCGCCATGACCCGACTGATGAGCGAGTCGCTTCGAGGACTGCCGGTGGCGACGCTCCTTGCCGCCGCGGTGGCCGCTGGATGCTCGTCGGCCACGCCGTCGGCGACCACGTCGCCGACCGTGTCGCCGCAGGGCGCCACGAGCAGCCTCAAGGACGCCTACGCCGGCAAGTTTCTCATCGGCGCGGCGCTGAACGAGGCGCAATACACCGAGCGTGACACGCGCGGTGCGGGGCTCGTGAAGGCGCAGTTCAACACGATCACGTCCGAGAACATCCTCAAGTGGGAGAACGTCCACCCGCGGCTCGGCGAGTACGCCTTCTCCTCGGCCGATCGCTTCGTCCAGTTCGGCGAGCGGAACGGGATGTTCATCGTGGGCCACACACTCTTGTGGCATCAGCAGACGCCACGGTGGGTATTCCACGACGCGAGCGGGAACCGCGTCAGCCGCGACACGCTGCTCGCTCGGCTCAGGGACCACATTCACACGGTGGCCGGCCGGTACAAGGGACGGATCAAGGGCTGGGATGTCGTCAACGAGGCCGTGGACGAGGACGGCTCGCTGCGAAAATCACTCTGGTTCGAGATCATTGGTCCGGACTATATCGCGAAGGCGTTCCAGTACGCGCACGAGGCGGACCCGAACGCGGAGCTCTACTACAACGATTACTCGGTCGAGAACGCCCCGAAGCGGAATGGCGTGCTGCGTCTCGTTCGCGACCTCCAGGCGCAGGGGATTCGCATTACCGGCGTGGGGTTGCAGGGGCACAACCGAATCGAGTGGCCGTCGATCGCGCAGCAGGATTCGACCATCGCGGCATTCGGGGCGCTCGGCATGAAGGTCATGATCACGGAGCTCGACATCGACGTGCTGCCGCGGGTGAATCAGCGTGCGCCGAGCGCGGACGTGTCGCTGACCGTGGCGGCGGACGAGCGGCTGAACCCGTATGCGGCGGGGCTGCCGGATTCGGTGCAACAGACGTTGGCGAAGCGGTACGGGGACCTGTTCGGGGTCTACATGAAGCACCGGAATGTCATCGGCCGTGTCACGTTCTGGGGCGTGGCGGATGGCGATTCCTGGCTCAACAACTGGCCCGTGCGGGGACGGACCAGCTACCCCTTATTATTCGACCGGGCGGGACTGCCCAAACCGGCGTTCGACGCGGTGATCCGAGCCGCGACGCAACCGGCTTTCGTCCCGTAGGGCGCAGGGTCATGGTTGCGTTCGTGCGGTGTCCCGGGAAATCGTGGGAGACGGAATGAAACACGCATTCGAGCCGGTGCTGCGTCAGAGTCTTGCCGATCGTCTGGCGCGGCGGATCAGGGGCATGATCCAGAACGGCGATTACGCTCGGGGCGACCGCCTGCCGCCTATCATGGAGATGGCGCGCCAGTTTGGCGTCGGCCACCCGACCGTGCGCGAAGCGCTCAAGAAGCTCGAGACGGTCGGAGTCGTCGAGATCCGTCACGGCTCCGGCGTGTACGTGAGCCGGAGCCAGGACGTGCTCGTGCTCGCGAGCCCGGACTTCGCCGGGAAGGTCACCAAGAAGCTGCTGCTCGATCTCATTCAGGCGCGCATGCCGATCGAGATGCAGGCGACCGCCCTTGCGGTCCGCAACGCGACCCAGGAGCACTTCGACGAGATGCGGCAGCTGCTCACGACCGCGGGCGAAAATCTCGACAACGACGACGTGTTGAATCCGATCAACATGTCGTTCCATCGCCAGATCGCGCTCGCGTCAGGCAACACGGTGCTCGCGCAGCTGCGTGATGTGCTGCAGGATCTCTTCACCGAGGAGCAGCGACTCATTCTCGGTATCTTCGGGTCACGCTCGCGAGACCACCAGGAACACCTCGCGATCTTCGAGGCGCTCGAGCAGCGGAACGAAGAGCTGGCGGTCGAGCGAATGAAGCAACACCTCGAAGGAGTTCAGGATGCCGTACAGCGGTGGGATCCCGAGCACCATCCCGTCAGCTGACATCCGGTGAGCGGTACACAGGCGGGTCTGGGCTCACGGGACGATGCGGATCGTGCGGTCGAGCCGGATGTCAGCGGAGGACGCTCCGACCTGTAGCCGGATCTGTTCGGACTCGGATACCCACCGGTCTGCGTTGGCGTCCCAGTAGGCCAGTGAGGACGCGGGGAATGCCATCGTCACTGTTTGGGTCTGCCCCGGCGCGAGCCTGACGCGACGATAACCCCGCAGCTCGCGAATCGGCCGCTCGACCGCCGAGCCGACGTGTTGGACGTAGAGCTGGACCACCTCGTCACCCGCGCGGCGCCCGCTGTTCGTGACGTCCACCTGCACGACGATCGAATCGCCTGACGATACCGAGTCCGCCCGCGTACGCAAGTTCGCGTACGTGAACGTCGTGTAGCTCAGACCGTGACCGAACGGGTAGAGCGGCTCGCCCTTGAAGAAGCGATACGTCCGGTTCGCCATCGCGTAATCCTCGAACGGCGGCAGGTCGTCCACGCTCTTGTAGAACGTCACCGGCAGCCGGCCCGCAGGGTTGTAGTCGCCGAACAGCACGTCGGCGATCGCGGTGCCACCGGCCTGACCCGGATACCACGCTTCGACGATCGCCGGCACGTTCGCGTGCGCCCAGTTCACGGCGAGCGCGCTGCCGTTGAGGAGCACGAGCACCGTTGGTTTTCCGACGGCGACGACGCGCTCGAGTAAACGCTGCTGCGCGGCCGGCAGGTCGATCGACGTGCGGTCGCCGCCGCGGAAGCCTTCGACCTGCACGGACATCTCCTCGCCCTCGAGTCGTGCCGTCAGGCCGAGGAGCATGACGACGGCGTCGGACTGTCGTGCGGCGCGAACGGCTTCCGCCTCGAGACCGTCGGTCGGCGGCGACCAGACCAGCTCGAGCTGCGCTTCGCCGTACGTCTCGTGTCCGACGAGGCGCACGCGATACGCGCGGCCCGCCTCGAGGCGAATCGGCTCGCTCTGGGCGAGGCGCGGGTCGGGAAACTCGTTCTCACGCTGCGCGTAGACGGTGCGCACGATGACGCTGTCGTCGATCGCGAGCTCGGCGCGCATGGTGCCGATGACGCCGATGCGGTACGTACCGCTCGTGGCGGGTCGAATCGTGCCGGTCCATCGAACGGCGAAGTCGTTCGCGTTCATTCCCTGACGAGGTGCGCTCTCGTGCCAGTCTGCGTCGACGGTCGTATCGACCGCAGTGAACACGGGCGCTCCTTCGAGCGCACGGTTCCCGAAGTACTCCGCCTGCAGCCCACGCCGGCCACTCGGGGTTCGTAGCACGGCCGACGGCACGGCCTCGAGGAGTGGGAAGTTGTCGGCGAGGTCGGAACCGCGCGCGTAGAGCACGCGTGTGCGTGAGGAAACCGCGCCGCGGATGCCCCGGAGCGGCGTGACGGGGTCCGACGGGATGCCATTGTAGTTGCCGAGCAGCATCCGCCACTGGTCCGCGTTAGGCCCGATGACGGCGAGCGTCCGCAGGTCCTTCCGGAGCGGCAGCGTGTTCCGGTCGTTCTTGAGCAAAACGATCGACTCGCGCGTGACCTGGCGAGCGAGCTCGCGATGCGAGCGCTGGTCGAGCACCGAGTACGGGATGCGCGCCCACTTCACCATCTCGGGTGGGTCGAACATCCCGAGCCGCATCCGGGCGAGGAACAGCCGGCGCGCGGACGTGTCGATCTGTGCCTCCGTGATATGACCGAGACGGACTGCCTCGACGAGGTTCGGGTAGACGCGCCCGCAGTCGAGATCAGTGCCGTGCCTGACGGCGATCGCGGCTGCCTCCGCGGCCGTCGCCACGATCTTGTGGCGGAGGTAGATGTCGTCGATCGCGCCACAATCGGAGACGATGAAGCCCGGGAACTTCCACTCGTCGCGGAGGATGTGCTGCAGCAGCTCGTCGCTTGCGCACGCGGCCTTCCCGCCGACTCGATTGTACGCGCACATGAGCGAGTACGCGGGCCCTTCGCGAATTCCCATCTCGAAGTGCGGGAGGTAGGTCTCGCGGAAGTCGCGCTCGTTCACGACGGCGTCGAAGACGTGACGTTCGGGCTCGGGGCCGCTGTGCACCGCGAAATGCTTCACGGTCGCGACGGTCTTGAAATATTTCGGGTCGTCGCCCTGCAATCCGCGGATGAACTGTACGGCGAGACGCCCCGTGAGCCACGGGTCCTCACCGAACGTTTCCTGCCCTCGCCCCCAACGAGGATCACGGAAGATGTTGATGTTCGGCGACCAGAACGTGAGCCCCTGGTATCGTCCGAAGCTGTTGCTGCGCGCGTACTCGTGGTACTTTGCCCGTCCTTCGTCGGAGATGACGGTCGCCATGCGGAAGATGAGACTGTCGTTCCACGTCGCGGCGAAGCCGATGGCCTGCGGAAACACGGTTGCGAGCCCGGAGCGCGCGACGCCGTGCAGCGCTTCGTTCCACCAGTTGTACGCCGGGATGCCTAACCGCGGTATGGCGGGAGCGACGTCTTTCATCTGCGACACCTTCTCGTCGAGCGTCATCCTCGAGACGAGGTCCGCAGCGCGCTCCTCGAACGACAGTGACGTGTTCTGGTACGGTAGCTGAGCGCGAAGTTGGCTCGCGGTCAGGGCGACGACGGCGAAGGGAAGCAATCTCATCGAGCACGACCGGCGAAAGGGGAGGGACCTCGGAGGCGTGTCATCCTGAGCGCAACTGAAGCCTCCTGGTAGAGGGCCTTCGGCCTGCCTGACACGGCGAGTCATGCGATCAGGAATCGGTAGACGGTCCGGGACGAGTACTGTTGTCCCGGCCGCAGAATGGTCGATGGAAAGCCAGGCTGGTTAGGCGAGTCGGGGAAGTGCTGTGTCTCGAGCGCGATGCCGGCGTACCGGCCGTACTCCGCTCCCC
>Ga0075430_100005972_pt1 | contig 10280 bp, 8 predicted proteins | sample RhiMetdeltSRZDD4_FD_75294 | JGI IMG/M metagenome (GOLD analysis project Ga0075430, IMG submission 75294) | Populus rhizosphere microbial communities from Tennessee, USA - Rhizosphere MetaG P. deltoides SRZDD4 | ecosystem: Host-associated > Plants > Roots > Rhizosphere > Soil | place: USA...
CCTCAAAGTCCTCGGTGTCAATCTCGTCGAATTCGCACTCTGGGCAGGTCGCCATACGGGCTCCATGCAGCGGATCGGCCGCGCTCGAAGGATTCCGGGAACCGAGCCGCTCCGCAAGCGACCTGACATTTCCCGGGCCAAGTTTCGGATTATAGCGAGCCCCCCCTGATTTGGGAACCGACGCTCGCCTGATGGAAGCCTCCGCGAACGTGGTTAACGCCACTGTGGTCCCGCTCCGATATTGATCGTATGGCTCGTAGACGGCGAAGACGTGGCCATCACGGCCAGCCTTCGACAGCGACTCATCGGCCACAAGAACCCAGCAGCCTGCAGGAAGCTGTGACGGACGTACCACGAGTGACGACCACTCCAAGCGTGGCCGCGAAGACAGTGCTCGTCGCCGACGACACGGCATTCGTGCGCGACCGCTTCAGAGTGGCCATCGAAGGGGCCGGGCACAAAGCTGTAACGGCGCAGAATGGCGCAGAGTTGCTCGGGTGCGTGCGGACCTCAAAAGACGAGATAGACCTGATCGTCCTCGATCTGCGGTTGCCGCAGGGCCACGGCGTCGCCATGCTGCGCGCCATCCGCAAGATGGACCAGGACCACCCGCCGGTCATGGTCTTCAGCGGCACGATCAAGAGCGCGGATGAGGTCCGCGAGCTCGGGACGCTCGGGGTCACCGGTTACGTCAACGAGTACATGGCGCCGCAACACATCGTGCCCGCGCTGGTGCCGCACCTCTTTCCAGACAGTTCGAACCGTCGCTCGAGCCCGCGCGTGACGCTGGGGGTTCCAGTGGCCTATCGGTTCGGCAACACCATCGCCGCCGCGCTGACGCTGAACATCAGCCGCGGAGGCATCGCCATCCGCACCACCAGCCCTCTCGCCGTGGGTACGGCAGTGAAGGTCCGATTCGGCCTTCCCACGACCAAAAAAGACATCGAGGCGGAGGCGACTATCGCCTGGACCGATCGCCGCGTCGGCATGGGTCTCCAGTTTACGAAATTGGCCGCGGCCGATCAGGCCCACATCGATGACTTCATCGAGGGGCACTTCTTCTCGAACCGAAAGGCGTAGGCGGCGAGGCGCGTAGAGCGCGCGGTCAACGTTGTCGGAGCAGGCGCAGCGCATTTGCAACGACGATCACTGACGCGCCCGTGTCGGCCAGCACCGCCATCCACAACGTGGCCGAGCCCGTGATCGCCAGGATCAGAAACGCTGCCTTGAGCACGAGCGAGACGACCACGTTGGACTTGACGTTGAAGAGCGTCGCACGGGCAAGTCGCAGCGCGTAGGGGATCTTCGACAGCTCGTCGGACATCAGCGCGATGTCGGCCGTCTCGAGCGCCGCGTCGGACCCGGCAGCGCCCATCGCGACGCCGACGTCGGCGGCGGCAAGCGCCGGCGCGTCGTTCACACCGTCGCCGACCATCACGATCGCGCCGTGCGTATCGCGTAAGGCGAGCACGCGATCGTGCTTTTCTTGTGGAAGGAGTCCCGCCGAGTACTCGTCCAGACCCAATGCCTCCGCGACCTCACGCGCGCTGCCGGTGTGATCGCCGGTCAACATGGCCACGTGCCGGATGCCGTGCGAACGGAGCAGGTCCACCGTCTCCCGCGCCGCCTCACGAATCGGATCGGCGACAGCAATCGCGCCCAACACGACGCGATCGACAGCCACGAAGACCAGCGTGTGTCCATCGCGGCGAATCGATTCCAGATCCCCTGGCTTGGCGACGTTGCGCTGCGACATCAGCGCTCCGTTACCGACCAGGACCGCTCGCGCACCGACGTGCGCTTCGACACCCATGCCCGGGATAGACATGAACGCGGCGGCTTCCGGTATCGCGATGCCGGCCAGTCGCGCATTGTCGGCAATCGCGCGAGCGATGGGGTGCTCGGACCGCGTCTCCGCCGCCGCGGCGAATCGCAATACGTCTGCTCGTGACGCGGATCCGACGGCGATCACTTCGCTCACCGCCGGCTCGCCGCGAGTCAGCGTGCCTGTCTTATCGAAGGCAATCGCACGGACGCCGGCGAGACGCTCGAGATGCGCTCCGCCCTTGATCAGCACACCGTTGCGAGCTGCCGCCGAGAGCGCCGACACGATCGACACGGGCGTCGAGATGACGAGCGCGCACGGACACGAAATGACGAGCAGTACCAGCGACCGATAGAGCCACGTCGCAGCGTCTGCGCCAGCGACGAGCGGGGGCGCGACGGCGACGAGGACGGCGAGTGCAATCACCGCGGGCGTGTAGATCCTCGCGAATCGATCGACGAACGATTGCACCGGCGCGCGGCGCGACCGCGCGGCCTCGACCAGATGGATGATCCGCGCCAGACGGGTATCAGGCCCGACGCGTGTGACCTGGAGCTCGAGTGAGCCACGGCCGTTGATGGTGCCGGCATAGGCTTCGTCCCCGGGCGCTTTGTCCACCGGCAGCGACTCGCCAGTCATCGGCGCTTCGTTCACATCGCTGTGCCCGGCGACGACCGTGCCGTCGAGCGGGACCTTGTCCCCCGGCCGAACGACCACCACGTCGCCGACCGCGATCGCGTCAATGGCGAGTCGCTGCTCGGTCCCGTTCCGCTTGACGAGGGCATCACGAGGCGTCAGATCGACCAGCGCGCGGATGGCCTGACGCGCGCGTTCGAGTGTTCGCGCCTCGAGCCACTGCGCCAGGGCGAACAGAAACACGACGCTCGATGCCTCGAGCCATTCCGCGAGGGCCAGCGCTCCAGCGACGGCGATGACCATCAGCACATTGATGTCGACCGTGCGCGTCCGAAGGGCGGCGACCGCGCGGCGAGCGGGATAGATGCCTCCAACCAACGCCCCCGCTACGAAGCAGAGGGCAGCCGCCAGCGGCTGTCCGAGTGTGGTTGCCGCCAGCCCGGCCGTGAGTGCCACACCGGATACGACCGTCAGCCAGAACCGCGCCCGCACATCGGGAGCGGACGCGCGCGGCTCTTCGTGCTCGAGCCACATCCGCATACCCGTCTGCCCGACTGCATCCACAATGTCGGCCGTGGTGAGCTTTGCTGCGTCATACTGAACATGGAGCCGCTGCCCGATCACATCGGCTGACATCGCTTCCAGACCCGCCAAAGGCTTGAGCCGGCGTTCCAGAATGACGACCTCTTCGTGGCAGTCCATGCCCTCGACGCGGAAGACCGCCTCGGCGTGCAGCTCGCACGTCGCGCAGGTGACTTTCGGCTGGGTCACCTCTGGCCTGAGTGCCGTCGAAGGCATGCCGCCCGGCCTAGCGGCCGGCCTCCTGCACGTGTCTCAACCCTTGCCGGAACAGCGCGAGCACGTGCTTGTCGTCGAGGGCGTAGAAGATCATCCGGCCCTCGCGCCGCGACCGGACGATGCGGGTATTGCGCAGCAGGCGCAGCTGATGCGACACCGCCGATTCGGTCACGCCAAGCTGACTGGCCAGATCGCCGACGCACAGCTCCGCCCGCGACAGCGCATCGAGAATCCTGACGCGTGTCGGGTCGCCGAGCACCCGGAAAATCTCGGTCAGGCCGTCCACCGTATGGGGGTCAAGTTGAGACATATGAACAACTGTTCATATGTTAACACAATTACTTGCTCACCCCAGCAGCCTTTGGGTACTATCGCCGGTTGTGCCGCTCATAACGGGCGAACTCTATTAATGCCGGCTTAATAACCGGGCTGCCTGCTTCTCTCGCCGAAGCCCCGGCGAAGGCGGAGCGGCCCCTACGCGGAGAACTGCGGTGATTGACGTTCAGCACCTCACCAAGCACTACGGTCCGGTCACAGCTGTCCAGGACGTCAGCTTCAAGGCCGAGCGTGGCGAGATTCTCGGGTTCCTCGGACCCAACGGCGCCGGCAAGACAACAACGATGCGGATCCTCACTGGGTACATGCCGCCGACCGACGGCAAGGCCCTGGTCGCCGGCTACGACGTTCTCGAACAGCCGATTGACGCCAAACGCCGCACGGGTTACCTCCCCGAGACGCCGCCGCTCTACCCGGACATGACCGTCAGCGACTATTTGATGTTCTGCGCCCGCATCAAGGGCGTCCCGCGCGCCGATCGCGCGGCCCGGGTAAAGACGACGATGGATCGGACGCGTATAGCGGACATGGCTACGCGTCATTGCGCCAAGCTGTCGAAGGGGTACCGGCAGCGGGTCGGGCTCGCTCAGGCCCTGCTCCATAACCCCGACGTGCTGATTCTCGACGAGCCGACCGCCGGGCTCGACCCGAAGCAGATTATCGAGACGCGCCGCCTGATCAAGGAACTGGGCGGCGAGCATACGGTGATTCTGAGCACGCACATCCTTCCCGAAGTCAGTCAGACCTGCCAGCGAGTCGTCATCATCAACAAGGGGCGGGTGGTCGCCGTCGATACGCCCGAGAACCTGACCTCACGGCTGCAGGGGTCGGGATCGCTCTATGTCGAAGTAGACAGCATGGGCAGCGACGCGCAGGCGGCGCTCTCGTCAGTCGCCGGCGTGACCGGCGTGAGCGTATCGGAGAAGCACGGATCCGCGACAGGCTACGAAGTGGCGACCGCCGCCGACCGCGACGTGCGGCGCGAGCTGGCCGCCACGGTCGTCGGCCGCGGCTGGGGATTGCTGGAGCTGCGGCCGATGCGCATGAGCCTGGAAGAGATCTTCCTGAGTTTGACTACTGAGGAAACGGAGGCCCCCACCGCAGCGGGGGAAGCAGCGCATGAATAACATCCTCGCGATCACCCACAAGGAGCTCAAGAGCTACTTCGCGTCGCCGATCGCCTACGTGGTGATCGGTCTGTATTCCCTCGTATACGGCTACTACTTCTACGCGGCGGTACGGTTCTTCGAGCGTCAGAGCATGCAGATGGCCGGCCTCGGCATGGGCTCACCGTCGGTGAACATCAACGAGCAGCTCATTCGACCGGTGTTTCAATATTCGATGGTCGTGTTCCTGATCCTCCTCCCGATGATCACGATGCGCACCTATTCCGAGGAAAAACGCTCGGGCACGATGGAGCTGCTGCTGACGGCGCCGATCACGGATTTCCAAATCATCATGGGCAAGTTCCTCGGCGCGATGGGCCTGTACGCCGCCATGCTCGGGGTCACCATGATCCACATGGCGCTGCTGTACTGGGTCAGCAACCCGGAGTGGATGCCGATCGTGACGTCCTATCTGGGCCTGTTGCTGATGGGCGGGTGCTTCATGGCCGTCGGGCTGCTGATCTCGAGCTTCACGAAGAATCAGATCGTGGCCGTTGTGGCGACCTTCGCGGTGTTCATGATGTTGTGGATGATTAACTGGATCGCCCAGTTCATGTCCCCGACATCGCAGGCGATTCTCAACTACTTGTCCATCACCGGGCACCTCGAGGACTTCATGGGCGGCGTGATCGACACCAAACACGTGGTCTATTACGTGAGCTTCATCGCATTCGGGCTGTTCCTCACCGCCCGATCGGTGGACGTCGAGCGGTGGAGAGGCTGACCATGACGCAGCGGATTCTGAGCATCCTCAGCTGGGTTGGCGTCGTCCTCGTCTTCGGCGCGCTGGTCGTTCGCTTCACGAAGCCGGAATGGGATCAGTACGCGACCTACGGCGCATACGCGGGGCTCGCGCTCGTCCTGCTCTATACCCTGGGCCAGTGGCGAGACATCGTCGCCTTCTTCCGGCGCCGGAACGCGCGTTACGGCACGATCGCCGCCGGCAGCGTGGTCGTCGTCCTGGGCATCCTCATCGCGATCAACTACCTGTCCGACCGGCGGAACAAGCGGTGGGACCTGACCGAGAACAAGCAGTACAGCCTCTCCGAGCAGTCGAACAAGCTGCTGTCAAGCCTGACTGCGCCCACCAGGTTCATGGTGTTCGATCAGGCGACGAGCCTCGACCGGTTCCGACCGCGACTTGACGCGTACAAGTACGGGTCCAGTCAGGTGAACGTCGAGTACATCGACGTGGACAAGGATCCAGTGAAGACCAAGGAATACAAGGTCGACACCTATGGAACGATCGTCATCGAGTACATGGGCCGCACCGAACGGGTGACGACCGACTCGGAGCAGGACCTCACCAACGCGCTCATCAAGGTCGTCAATCCCACCGCGAAGAAGGTCTACTTCCTCAGCGGCCACGGCGAGAAGGACCCCGGCAGCTCGGACAAGCGAGTCGGGTACAGCGCGATCGCAGACTCGCTCAAACGGGACAACTTCGAGTTCGCGACACTCGCACTGGCGCAGACCAACGAGATTCCGATGGATGCCACGGTGCTCGTGATTGCCGGTCCGCGCACCGATCTGCTCGAGCAGGAAGTGTCATTGATCAACACATATCTGACGTCGCGCAGCGGCAAGCTCCTGGTCCTCTTCGATCCGCCGGAGAACCTGAAGCAGCCTGCACCCATGGCGCGGCTCACCGGCCTTCTCGACGAATGGGGCATCAAGGCGACTGACACGGTCGTCCTCGACGTGAGCGGTCTCACCTCGAACCCGACGGCGCCGGTGGCGGCACCGCCCTACCCCGCGCACGCGATCACGAACAACTTTGGATTCATCACGGCGTTCCCACTGGTGCGGGCACTGCAGGCCGAGACCTCGCCGCAGAAGCGCTCGGGCCAGACGTTCCTGCAGACAGCAGCGCGCAGCTGGGCGGAGAAAACGCTGACGTCGTTGGCCGACGAGAAGAATCCCGTCTCGGCAGATCCGGCTCAGGGCGATATTCCTGGACCGGTATCGATCGGCGTCGCCACCTCGGTGCCCGCGCCTGGGCCCGATCCGGTGCCAGCCGCAAACACGACGAAGAAACCGGAAGACGAACCCAAGAAACCCGAGACGCGCGTCGCCGCGATCGGCGACTCCGACTTCATCGCCAACGCGTATCTCGGCGTCGAAGGCAATCGCGACCTCTTCATGAACACGGTAAATTGGCTGGCGCAGCAGGAGAACCTGATCGCCATCCGCCCGAAGGAACCCTCCGACCGTCGGATCACAATGACCGAGAACAAGACGATGGCGATTCTGCTGCTTTCGATCTTCGTGATCCCCGGTGTCGTGCTCGGCGCCGGCGTCTACTCGTGGTGGCGGACGCGCTAGCCGTGCGCAGCGGATGGTCCCTCCTCGTTCTCACCCTCGTCCTCGCCGGCCTGGGCGGCTACATCTACTTCATCGACTCCAAGACCGAGCCCAACGCGCCTGAAGTGAAAGAGAAGGTCTGGGGCAGTACGCTCGCTTCCGCCGACGTGGAGGAAGTGCAAATCAAGCTCGCCGCCGAAGCCGACACTGCCAAGGTGCAGAAGACCGACGGCATGTGGCAGATCGTCGAACCGTCGAAGGCGCCGGCGGATGAAACCGAGATGACGTCGATTACCAGCAGCCTCGCTGGACTCGAAATCCAACGCGTCGTTGACGCGAACGCCGGCGACGTGAAGCAGTACGGACTCGACCCGCCACGGATTTCGGTGGCGTTCCGCAGTAAAGGACAGAAAGACGTCCGGCGCGTCGAGTTCGGCGAGAAGACGCCGACCGGCGGCGATCTGTACGCACGTCTCGCCGGCGAGAAGCGCGTGTTCCTGGTGTCGTCGTTTATCGACTCGACCTTCAATAAGACGCCTTTCGCGCTGCGCGACAAGACAATCCTGAAGATCGACCGGCAGAAAGCGGAAGGCCTCGAGCTCACCGACGGATCAAACACCGTTCAGCTCGCCAAGAAGGGCAGCGACTGGATGATCGTGAAGCCGCTGGCGGTGCGCGCGGACTTTGCTGCCGTGGAAAGCGCACTCGAGCGTCTCGGCTCGGCGCAGATGGTCGGCATTACCGAGGAGCAGGCCACGAACCTGGCCAAGTACGGACTGGACAAGCCGACCGCGACCATGACGGTGTCCCTGGGCAGCTCGCGCGCGACGTTGCTGCTTGGCAAGACCGAGAACGCTGTCGTCTACGCCAAGGATGCTTCGCGGCCAATGGTCTTCACGGTGGCGCCCACGCTGAAGACGGATGTGATCAAGCCCGTGTCAGACCTGCGACGCAAGGACCTGTTCGATGCGCGCACCTTCACCGCCACGCACATCGAGTTCAAACGGGGCAACGAGACGATCGTCCTGGACAAGAGCAAGGGCAAGGACGAGAAGGAGATCTGGAAGAACGCCGCTGGCAAGGAAGTCGACGCCAGCAAAGCCGACGACGTCGTGAACAGGATCACTGGCATGCGCGCCGGGTCGTTCGAGGATCAGCCGCACGCCTCGCTGAAGATGCCGGCACTCGTGGTCACGGTTCGCTCCAACGACAACAAGACGGAAACCGTGACGTTCGGCCGCTCGGGAACCGACGTCTACGCCGCGCGTTCCGACGAGCCCGGGTCTGCCAAGATCGACGGAACGGCGGCGTTGGACGAAGCGCTCAAAGCGCTGGACGCTGTGAAGTAACCTGTAATGCACAAGTCACAATGCAAAATGCAAACGGTTCGCAAAGGGCAGGACCGGGGCGCGGAGTGGCGTTGTTTGCATTTTGCATTTTGCATTTTGCATTAGTCAGCTGCGCCAAGACTCCTCCGGTCACTTCTCCCCCAGGCACAACCACATCACCGTCTCGACCGCTGGATCCGGTTGCGCAGCTTCACGAAAGCATCGTGGCGGCGACACGTATGCCGGGCGTCAGCCGCGCCGCCTGGGGCATCGCGGTGCAGTCGCTCGATCGTCGCGAACGTCTATTCACGTTGAACGCCGGTACTCTGCTGGTGCCGGCATCGGTGTCCAAGCTCGTGACCGTCGCGGCCGCGGCTGACGCAGTCGGCTGGGACTATCGATACACGACCACCGTCCGCGCGGCCGGTCCGATCGTCGATGGCGTGCTCCAAGGAGATTTGCTCGTCGTCGGCAGCGGCGATCCATCGATCGGAGGACGAGCGGGTGACGACCTCTCGAGTTGGGTAGAGGCACTCAAGAGCGCAGGTGTGCGCCGCATCGAGGGACGCATCATCGGCGACGATGACGCGATTGAAGAGCCGCGGCCACAATTGGCGTGGGCTTGGGACGATCTCGGGTACACGACCGGCGCTCTTTTTGGTGCGTTGAACCTGGCGGAGAACCGCACGACGGTGACGATCGCGCCAGGCCCGTCGGCCGGCTCGCCAGCCACCGTGACCGTCGATCCGCGGCTGGCGTTTCGCGTTGTCACCAACCGGGTTGCCACTGGACCGGCCGGGTCGGCGCAGCTGGTGTGGCCCGAGCAGCGGCCGGGCGAGCCTTCACTCACAATCGCCGGCTCAATTCCCATCGCCGCGCCACCGGCATTGCTCGCCGTCGCGGTGGGCAATCCGACACTGTGGTTCGCGAGCGCGTTGAAAGGCCGCCTGGTTCGCGACGGCATCGAAGTGAGCGGCGACGCCTTTGATATCGACGATGTCGCGCCCACGCCAGCTCGCGACGCGGCGACCGTCATTTACACCCACCGTTCGCGCACCCTCGCCGAGATCGCGCGGCCGCTTCTCAAGGACAGTATCAACCTCTACGCAGAAGCCCTGATGCGGCTCAACGTCGCGCCTGGCGCGTTCCCGACCAACGACGCCGCCCTTGACGGATTACGCAAGCGGCTCGATTCGTGGGGTATTTCGAATGCGAGCTATCAGCTCGTGGACGGCTCCGGCCTCTCGCGGCGCGACGCGATCTCCGCAGATGCAGTTCTATCGCTGCTCGAGCGAATGGCCGATCCGTCCGCGAAGTCGCCGTTCGTGACTGGTCTGCCGATTTCCGGCGTCGATGGGTCGCTGTCGACGCGTATGAAGGGCACGCCTGCGGAGAACAACGTGCGGGCGAAGACCGGCACGATGTCGAACATCCGCACGCTCGCCGGCTACGTCACGACTCGCGCCGGCGAGCACCTGGCGTTCGTGATCCTGATCAACAACTTCGAGGGCACCGGCGCGAATGCGAACGACGCCCTCGATGCGATCGCCGTCCGGCTCGCGTCGTTCTCACGAACAAGCCCACGCTAACCAGCTTCGTGGTAGGGATTGGCTTGTTCGCCTACAGGTCTATCCGGAAGTGATAGCAGTTAATCGTCAAGCCTTCGCGGAAATAGAAGCGATGCGTCTGTTCGCGCTGCACGCCGGAGTCGAGCTGCAGCTGGACGCAGCCCCGCTCTCTCGCCTCGCGCTTCAGCCAGTCCATCAGCGTCTTCCCGTGACCGCGTGAGCGCCGCGTCTCGTCGGTGTTGAGGTCGTCGACATAGAGTGTCTTGCCGGCGTAGAGCATCTCCATGAACCGGTAGCCGGTGACGGCGACGACGGTGTC
>Ga0075430_100005974_pt1 | contig 10280 bp, 9 predicted proteins | sample RhiMetdeltSRZDD4_FD_75294 | JGI IMG/M metagenome (GOLD analysis project Ga0075430, IMG submission 75294) | Populus rhizosphere microbial communities from Tennessee, USA - Rhizosphere MetaG P. deltoides SRZDD4 | ecosystem: Host-associated > Plants > Roots > Rhizosphere > Soil | place: USA...
GCGATCGAGCACAAGCGAGGTATTGGGGTGAACGTTGTATTCCACACCAATCAAATCTGCCTGCGTGGAACCGAGATCGCCTTATTTGACTATGCGCACTTCAACGAGACGCTTCTTGGCAACCGGTCCATCATCCTGTCGCGCGAGAACAAGCTCAGTGAGCGTGGTGGACCGGGAAAGAATCAACCCCTGGCGTTGGCGAAATTCAAGGAACGATTCCCGCTCGTACTCTACAAAGACGTCTCTGATATTGACCGGATCCTAAGGGCGCAAGAAGCTGATGTCCTGTATGCCATCAAGGAAGGCATACGTGATGGGGTCGAATCACAGGAAACAAAGACTGTCATCCACACGGTCTTCAAGCACTACGAACCACACGGGGACGTCTACGCATACGTGTCACAGTGGCTCAGTGACCTGATGACACAGGGACGAGCGCCTGTTGTTCCCCACATGATCTACTTGCCCAAGGTGGATGGAGATCTCAGAGGGGAACTTGGCATTCCTGCGGACGCAACCGTATTTGGCCGCTACGGGGGTGCCAACAGTTTCGACGTGCCGTTTGTGCATCAGACTGTCCAACGGTTTGCCGCGCAGAACCCCGATTGCTATTTCCTGTTCATGAATACCGACAGTTTCATTGATGCTCGAACCTCACTCCTGGAGAGGTTCACGTCGCGGTTCAGATCCTTGCCGCTCAACCAGATTGTGTTCCTGCCAGGCACCGCAGACCTCACTGACAAGTCGAGGTTCATAAACACCTGCAACGCCATGTTGCATGCCCGGAAACGAGGTGAGACCTTTGGAATTGCGGTGGGCGAGTTCTCGGTGAGTAACGTTCCGGTTCTGACGTACGGCGGCGGAAAGTCAGCTCGCTTTGAGTCCAATCACATTGAGATCCTGGGAGACAAGGGCTTTGTCTATGATTCAGCGGCTGAACTCGTGGAGCTGCTGACCTACGTGAAGAACAATCGCTCCAAACTGAAAAGCCGGCAGTGGGATGCCTACTCGAGCGATTTTTCACCGGCCGTTGTCATGGATAGGTTCCAGTCCGTGTTCTTGAGATAGAACTCGTGATCCCGCTAGGCCCTGAAAGCATCGTCTACATCCTGGCCCCGGCCAACTCGGCGAGCGGTGGGCAGGAAGCCTTGCATCAGTTGGCCTTTTATCTGGGGAAGAAGGGCTGCACGACGAGGATCGCCTACTACTATCAGGGGCGACGGCCTCAGAACCCAGTAAGCGACCGCTATCGCCAATACGGCACCGCCTGGTGCTGTTATGAGGATGTCGTTGATGAGCCGCAGCATCTGCTGATCTGTCCTGAGATTGCCCCGTGGCTGCTCGCTCGTTTTCGAAAGATCCGGAAGGCGATCTGGTGGCTCAGTGTGGGATTCTTCGCCGCGACGGAACGGAATATCTCATTCCGAACGATCGCATCGCTCACGCTGTCGGGCAGACTTCGTGATGCGCAGCGACGTCTCGCCAGGCGTGTCGCGCTGGCCGCCGTCATGAGGGACCGGCTCGTGCACTTTGCCGGCTCGCATTACGCGCAGGACTACGTGCGCCGGCGGTTTGGACTCACCGCGCACCTCCTCATCGAGCCGCTCGGACTGGACTTCATCAACAGTGTGGCGAAAGACGGAGCGGTATCTCTTGACTCACGGATGCGGGATAACGTCGTGCTCTATAACCCTGCAAAAGGAAACCGCCTGATGCAGCAGCTCATGCTGCGGCACCCGGAACATGTCTATGTGCCCCTGCGTGGTTATTCGTCCGATCAACTGATCACGCTCATGCGAAAGAGCCGCCTCTATGTTGACTTCGGGAAGTTCCCAGGACCAGAGCGGCTGCCGAAAGAGGCGGTGGCGTGCGGATGCTGCGTCCTCACCGCAAGGGACGGGGCTGCGGCGTTTTACCAGGACGTTCGGGTACCCGAGGAGTTCAAGATTCGTGGGACGGATGTTGGCGTGATCAACGACAAGCTGACTGAGCTCTTAGAGCACTACGACGCCCACATTGCGAAATACGAGGACTACCGACAGATGGTCGCGGGCCTCGAAACACAGTTCAACAGCCAGCTCGATGGCCTATTCCCTCTACAGGCATGAGAGCGGAAGAGAGTCCGACGAGACTGGTGACCAACGACTCACGTGAGCACGGGGTTGGTCATGCGGTGCATGTACTTCCGCGAGACCACGCCCGCGTAGACGTCCCATACACTTCCGAAGTCGATGATGGTGTGCTGTGCGGCCCACCGCGCGTGCAACCTATGTACGAGAAGCTTGGAGGGCATCCCCATGCTTATCGACACGACGGTGCCGGCTGGCATCGCGGCGAGCTTGTCGGTGACTGTTTGATGGATTTGATCGAGCGACAAATAGCTGTTCAGCGGAGCCACAGGCACGAACAGATGTGCGCCTAAGTAGTGTTGAAGCTGCTCCAGGTGCGGCGGCCCGACGAGCATCACGGGGCGCTGGCGCATCTCCTTCACCAGTTCGACGAGTTCGCCTTTCTCACTGGCTTCGTGAAATACATCGGCGTCGATCCAGTCGAGATGCGTCAGGCCATGTGTGGCCAGCCAATCCTCGACTCTACCCTTGAAGATCCTGAGCGCATGTCGCTGAATGCCCAGGATATAGGCGGGTTTGTCAAGCAACACCGCTCGGAGATCGTCTCCCATCTTCTCGAAGTATCGGTGTCCGTCGCAGTTCTTGCCGTGCGTCTTTCCGAGGACAGAGTTCCACTCGCCGTCGCCCCAGCGGCTGACGGTGAACGGTGTATTCGCCCGAAGGGCATCCACGAAAAAATCAAGCGTTCTGACGGGAAAGGGCATGGTTGGTTCTCTTAGACGGCTCTGGGAAGACGGAGACCGCACCCACCGTGTCTCTGTGCTAAAAGGTCAGAAAGGCCCAACGTTGCTATGAAGAGCGCAAAGAAGCTGAAGATTTTCATCTACGGAATCGAGTGGTACAACGGCTTCGAAACCGGAATGGCCAAGGCTCTTCAGAAGCGGCAGATTGACGTCCAGTTCGTCTGTCGCTCCCACCTGGCCAAACAGCATCGATATTACCTATTCGACGTGTTGCATAAGAGGATACCGAAGAGCGCGACAAACTTCCGGCAGAATCTGGAACGTGACCTGGCCGCCAGGATTGCCCGCTTCGCTCCGGACATGGTCCTCATTTTCAGCGGAGAGCATCTTTCCCGAACCTTCCTTCAATCCCTCAAGGATCGTCAGAGAGTTCCGCTGCTGATCTGGCACGTTGACGACCCGTTTCGCTGGGACTATAAGGTCGACGCATTGGAGATCGCCGACCACGTGATCGTTTACGATCGCGCGATTCTCGAGCAGATCAAGTCGAAAAATCCCCGTGTCACCTACCTGCCGACCTGCACCGATCCGGAGCGGTACCGTAATCAGAACTACCGCCTCAAGTACGGGGACTTGTCCTTTATCGGTCATTCGTATGGTGGAAAGGGCGAGATCGGTCTTGCCAGAGCAGGCGTCTTGAGCAAAGCCGCCGCCTTTGATCTCGTCATCTACGGCGACAGAGACTGGGCCAATACCTACGGTCATTACCCTGAACTCAGCGACAAATGCATCTTCAAGATTCTGTCAGCAGAGGAAGCTGGCTACATGTACCGCAAGTCGAAGATCAACCTGAATATCAATCATCCTCAAAACATCTCGTCAGTCACCCAGCGCACATTCGACATTCCCGCCGCGGGTGGCTTTCAGCTCGTTCAATTCAGTCCCTCTCTGCCTGAACTCTTCCCACTTCAGGATGTCGTGACGTTCGGTTCCTCCGACGAATTGGTGGACAAAGCGACTTACTACCTGACGCGCGATGCAGAACGCGAGGCGATCATCAAGTCCAACCGGGAACATGTGCTGAAACACCATACGTTCGACAACAGGGTCAACGCCCTGTTGGACATCGTTGGTGAGCGGTGATCCAGGCCCGGCGCTTCATGTGATCCGTCGGTATGTCAAGGTAGCGCGTTGACAACGCGACAGCGACCCCTGGATGATGCCTGAGTCCACATGGCGCGCCCACGTCTTGCAATCATCGTGTCTTTCGTCGGGCGAGCCCCCTTGTGGCTGCCGGCTTTCCTGGTGTCATGCCGGGCAAACCGAGACATCGAGTGGCTCATCTACACCGACGTCGACATGGGAGATGAACTCCCGCCGAATGTCACGGTGAAACCGATGACTGTCACTGAGCTCAACGCCAGGTTCTCCGACGCCCTTCAGACGCGGATAGCGATTCACCCGCTGAAGCTCAACGATCTCAAGCTGACCTACGGAATTGCGTTCGCGGAGGACATCCGCGGATTCGACTTCTGGGCCTATGCCGACCTCGATATCGTATGGGGCGACCTGCGTCGATTCCTCACAGATGAAAGGCTGCAGCAGTACGATGTCTTCTCGTCTCGCCGGGACCGGCTTGCCGGGCACTTCTCGCTGTTTCGGAACACCGAAGCGCTCAACCGGGCATTCGAGCTCATTCCGGACGTCAGAAAGGCGATGGCGTCGTCGCAGTACCACCATCTCGACGAACGTGGGTTGACGGTGCATTTGCGACAGGCCGTTGACCGGGCGAAACCCGGGACCGGAGCTCGTATCTACTGGGAAGAGGACCTTTCTACCGACGCCAAATTTCAGCGGGCGTTGAGTGACGATCCATCGGATGCCCTGTGGTGGCGGGACGGCAGAACGTTTGCTCCGAATGGCCGGGAGCTGATGTACATCCATTTCAACAAGCTCAAACAAGACATGACGACCATCAACTTCGGTGCCGGCGACTCACCGCGCGCGTTCGAGATCAGCCGGCGGGGGTTTGTCGCGGAGTCGGTCAGCTGAGGATCAAGCAAGACGTGACAGCACCGACAGTGACGCCGTCCTCAGAGGGTCTCAGCGACACTATTCAGTCGCTCTGGATCGGTGAGCGTCTGTCGAGGATCGAGATCCTTTCAATCCGATCGTTTCTCGCAAATGGTCACGACTACCACCTCTACGTCTATTCGAACGTTGAGGGCATTCCTGACGGCGTGACCGTCCGGGATGCCAACACCATCCTTCCCGAGGCTCTCATCTTCCGGAGCCAGGGGTCGCTGTCCATCTTTGCGGATTGGTTCCGGCAGGAGCTGTTGTACGCGTGCGGTGGCTACTGGGCGGATCTGGACATGGTGTGTCTGAAGCCGCTTCGCTTCGATGACCCTGTCGTGATCGGCAAGCAGGATTGCACGAGGGTCTGCAATGCGCTGATGCGATTTCCACGGTCGCACCCTGTGACGCGAATGCTGGCGGATCTCTGTCGGGATCCGAACATGATTCTGTCCTTCGACAACAGCCGCGAGAAACGGAAGAAGCTTTTCCGGAGGTACCTTCTGGGAAATCGCAGGGCAAACGTCGGCTGGGGCGAGTCATCGGGTCCGAGTGGGCTGACCCGAATGCTGAAGAACCATCACCTGCTGAAGACAGCCAAGCCTTTCTACTATTTTTATCCGCTGCCTTACTCGCTCTGGACGTGTGCCTTCGACGACTCGTTTCGTGAAGGTCCCGACTTCTTCTCGAGCAGCTACTGTGTGCACCTGTGGAACGAGAAGCTCAGACGAATTGGCGGAATCGACAAGAACGGTCCGTTCCCGGCAAAGTCTTTGGTCCAACAGCTAATGCAGCGATACGACTGCTGACCCTGTGCCTTTCCGGTGGCCGGCATACCTACCTGGGAACGGTGACCTCGCTGCACGAAGGCCCTCGCCCCATCGGTACCGCGTCAAGTAGCACCCGGACGTCGTGGTTGTTGTTCTCGTCGTTCATGCACTTCAGCACTGCGAGGCTCGTGGAGCTGACGATGGCGCCGCCATCAATGAGCATCTTCACCATGATTGGACTGCGGGCCCACACCGCCGCCTGGAGCGGCGTTACACGGACGGGCTTGCTACCCAGGAGGCGCTTACGGACGTCCGCAGGCGCGTTCGGATCGACACCGCTTTCAAGCTGGCGCCTGACCTCCGCGTAGTCGCCTGTCGCTACTGCCTCCGGAAGGTTGACCTCGTCCGGAGCCCAGACCCAGCCCCCCGCGTTGTTCGCCAGGATCGACCACAGCCCGACGACCGCCACAAGACAAGCCGGCAGCACCGCGCAGGTGCCGAGTCTTTGCGCCCTACTCAACCCAGTACCGCTCGCCCCAGTCGGGCAGAAATGACGGGCTTGTCACCCGCTGTGCCAGCGCCTCAGCGCGAAGTCGCATGACAAGCGATATGTCGTCCCGACTCGCCGCTTCGCCTCCTGCGAGGGTGCGTTGGTCCTTTAGTGCCCAGTCATTTCGCGACACGAACGCAGACCGCCTCAAGTCATAGTGCGTGCCTGCCACGCGGAAGGCCCATAGTGACGCGCTAATCACGAGGAACAAACCCACGGCGACGACCCGCATCATCGTCGACGTGGTGTCAACGCGATCGAGCAGCCATCGTACGGCGATGTAGGTCATCACCGCGTACATCACGCCCGCCGTGCTGATGATGTCGTCCTTGATGTAATTCGCACACAACGCCGCGCTGACGCCGATGACCAGCGTGCCCATGGCGAGGGCCTTCTGATCGTTACCCCAGGCTCGAGGGGAAACGCGAAGCGCGGCTCGACAACAGATCACGATCGCCGACGTGACGAGCAGAGACGAGAGAAGGTTGACGATGACAACGGGTGACAGCGACCCTGATTCGCGAGCCGCGAGGAGTTGATACACGCCGAATCGCGGCTCCGAGGCAATAAGGGAGAAGGCGCCCCCGACTACGTTGTAGACGAAAAAAGGCCAAGGATCGTCTGCGAAAGCCGCCTTCAGTTCGTCGCCAGACAGTGTCACCGCACCCCAGCCGCTGCTGTGTGCGCCGATTCCAGGACCGGTGATCTCAAGGTATGACCGGACGGCCATGAACAACATCACGATGACGGTTGCGGTTACGGCCGTTCGTCTTCGAGCGCCGGGCATGTGAAGGACGGCACCAGCGAGAATGACGACCCAGATAAGCACAGCAGACTCGATGAGCAGGAGACCGCCGACGAGCAAGGCAATCGAAATGGTCTCGCCCAGCAGTCGTGCCGGTCTCAGTATTGTGCCGAGCACGAAGAGCGTTGCTGCCGCGATCTCTGCAAAGTGATTCACAGGAAACGACTCGCGCATCATCGCGTCGAATGTGTGGAGTCCGACGAGGACCGTGAGCGCAAACCCCAGCGCCGCGACATCGAGCCAACGCCTTGGATTCGCGACCCACGTGAAGAGCGCGACGATGCTGATGGCGAGCAGCGCGTGGGCGCCCCGAAAGACCATATGGTACGACCAGCCGGTCGCCTCGGCGATTCCGCTGAGCCAGCGCGCCTGCAGGTACCGCATCGGGCGCAGCGTCGTCGACGACCACCGGGACGCCTGCTGAAGAAGGCTGAGCGAAGAGGTCGGATGCTTCGCGACGAGGATGACCTCCAGGCTGTCGCTGACCTGGATTGGGATTCGATAAACACTCTGCGCGAGAGACAATGCGATTGCAGCAGCGAGAAGGATGCCAGCGATTCGTGGCCATTCGAGTCGAGCGTCAAACACCGATGGAGTATAGTCGGCTCGGGATCAGATGGCACTTGAGAAGGGCGCGCGCGAAGCCGCCGAGCGCGTGATCGCCGATAACCGCAAGGCGTTCCACGACTATCACATCCTCGAAACCTGGGAAGCGGGAGTTGCGCTCCTCGGTACCGAGGTCAAGTCGATTCGTGAGGGCGGAGTCAATCTCCGTGACAGCTACGCGCGACTCGACAAGGGTGAGGTGTGGCTGCTGAATGTGCACATCAGTCCCTACAGCCATCGCGGGTATGCCGGGCACGAGGATCGTCGACAACGGAAGCTTCTGCTCCATCGGGACGAAATTCGCAAGCTGACCGGCAAGGTCGTCGAGAGGGGATTGACCCTTGTTGCCCTTCGGATGTATTTCAAACACGGGCGCGTGAAGGTGGCTCTTGCGCTGGTGAAGGGAAAACAGGCGCACGATAAGCGTGAGACGATCCGCAAGCGTGAGGTTGACAGGGAGACGCGCGCCGCGGTGAAGGAGCGGCAGCGCCGCTAGCCAACATCGTGCTGAATTCACCGGTCACCATGCGTGCGTGCGTAGGCACGTCCTTTCTTGTTCTGCTGTTGATCGGGTTAGCCGTGTTTCGCGACTACGGCATATCGTGGGACGAGCCCAATCAGCGCGAGATCGGAGGCGTATCTGCGAAATACGTCGCGCAAACGATTGCTCCCTCGCTGCTGACGAAGCAGGTTGAGGCCTTTCCAGACCTTCAGGACTTCAAGGACAGGTCTTACGGCGTTGCCTTCGAGACGCCAGCGTTCGTCGTCGAGCAGCTTCTCGGACTCACGGACACGCGAGATATTTTCATGATGAGGCACCTTCTGGTGTTTCTCGTCTTCGTTGCGGGCGTGTTCGCCCTATACCGACTGGCTGCCCGGCGGTTCGAGGACTGGCGTGTTGGTCTGCTTGCCGCGACATTCCTCGTGCTGTCCCCCCGCTTTTTCGCGGATGCGTTCTACAACTCCAAAGATCTCGTGTTCATGGCAGCTTTTGTGATCGCGATGAATGCCATGGTTGCGTTCGTGGTGCAGCCCGGCATTCGCACTGCCGTTCTGACGGCTCTGGCTACGGCCTTCGCGATCGACGTGCGGCTCATGGCGAGCATCCTGGCGGTCGGAACGATTGCGCTGCTTCTGCTGAAGACCGCAAGGCGGGAAGTTCCGCTGCGTAAGATGCTGACCTTGCTGTCGTGTGTCGCGGGATCGACCATTGTCCTTGTTGTCGCGATGTTTCCCTGGCTGTGGAGTGATCCGATCGGACACTTCGTCGAGGCATTCGGCCGCATGTCTCACTTCCTCGATTGGGAGGGGAGGGTGCGCTATCTCGGCAACGACATTCTCACGACCAATTTGCCGTGGCACTACTCGCTCGTGTGGATTTCGATCACGACGCCGCTGCCGTATCTTGGTCTGACGCTGATCGGAATGGCATCCATCGTCCGACGGATGGTCTCACGTCGATTCACACTGTGGTCGAATGACGGCGAAATGCAGGACGTCGTATGTCTAGGGCTGTTCTGCGTGCCGATAGCGGTCGTGATCGTTCTGCGCTCAGAGTTGTACGACGGCTGGAGACACTTGTATTTCGTCTATCCAGCCATGCTTCTCGTCGCGACAAGAGGTTGGATCGTGCTCCGCGATGTGAGCGGACGCAGCACGTTTCGGCGCGCGTGTCTCGCCGTGGCGACTGTGCTGGCACTGACCCAGACGACCTGGTGGATGTCCATGGCTCACCCGATGCAGAACGTGTACTTCAATGCTCTGGCGGGTCACGACTGGCGACGCCATTTCGACGTGGATTACTGGGGCCTTGGAAACAGGATTGCGCTCGAGCAGGTTCTCGCTCGCGACACAAGCCCCTTGGTCAGCATCACCGCGGAAAGCTTCACACCCATCGAGAACAGCCTGCTTATTCTTCGAAAGCAGGAGCGGCGGCGAGTCTGGCCGGTGAGCGACGACGAGACCGTTCCACACTACGTGCTGACGAACTTCAGGGCTGTTGAAGTCTTCGAAGAGAAGCAACAGCCCCCCGATCGCGAGCTGTTTTACACGCTGACGGTGGGCGACGAGGCGATCGTGTCGGTGCACAAGGTGGCTACGAAGAAGTAGTTGGGTTGGCGGCTCATTCGCGGAGTCGTTCGAGATCTGAGGGGGTCACCCGGTAAATGAGTACGGCATGAGCGATGTCGTCAACTGGCAGGAAGTTGTCGCGTAGCCATTTGAAGGTCTCAGGCTCTCCCGTCACACCTGTCAGGGCATTCACTCCCACGAGAATCGTGCCTGTCGTCGGACTGTCAGGCTCAACGATCACTCCAGGATGCGACGCCAGGTATTGTTCGACGTACCAGGACTGTTGCCCCCAATCGATATTGGAGTCGGCCAGCTTCTTGTACGCGAGTCGCTTGTCTCCTATGAGTTCGTTGACGTACGGCAGGAAGTGCGGATACGAGGACAGCACTGAAATCACGAGCCCGGCGATTGCCGCCGTGAGGCCGACTGTTGCCCGGCGTGACAGCGTGCGCTCGTTCTTGAGGAGGCTGCCCGCGAGGACATAGAGCAGTGGGAAGACGACAAGAAAGAAGCGGATGCCGATCTGCGCGCGGTAAAAGAAATTGAAGTAGACGACGTAGAAGGCTATGGGAACGAGGATCACCCACTCGT
>Ga0075430_100005975_pt1 | contig 10278 bp, 11 predicted proteins | sample RhiMetdeltSRZDD4_FD_75294 | JGI IMG/M metagenome (GOLD analysis project Ga0075430, IMG submission 75294) | Populus rhizosphere microbial communities from Tennessee, USA - Rhizosphere MetaG P. deltoides SRZDD4 | ecosystem: Host-associated > Plants > Roots > Rhizosphere > Soil | place: USA...
CGGCGCCGGCGAGCGCATCGGCATGATCCGGTTCGGCTCGCGCGTCGACGTCTATCTGCCCGAGGGGGTGCGACCGCTGGTCGCCGAGGGCCAAACCGCCATTGCCGGCGAGACCGTGATTGCGGATTTGCGCGCCAGCGAGCCGCAGCGCAGCTTCCGGGTCGGCTGAATGGTTAACAACGGTAAATCGCGCCGTCCATGGCGTCGCGGCGAACAAAACGCTATATTCCGGCCATGCCCTTATCGCCCTTCGAGCCGAAACGTCCCTTCCTCAAGCGCCGGCGCCTGCGGCAGATCCCTTTCCGCACGCTGGCGCCGAACCTGATCACGCTGCTCGCGCTCTGCGCCGGACTGACGGGAGTCCGGCTGGCGATCGAGGGCAAGCTCGAATGGGCAGTGGCGGCGATCGTCTTCGCCGCCACGCTCGACGGCATCGATGGGCGCGTCGCGCGCATGCTCAAGGGCACGTCGCGGTTCGGCGCCGAGCTCGACAGCTTGGCGGATTTCGTCAATTTCGGCGTCGCCCCCGGCTTGATCCTCTACTTCTGGGGATTGCACGAGCTCGGGAATGTCGGCTGGATCGCGGCCATGGTGTTTGCGATCTGCGCCGGGCTGCGGCTCGCCCGCTTCAACGTGATGATCGACGACCCCAACCGCCCGCCCTGGGCCGCCAATTTCTTCGTCGGCATGCCGGCGCCGGCCGGGGCCATCACGGTGTTGCTGCCGATCTACGTCTATTTTCTCGGCATGCCCCGGCTGGCCTTCGTCGCGCCGGTGACGCTGCTCTACACGCTGGCCATCGCCTTCCTGATGGTGTCACGGCTGCCGGTGCTCTCCGGCAAACGCGTCGGCAAGCGGATCGCGCCCGAGATGGTGCTGCCGGTGTTCGTCGGGGTCGTGCTGTTCTTCGCGCTCCTGATCTCCTATCCGTGGCCGGTGCTGACCATCGGCACGGTGATTTATCTCGCGAGCCTGCCGTTCGGCTTTCTGTCCTATCGCGAATACCAGCGCAAGGATGCGGCTGCCGCGGCGCATACGACCGCGACCGCGCCTGCTCCCGCGCAAGGTGAATCCCCCTCGCTCTCGCCGAGCCATCCCGAGCACCCGCCGGAGCGGCCGGCTCGGCTCAACTAGAGCGGAGGACCGACCGCGGATGACCGACGACTGACGCGGGTTGCTCGTCCCGGCGTTGGGGTCCTTATCCGTCTTCCGTCGTCTCGATCCATGGCGCGCCTTCAAGACAAGATCGTGCTGATCACCGGCGCCGCCGGTGCGGTCGGGCGAGCTGTCGCCGCAGCGATCAAGCGCGAGGGGGGGCAGACGGTCACGACCGACCTCGCCGGGCGGGCCGGAATCGATCATGCGCTCGACGTCACCGCCGAGGACGACTGGCAAAGCGTGCTGGCCGCGGTCGATCGCCGCCATGGGCGGCTCGACGGATTGGTCAATTCGGCCGGTATCGTGCATCTCGGCACCGTCGAGGACACCGACTACGCGACTTGGCGCCGCGTGCTCGCGATCAACCTCGACGGCACGTTTCTCGGCTGCCGGCACGCGCTGCCCCTGCTCAAACGCAGCGGCGGCGCGATCGTGAACCTGTCGTCGATCTCCGGCATCGTGGGCGGCCACAATCTCGCGGCCTACAACGCGTCGAAAGGCGGGGTGCGGCTGCTGACCAAGTCGGTCGCGCTGCACGGCGCCCGCCTCAAGCCGCCGGTGCGCTGCAACTCGATCCACCCGGCGTTTCTCGAAGGGCCGATGGTGGAGGACATCCTGGCGCAAACCGGCCGGCCGGATGTCGCCCGTGGTCAGCTCGCGCGTGACATCCCGCTCGGGCGCCTCGGCGAGCCGGCCGAGGTGGCCGAGCTTTGCGTCTATCTGCTCTCCGACGAATCCCGCTTCGTCACCGGCGCCGAGTTCGCCATCGACGGCGGGCTGACCGCGCGCTGAGAGCCGCGAGTGTAGACCTCACCCCGGCAATGGGTGGCCCGGCATCAGGTCATACGGGTGCTTCCAGCCGGGCAGCGCCTTGATGCGTTCGAGCCAGGCGGCGATGTTCTTGTGTTGCGCCGGGATGTCGAAGCCGAACTCCTCGGCCGGATAGTAGAGGTAAACGACCAACGAGAGATCGGCGATGGTCGGGCGTGCGCCGAGCATGAACGGTCGCGTTGAAAGCCGCTTGTCGAACGATGGCGACGTTGTTGTCGATCCGTCCCTTGAGGAAGGCGAGCACGGCCGGATCGCCGGGCGGCTTGGCGAGCGTGCGCAAGAAGCGATAGGGCCCGAGAAAGCCGTTGACCTTCTGGTTGTCGAAGATGATCCAGCGCAGCGCTTCGAGCCGCTCGTCCTCTTCTTCGGGCCGGAATTTGCCCGATCGTTCGGCAAGGTAATTGAGGATCACGCCCGATTGGGTGAGCTTCTTGTTCCCGTGCACCAGCACCGGCACCTCGCCCATCTCGTTGATGTTGGTGCGGTACTCGGGCGTGCGCTGCTCGCCTTTTCCGAAGAAGTCGACCCAGACCGGCGCCCAGTCGGCACCGATGAGATTGAGCATGAGGGCGGCGCGATAGGCGTTGCCGGACTGAGCGAAGCAGTAGAGCTGGTATTCGGCCATTGGCTGATCCGGTTTTGGGCGTCGGTCGATGCAACTTGCGGCCGGTCGTCGCGCGATCGAGCGGACACGAACCGTTCTGCTGGTATCAGTCGTAGCGGTCATTCGGAAGGGTTTCGAGCCGTCGTACGCCGGCGCCCCTCGGGTCTTGTGGTAATGTCGTAAAGCGAGTATAATGCTCGTAATGCAACTATAACGCGCGTCACGTTCCACGTTGTCGTCAGCGGCTAGACTGATCCGGCGAGGACGCAAGACAAATCCACGGGAGCACAGCAATGCCATCCGATCTCGACGCAACGCTTTCGGACGTTGGATACGCGAAGGTCATCATCGCGCTGAAGCCCCAGATGGCCGCGGAGCATGTGGCCACGGCGGAAGCGGCGCTCGCGACCCATTTCACGGTGCCGAGCGCGACGCAGGCGGCGCGGCTGTCCGCCGTGGCCGAGCGTGCCGCGAGCAGAAGCTTTCGCCGCCCGCAGCCGCTGCCTCAGCGCAAAGTTCGCGTGTATCCGCATTTGGGCCTGGCCCTGGGTTTCGTCGATCGGCAAGGGGCGACCGCACTGGCCGCGGACAATCGGGTCGAGACCGTTGGGCCCGCGCCCGAGATGAGCCTCATCCGACCTGTTGCATCAAAGGCCGCGGCGAAACCGGGCGCCAAGCCGACCTGGGGAATTGGTCGTCTCGGAGTTCCCGCCCTGTGGGCAGCCGGCTTCACCGGCACCGGCGTGCTGGTCGGCCATTTGGATACCGGCATCGATGGCAAGCACCCCGCGCTGCGCGCCGCGATTGACGAGTTTGCCGAGTTCGACCTGGCGGGCGACCGCGTTCCTGGCGCGAAACCATGGGACAGTGACGAGATTACGCCGGGCCACGGCACGCACACGGCTGGGACCATCGCGGGCCGACCGACCAAGCGCACGATCGGCGTCGCGCCCGGCGCAAAGCTCGTGAGCGGGATGGTGATCGAAGGCGGTCAGGTGATCGATCGGATCTTGGCCGGCATGGACTGGGTGCTCTCGAAGGGCGCGCGCATTCTCAGCATGTCGCTGGGACTGCGCGGCTATACGCCGGCATTTCAGGTCATTACCGACGCATTGCGGGCGCAGAACGTCTTCCCGATCTTCGCGGTGGGAAACGAGGGACCCGAAACCAGCAGGTCTCCCGGCAATTACGCCAACGTTCTCTCAATTGGCGCGATGAACGTGCAAGATATCGTGGCCGATTTCTCCGGAAGTCAGGCGTTCAACCGGCCCGGCGATGCACTCGTCCCGGATCTTGTCGCGCCCGGAGTCGACGTGATCTCTTGCACTCCGGGCAAGGGCTACATCGCCTTGAGCGGAAGCTCCATGGCCACTCCACACGTCGCTGGATTAGCCGCGCTGCTCTTGCAGGCCAAACCGGCGGCGACGGCCAGCGAATTGGAAGATGCCATTGTGTCCTCGTGCAAATTGCCGAGCGGCATGCTGAAGGAGCGCGGCAATCGTGGCATTCCCGACGCGGTGGCGGCGTTCACGACCCTGACCGGGCGCGCGCCGGTGGCGGTAGCGACCTTGCGTCCGGCGCGGCGCAAGCCGGCTGGCGGACGAAGACCGGGCGCTGCGCGAAAGCGCGGCTCCCATCGTGTTCGTCCCAGGTCGAGCACGGCCGGCCGGCCAAGGAAGGCGCGACGACACAATTGAGCGTCGGCATCGCCGAAATCACCAACGCGGCTAGTCAGGTAAATTCGCAGGCATGCCTAGCATCGGCCTCGGCCGCGCCTATATAAATGGGCTGGAGGCTCTGGCCATGACTGCGGATATACCCTCGTCCGAGTGGAGCATCCCCGAAGTGCTGGCGCGGCTGCGCACTCAAGCCGGCGAAGGCAAGCCGGTTTCGGCGCAGGTCTTTCTGCACGACGACACGCCGGCGGAGAAGCTGCCGGATGTGGCGCAAGAGATCATAGACGCTGCCAAGAAGAAAATTGGAAAGCGCGCAGCTGCCGATCTCGGCAAGGTCCATCGGCTGGCCAAGTCGTTTTCCTTGGTCGCGGATGTGGACACCCTGGCGGCACTGGCGAAGATGCCTGAGGTCAAGACCATCCTGCCGTCCGACATTCCGGATATATTTCCGCGTCCGGTGAAGTCGACCCGAACCTAGCTGTGGGCGGCGATATTGGCTGCGTTCGCAGCCGCTCAGGCCACCATACGCCGCACTTCCGCCCAAGTAATCCCAAGAATTGACCGCTCGCGCATTGCCTTGTTGCGGGAGGTGACCATGAGTTCCGTCGTCGCCAAGGGCCATGACAGGGGATCATTTGCGTGCGTCTCGACCGCGCTCTTGCTGTTCGCCTTCCTCTGTTTCCTTGGTGCGGTCCCGGCCGCCCCGTTGCTTGCCCAGGGCGCTGCTGCCCCGGACGCGCGTACGGCGGACGATGAGTTTTCCCGGCAGCTCAACGAGCTCAAAAAGACCTTTACCGATCTGAGCAAGCGGATCGACGACAGCGCCCAGACCATGGGCCGCAGCCAGAACGCCGAGGCCGCGCGCAAGGAAATCGAGGAGCTGAGAGCGCATGTCGGCGCGCTGCTCGGGGCGGTCGCCGACAACGGCACGGTCTGGAATCTCGGCGCCAAGGCTTTGCGTCGGGCCGAGGACAAGCTCAAGGCGCTCGACCAGGAAACGCGCTACAAGCCGGAGGAGAAGCAGTTCCTGATCCAGCGCTGGCGCGAGTTGAAAGTCGCAACCGAGGGCGCGATCGGCGAGCTCGAGAAGGCGCGCAAGGACTTCGCCGAGCTGTTGCGCACGCTGCAGACCAATGAGGATTTCATCGACGAGCTGCTGCAGGTGCGCGAGCACGAGAAGGCCCTAGAGGTCATCCAACGGCTGACCGACGGCATCCGCGACGCCTCCGACAAGCTCAAGAAGCTCTTGACCACCATCAAGCCGCCGGGAGTGTGATGATGTGGCCGTTTGCCGCTCGTTTGCTGGGCGGAATGCTCGTTCTCGGGCTCGCGGCCTGCAATCCCAACGGCAGCGTGGGCTACGTCGAGATCAAGACCGTTCCCGCGACTTCCGCCCCGGCGCTCTATCTCGATACGGCGAAGCTCGAGCCGGTCCGAAACGGCACCGCCGTCCTGCGCCAAAAAGTCGGCACCAGCAAGCTCCAGGTTGACGGCGAGGGCGGCCAGTTGGCGCTGCTGTGCAATATCGTCGTGCAGAAGAACCGGATCACCAGCGTGACGGTTTCGTCGAGCACCCGCCCGCCACGCTGTCAGTGCGGCCGCAACAGCACCGAGACGCCGCCCAATCGGACCTGCGTGGCGTAGCTGCGATCAGCCAGAAAACCCGACCGGACCTGGCGCTCAGGGAGGTGCCTCGTAGGCGATATAGCGGGAAATCCTCCAACTGCCATCGGGCTGCCGCCGGAAGATGTCCATGCCCGGTTCGTCCGAGCTGACTTCAGCGCCAGAGTCTTTGGGCCGCACCTTGAGCGTCCACACCAACCTGACCACGGCGAGATCGCCTGCAACGATGATCTCCTTGATGACAAGGGAGTACTGGTAGCTCCTTGAGCGATCGCTCAGCGACCGCTGGAGCACGCCGCAGAGCGCCTCGTAGTTGCGTTCGGGCTGGCCGCGGTACTGCGCAATCAGGTCGGGAGCGAACAACCCGCACACCTTGGCGGCGTTGCCGGCGTTGAAATCCGCCGTCCACTGCGTAAGAGCGGCCCTGATCTCCGCCTGCGCCGCACTATCCGCCGGCGCGGGAGAAGCGGCAGAGGTGAGTGCAAAGCAAAGGACGCCGCTCCAAATCGAGGTTCGGACGCAGCGTGTTGCCTTCATGTGGCGCGCTCACTTCATGGTCGGAATGACGAACTCGGCCCCTTCCTTGACGCCCGAGGGCCAGCGTGACGTCACCGTCTTGGTCTTGGTGTAGAAGCGCACCGAGTCCGGCCCGTGCTGATTGAGGTCGCCGAAGCCCGACCGCTTCCAGCCGCCGAAGGTGTGATAGGCGAGCGGCACCGGAATCGCGAAGTTGACCCCGACCATGCCGACCTGGACCCGGTTGGTGAAGTCGCGCGCGGTGTCGCCGTCGCGGGTGAAGATGGCGACGCCGTTGCCGTAGTCGTGCTCGGAGGGCAGCCGTAACGCCTCCTCGTAGTCGTTGGCGCGCACCACCGAGAGCACCGGGCCGAAGATTTCCTCCTTGTAGATGCGCATGTCGGGCGTCACCTCGTCGAACAGGCAGCCACCCATGAAGAAGCCGTTCTCGTAGCCCTGCAGCTTGAAACCGCGGCCGTCGACCTTGAGCTTGGCGCCTTCCTTGATGCCGAGATCGACGTAGCTCCTCACCTTGTCGAGCTGCGCCTTGGTGACCATCGGACCATAATCGGCCTGCGGGTCGGTCGAGGGCGCAACCTTGAGGCTTTCGACGCGTGGAATGAGCTTCTCGACCAGAATGTCCGCTGTCTTCTTGCCGACCGGCACCGCCACCGAGATCGCCATGCAGCGCTCGCCGGCCGAGCCGTAACCGGCGCCGATCAGCGCGTCTACGGCCTGGTCGATGTCGGCATCCGGCATCACCACCATGTGGTTCTTGGCGCCGCCGAAGCACTGCACTCGTTTGCCGTTGGCGCAGCCGGTCGAATAGATGTATTCGGCGATCGCGGAGGAGCCGACGAAGCCGATCGCCTGGATGCGCGGATCGGTGAGCAGCGTATCGACCGCCTCCTTGTCGCCGTTGACGACGTTGAGCACGCCCGCCGGCAGCCCGGCTTCGATCAGCAACTCGGCGAGGCGCATCGGCACCGAGGGGTCGCGCTCGGACGGCTTGAGGATGAAGGCGTTGCCGCAGGCGAGCGCCGGCGCGAACTTCCACATCGGGATCATCGCCGGGAAATTGAACGGCGTGATGCCGGCGACCACTCCGAGCGGCTGGCGGATCGAGAACAGGTCGATGCCGGGCCCGGCGCTTTCGCTGAACTCGCCCTTCATCAGGTGCGGGATGCCGCAGGCGAACTCCACCACTTCCAGCCCGCGCTGGATGTCGCCTTTGGAGTCGGCGATGGTCTTGCCGTGCTCGGAGGACAAGAGCTTGGCGAGGCTGTCGAATTCCTTCTGGACGAGCTCGAGAAACTTGAACAGAACGCGCGCGCGCCGCTGCGGATTGGTGGCGGCCCAGGCCGGCTGAGCCATGTCGGCAACCGCGATCGCGTGCTCGACCTCGGAATGCTTGGCGAAGGCGACCTTGGCCTGCACCTCGCCGGTGTTGGGGTTGAACACGTCGCCGAAGCGGCCGGAACTGCCGGGCACTTCCTTGCCGCCGACGAAATGGCCGATCTGGCGCATGGTTTCCTCCGTTAACCTCGGCCGCGCGCTCGCGCCCGAGAAGACGTTGTTTCCGGTATGAGATAGCGCAGCCGGCGGTGCGCGGGAAGCGGACCGCAATCCGCACGAAGGGCGGTGGCTTCAGCCTCTGCGCCGCGCCCGGCCCGTTGCGCGGCGCGGTGCGGGGGTCGGCAAGGCATGCTGCCAAGCCATCTCCAGCGCGTTTCTCAGCTCCGGAACGGTCAGTTTGCCGAGCGTCACGGTCGTCCAACCTTGCGTCCCCCACGCATTTGGCACCGGCGCGAAGGCCTCCGATGCAACCAGACACTTCAGTTCCTGCTCGTCGGGGGTGAGCTTGAGATTGGCAGTTAGACCGTCTGGATCAAGGGTAGCGTAGATGCGCGCGACCTTAAAGGCGGTGCGCTCGAAATGGGGCGCCGCTGTGGTGCCCTCGAGCGACAACGCGATGCGACGGAGGTCGGCTGCACGCGCCATGCCAGGGCCACCTGGGTCTCAGCGGGCCGCCGACGCGAGCGGCTTGCCGTGGTCCTGCCGCGCCGATGCCGACTCGGTCGCTGCAAGAGCAAACTCCGGCATGACCTCCTTGGCGAACAGCCGCATCGATTTCTGCGCTTCGCGCACGTCGATATTGCCGAAATTGATTTGCAGCGAGGCATGCTCGAACGTCCCGACCGCGGCGACCACGCGGCGGATGATCGCCTTGATCTCGTCCGGCGTGCCGACCCAGGCGCCGCCGGATTCGATCTGGCCGTCGAGCGTGAACGATCGCAGCCGGCGCATCGATTTGTCGTAGTCGCGATAATCCTTCGAGGTGGTGCCGCGCGCCCAGTCGCCGACCGCCTCGTTGAGCGCGCGGAAATATTCCTCGAAGGGCGGCCGCGCAATGTCGCGGGCGAGCTTGGCGTCCTCGTGGCAGAACATGTGGAACGCCACCATGACCTCACCCTCGCCGGGGTGGCCGGCCTCGCGCCAGGCCTTGCGGTAGAGCTCGAGCAGCGGCCCGATCGGCCCGATCGGGATCGCCATCAGCGCGTAGCCGCTCTTGCCGGCGAACTCGAATGATTCCGGCGTCTGGGTCGCGGCGATGTAGAATTTCGGCCGTGGTTTCTGCGTCGGCCGCGGCAGCGACGTGACGTTCTCGAACGAGCGGAATTGGCCGCGATGGGTGGCGTTCTCCTGCGTCAGCAGGAGCTCGATCTGCTCCAGCCCTTCGCGGAAACGTGCCTGCGATTCATCGGGCGAGATGCCGAAACGGCGGAATTCGTGCGGCAGGAAGGCGCGCGCGAATCCGACGTCGAGCCGTCCCCCCGAAATGCCGTCGAGCATGGCGATCTCGCCCGCCAGCTTGAACGGATGATTGAACACCGGCAGCACCGCGCCGGTGACCAGGCGGATCGTCTTCGTGCGCTGCGACACGGCGGTGAGAAAAACGATCGGGTTGGGGCTGTAGCCGCCGTAACGCGTAAAATAGTGCTCGACCGTTCGCGCGTGGGTGAATCCCACGCGCTCGGCTTCCTCGGCGATCGCCAACGATTCCGCGTAGTAGTCGGCGGCGCTCTTGTCGGTATGGTCGACGGCGGGAAAGAACTGCACACCGAATTGCATTTTGGCGCCGATCTCCCGTTCCGCTCGCCGTCGAGTCCTGGCCGGTCATGACGGGATTTCGAGCACTATAGGGCGGCGTGTCTGCCAGTCAATCGAACGCCGAGCGGGGCTGCCGTCGGCCGGCACAATTGACAGGGTGGCGACGTGCTCTAGACTCGTGGTCCAACGATCGTTGCAGACGCGAGAGGTTGACCGCCATGTCCGCAGTCGCCGCCAGGAACGACGCGACCAAGCACGAGATCGACGCGCTTCGTCAGGCGTGGAAGGAAGCCAATCTCGCCCCGCTGTGGGAAAACAAGCTGGCGCATCGGCCGCCGCCGCCGCCCGAGTCCAGCTATCTGTGGTCGTGGGAGAAAATCCGTCCGCTGATCGCCGGCGCGATCAAGGTCGCCTCGCCGGAGGCGGTCGAGCGGCGGGTGCTGCAGCTCATCCCGCCGTGGCGGTTCGAGCAGGACGGCGGGCAGACTTCGAAGACGCTCGCTGCCGCCATACAGGTGCTGCTGCCGGGCGAACGCGCGCGGCCGCATCGTCACACCATGAACGCGTTGCGCTTCGTGCTGGAGGGCTCGGGCGCAGTCACCATCGTTGACGGCAAGCCCTGCCCGATGGAGGAGGGCGATCTGATCCTTACGCCGGCCTGGACATGGCACGAGCATGCCCATAGCGGCAGTGCGCCGATCGTGTGGCTCGATGCGCTCGACGTACCGCTCCACCACTACATGGGAACGGGTGCGTTCC
>Ga0075430_100005976_pt1 | contig 10275 bp, 10 predicted proteins | sample RhiMetdeltSRZDD4_FD_75294 | JGI IMG/M metagenome (GOLD analysis project Ga0075430, IMG submission 75294) | Populus rhizosphere microbial communities from Tennessee, USA - Rhizosphere MetaG P. deltoides SRZDD4 | ecosystem: Host-associated > Plants > Roots > Rhizosphere > Soil | place: USA...
AGGCGGTGAAGCGTATCGAGCGCGGCACGGTCTACTACACGAGCTCCGGTGCGCCCGCGCTCGGCGCCGCGCTGCACGACCGGATGACCCAGGCGGTGTTGCGCTCGTTCGACCAGGCGCCGAAGCTCTTCGCGCAGGTCGCGCCGAGGGATTTACAAGTCATTCGAAATATTCGAAAAGCGAACACCGACCTCGGGCTCGCCCTGAGCGACGACGAGATCGAATATCTCGAAGCCGCCTACCGCCGCCTCGGCCGCGACCCGACCGACGCCGAGCTCACCATGTTCGCGCAGGCGAACTCCGAGCATTGCCGGCACAAGATCTTCAACGCCGACTGGATCGTCGACGGCGAGCGGCGACCGCAGTCGCTGTTCGCCATGATCAAGCACACGCACGCGGCGCATCCGCGCGGCACGGTGCTCGCGTATTCGGACAACGCCGCGATCATGGAGGGGCGCGTGGCGCGCCGCTTCTACGCCGGCGCGGACCGGGTGTACCTGCCGCGCGCGGAGCGCACGCACACGGTCATGAAGGTCGAGACGCACAACCACCCGACCGCGATCGCGCCCTTTCCGGGCGCGGCGACCGGGGCAGGCGGGGAGATCCGCGACGAGGGCTCGACCGGGCGCGGGGCGAAGCCCAAGGCGGGGCTGGTGGGCTACTCGGTGTCGAACCTGAGGATCCCGGGCGCGGTGCGGCCCTGGGAAGACGATTTCGGCAAGCCGGGGCGCATCGTCTCGGCGCTGGCGATCATGCTGGAGGGGCCGATCGGAGCAGCGGCGTTCAACAACGAGTTCGGGCGGCCCAACCTGGCGGGATATTTCAGGACGTTCGAGGCCGGGGTGGGCGGGGTGCGGCGCGGCTACCACAAGCCGATCATGCTCGCCGGGGGCGTGGGCAACATCGCGGCGCGGGATGCGGCCAAGGCGGCGCTGCCCGAGGGGTCCTTGCTCGTCCAGCTCGGCGGTCCGGGGATGCTGATCGGCATGGGCGGCGGCGCGGCGTCGTCGCTGGGCGCCGGGTCGAACACCGAGGACCTGGATTTCGATTCGGTGCAGCGGGGCAATGCCGAGATCCAGCGGCGCGCGCAGGAGGTGATCGACCGCTGCTGCGCGCTGGGGGACGCGAACCCCATCCTTTCCATTCACGACGTGGGGGCGGGCGGCCTGTCGAACGCGCTGCCGGAGATCGCGCACGGGGCGGGGCGCGGGGCGAATCTGGACCTGCGCGCGGCGCCGTCGGAGGATTCGGGGATGTCGCCGCGCGAGATCTGGTGCAACGAGGCCCAGGAGCGCTACGTGCTGGCGATCGCGCCGGCGTCGCTGGACGGGTTCCGCGCGCTGTGCGAGCGCGAGCGCTGCCCGTTCGCGGTGCTGGGGACGGCGACGGCCGACGGCCGGCTGGTGGTGAAGGATCCGCAATTGCGCGACACGCCGGTGGACGTGGAGCTGCAGGTGATCCTCGGCAAGCCGCCGAAGATGCTGCGCGACGTGAGGCACCTGGCGCGCGCCGGCGATGCCTTCCCGCTGGATGGCGTCGAGCTGAAGGAAGCCGCCTACCGCGTGCTGCGCCACCCGGCGGTGGCGGACAAGACCTTCCTCATCGCGATCGGCGACCGGACGGTCGGCGGGCTGTGCTCGCGCGATCCCTTCGTGGGGCCCTGGCAGGTGCCGGTGGCCGACTGCGCCGTCACGCTGATCGATTTCGAGAATGTGTCGGGCGAGGCCTTCGCCATCGGCGAGCGCACGCCGTTGGCCGCCGTCGATGCGCCGGCGTCCGGACGCATGGCGGTGGGCGAGGCGCTGACCAACATCGCCGCGGCGCGCATTGCGTCGCTGGAGCGGGTGAAGCTCTCGGCCAACTGGATGGCGGCGGCCGGCTACCCGGGGGAGGACGCGGCGCTCTACGACACGGTTGAGGCTGTGGCCATCGACCTCTGCCCCAAGCTCGGGATCTCCATCCCGGTGGGCAAGGATTCGCTCTCCATGCGCACCGCTTGGGAGGGAAAGGAGGTGGTGGCGCCCCTGTCGCTCATCGTCTCCGCGTTCGCGCCGGTGGAGGATGCGCGCGGCACGCTGACGCCGAGGCTGCGCACCGATGCGGGCGAAACCGAGCTCGTCCTCGTCGACCTGGGGCAGGGCAGGAACCGCCTGGGCGGGTCGATCCTCGCGCAGGTGCACTCCAGATTCGGCACCGAAGTGCCGGACCTGGACGAGCCGAAGCTCCTGAAGGGATTCTTTGCCGCCATCCAGAAGCTCGCGCAGGACAATCTCGCCATCGCCTACCACGATCGCTCGGACGGGGGGCTGTTCGCCACGGTGTGCGAGATGGCCTTCGCCGGGCATTGCGGCGTCACCCTGAACCTGGACGCGGTCGCGTTCGACGCCCTGACCGAGGACGTGGACGGATTCCGCAAGAACGCCGAGGAACAGCTGCACGGCCGCGTGCGCGACCAGATCCTGAAATGCCTGTTCGCGGAAGAGCTGGGCGCCGTCCTCCAGATAAAGGCGGAGGACCGCGCCAAGGTCATGGACGCCTTGCGTGCGGCGGGGTTGGGCGCGGTGTCGCACATCATCGGCACCATCAACGACCGGGACGAAATCCGCTTCACCCGCAGCGCGAAGCCGGTGTTCGCCGAGAAGCGCGTCGACCTGCAGCGCGCCTGGTCGGAAACCACCTGGCTCATGCAGAAGCTGCGCGACAACCCGGACTGCGCGCAGGAGGAGTACGACCGGATCCTGGATGTGTCCGACCCGGGCCTCTCAGTCCAGCTCACTTTTGATCCGCAGGAAGTGTTCGTCAACACTGGTGCGCGGCCGCGCATCGCCATCCTGCGCGAGCAGGGCGTCAACGGGCAGGTCGAGATGGGCGCCGCGTTCCACCGCGCCGGGTTCGAGGCGGTGGACGTGCACATGTCCGACCTCATCGCGGGCCGCGTGTCCCTCGCCACGTTCAAGGGCTATGCCGCCTGCGGCGGTTTTTCCTACGGCGACGTGCTGGGAGGCGGGCAGGGCTGGGCCAAGTCGATCCTGTTCAACGCCAGGGCGCGCAAGGAGTTCGAAGCCTTCTTCGCCCGCACCGACACCTTCGCCCTCGGGATCTGCAACGGCTGCCAGATGATGTCCGCACTAAAAGAGCTGGTGCCAGGGGCTCAGCACTGGCCCTCCTTCGAGCGCAACCGCTCCGAGCAGTTCGAGGCGCGCATGGTGATGGTGGAGATCGTGGACAGCCCCTCCATCGTCTTCAAGGGTATGGCTGGCAGTCGCTTTCCGGGCGTTACCGCCCATGGCGAAGGCCGCGCGCAGTTTGCTTCGCCCGCCGACCGCCAGAAAGCAATCATTGCCGCGCGGTTCGTGGATAACCGCGGGCAGGCGACCGAAACCTATCCGCTGAACCCCAACGGCTCGCCCGGCGGGATCACCGGCCTCACCACCGCCGACGGGCGGTTCACGATCCTGATGGAACACCCTGAGCGGCTGTTCAGGACGGTGCAGATGTCCTGGGCGCCGGACGCGGCGGGGGAGGATTCGCCCTGGATGAGGATGTTCAGGAATGCGCGGGGGTGGGTGTGCTGAAGACCCACATCCTGGACGATCTCTACCGTCACTCGAGCAACGTGGCGCACGGCGTGGAGGTTCCCGCCGGAGCGCGGATGCTGTTCACCAACGGGCAAGTCGGCACCAAGCCCGATGGAACGACCCCGAACTCAACCGCAGATCAGGCCGAAGTCGTTTTCTCGCGCTTGAAATCAGTCCTGGCCGCGGCGAAAATGAGCCTCTCCGACATCGTCCGCCTTACCGTGTTCCTCACCGACCAGGGAGACGTGCGCACTTTCGTCCAGGCCCGCGACCGGGTCATGGGCGAACACAAGCCCGGTGCGATAATCCTGGTCGTCAAAGGGCTGGCGCGACCGGAACTGAAGATCGAGATCGAGGCGATCGCCGCAAAAATCGACTGAAGACACCGAGGTGCCATGAACCCGACTCGCCGGATTGTCTTGCTTGCTCTTCTCGCAATCAGCAGCGGCCTGCACGCGCAGGCCCCCACCGATGGCTTCCTGTGCTGCAACATGCGCACCGACGGCGCGTGGATCTCCGACTCGAACTACCAGGAGAGCGGCAAGCGCATCATCCCCTTCGGCACGCCGGTAAAGTACAAGGGGCTCGGCCGGAACCGGGTCCACGTCGAAATCGAGGGCAAGAGCCAGGCGATCGGCAACGACTACAGCCGCGACATCCCGCTGGAGGCATTCGCGCGCCGGTACATCGTGAGCGAGGATCCCAAGGCAAAGGTGTCCCGGGCGTCGCCGAAGATCCGCGGCGCGATTGAAACGGCCCGCGTCACCAGGGGCATGACCAAGGAGCAGGTCCTCACGGCGCTCGGCTACCCGATCAGCAGCGAGAATCCGAATCTGGACGTGCCGCGCTGGAAGTACTGGCTGTGGAGCTTCTCGCCGTTCGTGGTCCACTTCGACAACGCCGGCCGCGTCTCGCGCGTCGAGACCGACGACGATACCAAGGACAAGGTCTTCGTCGAGTAAGGCCCGCCCCTCAGCCCGCCGGCGGCGCGGCGCAGACCTCCTCGTAGCCGTAGCGCCGCTTGACCGCCGCGTTGTACTCGAACACGTCCAGCGTCCTTTCATAGGCCTTCTTCGTGATCTTCACGTGCGGCGTCCAGCAGCCCAGCTTCTGGTAGGTCGCGATGCATTCCGCCAGCACCTTCCCCTCGATGTCCGGAAAGTAAGGCGCCTCCGCCAGCGCGATTTCCGCCGCCGGCGTCTTGTTCATGTAGAGCCGCGTCTTGCGGTAGGCGCGCATGAACGCCTTCGCCATGTCGGTCGCGAGCCACTCCCGCGTCGCGGCCAGGCTGGAAAACCCGCAAGGCCCGATCAGCGGCCCGACCTGGGCCACGATGTGGCCGAGGCCGTCGGCCTGGATCTGCTGGGGGTAGGGACCCTGCTGATGGACGTACTGGCCCTGGCCGGTGCGGAAGGCCTTGTTGATGTCCCCGGGGCCGCCGGGGGTGATGAGCTTGATTTTCGAGTAGTCGATTCCCGCCTTGTGGCAGGCGTACTTGAACATGGCGTGCGGCTGTCCGCCCTTGAAGGTGACCAGTTCGGCGCCTTCGAGTTTTTTCCAGGTGAAGGAGGGATCGGGATTTCGGCCGGTGAGGAAGAAGCCGTCCATCTCATTGACCTGGGCGAAATGAACCGCAGGGGGCGCATGTCCGGCATCCAATGAGGTGAAGCTCTGCGAAAGCGCGGACTGGACGACGTGGGCCGACCCGTTTTGCAGCGCCGCGATCGCCGAGACCCCCGGCGGGGAGATGGACCACTCCGGCTCCAGGCCTTCGGCCTTGAGGAAGCCGCCGGACATGGCGGAAATGAGCGGGGAGTAGAAGGCGGAGAACAGGGTGAACTGGATGCGGATCTGGGCCACGACGCTTTGCTCCTTCCGTGCCGGCATGCGATTCTAAAGGCCAGTCCCGTGACGATCGTCCCCGTAACCAGCGAGGTTCACAGAAGCAGCGCCCGCGGGCTCATTTCGGAATACCTGCATGGGATCGCCGAAGGGGCGCAGCGGGAGTATGGACTGACGTTCGACGTGGAGGCGATGATTCTGTCGGACCTCGCGGACCGGCAGAAATTCCACCCGCCGCACGGCCGCTTCTACCTGGTGCAGGACAAAGAGACATTTGTCGGGGTCGGCTGCCTGAAGCGCCTGGACCCGCAGACCGGGGAAATCCAGCGCATGTACGTGCGCCCGGAAACCCGGGGGCAGGGTGCGGGTCGCCTCATCGTCGAGCGGCTGATCGCGGACGCGCGCGCGATCGGCTACCGCAAGCTGCGCCTGGAGAGCCTGAAGTTCCTCGCCGCCGCCCATGCGCTCTACCGCTCGGCGGGCTTCGTCGAGATCGACGCCTACGCGGGAAACAGCATGGAGAAGTACCGGGCGCCGGAGGCGGCCGAGGCCTACCGCTCCAGCGTGGTGTTCATGGAGATGAGTCTGTAAGATCTTCCGCGTTCACTCATCCAACGGACCAGAAGGGATCGCACCATGGGCAGATCGACCAACAGGAACCGCCGCAACCGCATGCGCAAGCAGAAGATCAAGAAGATGCTGGGCAGGCAGGCAAAGCAGCAGAAGAAGGAAGCCAAGGCGGCCTGAGGCCTGATACGGTGATCTTCCTCCGCGACATTCGCTACGTCCGCCTCGGCAGCTGCGACCTGGACCAGTCGGCCAGGTTCGCGCGCGACATCCTCGGCCTCGAACCGGCCGGCAGCGAGGCGAACGCGCGCTACTTCAGGAGCGACTCGCGCGACCACACGCTCGTCTACCTGAAGGGCGATCCGCAGGAGCACGCCACGGCCTTCGAGCTGGAATCGAAGGAAGCGCTGGACGCGGCCGCCGAAGCGCTGGAAGGCATGAAGCGCGATGTGACATGGGGAACGAAGGACGGCTGCGCGCAGCGGCGAGTGGAGAGCTACGTGGGCTTCAGGGATCCCAGCGGTAACCAGATTGAGCTGGTGGTGCGGCCCCATCACAGCGGCAAGGCCTACCAAGCGCAGCGGGAAGCGGGGATCACCGGTTTTTCCCACATCGGCTTGCGCACCACGGACCCGGTGAGGGACGAGGCTTTCTGGACACAGGTGATGAACGCGCGCGTCTCGGATCGCATCGGCCCGGCGCCCTTGCTGCGGATCGACGAAGTGCACCACCGCATGGCGCTGTTTCCCTCGACCTACCCCGGCGTGCAGCACGTGAACCACCAGGTGGCGGGGATCGACGACATCATGCGTTCCTACTACTTCCTCAAGGAGCGCGGCGTGAAGATCGCCTTCGGTCCGGGCCGGCACCCGACCTCGAGCGCGATGTTCCTCTACTTCGAAGGCCCGGACGGCATGGTGTACGAGTATTCGACCGGGGTGCGGCTCATCAAGCGCGAAGAGGAGGGCAGCTACCGCCCGCGGCAGTTCCCCTTCGAGCCGGCATCCTTCTGCATGTGGGGCTCGCGCCCGGACATTCCGGAGTTTCGCGAGAACAAGGAGGAGAAGGCGGCATGAGGGGAGCGCTGTTCGCCGCAGTCCTGCTGCTCGCCGGCTGCGCGACCATGGACAAGAACGAGTGCGTGAACGCCAACTGGTACGCCATCGGCCTGGAGGATGGGGCGCAGGGGCGCGGCGTGGACCGCCTCGGCGCGCACCGGCGCGCCTGCGCCGAGCACAAGGTCAGCCCGGACGGCGAGCGCTACGCCGCGGGCCACGGCGAAGGGCTGAAATCCTTCTGCACCTACGAGCGCGGCTACGCGCTCGGCCGCAACGGCTCGAGCACCTCCGCGACCTGCCCGCCGGGGCTGCGCGACGATTTCCTCGCCGGCTACGGCCGCGGCAAGCAGTATTACGACCTCAACCGCCGGCTGGAGCAGGTCAATTCCGACATCCGCAAGACCAAGGCCGGTCTGAGCGAGCCCGGCGTCAGCCCGCGCACGCGCGGGCAACTGGCCGAGCGGCTGGAGGACCTTTCGCGCGAGGCCGCGCAGCTCGAGCAGCAGATCGCGCGCCTGCAGCGGCGCTAGCTCAGCCCGGCCGGATGTTCCGGTTGGTGCGGAACATGTTCTTCGGATCCCATTTCGCCTTCACCTCGGCGAGCCGCGCCATGGCCTTGCCGAGCGCCGCCGCGACGCGCTCCGGCGTCTCGTCCTCGGTGAGGAAGTTGACGTAGTTGCCCCCGGTCGAGAATCCCTTCAGGTCCTCCCAGGCCTTGCGCGTCCACGCGATGTTCGCCGCGTCGTCCTCGGCCTTTTCCCAGGCGCTGGTGATGTTGAGCACGTAGCGCGCGTCGCGGTTGCCGGCCGGCGAGTGGCTGTCCGCGAGCTTGTTGAGCGCGCCGCCGATCTGGAACAGGATCACCGCGGAGTGCGGCGAGCGGAGCGCCGCCGCGTGCGCCGCGGCCTTCTCGCACAGCGCCGGCTCGATCCTCGGCAGGTACTCGCTCTTCCAGTAGTAGCGCCGCCCCTTCGGCTGGGTGGCATCGAGCAGCGCCTGCATCTGCGCGTAGGGCCGCCGCACCAGCACGTCGCCGATCGGTTTGCCGAACGCCTTGATCGGCGCGACCAGCTGCTCGCCTTCCTCGGGCTTGCCGCTGTAGCAGGCGAGCAAGGCGACGATGGGCTTGCCGTGCCACTCCTTCGGCAGCCAGGGCGCGGGCGGCGCCGGGCGCATGAGCGACACCAGCGTCAGCTCTTCCGGCGATTTCTCCGCCAGCGAGCGGAACAACTCCAGCACCCTCGGAGCCTCGCTTGCCGGCCAGGCGACGACGCCGCCGACGATCTCCGGGCCCACCGGGTAGAGCGCGTAGTCGATGCCGGTCACCACGCCGAAGTTCCCGCCGCCGCCGCGCAGGCCCCAGAACAGGTCCGCGTTCTCCTCCTTGCTCGCACGCACCAGCCGGGCGTCGGCGGTCACCACGTCCATGCCGAGGACGTTGTCCGAGGTCCAGCCCCAGCGCCGCGTCAGGTAGCCGAATCCCCCGCCCAGCGTGAGCCCCGCGATGCCGGTGGCCGACACGAAGCCGAGGACGCCCGCGAGCCCGTGGACCTGCGTTTCACGGTCCACGTCGCTCAACAGGCAGCCGGCCTGCGCATGGGCGACCTTGCTGCGGCTGTCCACCCATACGCCGCGCATCAGGGACATGTCGAGCATCATGGCGCCGTCGGCAGCGGCCAGGCCCGCGATGTTGTGCCCGCCGCCCTTGATGCTGAGCAGCATGTCGTTGTCGCGGGCGAACTGCACGCAGGTGATGACGTCGGAAGCGCCGCGGCAGCGCGCGACGAGGGCGGGCTTGCGGTCGATCATCGCATTCCAGACGGTGCGCGCGTCCTCGTAGCCGGCCTCGCCGGGAAGCAGCAAGGGCCCCCGGTGGCGCAGCCGCAAGCCGTCGAGCGCGTCCTGCTTCAATTCGGCCTCGCGGCCCTGGGTCGTCTGTATTTTCATGTTCGGGGTTCCATTCCTGTGGGTTCGCTTGACGGCGCCAGGGTGCGCCCGCGGCGCATGCGACTCAAGTCCAGAATGTGGAGTGCCACCGCTCCAGGCGCGATACACTGGGCGGCATGGCCGACTATGGACAGTTCTGCACCGTCGCGCGGGGCGCGGAGGTGTTCGGCGAGCTCTGGACGCCGCTCGTGGTGCGTGAGCTGCTGAGCGGCAGCCGGCGCTTCAACGACATCCGGCGCGGCGTGCCGCGGATGTCGCAGACGCTGCTGGCCAAGCGGCTGCGAAAACTGGAGGAGGCCGGCGTGCTTGAGCGCAGGCGCGGCGCCGACGGCTGGGAATACCACCTCACGCCGGCCGGCGAGGAGCTGCGCCCGATCGTCGTCTCCATGGGCCATTGGGGCGCGCGCTGGATCGGCAGCCGCCTGGCGAAGGAGCAACTGAATGCGGGCCTCCTGATGTGGGATATCCGCCGCTCGGCCCGCCTGGAGGAATTCCCCAAGGGATGCCGCACGGTGGTCCAGTTCCGCTTCCGCGATGCGCGCGCCGGCGAGCGGGCATGGTGGCTGGTCGTGGAGAAGGCTAGCGCCGATCTGTGCCGGGACGATCCGGGCCACGAGCTCGACGTCATAGTCGAATCCACCGTGCGCGCGCTCACCGAGATCTGGACCGGCGACAGCGACCCGAAGACCGAGATCGCGGCAGGAAGCGTGCGGGTGAGCGGCGGCGGGCGATCCGGCACGGCGATCTGGCGGTGGCTCGGCCGCAGCATGTTCGCGCCGAGCCGGCGGAACCTCTGGCAAGGGGAAGCGTCATGACAAGCGCAGCACTGGGAAGCGACGTGCAGATGCTGGAGACGCTCAACAAGGGCTACGTGGACGCGGTGCAGAATTCCGACGTGCGCTGGTTCGACGAGCACCTGACGCAGGATTTCCTCAACTCCAACCCGGACGGCACGCTGGTGGATCGCGCCGGCTTCCTCGAGCGCATCGCCAAGCCCGTCGGCGTGAAGGGCCTGGCGCCGCAGGACGTGAGGATCCGCCTGATGGGCGACTTCGCCATCATCCACGCGAAGACCGTCTATCGCACGCCCGACGGCCGCGCCGGCGCCGGGCGCTACACCGACATCTGGGCGCGGCGCAACGGCCGCTGGCTCTGCGTCGCCGCGCACGTGACGCGCGGATAATCAGCCGTCGCCGTTCGGCGACGCGATTTCGTCGCCGAACACCGACAGTGCACACCCGCACTGCCGGCCCTGCCTTCTCTAAAATTGCATCAGCAATTCT
>Ga0075430_100005985_pt1 | contig 10268 bp, 7 predicted proteins | sample RhiMetdeltSRZDD4_FD_75294 | JGI IMG/M metagenome (GOLD analysis project Ga0075430, IMG submission 75294) | Populus rhizosphere microbial communities from Tennessee, USA - Rhizosphere MetaG P. deltoides SRZDD4 | ecosystem: Host-associated > Plants > Roots > Rhizosphere > Soil | place: USA...
CGCACTGCGGCTCTTCGGTCGCGCGTCTTGGGTTGGTGATAGCCCGCTCGCGAGTCTGGAACGGGATTAGGGCGCTACCATGGACGTTGGCGGCTGGCTGCGAAACTTGGGACTCGGACAGTATGAGTCAGCATTCATCAAGAACGCTATCGACACCGATGTGCTGCCGGGCCTGACCGAAGGCGATCTCAAAGAGCTCGGGATACCTCTGGGCGACAGGAAGCGTCTCATCAAGGCGATCAAGGCAATGGCTGGCGGCTCTCCCAGTGCGCTCATCACGAGCGAAGTCGGGGAGAATGCGCCGAGCGATGCTGCCGAGAGCCGTCACTTGACCGTGATGTTTTGCGACCTAGTCGCGCCGGCTGGTCTTTCTGAGCGGCTGGACCCGGAAGACATGTGGAGGGTGATCGGCTCCTATCGCGCCTGCATCGGTGAGATCATCGACCGGCACCATGGCATGATCGCCCGAGGCATGAGTCATGGCGTGCTCGCCTATTTCGGCTATCCGCACGCGCAAGAAGATGATGCCGAACAGGCGGTGCGCGCCGCGCTCGCACTCGTCGATGCCGTAGCGAATATCCGGACAGATGTCGACGCCGCACTGCAGGTTCGGCTTGGCATTGCAACGGGCACTGTCATTGTGAGCGAGCTGCTGATTGGTGAAACCCGGTCGGAGCAGGCCGTCGTTGGTGAGACTCCGAACCTCGCCGCGCGCCTGCAAACGCTTGCGGAGCCAGGGACTGTGCTGATCTGCCCGAGCACCCGCCGACTCACTGGGGGGTACTTCGATTATCGCAATCTCGGCCCGCTCACGCTGAAAGGCTGGGCAGAGCCGGTACCGGTTTGGCAGGTGGTGGGGACGAGCGGCGTGGAGAGCCGCTTCGCGGCGATGCACGCGACCGGTCTGACCGTTCTCGTCGGGCGGGATGAAGAATTCGAATTGCTGCTTCGGCGCTGGCAAAGGGCAAAGTCGGGTGAAGGCCAGGTGGTGTTGCTCTCCGGCGAGGCCGGCATTGGGAAATCGCGGCTTATAGCTGCGCTGCTGGAAAACCTCGCCACCGAGCCGCACGCGCGCCTCCGCTATTTCTGCTCGTCGCAGCACACGAACAGCGCGCTTTATCCGATCATCAGCCAGATGGAACGCGCCGCTGGTCTGGTGCACGACGACACCCCGCAAGCGAGGCTCGACAAGCTCGATGCGGTGCTGGCGCAGACTTCGACCTCGATTGAGGACGCGGCGCTCTTCGCCGAGATGCTGTCGCTGCCCAACGATGGACGCTATCCCGCGCTCGAGCTGACTCCGGAGCAGCGCCGGCAAAGAACGCTGGACGCACTCATTTTACAAGTACAAGCCCTGACACGCTCCAGTCCGGTGCTGATGATCTTCGAGGACGCGCATTGGGCTGACCCCACAAGCCTGGAAGTCCTCAGTCGGGCGGTGGACCGGATCGCGGCACTTCGCGCGCTGCTGATCATGATGTTCCGGCCGGAATTCGATCCGCCTTGGATTGGGCAGCCTCACGTGACTGCCCTCCCCATCAATCGACTGGCGCAGCGCGAAGTCGTTGCCATAATCGATCACCTCGTCGGCAACAAGGAGCTACCGGCGGATGTTATGGCGGAGATTGTGGAGCGCACCGACGGCAATCCGCTGTTTGTAGAAGAATTGACGAAGGCGGTGCTGGAGGCGGAGAGCGAGGGCGATGGCCGGCGCATAGTTACGGCGGTTCCGTCCCCGGGCTTAGCGGTTCCAGGAAGCCTGCACGCCTCGCTGATGGCGCGACTCGACCGGCTCGGCCCCGCCAAGGAATTGGCGCAGATCGGGGCGGCAATTGGGCGGGAGTTCTCGCATGCCCTGCTGGCTGCGTTGGTGCGCAAGCCCGAGGCGGAGCTGGGATCGGCGCTCGATCGTCTCATTGCGGCTGGGTTGCTATTCCGGCAGGGCGTGCCGCCGCATGCGAAATACCTGTTCAAGCATTCGCTGGTGCAGGACGTCGCATACAGCAGTCTGCTGCGCAGCAAGCGCCACCAGCTACACGCTGAAATCGCGGGCATACTCGAAAGCCAGTTCCGCGACACGATCGATTCTAGTCCCGGGCTGCTCTGCCATCATTACAAGTCCGCCGGGAAGTTCGACCGCGCGATCCCATATTCGATACGCGCCGGGGATGTCGCGGCCAGCCGTTATGCATCCTCGGAAGCCACCGTCCACTATCAGGCGGCGTTCGACATGGCGAGCGAGTTGCAGGCCCCTAATGAAGCAGGCAATGCCCGGGTGCAAGCAGTTCTGAAGCTCGCCAGCGTCGCCACCCGGCGCGAACATTTCGAACGCGATTTACGCAACCTCGAAGGCGTGCGGCAACTCGCTGAAAGCGGCGCGAACCGCGAACAGCTGTGCCGGATTCTGTACTGGACCGGCCGCATGCATTTCGTGCTGGGTAACTTCGATCGCGGTGTCGAGTACGCGCAGCAGGCGCTGCGCTTGGCGGAGGAGGTCGGCGGCGGCGACGACCTTACCGCCGAGCCCATCAACCTACTCGCACGGATCCACTGCCTACGCGGCGAACCCGCGCCGGCTGCTCAGTACGCGGCGCGCAACGTCGGCCAGATGCATCGCCTTGGCAATCGCGTCGAGGAAGCGGCGGTATCGGGCGTGCTTGCATTTGCTTGCGGGATGAGTGGCCGCTATCGCGACGCGGTCAATGCGGCAGAGCAGGGCGTGGTGTTGGCCAGGGGCCTCGATCACCTGCCGACGCTCGCCGCCTGCTACATGTACCGCGGGGTAGTAAAGGGCTGGTTTAATCACATCCAGGATGCAGTGTCTGATTTCGAGCAGGCGCAGACGATCGCTGAACGCGTCGGCGACCTGTTCAGGCGCTACCTCGTGCACGGCTGGCGAGGTGAGGCCCACGCGCTATGCGGGGACTATGCTGCGGCCGGCAAGGAACTCGGCCAGTGCATCGTGCTTGGCGATCAGATCGGCACCTCGTTCCATCGCGGTGCGTTCCTCGCATTCGGCGCGCGCGTGCGGCTGCATGAGGGCGACCTTGCCGGCGCGCAGCGCGCGATTGAAGAAGCCGCGCACATCGCCGTCGAAACGCGCCAACCCTGGGGCCAGTCGATTGCCCTGCGCGTGCAGTCTGAAATCTGGCTGTCTTCATTGCCGCAGCAGCTTGATGCTGCTGAAGCCGCCGTGCGCGCGGCGATCGATATCCAGGTCGCTCGCGAGTGCCGCTGCGATCTTGCGTGGTCGCGCCTAGTGCTGGGACGTGTACTGCAGGCTAAAGGCAACAGCGCAGCGGGGCTAGCGGAACTGGTAGAGGCGAAGTGGGAATTCGAACAACTCGGCATCGCTCGCGGTATCGAGAACGTGTCAGCGGCATTGGAGATCGCGAGTGAGTCGGCGCACGTCAAGGAAGCTTAGTCGCAACGCGCGCGGGATGCTCTACGGGCTCAGGTGACTGACAAGAATTTTTGTAGCGTAATCAAACGATGAAAAAGGTATAAGCATGACAATCGCACTGGTACTCGGCGGCGGCGCACCGAATCTGACACTGATGGCGGGCGCGGTGGCCGCGCTTGACGATGCGGGCGTGGAATTCGACGTCGTGTCGACTTCGGGCGCGGGCATGTTGATCGGCCTGCTCTACGCGGCGCCGACGCGCAGAGGAGGTGACATAAAACGGGACCGCGCCGCGGCGCTCAAGAACACCGTCAATATGGGCGTGCACGACGCTATCTATCGCTTTTTCCCAGTGAATTTTAAGGTGTTTCACAAGCCCGGTACGCTCGCACAGGCGTACACCAAGTTCTGGCAGATTGCGGCGGACAACCGCGACGCGATCGAGGGGCCGGTCGGCGATTTCCGCGACCAATGGCTCAAAATGCTATCAGCATCTCCGTTATTTGCACCCTGGGCAGAAGCGTGGAAGCAGTTCCTCGGCAAGTTTTCGTCGCCTGACAACAAGAGCGGCGACGCTCAGCGCTTTTTCGACGACTGGGCCGCTCTAATGCTGGCGACGTTTTGCCCGACTGACCTCAGTGCGGCAAGCCAAGGCATGTGCCAGCCGGCGCCGTTCGTCGAGCAGGCGGTGGATTTCTCCAAGCTGAAGGAGTTCAAGGGCGACTTCTATATGAGCGCCTATTGCATTGAATCGGGCGATATGGAGATTTTCGAAAAGAAGGAAATCACGATCGAGCAATTCCAGGCGGCGCTCGCTTTCCCGCTGATCTACGCGCCATTCAAGATGAACGGCAAGACCTACCTCGAAGGCGCGGCCAAAGACACGCTCAATTTCAAAGGACTGCTCGAGAAACGCAAGGACGACCGCCCCGTCATTGATACCATCGTTGTGCTCGATGTTCTGGGCATGAAGGAACTGATCGCAGAACCACGCAGCCTATACGACGCCTGGGTGAAGTCGATCATCGTGCCGTTGACCGCGATTGCCGAGGATGACATCAAACTGTTTGAGCGGCTTCACCTGGAGAATACCGAGAACCTAAATAAATATTTCGGCGGCAAGAAACCTAACGTTGTCAAGATCGATTTTCAAAAGCAGATAAGCCACAACAACTGGCCGAATGTGCTCGATTGGTCGTACAGCAATCTGTCGGCACTATACGAGGCCGGATACCGCGCGGGCAGTGCGGCCGCCGAGACACTAAGGATCTGATCAAAGACAAGACGAAATAGTGGTTAAGCGGACATTTTTCGGGGGTAAAGCGGACATCGCGCATTTAAGGAGACCCATCGCAAGTAGGGCCAACCATCAAAATTGGTCTTTCAGGAGGCCGACGAGGGATAAATGACTATCCTGTCGTAGAGCCTTCCGCCCCGTCGCCCCGGAACGAGATGCTCTGTGACGTGGCGACTGTTCGTCGCTGCAATCTCCAGAGCTATTAGGGCGACAGACTGGAAGTCAGTCAGGGACTGCTCATCGCCGCTAACGAGAGGCGTGAGTATCAGCACGCCGTCCGGGTTTATTATGGCTGCGTGCAGCGCCGACGAGTTTTTGAGTTCGGCTAGACGTAGGCTTCTGTGAAGTAGTTCACACACGCATTGGATGAATCGAGTGAACCTGCGGTGCGAGGTGGGAGGGCTATCCCCGCAGGAGGCTCGGGTGCGCATCGCGTTGGTCGCTTTAGCGGTTTTAAGCGTTGCCATCGCTATCACTGCGTCGGCCCTCAATGCTATCGCCACTTCCAAAAGCGAAACCGAGCCGCGACGAAACACTCTGACACACGGATCAGCAGTTCACTACGGCATCGTTCATGTCTCTATGCCGAAAGGCAAGAAGGCATTTCCGCCAGAGCTAGTGCCGGTGGATTGATCGAAATGGTTCATAGACGTTTTGCGGGAGGCAATCACATGGCCAAAAAGCGAAAGGCCAAAAAGAATAAGATCAAACGCAAGCGAACGGCGAAGAAGAAGAAATCTAATAGGCAGCCTAACCGCGATGCAGAGGCACTCGAACCTACAGGAACGTACGTGCCGACGATTCCGACCTAAACGTACGTGCCGACGATTCCGACCTAAGTAGCAACTTGGCGCCCCAGATAGTTTGAAAACGTGCCTTGTCGCTACGCGGCGGGGCAAGGTATGACAGCGTTCACGATTGCAATCCTGCAGCCACTGCGCATTGTGTTGATTGCCTTGGCGTTCACCGCCCTAATCTTCGCGGTACTTATCGTTTTCGGCCAACCTTTCTAGAAATTCTGAAAAATTAGACTGTTGTGTCAGCTTCCGTACCGACCAAAAGGGTAGATACTGGCGGCTGCAAACAGCTGACTTGCTCCCCATCACAGTGTCAGCTGTGTTGCGTAGGGACCGCCGAGAGTCATGGCTGACGGTCCCTATTTTTCTTCGCTGAAGCTAGCGAAACACCCGCCCATTGCGTGATGGTCTCGCCGCAGACAGGGCACTCAAACGTTCGCCTTTGGTAACCGGGATATTCATCCTCCGCACGCGTGAGCGACATTGGCGCGCGACAGAGACACAGGGGATCAATGAGATTGTCTTGAGGAGTCAAAGGTGACGATCCCAGATGATCGCACTGCCTATCCATTAGCGGTCCGCCGTCCTGAACCGCCCGCGTCAACGCGGTGATCGAGTAGGTCAGGCGAGTCCGCTAATGGCCCTTAGCGGACATACCGCTCGCACCTCCGAAGGTCGGCTTTGGAGGTAAATCAGACATCACAGTTGACGGGCCGCAATGTCCGCTAATGACCCAAAGCGGACATTCCAAGCCTACTATCGCGGCAGTATTGATTTGGCAAAAAATCACAGCGCCATGGCAGCAAATAACAAGACTTTGACCTATTGTTTAAACCTTCGGATAGTTCGCGCTTCCCAATAGATAGTGGACCAACCACGGCTACCAAATTATGGGTGCGGTGTGAGTAACTAGCACAGGCGCTAAACGACACCATGCAAACCAGCGTTACGTTTCCAAAGTCATCGGAGTTGCAATTGGACACTGAAGATGAACTTTCGGTAAATCCGGGCATTGTGCTCAGCAGCGAGTTTCGTGCAATCGCCGGCGATCTTATTGATCAGGTGTCCGCACAATTCGGCTTTAAAAAAGATCTCAACCGCGTGATGGAATAGAGCGCCGGATACAGGCGAGAGCGCCACCTCTTGGCTCGCCGTACCGCCCCAACTTTCCCAACCTGTTTCGACCTAGAATGCCCGCTATTGGCACTTAGCGGACATCCCTAGTTGCACCGCACATGTCCGCTTTCAGGGGTAAAGCGGACATCCTTCGAACGTCCGGAAATGTCTGCTTTGATGCTGTGGACGGCGCCCCTCCTGCGGCATCAAGAGTGCTACAGGGTGGTTGCGTGAAGCGAGGTGCGACAAGGAGGTGAGGCCAGGCAACGACGACGGCGTTTGAAGTTTTGAAGGAATTGGCGAGGACATGACGACGTAATGCAGATACGGTCGTTCCGGGGATCGGGAGAACCGTTTGGGTCAGCGCACTTTAAAGTGCATGTTTTTGATTGGGACCTGATCCGCGCAGAGCATTAGGGCCAGCGGGCTAACCCGCCGCACAACTTGGAACGAAAAGGGTGCCCTCTTAACCGTATGTCAAAATTTAGTCGGGTTGGGTCGTGGTACCATCGGAATCGCGGATTGCTTGGTAGCGTCTTTTCTAATTCCCTAAAGGCCAATTGACCACCTAGCCTTTTACCTCGCCTACTGGACGTAAATTTGAGGGTGTACCGTGTCGCGTATCGTTACCGTTGGTCCAAGAACTAGTCGCAACCGCCGCAGTACCGCGAAGTACGTCTCACTACGATTTTTATCACTCGCACAGCGATTAGAACTTCTAAGGCGGCACAAAGTCCGGGCAGCGCAATCGCCACCAAGTCAGCGGTACCGCGCACAAGCGGAAGAATGCCGTTTTCAAGCTGAGACATTTCGCGATCCGAAGGCGCAAGAACAAATGCTTCGGTTGGCCGCTATCTACGACCGCAAGGCTGAGGAATTTGAAATCAAAGAATAATCCCGAATCCTATGTCGCGGGGAAACAATGAGCAAATCAGATCCCGGCATGACCCATGTCCGCTTTCAGGGGTAAGCGGACGTGCTCTCGACGCCACGAAATGTCCGCTTATGACCCAAAGCGGACGTAGAACCAAACTTTGACCTACTTGGCGGAACGTCGGCAGCGAGGATCTTTCGTGGATCAGTTTGTCTTGGCTGCAGCGTTAAAGTGGTACGAGCTGACACCGCAGACTTGATCGCCAATTGCGGTTACATAAGCTCGCTTTGGTACTTTTTCTGTCGAGCCTGGCAAAGGAGCCTGGAAGGCTATCTCGGTGATCTGCCCCTCTTTAGCGCTTCGGTACATGTTCTCGCCGAACGCGTTGCCAGCCGCATCATGAAGTGTGCGCACGTCCCATCCCACAAACGCTTCATGTGCAGTGATCCGTCCATCACTTCTATTGAAACAGAACACGAATAGATCCCGATCGCGGAAGCGGGGGTTATTCCGATTGAATTCTGCGATCGCAGCAAGCTTGTCGGCCCTCAATTCGTCGATAGCTTGAGTAGGCGTGAGCAGTTTGTTGCATTGGCGGCTCGCCATCGCACTCCTGCAATATATGAGTTTCGCGAGTTTGTACTGATTGGCGGGTTAATGAGTTATGGAAGCAGAATTACGGAAAACTATCAGTTAGCCGGGAGATATGCCGGTCGAATCCTCAAGGGTGAAAAGCCGGCCGACTTACCAGTCCAACAGCCGACCAAGCTTGAGTTAGCAATCAACCTCAAGACTGCGAAGTCGCTCGGACTTGAAATTCCCGCGACGCTGCTTGCCTGCGCTGATGAGGTGATCGAATAAGGCAATGTCCGCTTCTGGCCCAAAGCAGACCTGACGGTTTGCGTCGCACACGTCCGCTTTCATGGGTAGAGCGGACATGACCGTATGCGGATGTCCGCTTTTGCGGTCGCTATTGGGAGCAAAGCAGACATGCCGTTTTGCACTGCACATGTCCGCTTTTGACCCAAAGCGGACATTCGTCGGACCGGCTGACCGTATTCGGTCCGATAAGATGCAGTTTACGAGGCGGGTATTGCCGTCACTTTCGGATTGGCAGGACTGAGAGTTCCAAGGAGTCTTTCCCCATCCCCCCGCCGCAGAGACATGTTAATGCATCGGCTATGACGTCATCTGAGCCGAAACAGCCAGTTGTCGAAAGGCGATCCGGCGATGGTCAGTCAGACGACCTGACCGGTCGCGCGCTGCGACTGCGCATTCGCCAGCAAGAACTGCTCGCTGAACTCGGTGTCCTGGCCCTGCAGGGGACTAGTTTCACCGAAATGCTCAATCACACCGCCAGAGTAACGGCGGAAGGTCTAGGAGCGGAATACTGCAAAGTAATGGAATACGTTCCGGCCGAGAACAGGCTTCTGGTTCGCGCGGGTGTTGGATGGGGCCAGGGCGTGGTCGGGCATGCCACCGTCGGGGCCGACTTGGCCTCGCCTGCAGGCTATGCCTTGCGCACGGGCAAGCCCGTGATTTCCAATCATCTCGAAAATGAGCAACGATTTCGTACCCCCGAATTGCTGATAGAACACGGTATTCGCCGTGCAATGAATGTGATTTTGCAAGGTGATGGCTCGCCATTCGGCGTGCTTGAAGTCGACAGCCGATCCGAAGGTGAGTTCGGTGAGCATGATATTGCATTTCTGCAAGGTGCCGCGAACATTCTCGGCATGGCCATCGAGCAGCAGCAATATCAGCGCAAGCTGCAAGCCGCCCTCGAGCGCCATCAGATTTTACTCAGGGAGGTCAACCACCGGGTCAAGAATAGTCTGCAAGTGGTTTCCAGCATGCTTTACCTCCAAGCGAGCGACGCTGGTGACTCGGTGTTGAGTGACCGGCTAAACGAAGCCTCCACCCGTATTTCGGCAGTCGGCCGTGCCTATGAGCGTCTCGCCTACAACGCCGACTATGAGAATATTGGCCTTGCCTCCTATTTGCGGGAGGTCATTGGTGATTTGGAGACCGCAGTTGCTCCTTGCAAAGTTCAACTGGAAGCGCCCGAGGAAATTCAGTTCGCGGCTGATCGCGCCATTCTCGTCGCTCTTGGCATCAATGAATTGGTTCTGAATGCTGGCAAACACGCGTATCCAAATTCTTCCGGCGGGTCGATTTGGGTGCGAGTTGTTCGAACGGAAAGGGACCACGTTCAAATATCGGTACGTGACGAAGGTGTTGGCTTGCCTGCTGACTTTGACCCGGCGACGAGTACACGTCTCGGGTCGCGCCTGATCAATGCGCTGGCCAAGCAGCTGGGAGCTGAGTTGACGCGGCCGGTGTCGGTCATTGGCACTAATTTTACGTTGCTAATTCCGTTGGGCTCGGCCGCTGGTGCACCGACGGATCCAGTCAAGAGTTAACAACAAAGACAGTGTACGCACGTAACTGTCTGCTATTGGCTCTTAGCGAATATGACGGACGATTTTGCTCATGCTGCCTCAGGAAGCTAGTTGCTAAGAAGAATGCCGCCGTAGGGCGGAAGAAGCCGACGAGCTAGCGCGGAAATCGACCGATTTTGGCGCACGTCGGGCCTATGAAGAAATCGCTCAGCTGTGGCGCGAAATGGCTGAACGCGTCGAACGGAATAAGTGGTAGGCCGCCTCAGTTGGCGGCCGGCCTCCTTCCCAACGGGGCGCCGACCCGATGTCCGCTATTGGCCCAAAGCAGACATGACGGTTTGCGCCGCACATGTCTGCTTTCGGGGGTAAAGCGGACATG
>Ga0075430_100005986_pt1 | contig 10268 bp, 13 predicted proteins | sample RhiMetdeltSRZDD4_FD_75294 | JGI IMG/M metagenome (GOLD analysis project Ga0075430, IMG submission 75294) | Populus rhizosphere microbial communities from Tennessee, USA - Rhizosphere MetaG P. deltoides SRZDD4 | ecosystem: Host-associated > Plants > Roots > Rhizosphere > Soil | place: USA...
GATTTCAAGACAATCGATGGCCGCATGTTTGCGATTCGCAAGAATCCACCTGACGGCACGCTGCGTCCAGAGCGAGATGTAATCGAGATTGGCGGCGGCGGAGAGGGACGCTTCGCCGTTGAATACAATCCGCCGCGTGGTGCGGCAGGTGCTGCGACTGCGCCTGTTGCTGCACCAGCCGCGCGTCCGGGTCAGCCAACGGCGGCTGGCAGGCCAGCGCCGTCTGCCGTTCCAACAGGTGGTGATCCATCGCTTGCCTATGGGCCACCGGGCGTGATCTTGAATTTGAGCGCAGCGGCTCAGGGTATGTGGAGTGGAAGAAATACCCCGCACGTTGAGGAACAGAAAGAGGTTCGCAGTCGCCTTCAGCTTCTGACAGAGAGGTTGGCTCAGGTTGTTGCAAGGGGTGATAACCGCCAGCTTCAGCAGCAATACAAAAACATAGATCAGATGATTCCGAAGGTGGGGAAGCTATGGACTTCGTGGCCAGAGGCGAGGTCGTTTTTGAATGCTGCCGACGATGAGATGGAATCAAGGATTAATAAGAACAGGATTATCTTGAACAATCCTGCTTTCAGAACAGAGCAGCCCAAGGCTGCGCTGGAGAATCAGGAATTGACCCGATTGCAGCGCGAGATTCGCCAGTTCACTGGTCAAGGGCAGGGACAACAAAGGCAGCAAGAACAAAAGCCTCCGCCTCCGCAAGCTCTTCAGTCCTTGAAAGAGGGAGTTAATACGACTTTTGGAAATGGTGAAGTTTGGACGCTTCGCGGCGGCCAACCAGTTCGGGTGAGATGAAATGGCAGACTGGGATATTGTCAGCCAAGAGCCCGTTGATCCGTGGTCGGTTGTCGATGAGAAGTCGCAGCCACCGCAGCAGAGACGCGAGCAAGAGGCTGGTGAATGGCCCGGCGGCGCTTCTGGCTGGCTGAAGGCCAGCGCGGCGGGTACGCTTCATGGTATTACTGGTCTGACGGGACTCCCCGCAGATGTTACTCTTGGTCTGGCGCGTCAGACAGGGCGAGCCCTTACGCTTACGCCGGAACAGCGAGAACAGGAACGCGAAGCACTGAAAAGGAAATTTGAGACGCAGCCCAAAAGGGGGCGGCGGGCTGAAGCGGAGCGGGCACCGCCGACGCCGGGTGAGGAATTTGTCAGTCAATATGTTGAGCCTGCGCTGCCAACATCGCAGTGGCAGAGGCGGATGCTTGATGTTCCCGGCCATGCATTGGGCTTGGAGGGTAGGGCAACCTATAACGACATAAAAGAGGTCCCTGAGCAGTATCGCGGGCCAGCACGTTTTGGCGAGGGAATTGGTTCTCAGCTTCCGTTCTCATGGGGCGCTGGTGCTGCTGGCCGTCTCATGCCGCGTGGCGGCTTGGGTGCCAGCGAGACTGTAAGCCCAAGCGTTATACGCAATATCATAAATTCCCAGGTCGAGGATCAGGCTCGCTATGCGGCGCGTACTGGTGCGGCCACAAGCCTGATGCCTAAATCAACGCAGCGTTGGAGTCAGATAGCCGCTGATGCGTGGAAGCCGGTTTCTCCATTCCATCATCTGGGTGCGCAACGGGCTCCCGGTATTGGTGCTGGTCTTGGTGCTGCTGCTGCGGAAGAGGTGGCTCCCGGTAGTGATCTGGCTCAGTTCGTTGGCCAGCTTGGCGGCGGCCTTACTGGTGCGGCTGCCTCACAGGCTACCAAGGGCACGATGAACAGGCTGGCGGCAAGATTTGTCGAGCCACTATCCACGCTGACAGAAGAGGGTCAGAAAGCCGCCATTGCCCGTGCGTTGAAGCCACAGTTCGAGCAATACGGGGAAGACCCGGCCAATATCATTAAGAGATTGAATACTCCAGATGAGATACCCGGTGCGCTTCCGGCAGAGCGGTCTGGAAGCCGCGTATTGATGGGAGCCCAAAAGACTCTTGCCCAAGAAGATGATGTTCTGGCCAATACGATCAAGAATCAAGAAGAAGCGTTCAGGGGCAGGCTTCAGGGGCAAGTTGATGATGTTACGATTCGCGAACAACAGGGTCAGTTGTCACAAGCCGCCAGAGACTATGACGATACCATCAAAGCGCAGCTTTCACAGGCAGAGCAGGATGTCTACGATCTTACCCGTAATATACAGAGACTTTCGCCTGTTGAGCAGGAATCCGTAAGCAATCAAGCCGCAGGTATCCTTGAACGGGCGTTGCAGCGAGCGCGAACCCAAGAGCGGAATTTGTGGAGTCAGACACCCGACGAGGCCCCGGTCAATCCCAGTAATGCGATCAGGGAATATGATGCTGTTACGGCAAGAATGCTTCGGGAGGACAGGCTTCCCGGTAATACAGATGCCGTAATTGAACGCTGGCGCGAGCTTGGCCCGGATGAGGGGGTCCCGCTCTGGGAGGTCAGGGCCTTTCGCAGCAATGTTCTGGCACAAGCCACGGAAGCCCGCGCAAAAGGTGACTTTGATCTTGCAAGAAGGCTGAGTCAGATCGCAAACGGAGAGAGTACCCCCGGTGTTGCCGGTCGTGATGGTGGGGCTCTTGCTGATATGTCTGCGGTTGGCGATCCGGCGGTTCAGAATGCCAGAAACTTCTCGGTGCTCCTGAATGATCGTTTCACACGTTCTTTTGCTGGCGATCTTCTCGGGATGAACCCGGAAGGCGGACCCGCAATAAGATCGGGGCTTACTCTTGAGACGGCCTTTTCCGGCAATCGTCCGATGGTTGCTCAGAAGATTCGTGAGTTGCGCGAGGCGGAGGCCCCCGTAACCGAAAGTCCGGTGCGTCCTGCTGCCAACCTTGGAACAGAGATGGGGCAGGCGCAGGAGCGGTACTTGCAGAACCAAGTTGTCGAGAAAGTTCTAACCCCGGATGGGCGGGTCAGACTTGGGACAGCAGAAAACTTTATGCGTGATAATGCTCAGGTGCTGGATCAGTTTCCGGCAGTGAGAGAGCAGCTAGACGCGGCGATCTTGGCTGAACGGGCTGCCCAAGCGATGGCAGTCAAGGTCTCTGATAAGGATAAGATGCAGGTGTTCGCCAAGTTGATCGCGGGTGGCGAGAAGCCTGCCGATGCCGTTGGCCGGATGCTTGGTGGGGCCAATCCGGTTCGTGACTTGCAGGAAATGTCTCGGCTTGCCCGCAGAGCAGGCCCGGATGCCGTGGCTGGATTGCGCGCCAGTATTCTGGCCCATGTTTCCGACCGTGCCAAAGGGTCGTTCGCCACGATGCGGGATATGCTCACCAAGCCGTTTTCCGGCAGACCGAGAGACCCGTCGCTTGTCCAGTTGATGGAGAACGATGGACTGATCAGTGCGGATCAGCGCATCAAGCTTATCGGGAGCCTTGAGCTTGGCGCTCGCCATGAGACGGCTGCCCAGAAGGCAGTAAGGATAACATCGGTGGGAGATGAGGCTGGCCAGAACCTCCGATGGGGCGCAAGGTTTATTGGTGCCAAGCTGGCTGGATGGCTGGGAGCCACCAGTGGAAGTGCCGGTACGTCGCTTCAGGCGGCAGCCATCGGTGCCAGTGCTGCTGAGAATGCTCTGATGAAGGCACCCGTTGCCAGAGCAAGGGAAATTCTTCGTGAGGCCATGACGGCTGAGGACCCGCAGAAGCTGATCGATATCTTGGAGAAGATTTCAGGTCCTAGTGTCAAGTTTGGACAGAAGGGTCTGAGCCAGCCGGAGTTGATTTCATTGCTTAGGCCGATGTTCCCCAAAACGTCTTCTGAGGGGATTGATAAAAATGAGCCAACGCAATGGGAGAGGATGAACTGGAGATCGGTGATAGGGATCGAATGATCAATGGCAACACCCAATAAATTCTTGGAGCAGCCCGCGCGCGGGACTTTGGTTGGGGTGTGGGACACGCCCGTCAACGGGAATATGGATATCGTTGATGCTGCATTTGGAGCAACAGCGACGATAGCCCTGACCAATGCTCCGGTGATCCTGAGTTCAGCGCAGTATCGGTGTGCGTTTATTACGTTTACTGGGGCGCTAACGGGAAATTGCGCTATCACGTTTCCGACTGTCGGAAGCTACTACACGGTACAGAATCTTACCTCCAATACATCCACGTTTCGTGTGACCGCCCTGACAACGGCGGCCGGTTCACTCCAGATCGGTATTCCGTGGGGAGAGCCAGTCGATGTTATGACGGACAACGCGGGCAACATGAAATTCAGAGGACTTGGGCATATCGGCTCTTACTGGGATTATGCCGGGTCTTCCGTTCCATCTTGGGTAAGCGATTGCAGTGTTCCACCCTATCTGAACTGCGATGGTACGACTTTCTCGTCTGCCACCTATCCGGTGTTGGCAACGGTTCTTGGTGGAACGACGCTTCCGAACTCTCTAGGTAAATTCCGCGCCACGCTCAATCAGGGCTCTGGTCTTATTACGACTGGATCGAGCACTGGCGGCGTTGATGGCGATACCAGAGGTGCAACGGGTGGTTCTCAGACCACGACGCTATCGAGTCAGAATGTTCCGGATGTTCCAGTCTCACAGACTGAGCACTTTCACACTGGGCTGTTTACAGCAACCAGCACCACGGAACAGTATTTCCGCCGTACAGGTGTGTCGGCTGGCGCTGGTGGTACACCGGTTACGGCCCCGTCTCTCCTAGGCAGTGCGACGGCGGTTATTACCGGGTCCACGACTATCGCCATCACAGCGGGCAGCACGTCACCAACCAACTTCTCCAACCTGCCGCCGACCTACATAGGGGGACTCACCCTGATAAGGGCTGGATAACGTGGCTAGGAGAGCGCACAGTCTCTCGACCTTGTTAACGCAGGTTAATGCGCTTGCCCCAAACCGAAGCAAGGACAGCGACGGTTGGATTGGCGATCCTGCCCATGCCGCCCGTAAATCAGAGCACAATCCCAATGCTGCCGGGGTTGTTCGTGCGATAGATATCACCCACGATCCAAAGCACGGCTTCGATAGCTATGGATTTGCCGACATGCTGCGTCGGCAGGGCGATAAGCGCATGTTGTATATTATCTCAAACGGCCGAATCGCCAATCCGGGGCAGCCTTGGCGTCAGTACACCGGCAGCAATCCACACGATCATCATGTTCATATTTCTGTGGTAGAGAAGGCTTCCCTCTATGATGATGATTCGGATTGGGTTCTGAAGAAGGGAGACTGGAACGGAAACAAGGAGTTACCACCAATACTTCCAAGCACTCCGGTTCTGAAGCAGGGCTCCAAGGGTGACTGGGTTATGCGCTTGCAAACCCTTCTCAAGATGCCGGTGACAGAACGGGATGGTGATTTCGGGCCAAAGACGAGGGCGGCCGTGATTACCTTCCAAAAAGCCAAGGGATTAGTACCAGATGGGATTGTCGGTGTGTATACTTGGGCGGCATTGGGACAATAGATGGCCAGCAAATTTGCCAACAGGGTGAAGTGGAAAGGCTGGCGGCCCGATCTACCGTCCTCCAAGGATTGGCGCTTCTCCCTGTCGAAAGACGCCGCCGCTGCAATCCCGGATGAGTATCCAGCCCCACGGGAGTTACATGCTCCGGTATTCGATCAGGGCGACCTCGGTTCCTGTGTCGGGGTCTCGACTTCCTTTGCCGTGCATTATCTGGTCAAGACAGACCCCGATCTGCGCTCAGCGTCGTCTTATTCGGCAATGTTTGCCTACTATCAGGCCCGTATCCGGGATGGGATCAAATGGAAGGACGTGGATGCAGGGGCCTATATCCGGGATAGCATGGACGCGCTGCGTGATGTCGGCATCCCGGTAGAAAGCAGATGGCCCTATCGGCAGAAACAATTTGCGCGAACGCCCTCTCCATCTGCCATAACGGCAGCCAAGCGTTGGAAGTTGGGCGCGCACTGGCGTTGTGACGGGCAAGGCTCCGACTTTCTCGACAACGTATTGCGGGCAATATCGTCTGGTTATGCTGTGGTAGGCGGGTTTACCGTTTTCTCGTCTCTGTCAACGCAGGAGGTTGATCGTACCGGGGTGATCCCTATGCCAACCAAAAAAGATGATGTGGATGGTGGCCATGCCGTCTTTTTCTGTGGCTATTCCAAATCGCGTCGTCTGCTTGAGTTCCAGAACTCGTGGGGTCTGAATTGGGGTGATCACGGATATGGATATCTGCCGTTCGCGTATCTGGAAGACGGCAATCTTGCCGATGATTTCTGGGCAATGGAACGTGAGAGCCCGGAAACACAAAGCTGGAAGCAACGGATCGCGATGGGCGAACTTCCGTTCGTCCTGACCATGACAGCATAGGGAGAATACAAAATGAGAAAGCTATTTTTATCTGCCGCTCTGGCCAGTTCGGTCATGCTGGGTGGCTGCGCTACCACGGGGACACCAACCCCGGATCAATTTGCTGCCTTCGTGGAACAGGTGCGGGCAATCACCGCACAAGGTTGTAGCTTCGTGCCGGTAGCTCAGGATATCGCATTGGTCGTTGCGGCCGGTGAATTCACCGTTCCGTTTGCGGTTGCAAACGCGATCTGCGCGGCCGTTCTGCGGCCACGGGCTCCCGGTCAGAAGCGATCCTCTACTGTGGTGGTATCAGGAGTAGTCGTGCATGGCCGGTTTGTGAGGTGATAGATGGCTCACCTTGACCGCATCCAGTTTCAATTCTCTACCACTGATCATCCAATATCCGGCTTGATCAGGGTATTCACCCACTCCGAGTTCAGCCATGTGGATGCGGTGATCATGCCGGGATTTCCAACCTTGGAGAACCTGACACCCAACCCCTATGGCTTGCTGGGGGCTTCTAATCCGGGATACCCGGACCCCGGAGGTGTTCAGTTGCGAGCACCCAACTATCACAAGATGATCAAACGTCGCCGTATAACGCTCATGACGGATAAGGCGGACAAGATCGTGGAGCTTTTAGCTTCGCAGATTGGAAAAGAATTTGACGAAGAGGCGCTTGTGCGGGCGCTTGATACCAATCCACGCAATTGGCGTCTCAAGAACAAATGGTTCTGTGCTGAACTGGTGCTCTGGGCGCTGGAAGAAGCCGGGTTTTTCCCGTATCCGCTGGTCGGTACAAAGAACCGTGTCACCCCCGGTGATCTGCTTCTGATACTTAATCCGTACTACGATCCCGTCGAATTAGGGAGAGAGGTGGCGATCAATGACTGAAACAACTGAAGTCACGTCTGCTGTCGTGAATGTAAGGTCTGCTTGGTACTCGAAAATAAACTGGGCAACGGTGGTCGGTGTTGTTGCGGTGATAGCATCCGTCTGGGCAATCGATATTCCGCAAAACGTGCAGGATGCGTTGGTTACGATCATTTCGTTTGTTACGGGAACGCTGGTTGTGACCCTGCGCACCAAGTTCACATCATCCGTGACGCCTTCCGTTGCAGAAGCTGCGCCGCCGATGAACCAAACCAAGACAGTCGGGGCGGCAACACCGCCCGGTGCTGTGGCGAATCTTACATGATCCGACATGGACCTATCAAAATTAATACCGCTGGCGTTGCGGGTTATCCAGAACCGGCAGCAAATCCAGCAAGTGGTCGAGGCTCTGAAGCCCACCATTCGTGAGTTTGAGAAGGTCGCGCCGGTCGTTATGCCGATGCTGCGTAACCTATGGCGAGAGTTTTTCCCTGACCTTGTACGGCAGTGGGCACAGACAAGTGAGGTGCTTGTCTTCTATGATGTATACTGGGTTCAGCAAAGCCTGAATAAGCTTATCAATGCCAAGCTGAAAGTGGATGGGGTCATGGGTGAGGAAACACTGGCGGCAACGGCTAAATTTCAGACCAGCTACAATAAGAGCAAGTTGAAAGACTCTGACAAGATTGAGGTGGATGGATGGCCGGGTCCGGTGACATGCGCCATGATAGATGCTGAGCTTAGGCGGACAGGCCGATGAAATGGCCAAGAATAAACCCCCAAAAATGCCACTCATTGATCCGACCAAGAACGTTCTCGACTTGGTTCATGCGGCAATGAAGCGTCAAGATGATATGCGTGAGGCGGAGACGCGCAGGCTAGACCAGTTGGCGGAACAGCGGTCGCACTATAATGGTAAGATTGCAGATATACGAGATGCACATAACAATGAGCTTAAGTTATTCTGGAAGCAGATGCTGGATGAGCGCGCTGAACTGCTGGGTGTGTCGTTGCAGGAGGTCAAAAAAGACGTTTATGACAGGCTGGCATTGCTTGAACAATTCCGTTGGCAGACTGGTGGCAGTCAGGAAGGCGCGCGGGTCGGGCGCAGCGAGACGGTGGCATGGATTGTCGCCGGGGTCATGGCAATAATTGCCATGGTTGTCGCCACTACACACGTTCTCACTTATATCAGAGCATCGGTGTCTACCCCTCCTGCGATCACAGAACAATCACAGAAACGGTAAAACAGTAATGCTTGGTTGGGGAGGGGCTAATCCGGGGATTGATTGGAGGTTGCATCTATAGTAGGCAGAGTCATCATCAATAGGGTATGGGGCTCCGGTGATGAAGTTTATAACTTTGGCGGCTTGCGCCGCACTCGTCTCACTCGTCGCTCTTGTTTCTTTCAAACAATCACAATCACAAGCACAGGTAGGGGAGGCTCACTTCAGGGCTTGGGATCGTGTTGATAGCCAATCAACGCGAGCCACAAAGCGAGCAACACGACGCTCAGCACGAGCCAGTAGGGAATACCGAACCAGACAGGCACGAAGGGATCGTGCGGCTCAAAGAAAGCAGATAGCTCTTCATAAGAAGACAGCGAAAATATCTGCACGCCCATCTCCCAAGGTTGCGGCCCGAATAATACCAGCGGTGCCAGTGCCAACACCAGCACCGATAAAGGTATCGGAGCCTGACGAGAGCACTATCGTTGATAATATTACTCTTGCCGATAAGGTTGCCGAAAACATTGTCAAGCATACGATTGAGGTCGCACAAACAATCGTCATGTCTCCATTCGGAGTGCTGATCAATCTGTTTGCCCACCGCAGTGGTATTCCCAATGAGGTTGGAAGTTTTCTTTCCAAGGTTCAGCGGGAGTGCGGCAAGGTCACTGTCATCAGTACACTTCGGCGCGGATCACGGGTTGCCGGATCGCGAAGGATGAGTTGCCATGCTATCGGGCAGGCTGTTGATTATCAGGTTGTCGATCCATCCTGCGCATTGCGACTAGCACGAACGGTGCGCCTCGGTCATTCTATCGACTATTATGGCGTGCGGGCGCTCTATGGTCGTGGGATGCCGGTTCACTATCATGTCTCGAATTGCCGCCAAGAGATGGGTGCCAAGTTCGCGCATGGCGGGGGTCGGATATATTCCAAGACTCGCTTTGCTCGCAATTCGGTCAAGAAGACCCGGTATGCCAAGACATGGAAGAATCGTCACGCTAAGCGATACTATCGCAGGGTTCGGACTGCGGCCTACGGGTAAAAGGAGAGGTACCATGACCAAGATCCATCATGACGCGGACTCCTTTCTTTACCGTTTTGGTAGGTTGTCTTGATTGTCGGAATATTCCGGCTCTTTCACCGGAATAAGGTCGTGGTTGACGTAGCGGTAGTTCACCGGGTCGTCGCTTTCGACGACGCGGGTTTCGCGGACAAGCATCCAACGATTGGACAAGTCCCTGACATTGGACTCGGCTTCCTCGCGGGTGGCAAAGCGTAAGGCATTGCCACACCATTGGCCGCTACTGTCCGCGATGACTTCGGGTTTCCAAGACATTCGGTTCTCCTTTCATGGAGATACAGATGGGGAAACGGGTGAACCTTGTCGATATCGGCGTGACAAAGCCCGATAACTATCCCGGCAGGGATGGTGTCTATATGGACGACAATGACGGAGGGCGGTCAGTAACATATGTGCCAAACCGGCGTGTCATTGTTGAGCCAGTTCGTCAAAACGTGATTGTGATCCGGCGTCACGATAAAGGATGGCATAAAGGACAGCGGTGGAGATAAGGCTTCAGAATTTTAATGCCTCCTGTTCGGTATTGCCACGGACTTCTGTTTCGACGCAGATACGATGCGCCCATCTGTTGTCACGCTTCGCCAATGAAATTCCATGGCCGCCGCCGCCAGTACGCTGCATGACCCATCCGGACGTGAATTGATGAGTGCCATCGGCGCGAGTATCAACAGGACCGTATCGACCTTTGCAAAACTCACAGACTGCCACAAAGCGGGTTGGAATTGTTTGATCAGTCATCGCCTCACCCATTTGCCTGTGATCTTCCGTTTCCAAGGACTGTCTTTACTCCCGGGGAATTTGGATTTCTTGCGCAGTCCAAGGTTGGCTTTTTTCTTTCGATAGGTA
>Ga0075430_100005989_pt1 | contig 10266 bp, 11 predicted proteins | sample RhiMetdeltSRZDD4_FD_75294 | JGI IMG/M metagenome (GOLD analysis project Ga0075430, IMG submission 75294) | Populus rhizosphere microbial communities from Tennessee, USA - Rhizosphere MetaG P. deltoides SRZDD4 | ecosystem: Host-associated > Plants > Roots > Rhizosphere > Soil | place: USA...
CCCACGTTGCGCGCAGGTCTCGTGGCGTGCGGGCTGTCCCTGGGCTTGCCACTGCAACACCAGGCGCCCTGCAGCGGGGGCGGCTGGGGGGGCACCCGCGGGCGCCTCCAGGGCACGACGTGCCAAGCGGGGATCACGGGGCGCCCCCCGGCGTCTGGCGCTAGCGCCCCCGGCGTCCGGACGTGGTCCGGGCGGCCCTGTTCGCCCCCCACGGGGGCCGCAGTTGGGCGCGCTGCGCGGTGATCGGCCATCTCGCTTTCCGGTAGCTTTGGAGAAACTTTTGGCGGAAGACAGCCTGGGGGGGCCCCCACGCCCCAAGCGTGTCTCATTTACAAATGTCCCTAACGAGTTGATGAGACGATGTTTAGTGAGACGGCAATCTGAGACGTCTGGAGGCGCTTTCAGCCGCTTTTGGCAGCACTTCCGCAGTGTCTCGTTCAAGGGTCGCTTTCGAGACACCCCTCAGTGCATATCAAACAAGGCAATATGGTCTTGTATACAAAATGTCGCGATAACTATCGGGCAGCCAAATAGGAGTGACAATGGAGATGAGCGGGTAAGCAGCACGCTTCTCGCGTCAGGAATTAAGAATTTCGACGCAGATTTTTAGCCCCGCAAAAACAACAGCTTGCGTGCGTCATAAATCATGATCAGAACAGAGGCATGAAAGCCACAACATCGATGTAGAGGCTTTCCGGCATCTTCTCCCAGAAAGCCCCAGCCTTGTAAGGATCTCTCCATGCACATCGCCGTCTTTGGGATCGGTGGGGTCGGTGGCTATTTTGGCGGGCGGTTAGCCCAAGTAGGGGAAGAGGTGACATTTATTGCCCGCGGCGCCCATTTGCAGGCCTTGCAGACCCAGGGGCTGCGGGTGGACAGCACGCTGGGCGACTTTGTCCTTCATCCCGTGCAAGCAACGAATGACCCACGGCAGGTGGGTGCCGTCGATACCGTCCTCGTCGCCGTGAAAGCCTGGCAGGTCCCGGAGGTGGCAGACGCCCTCCGCCCGCTCGTCGGAGCCGCCACGGGGGTCATCACCCTCCAGAATGGGGTCGAAGCCCCGGAACAGCTCGCAGCGGTCTTCGGACGCTCGGCAGTGGTCGGCGGTCTCTGTGGCCCGATCAGCTTTCGTGTGGCGCCCGGCCATATTCGGCATGTCGGTGGCGAGCCCTTCGTGAAGTTTGGCGAGTTGGATGATCGCGCCAGTCCCCGCCTCGACCAGCTCCGGCAGGCGTTTCAGCGGGCGGGGGTCACGGTCGAGATTCCGCCTGATATTCACAGTGCGCTGTGGATGAAGCTCCTCGCGATCACGCCTTGTAGTGGTCTCGGCGCCCTGAGCTACGCGCCGAAGGGGATTTGGTGGCAGTTGCCCGCCACGCGGCAGATGAGCGAACAGGCGATGCACCTTGAATGAGCCGCGTATCTGCGCCCTGGTTAGCCAGGGCGCAGCATGTGCGGATGTGCTTCCACGGGCAGGCCTGCCCGTTACCATTGCCTGTGGCCAGTGTTTTTTCTGTAAGCGGGAGCTATGGTCGCTCTGCGACAACTCAAATCCAAACGCCTGGATGGCGGAAATGGTCAATGGCTACTCTGGGGCTGAGCTTTTTGGCTACTCCCATATGTATGGTGGGTATGCCGGCGGACAGGCAGAATACATCCGCGTGCCCTTTGCCGACGTGGGCCCTATCAAAATACCGGCCGGCCTCCGGGACGAGCAGGTCCTATTTTTGTCCGATATCTTTCCCATCGGCTATATGGCTGCCGAGAACTGCACTATCCAGCGGGGTGATACCGTAGCCGTCTGGGGCTGTGGACCGGTCGGGCAGTTTGCCATGCGCAGTGCCTACACGCTCGGCGCTGATCACGTCATCGCCATTGATCGCATTCCAGAACGGCTCCAGATGGCGCGCATGCAGCACCAGGCCACCGTCCTCGACTACCAGGAGGTTGATGTCAGCGAGGCACTCCAGAATTTGACGGAGGGCGCGAACCCGATGCCTACATTGATGCGGTGGAGATGGAAGCGCGTAGCACCAGCATCGATGCCCTCTATGACCGGGCAAAGATGGCCATGTTCCTGGCCACTGACCGCCTCCATGCATCGCGGCAAGCCGTCCAGGCATGCCGTAAAGGTGGCACCGTGTCCATTCCAGATGTCTATGGCGGCTTGCTGGATAAGGTGCCGATAGGGGCCGCGTTTGCCAGAGGACAACTGCATCAAAATTGTGCTCCGGCCGTAATGGGACAGCCCGAGGTATACAGCTACCACCCCATCACGTGCTGACGTGTAGCATCAGGCATGGCGTCTCTCACCTTGAGAGCGTCTCTCACTTTAGTAGCTCATCGTGATAGAGTACTATCCTCCCTAGCCGTGGTCCCTCCCACTCGTCCACTCTCTCGGCTGGATCACAACGCCCGAGACCATGGTACCCATCATGGCATGAAAGTTGCTCAGATAAGTGTGTACGGTGTGCTACCAGGGTCGGTGTTATAGAGGGAGCGTGGGTGCCTTCTCTGGATACCTCTTTGAGACACCCACAGTAGAGGAGCTGCCCTGCTCCCTGGTGTATCCTCAGGGCTTCTCTTGGGGAAGCACACGGGCAGTATGTTATCCCCGCTTCGAGGGAAGACTGGGTAAGGAACCCAATCCTGGAGGAAGCTGCATCCATGCCAACTGTATCGTTGCCTCGCTCTGGACGCATAAAGACCGACAAGAAACAACCTGTACGTATTGACGGGAACGAGTGCCTGGAACGATATCTACGCGATGTGCGGCACTACAGCGTGCTGTCGCGCGAGAGCGAACGGGCTCTCGCCAAGCAAATTGTGGAAAGCCGCACGCAGTGGCAGGAGCAGCTCCTCGAGCACCTCTTGCATATTCCCCTGTTGTTGGCCTGGAGGCCACGTATAGTTCAGGGTACAGTGCGCCTGACGTCCCTCTGCCGCCAAGGAGCTACGCCCACAATTACTGAGTTCAAGACCACACTACAATGTCTGCGCGCTCTGCGCGACGAGATGCGTCATATGGTCCACGGGCAGGATGTGCCGCAGGCTCATACCGTCGCGCCGTTGCAGACTACCATGCGAGAGTTGCTCCAGGGGCTGGATTGGCATCCGGAGTTTCTACATCGGGCCTGGCAGAAGTTTCATACCGCCATGACGCGCGCCACGGTCGCTACTGGGCAGTGCCGGCGCGCCGCGTGTTATGTCGCGACGCTTGGCTACAGTATGGAGACATTATGCCTGCTATGGCAGGACTTATGCCGCATCTACAGTGTGATGGAACAAACGAAACAAGAGATGGTCAACCACAATCTGCGTCTGGTTATTAGTGTCGTCTACAAGTTCCGCTATACCGGCTTGCCCCTCAGCGACCTAATTCAAGATGGCAATATTGGGTTGATGCGGGCGGTTGACAATTTTGACTATCGACGCGATCTGAAGTTCAGCACCTATGCCATCTGGTGGATTCGACAGGCTATTCACCGTGCCGGCTCCTCGCAATCCCTTATGCGGCTTCCAGAATATTGCCGCGATAATGTACGACGCGTCCACCAGGTTGCTGACGCCTTTATTGTGGAGCATGGCAGAACCCCGACCCCCCAGGAAATTGCACAGCGCACCGATATTTCTCTGGAACGTGTCGCATGGAGCCTGGAACATACCCCAGAACAAATCTCCATCGACAATCCGCTGCCCGGCAAGCAGTGGCCGCTCCGTGAGCTGCTCCCGGACACACGCCTGACTAACAGTCATGAGATGCTGGTGCAACATGCCCTCCAGCGCTACACACAAGACGCTTTAGCGTGTTTAACGCCACGGGAGGCGACGGTTATCTCTCGTCGTTTTGGTCTGGGTGACCGTCCTGTCGAGACGTTGGAACAGATCGGCCGCGATTTGAATATCTCCCGTGAACGCGTGCGGCAGATTACGACAACAGCCCTGGATAAGCTCAAACAGCACAAAGCTATGCTCCAGGCATGCTTGGAGCAATAAGCCACCCTGTCCTCTCCAACGGCTTTCGATCACTACCCCCGCGGGCGCCTGTTTGCCCTCCAGTACAGCCTATGCCTCTGAGTCTAGAGGCATGAAGGATCAGACCCTCGAGACAGTGGACCGTGTCTCGGGCAGTGATGCGGGTTTCGTCCACCAGCATGATATAGGCATGCTGGGTGGCGTCATCTCCCGCTCTCCATCCTCTTATGGCGGACTCTGCGGCGTTTCCACAAGCACCGAGAGCACGAGTGCGCAGAGCCCGACGAGCTGCACGATGAATCCCGCCACATGTCCATACTCCCACCGGTTGCGCAGTCGCATCCAGACCGCCGGTATCGACTCTGGTGCTGACCGTAATGCCACGGCTACCTGGCTATTCACGGGTGCGACCACCGCCAGCCAGATGCCAAACGCCAGCAGTAGACAACAGGCGCCAGCCAGCGTCCACCCGCAGGACGGCCAGCGCTTGCGCACCAGGAACGTGAGCACAGCCGCTATCACAATGGAACCGACCTGGTATACCCCACCGACGATGGCGAAGTATCGGTATAGGGTCGTATTCACCGCTGCATACATCTGCGCATCGTACTGTATCTTCTGCGGCAGCTCCAGCACGTGAGCGGATTCCATTGTCAGTGCGAGTGCCGCTAGAACAATGGTGATGCAACGCCAGATTTTGAGAAACATTATCTCTCCTCTCACTGACTAGAAGGTCTCACTCATGGTATGGCGTTGTGTAATACTTTAGGCTGTATACGAGCAAACGCTGTGCCATCTGTCATTACTCGGACGTTCCATACCATACTGCGGGTCAAAAGGACCAAAACGCTGTCAAAAAAAAGAGAGACCTGTGAACGATCTTACCATCTACGACACGCTGGCAGAGAGTTGGTGGCAAGCCGACAGTAAGCTGCATATGCTGGCACGGATGAATCCGGCGCGCTTTGCCTATTTTGACCCGATTGTGGGGCACTGGCAGGGACGACGCGTGCTTGACCTTGGGTGTGGGGGGGGGCTGACCACTGCTTGTCTGGCGCAGCGTGGTGCCACGGTAGTAGGAGTGGATCTGTCGCGTGCTTCGCTGCACGTGGCGTTCCGCCATGCCCGTGGGCACAGCCATCCCGAGTCAGTCTTTGCGTGTGGTCGAGCCGAATCCCTGCCCTTCGCCGATGCCAGCTTTGATATTGTGTGGTGTACCGATGTGTTGGAACATCTCTCTGATCTGCCTGAGGCTATAGCTCAGATCGCCCGAGTGCTCAAACCCGGGGGACTCTTCCTGTACGATACGATCAATCGTACCTGGCTGTCCCGCCCACTTGTCATCTGGTTTTGGGAATACCTCGCTGGCCTGGCACCACGAGGCACCCACGACTGGCGTTTGTTTATTAGGCCCCAGGAACTCTGCTGTCTGCTGACTCAGCACGACATGCAGTTTGGTGCCATCCATGGCATGTTGCCGTTCTGGTTATGCCCTTGGCAGGGCTGGCGTTTCCGGCTTGTGCGCTACACGGGCATCCTCTACCTGGGATATGCCGTAAAAACGGGCTGAGGATAATAGCGGGTATACGGTCAGCAGTCGAGCCAAACTCAGGCGCGATGCCGTTGTGTGCGTTGTCTGCCTGCGGACAGCAACGTCATCGGCACGCGCCTGGCAATGGCGAAGCCGGAAGCTCTTAGAGCCACATTATTCCACTCTCTGCTCTCAAGGATAGGAGCACAATCACCGATAAGGATAGGAGAGCTTTCCGTGTCGTAGGAGTGTGTTCCGCATTCTTTGACTGCATTTGGCATAGGAGCCTGCCATGTCCACCGTCTCCATGGCCCCAGCATCCTCCAGCCGACGCCTCCGGCGATGGCGTCGCCGGCTTGATCCGTGTGTGTCTGTCCTGGGGATTCTGGTTATTCTGGGCGCTGTACTCTTTAGTCAAGAGCTCCGTACCCAGATTCTGGTTACGACCTGTGGCATTGTCTTGATGGAAGTGGGGGTCTGGCGTCTGGCCCAACGACTGCTCCCGAGTGAGCGTCAGTATAATGCCTTGCGCGCCGAGGTGGACCGGTTCCTGCAGTTAGTCCGTCACCTCAATACAGCGGCACTTGCCCGCAAAGCGCACGACGCGCCTGAGACACGTCAGGCCTTCGCCCAAGTGTATCAGGAGATGCAGCAAGCGGTGGCACGGATGGCAACACTGGCGGGCAAGACGGATGCCGAGCTGGCTGCGGAAAAGGTACAAGAACCCCTCAGGAGGGCCGTATGAGAATTTGGGCGATCTGGGCTGTACAGACGACTTTCCCCAAAGACGAGGTATGGTTTGGTCTCCTTCAATTACTGGTGGTCACCGCCCTCCTCGCGACCCTTGCCATACTCGCAATCCCCTATGTCCTCGCCCTCCGCCAGAAAAGCCGTGTCGCCCTCCTTACGGCTATTGCCGAGCCTATCCTACAAGCCTTGGCGAGCTCTGCAGCACGTATCAACGGGCACTATCCACTGAAGGTAGCCATCGATGGTACGGATAGTAATACTATCAGGTATGGTCGTATGAGGAGTTGGGTGCGCTGGACTATACAGACCGTCTTCCCCAAGGACGAGGCATGGTTCGGTCTGCCCCAATTACTGATGGTCACTGCCCTCCTTACGACCCTCGCTATGCTCGCAGTACCCCATGTCCTCTCTCTCCGCCAGAAAGGCCATGGCGTCACTATTACTGCTGAAGCTAACCCGATAACATCGTACTACATAGGAGTTCACTTTAGCCCTATCAGCACGTATAGAGCTTGATTGCCTATACTCTATAGGGCTTGTGTATCCTCCTCCGGCTCAGTCCTCTCGCCTGCTGGAAAGCGCAGGGGTCAACTGGAGCCGCTTGGCACGGTAGTCCAGCGTCAGCGTAAAATGCTCCAGAAAATCTCCGCCTAACAGACCATCAACGGGGCGTGTCCCCGGGAAGGCAGCCAGGATACCCACCTGCAAGTTCTTGACGACAGCCTCCCCCATAGCCAGAGCAGCGATTGGCACGAGTGGGAAACGCACTTGCTGCCCTCCAACCACTTTGAGCAGACCCACAGGCCTGTGGTGTGTGGGCTGCAGCCCGGCCCGCCGGGCCGTCTCGGGCGTCAGCATAGTGTAGGTGGTTCCGGTATCGAGGAGGAGTGTGACTGGCTCTGTGTGATTGAGCATGGCCTGGACCAGCATATGGTTGTCTATCACCTCAGTTGGCATTGTGCTCAGCACGGCCGCAGGGGGTGAGCTCGCGATGTGCGACGATGCGTCTGGCGTGTCCTGCGGGATCAGTTGCAGCCGACTCCGGGCATAATCAAGTCGCAGCGTGAAGTGTTTCAGAAAGTCTCCCCCGAGCAGCCCGTCGATGAAGGGCGCATGCGGGAGCGCGGTAAACACCCCCACTTGCAGATCCTCCACTGTCGCGTCTCCCACTGCCAGGGAGGCCAGTCGGATGAGCGGGAGCTCTCCCTCCTGGCTCCCCAGCATCACCATAGAGCTTCTGGGTGCATCGGATTCCGGACTTATCTTTAAACGCCGAGCTATATCTGGGGTCAACAGGGTGCGCGTGGCACCCGTATCAAGCAGGAGGGTGACGGGCTCCTGGTGGTTGAGCACGGCGTGCACCAATACCGTATGGCGCATAGTCGCAAACGGTACAGCATTACCAACAACCGTAGGGATTGGGGCGGTCGTAGCCAGCGCCGCACGAGGGGGCGCATCGGATGTCCTCTGGGTTAATACTAGCGGCTGCGGCGGCAAGGAGAGGTCAATCACCACACGCACCGGTTGGCCGTGATCATTGGTGCCGGTCAGGAGGATATGCCAGGCCGGCGTCAGACGCCCCTGTATGCCGAAGCGTGCTTCCAAGCAACACGGAGAAGAATAGAAGAAGTGTCGCAGCTCACCGTAGGGCCGTAGCTTCCAGAGAATGGCCGTACGCTCTGAGGCCGGTAGCATGGCGAAGCCTGGAGGGTAGGTCGTATAGTCGAGCTGTGTCAACGTGATGCCACTGCCCTGCGTCTCTTCCAGCACCAGCATGAACGTATAGAGTGTGCGCTCGACTCCATCGACCATGCGGGTGATGACACGAAAGTCGGTGGCCTGCCAGACAATCGGGGCAGGCTCCGCGTCGAGATGGGGGCTCGGAGTGGTACAGGCGGTCAGCACAATGCTGACATACACGGCGAGAAGCGCAGCGCCCAGGCCGGTAGCGGGCGGCAGCAATCGGCGCAGCATAGAGCCTCCTGCGCAGGGATAACGGTCATGGACAACAGATGATCTGCTGAGAGAGGCTGGGTAATGTACCGAGGGAGGAGGAGAGAGTCAAGAGCAAGGGGGAGGTGCCAGGTGCGCCCCCTTGCCCGTCCTACGACCGTGGGTGCGCGCCTGGCGCATGGAGCTTATGGTATTACCTTGTGATCAGTTCTCTCACAGTGATTGACGTAACTCTCAAATTGAGAGAAACAACCAGACCCTTTTGGCGAGAGCTGTGCCGGGCGCGCTCTGTCATTACAGACCAGCCGGTATCCCTGCATCGCTCCAGTGCAGGTGACCCGGTGCGTGTTTAAGAGGTGCACGACAGTCGCTATGACGACATTGTCTTCGTCTGGGCTAAGCTCCACATTGAGAGTAGCAACTAGATCATACAGAGTTGTCTGAATTTTCGCGGCTTGTGACATTACCGTATCTGCCAGATTCTGTAACAGCGTTTCCACACTAAACCCTTTATATATCGACATTTTTCTAACAATAAATGAGCTATGAGAACTCATTTGTACCTCGAGATGCCCTATACAGCAGGCATTGTTACAGAATGAAAATTACACAATAGAGAAATAAAGCAATATCCATGCCAAATAGAGTAGGGAGAAATATAGTTCTATGGCCTATTGTCTCAGCTATCATCCAGTGTACTGCCATACTGCTGCCATATGGTTATATGTGGGACGGCCAGTTTTGGTATAAATTTTGCTCCTCCTTTAGGGCGTTCATCGCGGGAAGGTACACTAGGGGTGTGCCGAGTTGTAGCCTTGCAGCACCGTGGCGCCTCTGCTCTTCTCCGCTCGCCGTCACGGCCGCCATAGCTAGAAGAAGGAATCCCAATGCGCTTAGACATTGAGGGCAAGCACATGACGCTGGCCCCGCATCTGATGGGGTGGATTGCCGAGCGACTGGAGGATCTCAACACGCCCTATGACGACATCTGTGAGGCGCGTGTCATCTTTGTGCAACAAGGACGGCGTGATGCCGTATGCATTGAGCTTCTGCTCGCTGAGAAGAGCCTCCACGTGACCCAGCGTGGCGCTACGCCGGATGCTGCCGTGGATGCGGCATTCCGGGTGGTCCAGCAGGAGTTGCATGACGTCCGTGCGGCGCGGCGGGCTCGAACCTCCGTAGGCGTTGCGCAGGAGACCTGGCGGGCTCCTGTACCAATCGCTGCTGGGAAGGCCGCACGCTCCGCATCCCAGGCTTAGGTTGGGCAGACACGGCATCGACACATCACTTGTGCGAAGGAAACCATGTATGGCGACGAAACGTACGATTCATGTGGTAGGTACCGGAACCATTGGTGAGCCGTTGTTGGGATTGCTCCTGCATACCCAACGAGCGCTGGAAGTCGACGAGATTACGTTTCACAAGCACAGTCCTCGCTTAGGGGATCGCGCCAAAATCACCAATCTGATGCGCCGGGGGGCTCGACTGGCCGTTGATGCTGAAAAACGTCCCGACTTCGAAAAGTTGGGCCTGCAGCCTGCCTACACGACCGAGGAGGCCCTAGCCCAGGCCACAGTGGTAATCGATTGTACCTCAGATGGACTGGGACTCGCCCACAAACGTGACTGGTACGAGCATTTGTCCAAGGCGCAGGGCTTTATTGCCCAGGGCAGTGAGACGGGCTTTGGCAAGATGTACGCCCGCGGCATCAACGATGAGGCACTCGTGCCGGGTGAGGATCGCTTCGTGCAAGTGGTCAGTTGCAATACCCATAATCTGGCCGTCTTGATTGCCACCTTGGCCTTGCACGACGAGGCGCCCGATAACCTCCTGGAAGGACGCTTCGTCTGTATGCGGCGTTCGAGTGATATCAGCCAGGAGAAGAGTTTTATTGCGGCGCCCGAAGCCAGCGCCCATAAGGACGCCCACTTTGGTACCCACCACGCCCGCGATGCTTGGCATCTCTTCCAAACGTGCGGCTTCGACCTGAATCTGTTTTCGTCCGTGATTAAGCTCAATACCCAGTACATGCACAGTATCTGGTTCAACCTGCGTGT
>Ga0075430_100005993_pt1 | contig 10263 bp, 9 predicted proteins | sample RhiMetdeltSRZDD4_FD_75294 | JGI IMG/M metagenome (GOLD analysis project Ga0075430, IMG submission 75294) | Populus rhizosphere microbial communities from Tennessee, USA - Rhizosphere MetaG P. deltoides SRZDD4 | ecosystem: Host-associated > Plants > Roots > Rhizosphere > Soil | place: USA...
GGTCGAGAGGTCCGAAGCCATACCATCCGGCAATCGCATCCGCGTCGATCAGGAGGTTCGCCGTAGTCAGGACCACTCCCTTTGGAGGGCCGGTCGTGCCGGACGTGTAGATGATCAACACCTCGTCATCGAGCCGCATGCAGTGCAAGGCAGGATGAGAAATCTCCGCATGCTCGGGCAAACGCCCCTTGATCCCGTGACGCTTCCCTTCGACGAACCCGTCGTCACCAAGCGTGACGACCTCCCGTAACGCCGGCAGATCCTGCTGGAGGCCGATGAGTTCGTCGTAATAGTCCCGCCAGCAGACGACCGCCGCCGCTTCCGAGTGTTCCAGAATGTAACGCTTTTTCTCAGGCGGTTCTTCGACGTTGATCGGCACGATGGCAATTCCCGAAACCCAAGCGGCAAAGTACACCAATACCGTCAGATCATGATTGAAGAGGACTGTGGCGAGCCGGTCTCCTCGCAGGAGACCGAGTTGGTCGCGAAGAAAGGCGGCGGTTTGCACGACGAGGGCGCCGAACTCGGCATAGGTGTAAGACCGGTACACGTTGCGGTCATCATCATAGTAGTTCAGGTACTTGCGGTTGACGAGACCGGGATCGGAGACCCGCGATCGAAAGAACTCGGCAAACGACGGCCACGGGAGGACAAACGATGTTCCCGACATGTCATGGGCCTGTTTGATTCTGGCGTCAACGTCGGTCAAGAGGTTCATAGGTCCTCGGCGCAGGTCCCTTGTACAGCGCACGCGGTCTGATCAGTCGATTGTTGTCCTGTTGTTCGATCACATGCGCACACCACCCGGCAATCCGCGAACAGACAAAGAGCGGCGTGTACACGTCAGTGGGGATTTCCATCAACAGATACGAGACGGCTGTGTAGAAATCGAGATTGGGGTGGAGTCCCTTCTCTTCCCGCATGATCCGGTCGATGATGTGTGCGATTTCAAGCCACCGTTGATCGCTGCACATCCTACTGAGTGCTTCCGCATGCCGTTGAATGATTGCCGACCGGGCGTCGCCCTTCTTGAGTACCCGATGGCCAAATCCCATCACCCGCTGTTTCCTTGTGAGAGCATTGCGCACCCAGGCCTCCGCTCTCTCCGGCTTCCCGATTTCAACCATCATGGAGGCCACAGCTTCGTTCGCACCCCCATGAAGCGGTCCTTTCAAAGATGCCACTGCCGCGGTGACTGCCCCGTGCAGGTCGGCGAGGCTGGAAGCCACGACCCGTGCGGCGAACGTGGACGCGTTGAACTCGTGCTCCGCGTAGAGAATCAGCGACACATTCAAAACCCGCGCCATCGCGTCGGCCAGTTCGTGGTCCTTCCGGTCTCCCAGAAGATCGAGCAAATTGTGCGCGAACCCTAGAGTAGCGGCCGGCCGGGCCGGTTGCTTTCCTCTCGGAACGTGATAGGCATGCGCGATCAGCAGCGGGATTTGACTGAGCAACCGCACCGATTTTCGGAGGTTGGCCTCGCGTGATCCCTCCTGCACCTCCGGGTCGCTGAGACCCAGCAGCGAGATGCCCGTTCGCAACACATCCATCGGGTGCATGTTCGGCCGCACCGACTTCACCCAATGCTCGACCGGATCGGGCAGGAACTGGTTGGCTGCAAGCATTGCGATGAAGCCGTCCAACTCATTTTTTGAGGGCAAGTGACCGAACAACAAGAGATGGGCAACCTCCTCGAAGCTGCTCCATTCAGCCAAATCCCCGATCGCGTAGCCACGATAACGAAGACCGGCCGCTCCTTCATCCACAAGACACAAGGCAGACTCGCCGGCGATCACGCCATCCAGGCCCGGACTATACAGTGCCTGATCTGCCACTTTAGTCGTGGGAGGAACGCGTATCGCCTGGTTCATAGAGCCTCCGTTCTTGTGGATCGTGTTGGTCATACTGCAACAAGTCGTACAGTTCCTGTCTGGTCATCATTCGGTCGAGTGATTCGCACTGCGACCCGGCCGTTTTCAGCTCAGCCAGCAGCTTCTCGATTGCACGCATTGCTACCCGCAACGCACTGACCGGAAACAGCACGCCGCGATACCCCAACTCGTCAAACTGCTTGACAGTCAGATAGGGAGTCTTTCCGAACTCCGTCATATTGGCGATCAAGGGGACCGTGATCCCCGCCTTCTTCATCTCCTGCGCAAACCTCCGAAACTCTTCGGCGGATCCGAGCGCCTCGGGAAATAGCGCATCGGCACCGGCTTCGGCATAGGCCGCTGCCCGACGAATCGCTGCTTCCATCCCATCCACCGCGCAAGCATCGGTGCGAGCGATGATCATGAAATCAGGATCGGACTTCGCGCGGACCGCCGCTTGAACCTTCGATACCATGTTCGCGATGGAGACCAATTGTTTTCCCGCAAGATGCCCGCACTTCTTTGGCATCTGCTGATCTTCGATCTGCATGCCTGCCACGCCCGCCCGCTGGAACTCGCGGGCAGCTCCTGCAACCGTCGCACCAGGCCCGAATCCTGTGTCTGCATCGACAATCGTCGGGATGGACACGGCTTTGGCAATCGCTCCGGCTTCCGTCGCCACCTCCCTCAGCGACAACAGGCCGGTGTCCGGCAACCCACGACTGGCCGACAGGGCTGCTCCCGACAAGTACAGAGCCTCAAAGCCGGCCTGCTCTATCTGGATAGCCGTCAGCGGGTTGAACGCACCGGGGATGGCTACTGTTTGTGTCACCAGCAGATCCCGCAGGCGGCCAGCTTTGCTCGCAATGCGCGGCCTAAGAACCATGCTTCCTCACCTTCAAGAGAGTGATCATTCCGGTCATGTCCTTCATGCGATCAAGCTTCCATACGACGTCGATCAGCTTGTTGATACGCGATCGGTCGAGCCGTCCAGAAGCCAGGCAGAGAAATTTATTCTCCACGTCCGAATCCGACATCGGTTGGCGTGGATGGCCCAATGGAATGTCCACCTGTTTGCGGTATGACCGCCCTGCCATGGTCCTGACTGTGACGCGGGTCGGCATGGCATCCGGATAGCGATGTACAAATTCCGGCTCTCGGACGACCCGAACCTTTTTCAACAACTCGCGCATTGCTGGATCTTGAAGCCGCTTGTCGCTGAAGGAATTCAGCGTCACGCGGCCGTCGAGCAACGCCGCCGTCACGCAATAGGGAAAACTATGGTCGGCCGTTTCCCTTGTGGTGGGCTGCCATTTCTCAGGGTCACGCCCGATAATCTCGATTGCGACATCGTAACTACCGATCTCAATATCGGAGAGCCGCTCGATCGCCTGAGGCCCTTCTGCTTCAATCAACTCATTTCGCAAAGCCAAGGCCGCTTCCACAGCCGTCTGCGCATGGTATTCCACGGGGAAGTGTTTGATATACGTATCGAGAATCCTGAACGGCACTGGCGCATGCCCCGGAAGCTGCTCTCCCGCCAGCGGTGGGAGCTCGAAGGGCCCCGACACCAGCTTCATGAATCCTTTCTCGCCCTCGAAGATCGGCGACGGCCCCGTCATTCCCCGCTGGGCCAACAGGGTTGCAAAGACCCCATTGCGCGCCGCATTGGAAAATGCGCAGGCCTTCCACATCGACATATCACCCACCCGCGTCTGCCGGAGCGCGACATTCGCCACACCGGCCAGGTTGATTGCCTGAACCGTCCGGGCCTCGGAGAGCTTCATCACTTTCGCCGCGGCAAGCGCGGAAGCGAACGGGCCATAGGTCACATGATCCCAACCACGAGGGCGCAGCGCCGCTGCGTCGCACAGCCGACAATGAATTTCATAGGCCAGGGCGATGGCTTGGATGACCTGCTTACCTGTAGCCTGCGCAATCTCTCCGGCGGCCAGGGCTGCCGGAATATTGTCCGAGGGATGCGCTGGTTCTTTTGAGAGATACGTGTCGTTGAAGTCCAGATACCGCACGAACGAACCGTTGGCGAACGTGGCGAGGTCCGGTAGCGTCTTGTGGCCGGTGCCCCAAATCGTGGCGCCGGTTCTGAGTCGAATCGATTGAGCCAGTTCGCGTGCAATACGACAGGGCCTAGAGTTCCAGGCGCCGAGGGCACAGCCGAGGCTGTCCAGGACCCGCCTCTTCACCTCGTGCACAACCTCAGACGGCAGATCGTCATAACCAAGAGAGCGGGTATAGGCGGCAAGACGGTCCGCAAGCATGATTGACCCTGTTTCTCCTGCTTACGCTTCAGTTTCCGCCAATCTTGATCGTCGCTTCTCGAGAAACGCCTGGATCGCTTCCTTCTTATGCGCACTCGCACACAACTGGCCGAACAGTTCCGCCTCTCGGGCCAGACCTTCCGCCAGGGGAATATCGAGCCCTCCTCTGATGGCATGCAGGGCTGATTGAACAGCCCCCGTCCCGCGCGCCAGGATCGAGCCGGCTAAGGTCTCCGCCTGCATCAACACCTCTGGTGCCGGGAACACCCGACTTACGAGGCCGATCTTCAACGCTTCTTCCGCCGTAATGTTTTCACCGGTGAGAATCATCTCCGCAGCCCTGGAAGGCCCGACCGTTCGAGGAAGTCGCTGGGTTCCACCGAATCCCGGGATGAGGCCGAGCTTGGTTTCCGGAAGACCGAGCACGGCGCCGGCCGCGGCGATCCGGATATGGCATGCCAGCGCGAGTTCGAGCCCACCCCCAACACAGGTGCCGTTTATTGCCGCAAGTACAGGCTTGTCGCACCGTTCAATGCGGTTCAGCAGAGCCTGCCCGCGCATGGAGAATTCCATCCCGGCATGGACCGTGTTGAGATGAGTCAGTTCATTGATATCCGCGCCGGCACAGAAGAAGCGGCCGGAACCGGTCAGGATGACGGCCCGAACGTAAGGATCTTCCTCCACATCACTCAGGATCCGCTCGAGTTCCTTGAGCACCGGCAGGTTGAGCACATTGGCCGGCGGGTTGTGTAAGGTGATCCGCGCCACATGATGGGAGATTGTCAAGAGTTGATGAGGCATGCCACCCTCCTTAGGACGCTGAAAAGGTCTCCAGCTTTGTTCTCGCGTCGCTCGGAGGCTCAACGTACGGCCCGGAAAAAGAGCCTGTCTCGGCAGGCTCGGGGCGGGCGGGTGAAATGATTACGCTTCGCCTCCAAGACACCGCCGGCTCACCATCTCGCCGGCGTCCGCAAACGTGACGCTCATTATTCTTCGCGTCACGGACCTCGCTGCAGCCTCGTTGGACAGACTTTTTGAGCATCCTGCGGACTGTTTTCGCTAGCCGTTCTGCCCTTTCCTTGGACGACCAAGATCGCGTAACCGTTGGTGTTCCGCAATCGCCGTGATCAATTCAGGAATTCCTTCGCCCTTGACCGCCACCGTACGAAGGACTTGTGGACACCATTCGCGCAGATCCCTGAGTGCGGCATCGGCCCCAGCCAGGTCCCCTTTGTTCACGACGACAATGTCCGCGACTTCTAATAGGCCAGCCTTCATCGCCTGGATTTCGTCACCCAAGCCCGGCGCCACGACGGCGATCACGGTTTGAGCCACCTGCATAATATCGATCTCATTCTGACCGACACCGACCGTCTCGATTAGAATCACATCATATCCCGCGGCTTCCAATACATGGAGTCCCTCACGAGTCGCCTGTGCCAACCCGCCCTGGTGCCCGCGCGTGGCCATGCTCCGGATATAGACCAGTCGATCACCTGAATGGTTCTGCATTCTTATACGATCGCCCAGCACAGCTCCGCCTGTGAGCGGGCTGCTGATATCGACGGCCAAGACCCCGACTCTTTTTCCCAAACGCCGGTAGACGGAAATAAGCTGGTCGATCAGCGTGCTCTTGCCCGTTCCCGGATAGCCGGTAATGCCGATCATTTCGGCTCGACCAGAAACTGTTCCAAGTAAACGAAGGGCCGAGAACCCGTCCGGATCTTGGTTTTCCAGCAGTGTGATCAGACGGGACACCGCTCGGGTCTCACCATCCATGACCTTTTTGGCCAAGGTGCCAGCATCGGTCAGATCGTGTTTCATCGTGCGGGTGGATCCAGCGATGGTCATGTTATAGTTTCCGGGTTTCGTCTGGGCCTTTCACCTGCGATAACCGAGAGCTGAGTGGATGACTCAGATACCTCTCGATCTGTCGCGTGGCCGCCACCACTTTCAATTCATCGACCGGCACGGTCGCGCCCGACGCTTTCAGCGCGTAGACTATGTCTTCTGTGGCGATATTCCCTGAGGCGCCCGGCGCATAGGGACAGCCCCCCAGTCCGCCGGCCGAACTGTCGAAGGACTCGATGCCGTAGTCACGCCAGGCCATCAATACATTAGCCACGGCCATCCCATAGGTGTCGTGAAAGTGGAGTGAGAGCCGGCTTGCCGCAATCTGGGGAACCACTAGGTCCAGCAACCTTCTCACATCCATAGGAGATGCTTTGCCGACTGTGTCTCCGAGCGAAACGTCGTCCACTCCAAGGTCAAGGAGTCGTCTCATCACAGCCACCACGTCGGCCGGCTCGATCCTCCCTTCATAGGGACAGAACCAGGCCGTCGACACATAGCCGCGCACGGCCATGCCGTCTCGCTTGGCTCCCACAATGACAGGTTTGAATCCCCCGAGCGATTCTTGGATGGTCGCGTTGATGTTCCGCCGTGTAAACGTCTCGGAGGCAGCGGTAAACAGCGCAATCTTTTGAGCCCCCACAGCGCGGGCCCGTTCAAGCCCGCGTTCATTGGGAACGAGAGCCGAATACCTGACACCGGTGACCCGTTCGATCTTGCGGAAGACATCGTCCGAATCTGCCATGCGTGGGACCGATTTCGGTGACACAAAGGATCCCGCTTCGATCTCCACGACGCCGGTTCTGGACAACGCGTTGATGAATGCAATCTTCGTCTCGGTGGGAATGACGGCGGGTTCGTTCTGCAGTCCATCCCGCGGCCCCACCTCAACGATGCGGATCGGACGGCTCCGGTTACTGGATTCGTTCGCCTGCAACATGATGCGACTTCTCGCCTCGTGGTTCGATAGCCTCTTCGGCTGATGTCTTGGCCCATGCAGGGGGACGTTTCTCGAAAAAAGCGCGCAGGCCTTCCTGGGCTTCTGAGGAGAGTCGTGCCCGGGCGTTGGCGTGTGTGGAGATTTGCCACCGCTCAATGTCCTGCGATGACTGTATCTGACGCAGTAATGCCTTGGTATGGCCGGCCGCCTCAGGCGCCAGGCCTAAGACTGCCTCGACTAATTCGCCGATCCTACTATCCAGTCTCTCCGGCTCGACCACGTCGTGGACCAGGTTGAATTGTCTGGCAACAGATGCGGAAAAGGTTTCGCCGGTCAGGCAGAATCGACGCATGAACGATGCTCCGGCTTTACGAAGGAGGAAGGGAGCGATGACGGCCGGAACCAGCCCCAGACGAACTTCGCTGAGTGCGAACATCGCATCCTGCGCAGCCACGACGATATCGCAGACCGACAGAAGCCCTACTCCGCCTCCGAAGGCGGCGCCCTGAATCCTGCCGATCACCGGATGAGGAAATTCGTCGATCGCCCGGTACATGTCGATCAACTGTTCAGCATCCTTCTGTGCCTGTTCCATAGAAACGGAACGATCCGGCATCAGCCAGCGCAAGTCGGCTCCGGCACAAAACACCGGCCCGGCACCGGTCAGAATGACGCCCCTCACCTCACGGTCCCGTGCGAGCTCTTCGAAGACATCGTGGAGCTCATCGACCATGCGCTGATCGAAAGCATTCCGTCGGTCTGGCCGGTTCAGCATGACGCGGACCATGCCATTTCGTGATTCAACCTGTATGGAGGTCAACGCGTTCATCCGTCTCCCTACATGCGAAAGACCGGTGATCGTGATTCACGAATCGGTGTCATCGCGGCCACATCCAGACAAAGGCCCAGAATGCGACGCGTATCGAGAGGATCCACAATGCCGTCATCCCACAGACGAGCCGTGCCGAAATACGGACTTCCCTCCTGTTCGTACTGCGTGATGATCGACGCAGACAGCCGGCGCTGATCCTCTTCTGATAGCTTCCCCTGATCCCGGCCCTGCTGTTGCTGCTTGACTGTCACGAGCACCTGCGCAGCTTGCTGTGCGCCCATCACCGAGACCCGTGCATTGGGCCAGACGAACAGGAACCGAGGACCATAACCCCGGCCGCACATGGCGTAATTCCCTGCGCCATGTGAGGCGCCGATGACCACCGTGAACTTCGGGACCTCCGCGGTCGCCACGGCCTGAACCATCTTGGCGCCATCTTTGATGATCCCGTGGGCCTCGTATTCCCTTCCAACCATAAAACCGGTGATATTCTGCAGAAAGATGAGCGGAATGCGTCGCTGGCTGCAGAGTTGCACGAAATGAGCGCCCTTTTGCGCAGGTTCCGAGAAGAGAATGCCATTGCTCGCGACGATTCCGACCTGATGTCCCGTCCACTGGGCAAATCCACAAACCAGCGTCGGACCATAACGAGCTTTGAACTCGTGGAACCGGCTGCCGTCGACAAGCCTGGCGATGACCTCATGAACATCAAAGGTCTGGCGAGGATTTGCCGGAATCAAACCATAGAGCTGTTGGACTGGATACAGGGGTTCGTCAATCTCCGCTCGACGGCGTTTGCTAGTCCTCAGTCCCAACGTGGCGACGATCGACCGGCAGATGTCGAGGGCCTCCCTGTCGTCCTGCGCTAAATGATCGCTGACACCGGACAGGCGGGTATGCACGTCGGCGCCTCCCAATTCTTCGGCCGTGACCTCTTCGCCGGTTGCCGCTTTGACCAGAGGCGGCCCAGCAAGATAAATCGTACCGGTACCCTTCACGATGACATTCTCATCGCACATGGCCGGCACATAGGCGCCACCGGCCGTACACATGCCCATGACCACAGCGATCTGTGGGATGCCCAAAGCCGACATCCGTGCCTGGTTGTAAAAGATTCGTCCGAAATGCTCCTTGTCTGCAAAGACCTCGGCCTGCATCGGAAGGAAGACTCCACCCGAATCCACGAGATAAATCGCAGGCAAACGGTTCTCCAACGCAATCTCCTGAGCTCGAAGATGTTTCTTGACGGTTATCGGGAAGTAGGTGCCGCCTTTGACCGTTGCATCGTTGGCCGCAATCACACAGGGGCGACCCGACACGTAGCCGATCCCCGTGATGAGGCCGGCGGCCGGCACCTGGTTGTCGTACATACCGAACCCTGCCAGTGGGTTCAACTCCAGCCATGCAGAGCCCGGATCGAGCAGCCCGGCAATGCGATCGCGCGCCAGCAATTTCCCTCGCTTCTTGTGGAGCGAAACGGCATCCGCGGGACCACCCATCTGCGCCTGGGCCACATGTTTCTTGAGATCGGCCATCAGATTGTCGTAATGCGATTGATTGCGCTTGAAGTCCTCTGACGCCGGAACCACTGACGTTTTGACTACCTGCATAGTAGGTATCCTTTTATTGCTCCCTACGAAGCCCCTTCACGAACTCCACGATGTCCTGCATCGGCGTACCCGGGGTGAAAAGCATTTTGACTCCGATGGCTTTCAAGCGAGGGGAATCCGCACGGGGAATGATCCCTCCGCCGAACACCACGATGTCGTCCGCATCCTGTTCCTTCAATAACTCCAGCACGCGCGGGAACAGCGAATTATGGGCTCCCGAATGCATACTGAGCCCGATGGCCTGCACATCTTCCTGAATCGCCGTCATCACGATTTGTTCCGGAGTTTGATGCAGACCCGTATAGATGACTTCCACTCCAGAGTCACGAAGCGCGCGAGCGACAAGCTTCACTCCCCGGTCATGTCCGTCCAGTCCCACCTTGCCTACCAGGACCCGAATAGGTGTCGTCGCTACTGCCATGCCGTCACCTCATGAAGGTAGTACTTTCCCTCCGGGTCTCTCCCGACATAACCAGCCTGGACCAGCGGGTCATGCTCGAAAATAAGCAACCAATTCTCCTCGAAGGCTCGGTCCAGTACCCATCGCTTGGTTTCAAGTGTCTGGATCGGATACAGATCATAGCCCATGATGTATGGCAGCGGCAGATGCGAGACGGTCGGGATGAGATCGCCCAAGAAAAATGCAATCCGGCCTTCCGATTCGATCTTCACGCTTTGATGAAAGCGGGTATGGCCAGCCGTGACAACCGTCGTGATCCCGGGAAGCAATTCGGTATCGCCGCTCAAGAACTCCCACTGGTTCACGTGTGCGATCGGCGTAAAATTGTCTCGACGATAACTTGCCTTCGTCCGTTCGTTGGCCCGAGCCGCGTCTTCGTATTCTCCACGCTGGACGTGATAGGCCGCTTTCGGGAAGGTC
>Ga0075430_100005994_pt1 | contig 10262 bp, 10 predicted proteins | sample RhiMetdeltSRZDD4_FD_75294 | JGI IMG/M metagenome (GOLD analysis project Ga0075430, IMG submission 75294) | Populus rhizosphere microbial communities from Tennessee, USA - Rhizosphere MetaG P. deltoides SRZDD4 | ecosystem: Host-associated > Plants > Roots > Rhizosphere > Soil | place: USA...
GTGGCGCTGTTCGTGGACCCTTCCCAGAGGAGACATTTCGATGAGAATTACGCTTGCCGGTGTCTTGACGGCGGTCTTGCTTCTGACGGGCGCCGCGGATTCAACGTTCGCGCATCATGGATTCACTATCGAGTTCGATCCGACCAAGTGCATGGATCTGGCCGGCACGCTCAGCGGTCTCGAGTGGGACAACCCACACGCGTATGTTCGAATGGACGTGAAGGGGGCTGACGGCAACGTCGTGACCTGGCGCCTGGAAATGATCACGCCCAACGCTCTAAAAAGAAACGGCACCACGAGCCAGGATTTCGCGGACAACATGAACAAGCCGATGCATGCCAGGGCCTGTCCGGCCAGAGAGGGTGCCGGTCAGAACCGGGGCGCGGCGGAATATATCAAGCTGGCGGACGGCCTCATTCGTATCGTGGGACAGGTTGTTGAACGGGACCTGACTCCCGAGAAGCTTAGCTTCTGGAATTGATGGAGGGACCGGAGATGCCGGGAACGACTCGACGGGTGGGTGCCAGGCGTTTGGTCAAGCGTGCCGGATTTATCCTTGGCGGCGTGACGCTTCTGTTGATGCCCGTGGTTGCCCAGAATGCCCAGGATACCCAGAAGCCGCGGGATTGGTCACGCATCGCCGGCAACTTTGGCGAGGTGCGCGTGCTGCCAGAGGGTGGACCGGCCCCACGAATGGCCGACGGCCGTCCGGACCTGACTGGCCGTTACTATCCAAACAGGGCAGGAAGGATGTTACAGGGCGGGTACCGACTGGGCGACGAGATCATGGATCAATACGATCCCAAAGTGACGCCGCAGGAGAACCCTGTCTTCAGGCCTGAAACGAAAGACAAATATCAGTTCCCCACGCCCTATGGCATTTGTCCTCCGGGGGGCACTCCCACCTCAATCACGACACAAGCCACTGAGCACGGCCCGATGGAGTTGGTACAAAGGCCAGGAGCGCTCTGGATTCTGACCGAATTCCCGCAGACCATCCGGTGGATCCCCACTGACGGGAGACCGCACTCCAAGAACCCGGATCCGTCCTTCAATGGCGAGTCGATCGGTACATGGGAAGGAGATACGCTGGTTGTCGATACGATAGCTATCGATGAGCGGATGAGGAACATCTCGGTGGGACGCAGCGGTGACGCGAACGCATGGACTCACAGCAAGGAAGAGCACGTCATCGAGCGCTTCACCCGGAAGTCGAAAAACTACCTCACTTACCAGCTTACCGTGATCGATCCGATCGTGCTGGTGAAGCCGTTCACTTCGGCACCCCTGACGTGGACCCTGGCCCAGAATCCCAACGACGTCTGGACGGAGTACCACTGCACTGCGAACGAGGAGCCGTTCCATTACGAGAACATGAGCCCGGAGTGGAAGAAGCAGTATGAAACGCAGCAGCAGCAGCCGCAGCAGCAGCCCGCGCGGTAATCCTGCCGAAAAATAAAACGGGCGCTCCGCCCATTCACGCGGAGCGCCCCGTCGACCCGTCTGCCGTCGTACCCCTTAAAAATCGAACTGCACGCTGAATTTGAAGAACCGGGCCACCAGAATCTCGGTGGGCCGCTGCCAATCCCCAAATGTGTCGTTCTGCAACAACACCGCGCTCGAGTTGAGCGCGTTGTAGATGTCGAGGTTTGCCCGCGTGCGAGTGCCGCCGAACCGCAGCAGCTTCGAGATACGGAAGTCGACCTGGTGGAGCCGTTCGCCGTGCACCTGTCCTGAACCGCCGTTCGTGGTGGTGTACGGCCCTGGCGACAGCAATTGAACGTCAACGCTCGGCGCAGCGCCCGCCAGACTGCGACCCAGACTGGGCGCGACCTCGGCATTGGTGGCTGTATAGATCGCGAGGACGAGCGGTCCCGGCTTCGTCTGGTAGGTTCCGCTAACAACCATGTCAATCCGCGGAATCGTGTACGAGCCGTATCCCTTCACGAACGTAAGCCACGGCTCGTCGCGGTGGCAATACAGCGAGCTGGGATTGTCGACTTTTGTGATGACATCGCAATTGTCTTCGACCCGTCGTCCTGTGCTCACGCCTCCCTGGAAGAACAGTCCCGGACGCGGTCGCGCGTTCACGGTGGCATCGAGGCCGTTCCAGTAGTCCTCTTGCTTGCCGAACTTGCGCGAGAGCGTCACGAACGGCTGTGCCGCGACGCCGAACTTCGCCGGCTTGATGTCGTACCCGTCGATCTGGTATCCACCGCCGCCCGGTAGCCGTGGATCCCGAGGCGCCGTGACAGTGAACGGATCGAAGTCCGCCGGTCCGATGGCGAGATCGTCGACGAGGACGAAGTTGCCGTACCAGCGCCGGAAGTAGGTGAGGTCCGCGGAGATGCCTGGCGCCAGTTCACGTTGTACACCGGCTGAAACCTCCCAGTTGAAGTTCCGTTTCCCCCACCCCGTCAACATTTCCGTGTCGTACGTCAGGTTGGTGACCACCGTGCCGAAGTTCTCGTTGGAGAGCGCGCCGCACTCCCCGTTCGCGCGGACGTTCTGCAGGTCGCACTCCGGAACGTAGTTGCGGTTGCCGTCGGTCCATGTACGGGTCGCGTTCGTTACCAGGTTGCGGGATGGGTTGGCGAGCTGGATGAAAGTGACGTCCGGACCCATCGCGAGCACGAACCGGTTGACGCTCGCCTTGAGTGCGGTCTTGCCGTCGCCACGGAGATCGTAGACGGCCCCCAGTCTCGGCGACAGATCGTGAAGGGCTCCAAGCCCTGGCTGCGCCGGGAACGTGATGTTCCGCGTCGGCGCCAACGTCGTCGGCCCAATACGTTGCTCTGGGTAGCTGCTGCTGAAGTAGTCGTATCGCAGGCCGTAAGTCAGAGTCAGCTTGTTCCGCGTCCAGCGATCCTGGACGAACAATCCGAGATCGGCATCGACGTTTGCCCTCCATGCTCCGAGCGCCCGTTCGGTAATCCGATTAGGCACACCGCCTCGCAGGCGATAGCTGACGGGTGACAGGTCGTATTCCAACTGGCCTAGGTTGCCGCTTCGGTTGGAGCCTCCGACCCGGATCGCGTGAGACCCTGTCACGTACGAGAAGGCCCCCCGGAGCGTGTACACGCTCTGATCCTGGATGCGGTACATCTCGGCTGCGCGGTACCGCATGCCCGTGTTCTGTTCCTGCACGGGGATCATGCCGTCTGCAAGGCCGGACCATGGCGAGCGGTTGCTCTCCGACTTGTAGATCTGGCCGCTCGCCTCGAACAGCAGCCGGCTGGTGAGAGGCGCCGTCCAGTCGCCCGCGACCAGGCGCTGATATGGGTAATCGGCGCGCTGGCCGGCTTCCCACGCGAGCGTCAGAGAGGCATCTGTCGGACAGAAGCAGTAGCTGGTGTTGTAATACGTGCCGCCTATCTTGTGGCGGGGTGTCGCCTGCCAGCTGACGCGGAGCTGCGTATCGGGCTGTTTCTGTTCATTCCAGACCCGGCGGCTGGTGTCGGGCTCGTACGTCCAGGCGTTAGGATTATTCGCGTTCTTGTTCCAATAGAGTCCCGCGACGTAGTCGGCCGTCACGTTGTAGCGCGCCGCGCCGAAAAACCACACACGGTCGCGCAAGATGGGGCCGCCGAATGCCGGGTTGATGTCCCAGTTCGCCCTGATCTGATTCGGCGCGCCGAGGCCGCGGCGAACCAGATCGTCGGTGAGATTGTCGGCCTGCCACTTCCCTGGCGCGTAGGCACCGAAGACGACCCCGTGGAACGCGTTGCTCCCCTCGCGGAGCGTATAGTTGGTGCGGACTCCGCCCGCGTGCAGCTCGGCATCGTTGGAGCCCGTGGTAATCGTCATTTCCTCCACGCCCATCGGATTCAGGAAGATCGTCGCGGTTGCGGCGCCGGTTCCGAACGTCGCGATCGTCATGCCGTTCAAGGTGGTCCCTGCATCTTCCGACCTGGCGCCATGGGCGACCATGTTGCCGGTCACGGCCCTCACGCCCGCACCTCCGACATCCTGACGCCGGAAGTCAACGCTCGGAATGAGTACCCCGAGGCCGGTTCGGAGACCGGAATTCGGCAAAGCATCGAGGATCTCGCGATCCAACACCCGCTGCTGGCGTGTGCTCTGCACATCCACCACCGGCGTTTCTCCGGTGACGGTGATCGTTTCCTCGACCGCGCCCACACGTAAGTCGGCATTGATGCGAGCGGTGAAGGTGCCCGACAGCTCGACGCCTTCGCGCTGCACGACCGCGAAACCCGGCAGCGTGAACGTCACCGTGTACATCCCAGGCCGCAGATTCTCGATCGCGTACTGTCCGGTACCGTCTGTCACGGTTGTCCGGACCTTTTCAATCAGCGCCGGACTTGACGCCTCGACCGTCACGCCGGGAAGCACGGCTCCCGACGCGTCTCTGACCACGCCGCTGATCGTGGCCTGCGCGGAGGCCACAACCGGTAGTAACAGCGTGAACCCGAAAACCGCTGCAATCCTGCCGATTCTCAGCACGGCTTCCCTCCGTTCCAATTGTTTTTTGCTCCGAAAGGCGTCTTGCCGGGCCATAGGTATATCGAGCCCGCGCGAATGTCAACGACTAGCAAATCCATCCCCGGGCGAGGGGATCGGGGCTTACTTCCGGCGACCTGGGAGACCCTGAGCCAGCAACTGCACGCGGTAGACGGCGCCCGAGCCGACCGTGTACAGGGTCTTCTTGTCCGGGCCGGAGAACGTGAGATTTGCCGGTTTGCTGAGCATGTTCTGCTCGCCGCCCCAGATCCCGATGGGGATCGCGCCGAGGTACTCGCCCCGTGGGCCGAACACCTCAACGCCAAGGTTCGTCGCGACGTATACGCGGCCGGCGCTGTCGACGGCAAGGCCGTCGGCGCCGTTGTCCTCGGCGAGCAGCGGATCCTTGTGGCCCGGTACCGTCACGCTCTTGTATTTTCCGAAGTTGCGGCGATTCGTGAGGGTGCCGTCGGGCTTGACGTCGAACGCCAACAGGTATTCCCCGTCTTTGTCGTTGGCGTAAAGCGTCTTCTCGTCGGGACTGAGCTGAACGCCGTTCGGGTTCTCGATGTCCGAAATGACCCTCTTAACCGCACTCGCGGGACCACCTGGCGGCAGAAAGTACACGCCCTCGGAGTCGGTAAAGTAGACACCGTCCTTCGTGGTGACCACCAGATCGTTCAAAGCATTAAAGGGCTTACCTTCGAAGCTGTCGACCAGCGTGGCCACGCTCTCGGGCGGATACAGGACGCCGACCCTCTCAGCCCCCCGAGGGCGCTGCACCGAGATCAGACGCCCGCGCGAATCCCAGCCCATACCGTTCGTGAGGTTGCCCTTCTCGACGAACGTGGACGTGTTGCCGTTCGCATCGATTTTCGTGATGCGGTCGGCGGAGCCCCTCTCGGTGAAGATGATGCCGCTGCCGTCTGTCAGTCCGATGGGCCCCTCGGGGTTCTGTACAGGAAACTTGACCAGCTCGATCTTCGTGCCCGCCGCCACAACGCCGGGGATGGCCGGTGCGACGGCTTCTTTCGGAGGCGGAAGCTGTTGGCGCCCACCGCGCTGCGCAAACGCCGTCGCTGACAGGACTAATGCGAGGAGCACGAAAACGAGCCGTTTCATGACTTCTTACCTTTCTGTGGCAACAACGTGGAACTCTACCGGCTGGTGCTCGTGGCGCCCGATGCAACTCGCGGAACCGGCTTGCCGTAAACCTCAATCCAGTCGACGCGGGAACCTCCACCAGATCCGTGGCCGGCTCCCCGCATCAAATCGGTGAAACCAATCTCCTCGACCCTGCTGAGGTCCGGATAGTCCACCCAGTACCCGTCCCGCGCCTCGACGACCTCGTCGATGTTGAGATTCCGCCAACGAACGTCAACTAACTGAATCTCCTGGTCCTCCCAGCTCGTCTGCGGTCCCTGGGCACACTTGTCGCCAATGAGCCACTGTCCGCTGGCGAGTTTCAGAATGGGACGCAGGCAGTGAAAACCGCTTACTCTGGTGCGCCATTTGATGGTGGCCACTCCGGACAGATCCACATCGTTGTTCCTGTTCCTGAGCGTGATCGCGCAATTCGCATGCGTGGAGGGGCCGAGGACGACCTTTCCCGAGAGGTCCTCGCGATCAAGGTTGGTTCCGCACAGCAGCGACATCACATAGACCAATCCCTCTCCGCCGTCTGGGCTCGTGTTCTTGTTCTCCGGCTGCAGGACAGTCCGGGTGCCAACCGCGTCACCGTACACGCGCACTTCCAGGTTCGGGTTCGAGACGTCCCCTTGCACGACTTGATGCTCCGGCTCAGCCGGCCTACTGACATTGGGCTGGCTGTGATCGAACCGCCAGTCCTCCCGGAAGAACAAAGGGAGATAGTCGATTTTGATCGACCTCTGCGGCTGCGCTCTTGGAGCGGGCGGGGCCTGCGGCCCGCCGCCTTGTCCTGCCACCCACTCAGTTCCCGCGAAACATAGAATCAACAGCCCGAACACGAATACAACTGGCATGCGTCGCGGCATATAGACCTTCTCTTTCCGCACAGGCAACGGGGAGAGATTACTACTCCATTCCGAGATACGGAAGAAATCGGCCGAAAAAGATGACGCCGACCCAGATGACGAGGGAGCAGGCCGCCACCACTTTTCGTGTGAGGGGCGCATCCAACATGTCGGACGTCGATGCATGCTCCTGGTCGAACATTGCCGGGTAAAGCAGGCTCAGGCCGCCGAGCACGACCAGGCCCATCTTCCAGACGAACGCGCTGTTTTGCGTGTACTGCTCTGGAGCCGCCAGAAAGAACAGCATGCCCGTGATGATGTTGATGCCGAGCCCCGCCATCGCCCATGGCAGCAGGCGGTTTACCTCGGCGAGCGCGACGCCGGTGATGAATCCGACCATACGCAGGTTCACGAGCAACGTGACGCCGAACAGGAGACACAACCCGACGAAATGCAAAACCTCGCAAATCGGCCAGACCCACGGGTTGTCGAGGACGAACGCCGCTCCCATCGCCGCAGGACTCGGCCACGCCGGCGCATAGGCGGGAGAGTCCGCTGCGAGGATTTCGGGGTGGCGAATCTGCCCGCCGATGTTGGCGGCGCGCGCCATGAGCAGGAAGGCTGCGATCGAAAGGACCAGAACCGCTGGCTGATGCCACGTCCGGAATCGCCGCAGGGCGAGCCATCCCATGAGTCCCACGATCTCCATGGGGATGAGCGCCAGCATCGCCGCGTTCTGGTGCGCAGCGACTACGCCCTCGGGGAGTTCCCGCTCCCCCTTCAGAATGAATTCCGCCGCGTTGCCGCTCAGATACGCAGGGATCGCAACCAGAGCCACGCCGAAGAACACCACATAACTGGCCCGCTTGAGGTCCTCGCTCTCTCGGAGAAGCGAGGCTGCTAACAACCCAATGCCGAAACCGAAGCCGATCGTCGGAACGTGGTTCAGCAGCAGATGCAGATGCGCCAGGTTCACGAGATGAACTCGCTGATGTAAGCCATGAGCCGGCCGGCAGTCAGGGCGATGAGCCAGCACCCAAGGGACGCAGCGGCGAGCACGGCGCCCCGCTGCTGGCCGTGAAAGACACGGCTCCGCACGAGCGCCAGCGCCGCGACCCCGCCGGCGACAAACGCGAGCTTCACGAAGAACGCCGGGTTCGACGCATGCTTCGTCGCGTCCGAGACAAACAGCAGAACGCCGGTGGCGGCCGTCAGTGCGAACCCCGCCCACATGACGCCAAACAACCTATCGAGCGATGCCAGTGGAATGGCGGACGCGACACCGAGAAGCCGCAGATCGATGGCGGCGCTCACGCCGACGACCGTGCTCAACCCGAGGGTGTGAAGAAACAGAATCAGCGGGTAGCCGTAGAGCACCCCGGATTCGCGGATCCAGGTGGCGACGCCGGATTGTTCAAGCTGGGCCAGGACAGATGCCATCTCCAGGTGCTACGACCCCATCCTCCACGCAAGTTGGGCTTCGTAACATTCGAGAAGCACCCGGTGATACCGTTCGACCGCTTCTTTGCTGACGAAGGGATGAGCGGCACCCTGCAGCTTCAGCCACTCGCCGAGCACGCCATCGGGACTTCCCCCTCCGGATTCATCCGGATTCATGTATCGCCACGCGCGAAGCTTGGGAGAGAAATTGGCGTGGGTCAGCGTCGGTGAGAGAACCACGTCCACGCCCGCCTTCGTTCCAAGGTCGATGAAGCGCCTCAACGAGGTAACGTGAGTTCGCATCATCGTCTGGCCGTCCGGGAAGTACTGTACGCCTTGACGGCCGATGCTCGGATCGGTCCCGCCCCAGATACTGGCGACGTGCGCGCCGTCGTCGGATGCCACGCTCTTCTTGTTCGTGAGCGGCCCGATGATCAACGAAAGCGTTCCGGGAGTGTGCCCTGGGGTGATGTACGCCGTCACCGTCACGCCACCGAGCGTGATCTTCTGACCATCGGTGACGACCATGTCCCTCCGCGGCTTGAATTCGGCCGGCGAGTTGTCCTTGGCCACGAGGTCCCAATCAGCAGCCGACATCGCGATGCGCGCACTGGGATATGTGTCCTGAAGGCCCTTTGCACCCCAGTACCGGTCGTCATGCGCGTGCGTGATGATCACGTACTTGATGTTCTTGGGATCGAGGCCGAAATTAAGCAACCCGAGCACCAGTTCTTTGCTCGAGTAATGGAAATTCGCATCGATGACGATGATGCCTTCCGGGGTGTTGACCGCCCAGACGCCGGCCGTCCTGGTGCCGATGAAGTAGAGGTTATCGAAGATGTTGGCCGGCCACGCGAACCATTCCTTGCGCGGTACGACGGCGGAGCGATCGTTCGTGCGCATCACATCCGGCAGCTTCGGTTCCTGGCACGCTTGATCGAAAAGGGCCTGGAAGACATGGAACGGCGGCGCCTTCTTGGGGTCCGCACCTTTCGGCGCAATGGCGGCCCGCGCCGCGTCCACGTGCGTCCTGGCCGTGGCGGCCTGCGCATGAAGGTGAGCGACCAACAAGCCTGACAGCAGTGCTGCGCCGCATGCGCATGCCACATGTCGTCTCATGCGATCCCCCTACTTTGCGTCCGAATACTTCTTACCCGGATACGCGAACTCCACCTCGCGGCGCGCCGACTCGGCGTCGCACGACCGATAGGCGGGTGCAGGCCCGCCCTGGGTTTTCCTCCACAGGATCGCCCAGGTGAACGGCCGGGTCAGAAAGGTCGGGTCTTCCAGCGTAATGACGATTCTCAGGTGCTCATCGTCAATCAGTTGATAGCGCTCCGTGAGCTTCTTATTGACCGACGAGGCCATGTGCAGGTGGTCGTCGATCCCGTCGGGATCGAAGGTGAAGTGATCGGTCTCGATCACGAAGTCGTCGCCGTCGAAGCGTCCCGTGGAGAGTCCGTGCTGATGGAGCTCTCCCGGCAACGGCTTCGGGCCGGCGCCGTTCAACCACACCGTGCGCGACACATACCAGGGGTTAGTCGGATGCTGCATGTCGACGCGGCCGGGCGACGCGGAAATGTAGGCGCCATCGGTCAGCAGTGCCGGCAGCCCGAGCTGCGCACACGCCACTGTTGTCGGCGACTGCATGATATCCACGTATTTCAGCCACGCCTCGCCCCTGGCGTTCAGCGGCAGCTGATCGACGGGCATCGAGCAGTTCAGCTGCTTCTCGCCCGCGTCACCCGTACGGCCGCCGCAGTTGCCGCGGTCCTGGCCATCGGGCACGGCGACGTCGGAATCCCAATGCCCGATGAACGGCAGGATCTTTTCGTACTCGTCGTCACTCTGGGCAGCGGCGTTCGTCGCCGCAACCACCAGCGCCAGCGCGAAGAACGCGCCGACTTGTGCCATGCGTCGTGCGGCCGTCACGCGTCCCTCCCGTGCTTACTCGACCGGGGGTCCTCCGGGACACCCGCCGAGACACACCACTTTTCCGTCTTCGAATGTGACGACGCCTGCTGCCATAGCCGTCCCACCTTCGCGGCGGGTCGGATTGCCGGCCACCTTGACCTTCTTGCCGACGAACTCTTCAACTTTCCAGCCTTCGCGTTTCGCGTTGACGGCTCCGGTTCTGGCGGTGATACGCCACTCCACCGGCTTGCCGCTCGCATCCGGAACTTCGAGGATCATCTCGGAATGCGGGCTGACCAGCTTGAACGACTTGACGACGCCCTGAATCTCAACGGTGCGTGACATGTCGTAGAAGGTGTTGAACGAATGGTGAGCCTGAATCGGAACGGCGACGGCCACACACGCAACGGCCAATGCTGACAATAAACGTTTCATGGCTCTCCTCTTCCAAAA
>Ga0075430_100005997_pt1 | contig 10260 bp, 13 predicted proteins | sample RhiMetdeltSRZDD4_FD_75294 | JGI IMG/M metagenome (GOLD analysis project Ga0075430, IMG submission 75294) | Populus rhizosphere microbial communities from Tennessee, USA - Rhizosphere MetaG P. deltoides SRZDD4 | ecosystem: Host-associated > Plants > Roots > Rhizosphere > Soil | place: USA...
GTGCTCGCCGTCGATGAACAGCCAGTCGAAGCCGGCGGTCTTGGCGATGGTGGCGATGCCGACGGTGCGCGCCTGGTTGACGCCCAGGCCGACGGCGAGCTTGCCGGCGCGCAGCTGGCGAAGGGCGTGGTTGGGGACGGCAGGCATATAGGGAATTCTCCTCAAATAATTCCCAAGTGTAGCGGTTCGGTTACGGCAAAAGACGGAGCGGACGACAGACACGAGGCCGTGCCGGGCCGACAATGAAATCCCCCGAGCCATTGCTCTCCCTCCCTTAGAGTGGTGGCTCACCCCCAGAGGCCGTCTCCCCCGACGGCTTCTTTTTTTTCCCCGGCCCGCGGTAAAGTCACGGCGCATGGAAAGCGGCTACCGCGCGCAGGCGCTCAAGATCCTGCCGCACATCTGCACGCGCTGCGCGCGCGAGTTCGAGGGCAAGCGCCTGCGCGAGCTCACGGTGCACCACAAGGACGGCAACCACGACAACAACCCGCCCGACGGCTCGAACTGGGAGCTGCTGTGCATCTACTGCCACGAGAACGAGCATGCGCGGCTGGAAGACGCGAAATGGGAAGCAAAACCCGAGCGGCTGAAAGATCCCGCGGCGACCCACCGGCCCCTTGCGGGGTTGGATCAATTGCTCAAGAAGCCGAAGAAATGACGCCGGCGGGCGCGAAGTTCTCGAGCTGCCGGCGCTGGCGCTACCTCCTGTGGCGTTGCTGGGACGCCCGCAGGCCGGCCGCGAACTTCCTGATGCTCAACCCGAGCACCGCGGACGAATTCAAGCTCGACCCGTCGTGCACGCGCGCGCGCAACTACGCCGAGCGCTGGGGTTACGGCGCCTTGATCGTCACGAATATCTTTGGCTGGCGATCGACGGATCCTGGAAGGTTGAAACTCGTGAAAAACCCGGTCGGGCGAGGCAACGACCGCGCGATCGTGCGGGCTGCGCGAGAAGCAGCGATCGTGGTGTGCGCGTGGGGGAACCACGGCGAGCACCTGGGACGCGGAGAAAAGGTGGCCGGGATGCTCCGCGCCAGCGGCGTCCGGTTACACCTTCTGAAAAAAAATCAGGAAGGCCACCCGGCGCACCCGCTCTACCTGCCGGGCAGCCTCACTCCAGCGGTATTCCCGCCTCCTTCACGAGGCGCCGCCAGAGCTCGAGGTCGGCCCGGTTGATTTCCAGCAGCCGCTCGGGCGTGGAGCCCTCGGCGGCGTAGCCGTAGCTCTGCAGCTTCTCGAGGACGTCGGGGCGCTTGAGCGCGGCGTTCACTTCCTTGTTCAGGCGCGCGACGATCTCGGCCGGCATCTTCGGCGGGCCGTAGACGCCGGCCCACTGCCGCACGGTGACCTGCGGCACGCCGGCCTCGGCGATCGTCGGGACCTCGGGCAGGAGCGGGCTGCGCTTCTCCGCCAGCACCGCGAGCGGCACCAGGCGGCCGTCCTTGGCGTTCGACACCGCCGAGCCGGTGCTGAGGAACGAGCAATGCACCCGGCCGGCGAGGATGTCGGGGTTGAGCGGCCCTTCGCCTTTGTACGGGACGTGCAGCCAGTCGATGCCGGCGGCGCTCTTGAGCTGCTGGCCGTAGAGGATGGAGAGCGGGTTGCCGGTGCCGTAGACCACCTTGCCGGGGTTGGCCTTGGCGTGCGCGACGAACTCCTTGAGAGTCTTCGCCGGGACCGACGGGTGGACGTAGAAGAACACGGTGGCGCGCCCGACCAGGGAAACCGGCGTGAAGTCCTTGAGCGGGTCGTAGGTGGGCGCTTTTCTCAGCGCGACCGCGGCGGTCATGGCGCTGTTGGAGGCGAACATGAGGGTGTAGCCGTCGGGCGGCATGCGCGTCATCTGCTCGGCCGCGATCGCGCTGTCGGCGCCGGGGCGGTTCTCGACCACCACCGGCTGGCCCATCTGCTCCTGGAGCGCGGCGCCGATGATGCGTGTAGTGGGATCGGCCGAGCCGCCCGGCGGGAAGCCGACGATCAAGCGGATCGCCTTGTTCGGGTATTGCGCGAATGCGGCGTGGGACGCGAGCAGCAGCGCCGCGAGGAAATATTTCATGAGTTCCTCCTGAAGCGTCTTTATAACCCATTTTTTTTTCCGGTACACTTCCTGTTGTAACAACTGCTACGGGGCAGCGACGGTGCACAAGGGGGGATCGGTGGTGGTGCTGTGGGCGCTTGTGTGCGCCTCCGCACAGGTTTCCCTCGCAGAGAATCCGCGGCCGCGCCTGATGCAGGAAGAAGTCCGCATCTCCGTGGCCGGCGGCCAGTATTCCATCGCCGCGACCATCCTCAGGCCCGAAGGCGAAGGCCCCTACGGCGGCGTGGTCCTCAACCACGGCACGCCCGGCTCGGCGAGCGGGCGCGCGCGCGAGTCGAGCGAGCTGCTGATCAATTCCGCCGCGGTGTTCGCGCGGCGCGGCTACGTGGTGGTGCTGCCGCTGCGCCGCGGCTTCGGCGCGACCGGCGGCGAATTCGCCGAAGACCCGGGCTCGTGCGCCAATCCGGACTACCGCAAGGGCGAGCAGAACGCGGCCGACGACGTGATGGCCGCCTACGACTACACGCGCGCGCTGCCCTACGTCGACGGCCGGCGCATGATCCTCGCCGGCCAGTCGGCCGGCGGCATCGTGTCGCTGGTCGCCGCGGGCACGCGCAACCCCGAGGGGCTGCTCGCGGTGCTCTCGTTCGCCGCGGGGCGCGGCGGCAACCCGGATTTCCGTCCCGGGATTCCATGCGCGGTCGAGCCGGTGGCGAAGCTGCTCGAGTCGGTGGGCAAGAACGTGCGCGTGCCGGTGCTCCTGCACTACGCCGAGAACGACATGTATTTCAACGCGCAGACCTCGCGCCTCTGGTATCAGCGCTTCGCCGCCGGCGGCGCGCGCACCGAATACGTGCTGCAGCCGGCGTTCGGCCGCGACGGCCACTACATCTTCAGCGAGGAGCTCGGCGTGCGCCTCTGGCTGCCGGCGGTCGAGCAGTTCCTCGGCAGGCACGGCGTGCCTTTCGAGCTCGACCCGGCATGGGAAAAGGGGTCAGAGCAACTTTCCCGCCGCTGACGGCGGCAAAGCGGAAAAGTTGCTCTGACCCCTTTTACTTCTCGACGAGGGCTTCGGCCCTCAGCAGGTCCGGGTTGAGGTAGCGCTCCCGGTAGGTCTCGAAGTCGACGCGGTCCGACGCCTCGATCTTCTTCTGCTTCTCCAGCGATTCGGCCGCGAGCCGCGCGAAGCGGTCTTCCACCTCCGCCTTGAGCGGGATGCCGAGCAGCGTGCCGCGGTGCGAGAGCGACTCGGCGAGGGTCAGGCGCACGTGCGAGTTGCCGTGGTTGCGCGCCATGGCGTCGAGGACGCGGGCGGAGGGAACGCTCTCAGGTTTTTCCATGGAATTGACAGCCAGACCCAACGCATCCCTGTAGGCCGCTCCGCCGCGCACCGCGTCGATCTCCACCGCGATCGGCTCGCACGCCGCGACCACCTCCTTGCCCCAGTCGGTGAGCGCCACCGGCTTGCCGCCGCGCTCCAGCATCAGCCCGGGCTTGCGGCCTTCCTGCGCGCCGAGAAGCTTGTTGCGCGCGATCGCGCGCAGCTCCGCCGGCGTGTCGGGCGGGCTGTCCTCGAGCAGGCAGTGGAGCAGCAGGATGTCGAGGAAGCGCATGGTCTGCGCGTTGATGCCAACCGGGTTGAACGGGTCGAGGTCCATCAGCCGCACCTCGACGTACTCCACGCCGCGCTCGCGCAGCGCGTGAAGCGGGCGCTCGCCCGGCTTGATGCGGCGCTTGGGGCGGATCGGGCTGTAGAACTCGTTCTCGATCTGCAACAGGCTCGTCGACAGCTGGCGGTATGAGTCACCGTCTCGGACGCCGATCTTTTCGTAGGGCGGATAAGGCCGGGTGAGCGCCTCGTGCAGCGACGCGGCGTAGCTCTGCAGGTTGTTGTAGCTCACGATCAGGTTCGCCTGCGCGTCGCTCTGGTAGCCGAGCCGCCCCATGCGCAGCGAAGTCGCATGCGGCAGGTAAAGCGTGCCGGGCGAAAGTTCCTGCAGCTCGTGCGGGCGGCCTGCGACGAAGCTGGTGCACACCGCGGGCGAGGCGCCGAACAGATACAGCGGCAGCCAGGACAGGCGCCGGAAATTGCGGATCAGCGCGAAGTAGCCATCGCTGCGCACCCCGGGCAGCGAGACGTTGTAGTGGATGCCCGAGATGGTCTGCATGCGCCGGCCGTAGCGGTGCGACAGGCCCATGCGGTACACGGTCTTCGAGCGCCCGACGTTGGAGCTGCCGTAGCGCCCGATCGGGATCGCCTCGTCGGCCGGCAGGTTGCACGGCATGCTCGAGGCCCACAGCAGCTCGTCGCCGATCGCGCGGATCACGACCTGGTGGATCTCAGTCAGTTCCTGCAGGCAGGCGTCGGCCCCGGCGTGCACGCCGGTGATCAGCTCGAGCTGGCTCTCGCTGAAATCGGTGGTGGTGTGCGGGTGGGTCAGCGCCGAGCCGAGGCGCGCGGAATGCGGCGTGAGCGCGAGCGAGCCGTCGGGCCGCACGCGCAGGCTCTCTTTCTCGATCCCGCGCCGCAACTGCCCGAGCGCCCCCGCGGGAAGGGCGCGCAGGCGCTCCATGATTTTCAGACCGGGACCTCCTCGGCTTGTCAGGCGATGCTACGCCCGCGAGTGGTGAAAATCAAAGCGCCGGGAAACGCATGCAAGCCATTCGGACCGGGAATCCGAACTAGCGTTTTTCCTCGGTCGGCGGAGTGTCTCCCCCGTGTATCTTGGTCGCCCCGCGCTGCGCCTTGCGCATGCCGGCGGCGCCGCTGTCCACCGAGTCGAGCGCGGCGTCCATCCACTTGCCGATGTAGCCTTGGTGCCAGGCGAACGCGACCGCGGCGATGATGACGATGACGACGATCAGTTTTCCCATTAGCCGACTCCCAGTAGCTCCACTTCGAACACCAGCGTCGCGTTCGGCGGAATCACGCCGCCCGCGCCTTGCGCGCCGTAGCCCATGGCGGGCGGGATGGTGAGCTTGCGCTTGCCGCCGACCTTCATGCCCTTCACGCCTTCGTCCCAGCCCTTGATCACCTGGCCCTTGCCGAGGTTGAAGACGAAGGGATCGCGGCGGTCCTTGCTGGAATCGAACTTGGTGCCGTTGGTCAGCCAGCCGGTGTAGTGCACCGTGACCTTCTGGCCGGACGCCGCGGCTGCGCCGGTGCCGACGGTCAGGTCTTCAACAAGCAATTTCTCCACGCGATCTCCTCCGTTGGGCAATCAACCAATGGTTTGTCTCGCCCATTCAAGCACGACGGCGAGGCGCGGTGGTAGCAACTCCTCCGCTTCGTCGAAGCTTGCCCAGCGGTATTCGTGGTGCTCGGGGCGGCCGAGCTCGGGCGAAACCGGGAGCTCGATCTTCGACTCGCCGGTCTCGGCGAGGTAGTAGCGCGCGACCTTGCGGCCGGCGTAGGGCAGGGTTTCCCTGAATTCGTCGCCGAAGGGATAGGCGAGCCCGGCGAGGCCGGTTTCCTCCGCGACTTCGCGCCGGGCGGCGGCGAGCGGTTCCTCGCCGGGTTCGACCAGGCCCTTCGGGAAGTCCCAGTTGCTGTAGGCCCGCAGGAGGAGGAGGCGGACGCCGTGTTCGCTGCGGCGGAACACGACTGCGCCGGCGGCGCGGGGAGGGGCCTTCACGCCCCTATTTTAGAGATGCTCGCCGCCCGAGCGGGCCCTAGCCAGAGGAGGAGGAGGAGGCTTCGGATTTGCTCGGACGGCGAGGCAGTCGTTAGCGGACTGCGCTGTCTTAGTGCGCGCGGGAAGGCGTCTGGAACAACCGCAGGATCGCGTTCTTCGCGCGCGATGCGAGTTGGATCACGTCGCCGAGCACGAGTTCCCAGCGTTCCGCAGCCTTGATCTGCGTCAAGTACTGTCCGCGCACCTGCGCGGGCAGCGACTCGTACGCACGCTGCCAGAAGACGGTTACGAATTGGTTACGCATGGCGTAGTCCTTTCACCTTCACATTCACGCTGAACAGATTGCGCACTGCCGTGGCGGCGGCGCGAAGCAGCCGGGCCATCTCCTGGGCCCGCAGGCGGCGAGCGTGGTGCTCGAACGCGTACAATTCCTGAGGCGTCGGGTAGCGGATTGGATGCAGGTTTTTCATGCATTCAATATAGGGTTGGCGCCGTGCCCGCACAAACGATCAAATCTCACCTCTTGCATAAGAAAAACTCATCCTTGCCGTGATCTATCGCCTGCCGCCCCTGAATGCGTTGCGGGTATTCGAAGCCGCGGCGCGCCACCTCTCCTTCAAGGAGGCGGCGGTGGAGCTGCACATCACGCAGGCGGCGGTGAGCCACCAGGTAAAAAGTCTCGAGGAATATCTCGGCGTGCAATTGTTCCGCCGCACGGCGCGCGGCGTGCAGCTCACCGACGCGGCGCGCGCCTGCCTGCCCAAGCTGCGCGAGGGCTTCGACGCGCTCGCGTCGGCGGTGGAGATGATCCGCGAGCGCGGCGGCGAAGCCGGGCTGGCGATCACCGCGCCGCCGGTATTCACCGCGCGCTGGCTGATGCCGCGGCTCGCCGACTTCTCCAGGCGCGAGCCCAAGATCGAGCTGCGCGTGTTCGGCTCGAGCAAGATGGTCGACGCCGGCGCCCTGGATTCCACCAACCTGGTTGGTGATCTGGATCTGAGGACGGAATCCTCCGCGGTGCAGATCCACCTCGGCGCGGGCCACTATCCCGGGCACCGCGCCGATCGCCTGTTCGGGGTGTCGATGGCGGTGGTGGCGAACCCGGACCTGGTAGGGACCGGGGGAATGAAAACGCCCGCCGACCTCGCGAACCACACGCTGCTGCACGACGACGCCATGGACATCGTCGCGGGCGGCAACGCCTGGGGCAAATGGCTCGAAGCCGCGGGCGTCGCCGACCGCGTCGAGGCGGACCGCGGGCCGCATTTTTCCTCGAACATCCTGTCGCTCGAGGCGGCGTCGCAGAAGCTCGGCGTCGCGCTCGCGTTGCGCCCGCTGGTCGACGCCGACATCGCCTCCCGGCGCCTGTGCGCGCCGTTCGACGTCGAGGTCAAGCCCCAGTCGGCCTATTACCTGGTTTGCCCGGAGGTGATCGCGGACCGGCCGGCGGTTGCCGCGTTCCGGAAGTGGCTCCTCGGGCAGGCGCCGAAGGCATAGAAGGTACCGGGGGGTATAATGCGCGCGCGCTTGCTTCAGTAGTCGTTCCCCGCTTCAAGTAATCCCCGCACCGCCCAGGCGCCGCGACGGCGCAGAAAAGGTTTTGGCCATGGCCAAGGAAGAGCTTCTCGAGATGGACGGTACGGTGCTCGAAGTGCTGCCGAACACGAATTTCCGCGTCGAGCTGGAGAACGGCGCCAGCGTGCTCGCCTACGCGGGCGGGCGCGTGCGCCAGCACCGCATCCGCATCCTCGCCGGCGACCGCGTGCGCCTGGAGATCTCGCCCTACGACGTCACCCGGGGCCGGATCAATTACCGGCACAAGGACGAAAAGCCCGTGGCGATGCCCACGCGCCGCCCCGCGTACTGGAAAAAGCGCTAAGAAAGCGTGGCTTAACCCGGCCTTGAACCGGGGCGCATCGCCGCCATCTAACGGCGATGAGCCCGCGTGAATCCCCCGGTGGAACCAAGCCCCTTCCCGAAGGGGCGCTGATCGTCATCCCGATGCGCAACACGGTGCTGTTCCCGGGCGTGATCTCGCCCATCACGGTGGGGCGCGCCATCTCGGTGGCCGCGGCGCAGGAGGCGGTGCGCAGCGAGAAGCCGATCGGTTTCCTGCTGCAGCGCGACCCGCAGACCAACGACGTCAAGCCCGAGGATCTGCGCTGGGTCGGCACCGCCGGCCCGGTGGTGCGCTACATCGCCGGCGTGGAGGGCTCGCATCACCTCGTGGTGCAGGGGCAGTCGCGCTTCCGCGTGCTCGAGTTCCTGCCGGGCTGGCCGTATCTGGTCGCGCGCGTGCAGTGGATTCCGCAGGACGAGGATTCGAGCACCGAGGTCGAGGCGCGCTTCCACCAGCTGAAGGCGCAGGCGGCCGAGGCGATCCAGCTGCTGCCGAACGCGCCCGAGGAGCTCGGCGCGGTGGTCCAGGGCATGACCTCGCCGGGGCTGCTCGCCGACATGATCGCGAACCTGCTCGACATCGCGAGCGAGGAGAAGCAGAGCCTGCTCGAGGCCTTCGACCTCAAGCGGCGGCTCGACAAGGTCCTCGGGCATCTGAGCGAGCGCGTCGGCGTGCTGCGCATCTCGAAGGAGATCGGCGAGAAGACCAAGAAGGAGTTCGACGAGCGGCAACGCGAGCACGTGCTGCGCGAGCAGATGCGCCAGATCCAGAAGGAGCTCGGCGAGGGCGAGGATCCCGCCGCCGAGGCGGCCGAGCTGAAGAAGGCGATCGACGACGCCGGCATGCCCGAGGACGTGCTCAAGCACGCGCTCAAGGAGCTCAAGCGCCTGCAGCGCATGGGCGAGGGCAGCGCCGAGGGCTCGATGCTGCGCACTTACCTGGAGTGGTTGAGCGAATTGCCCTGGAAACTCGAGGGGTCAAAAAGCATTGATATCGTAGAGGCGAGAAAAGTCCTCGACCAGGACCACTTCGGCCTCGACAAGATCAAGCGCCGCATCCTCGAGCACCTCGCGGTGCGCAAGCTCAACCCCGACGGCAAGAGCCCGATCCTGTGCTTCGTCGGCCCGCCGGGGGTCGGCAAGACCTCGCTCGGCCAGTCGATCGCGCGCGCCACCGGGCGCAAGTTCCAGCGCATCTCGCTCGGCGGGGTGCACGACGAAGCCGAGATCCGCGGGCACCGGCGCACCTACATCGGCGCGCTGCCGGGCAGCATCATCCAGGCGATCCGCCGCGCCGAGTCGCGCGCGCCGGTGCTGATGTTCGACGAGATCGACAAGCTCGGCATGGGCGGCTTCCACGGCGACCCCTCGAGCGCGCTGCTCGAGGTGCTCGACCCGGAGCAGAACGCGAAATTCCGCGACAACTACCTCGGCGTCGACTTCGACCTGTCCAAGGTGATGTTCATCACCACGGCGAACATGCTCGACACGATCCCGGGGCCGCTGCGCGACCGCATGGAGATCATCCACCTCCCCGGCTACACCAGCGAGGAGAAGATGGAGATCGCCAACCGGTACCTCGTGAAACGGCAGCTCGAAGCCAATGGCTTGAATTCCGAAAAAACGGAAATCACAACCGAGGCTATTCGAGCCATCATCGAGGACTACACCCGCGAGGCCGGCGTGCGCACGCTCGAGCGCGAGATCGGCGCGGTGCTGCGCAACGCAGCCATGAAGATCGCCGAAGGGGCTTCGCAAAAAATCATTGTTGAGGCAAAAGACCTTCAGGCCATCCTGGGTTCCAGGAAGTTCGAGAACGAAACGGCGCAGCGCACCTCGGTGCCCGGCGTCGCCACCGGCCTCGCCTGGACCCCGGTAGGCGGGGACATCCTGTTCATCGAGGCCTCCAGGGTGCCGGGCTCGGGCAAGCTGATCCTCACCGGCCAGCTCGGCGACGTGATGAAGGAATCGGCGCAGGCCGCCTTGACGCTTTCAAAAAGCTACATCGGGGAGGTCCTGGACAAGACCGACATCCATATCCACGTCCCGGCGGGCGCGACGCCGAAGGACGGCCCGTCGGCGGGCGTGGCGATGTTCCTGGCCCTGGTTTCCCTGATGTTCAACAAGCCGGTCAGGGCTGACGTGGCGATGACCGGCGAGATCTCGCTGCGGGGGCTGGTGCTGCCGATCGGCGGGGTGAAGGAGAAGACCCTGGCCGCGCTGCGCGCCGGCATCAGGACCGTGATGCTGCCCCGGCGCAACGAGAAGGACCTCGAGGACGTGCCGGCCGAGGCGCGCCAGAAGCTCGAGTTCGTGTTCCTCGACCGGGTCGAGGACGCGATCAGGACCGCGATCGGGGAACTGCCGGCGCCGGCGGCGCGGAAGGCCGCCTAGAAAAAGGGGTCAGAGCAACTTTCCTGCTAATCCTTGCTCTGACGCTCGGGGTTCCCGGAAAGTTGCTCTGACCCCTTTTTCTTGGGCAGGCGGTCGATCAGCCGGACGAGCTCGCGCTTGCGCGCTTCGCGCCTGGAAAACAGCCACTTGCTTGCCTCGTGGATCCACTGGGGCGGGCGTTGGAACAGCGGGTCCTCGGGGAGCTTCGGGCCTGGACGGATCGGCAGCATGGCTTGCGGCGAAAGTCTAAGCCTGCGGAAACGCGAAGTAAACGAAGTAAAATCCGGCCTCGAA
>Ga0075430_100005999_pt1 | contig 10257 bp, 8 predicted proteins | sample RhiMetdeltSRZDD4_FD_75294 | JGI IMG/M metagenome (GOLD analysis project Ga0075430, IMG submission 75294) | Populus rhizosphere microbial communities from Tennessee, USA - Rhizosphere MetaG P. deltoides SRZDD4 | ecosystem: Host-associated > Plants > Roots > Rhizosphere > Soil | place: USA...
CGGCTCGTCGAACGTGTCGAGCAGCTGACTCGGCTGAATGCCCGCTACCGGGACGATGAGGTCACCGGCCAGCTCGGCCAGCTCGGTCGGCGTGGGCCGGATCCCGTTCGTGTCGGCGGCAACGATCGGCGCCGTCACGGAGTCGGCGTCGAGCAGCGGCGCGGGCGTCGGTGGGGCGGTCGGCCGGACGGTGTCCGCCGACGCGGGCACGGGCATCTCGACGTCACCGGCCGCGGTGCGAACGATGACGCCCGTCGCGTCGCCCGACGAGCCACGATCGACGGCGATGAACCCGGTCTTGATCGCGACGCCCAAAGCGACAGCAATCAGGCCGAAGATCGCGACGCCGGCAGGCGCGAAAGCGCGGCGGAGAGCGGAACGGGCACGCATGTGGGACGGAGTCCGTGCAAACGACAGGCTAGACTCGAGGCGGACGACTGGGAAACGCTGCAGGGCACCAACGACGCTCAAACGGCGAAAACGGCCTCGGGAGGCTTGGTGCTTCCCGAGGCCGTCTATCTGCAGCACGCAGCTCCAGCTGACTGCAAGCAGCGTTGATCAGTGGTTGGCCATTCAGGACGCCATCCAGGCTATCGCCTCGCGGGCGATTTCCTGGGGGACGGTATGCGGGCCGTCGAATTCCTTGTACTGCACCGTATACCGCGCGCGCTGGAGCTCCGGGACGATCCGGCGGCTGCACTGGTCGATCGGCAGGATCTGGTCGCGCGTGCCGTGCGACACGAAGATCGACGGGCGGGCGTGCGGCTGCACCATGGGGATGAAGCCTGGCGAGAACGCGACCACGCGCTTGAACAGGTCGCCGTTCGTGAGGCCGACGCCGAGAGCGTACGTCGCGCCGTCGGAGAAGCCTTCGATCGTTAGGCGCTCGGGATTCACCGCCACGCGGCGGAACACGGACGCCAGCACGCGATCGATGAATGCGATGTCCGGCCCGTAGCCCGCGCGGATCGCGTCCCAGGTCACGCCCCGCGACTCCGGCGCGACCAGCACGAGGCCCGCCTCGTCGGCGAGCGAGCGGAATGGACGGAGTGCGCCAGTCGCTGACCCACTCGCGCCGTGCAGCATGAGCACGAGCGGGGCAGGGCGTGACGCGTCGTAGCTGACCGGCACGTAGAGCAGGCCGTCGCGACCGTCCCCCATCGACAACGGCTGCTCGCCCGAGGCGATCGTGCCTGTCGGCGCTCCCGGACGAGCCGTGAGGCGGCCGTCGGCCGTCAATGCGAGTGCGTCTCTCACTCCTCCAACATCACAGCCGGCGGCGAGCGCGCCAGCCGCGCCGACTCCGGCGACGGTCAAGAACTGTCGTCGCGAGATGCTCGTTTCGTCGTAGCGCGGTGTCACGCGAGGCCAGTGCAGGTGGAAGTGAACCGATGCTCCCACCATGCTACGGCTCGTCTCCACCTTCGCAAGACGGTTGGGACGAGCCGTCATACGGTCGCCGCTACGGCGTAACGCTGCCTGCCTGTCCCGTGAGCTGTGAGACGAGCGTGCGGAGCGCCGTTTGCCAGACGAGTGGCTGCCCGGGCAGGTCCTCGCGTCGGAGCGAGCGAAGCGCAGTGATGTCGTCGTCGGTGATGAGCATCTGAGCGCCCATCGCACTCAGCACGATGTTCGAGCGCTTCGCCAGCATCCCCTCGGCGCCAATGCGTACCGCTTTGCCATCGCGACCGACGAGAGCGCCCGTGAGTTGCACGACCGCAACGGGCTTCTCGAGCGAGGTGAGCCAGGGGACGGAGACCGTGTACCCCGTACCGAGCCGGACTTCCTTCGCCAAGCTGAGTCCTTTCTGCCTCGGCCAGTATTGGCCGAGCTCGAGCGTGATCACGAGCGCGGCGTCGGCGCGTGTGGAGTCGAGCGCAGTACCGAGCCACGTCGCCCACTCGGCTGACGGGCGGCCGACCTCGAGATGGAGCGCGCGATTCGAGCCGGTCGGCTCGCCTTCCTCGGCGCAGTCGCCAGCGGCGTCAGTGACGCAGCCGAAGCGTGTGTTCGGCGCGGCGCCGACCTCGGGCGAGGCGACCACGCGCCGCGACAGCGCGAGTGAATCGAGGAACCGGTTCATCTCGCCGACAAGCTGGCCGACCGGCGTGCCGGATCCACCTTCGGGCTCGAACAACGGCGCCTGCTCGGCGCCGCGTTGATAGCGGACCGGCAGGTGCGCGATGCGTCGCTCGCCGGCCGTGACGGTCGCGCCCGCGTAGAACGGTGGGTTGTCGAACGACTTTGGTGCAACGCCGCTCTGGAACGTCGCGCTCGTGGAGGCGCAGGCGCCGGCGGCGATGACGAGGCCCGCCACGAAGGCGGGTATATGGAATCGGGATCTCATGGGAGTGACTGCGTTCGACTGCCCAACCCGCGGCTGGACCAACCGGTCACATCGCCGCGGCGTTAGGCTGCGATGGGCAGAAACGGTTGGAGGCCACCAACGCGCCCTAACGCGTGGGTGGCCTCCTCAGACCGAACGGCGCGGTGGTCGTCGGTCAGCCATTACAGCGAGCTTACCAGCGAGCCTTAACGGCTCCCGGCGATCCGCGCCGTACTAGGGTCAGTAGACAAAGGATCACCTCCTCGTTTCACGGTTGGACATGAGGGTGACGGACCAAATGTAATATGTGATGCCCGCGTGTGCGCAAGCCTTCGCCGAGCCGAGCCGTTGCCGCCGCGCCGCCGGCCGCGTCTTTCCGGATATGGCGCGCAGACCATCGCTCGGAGAGGTGCTGCTCGGCGGCGTCGTCGTCGCGATGGTGACGTTCGTGGCATCGCAGGTGGTCGCGTCGCCTCGACGCGACAGCGGCGCGTCGTCGGGACGCGCGCTGACTGGCCGGGACAGCGCCTCGATCGCCGAGCAGTATCGCTCGCAGCTGTCGGGGCGCGGGGAAGCGTACGTGGTGCCGGCCTGGCTCGCCGAGATTCACATCGCTCGGCTCCAGGCGGCCGCGGCGCGCGACGTGGCCGGCGAAGGGTCGATGCCCGCGATCGCGCCGGACTCGGTGCGCGCGCTCGTCGCGACCGCGGAGCCGGGGTCGTACCTGAGAGCGATGCTCGACGAAGACGGCGGTGTCGTCACGCGATGGCTGGAGCGCGCAGAGCCGATTCGCGTGTGGGTCCAACCCCATTCGACGAGCGCCGGCTTCTCGCCCGAGCTCCTTGCACCGGCACGGCGTGGCTTCACCGCGTGGAACGACCTCGCGCTCGGCGTCTCGTTCGAGGTCGTTGACGATTCCCTCGGGGCCGACGTACACGTGACGTGGAGCGACCGCATGCCGAAGGCGCAGCAGCTCGGGACGACGTTTCGGATGACGGGTGGATCGGGATGGATTGCGTTCGGGCACGTCGTGCTGTCCACGTCGTACGACATCTATACGGTGCAGAACACGGCGCGCCACGAGGCAGGGCATGTGCTCGGACTCGGTCACTCACCGGAATCGGGCGACATCATGGCCGCGGCGACGCAGGGGAGGCAGTACATCCTCACCGACGCGGACCGCCGAACAGCGACCGGCCTGTACTCGCTGCCGCCGGGGCCCTTGCCGTAGGAACGCGCTGCGGCGATCAGTTCCCGTGTGAGCTCCGACTGGTTCGAGATTCGCGCCTCACCCATGCAGGGGCTCGGCGCGTTCGCGACGCGCCCGATTCCCGCCGGCGTTAGGCTCATCGAGTATGCGGGCGAGCGCCTCACCCCCGAGCAGGCCGAGGCGAGGTATCCCGACGTACCGGGCGAGCGCCACCATACGTACCTGTTTGCGATCGACGACGAGGACGGCAACGAGGTGGTGGTCGACGCGGCGGTAAACGGCAACGACGCGCGGTTCATCAACCACTCGTGCGCGCCGAACTGCGATGCGGTCATCGAGGGCGGGCGGATCTGGATCGAGACGATTCGCGACATCGATCCAGGCGAGGAGCTCGCGTACGACTACGCGTACATCCTCGACGAAAGACACTCGCCGGCAGCGAAGCGGCGATACCCGTGCAATTGCGGGGCTGCTGCGTGTCGAGGGACCATCCTGGCGAAGAAGCGCTAGAACGCGGCTCTTCGCGTGACGGCCACTGAAAGAGAGTCCGTCGCGCCCGACTGGCCCGACATCCACCGACAACCAGTAATCAGTCGTCAGTCATCAGTTTTCAGTTTTCAGTACTGAGTAAGCCGTCGCCGAGGACAGTGGATACCGCCAGTGCGACGCGTTCGATGCGCGCGCACCGGCAGCAGGTTCGGCGCGGAGGGCTTACTCAATACTGATTACTGTCAACTGACAACTGACTACAACTGACGACTGATTACTGGTCCCGCTGCGATGTTGTGCCGGCAATGCGCGCGTAAGACAGCTCCGCATTCCTCGCACAGCTCCGGAATGACGCCCCGTTAGCCGCTGACGGCGACGAGATTGATGTACTCGATCCATGCGGCTGCAGCTTCGTCCATCCTCGATCGCAGCGACGTCGCCGACGCAGGCGGGAGCTCGGTGAAGGGATCGCTCGAGAGTCGGGCTTTCATCTCGGGACTCGCGCGGGCGGTATCCATCTCCATCGGGCCGGCGATCTTGCCCTGGAAGTCGAGCGTCTCGAACACGCGATTCACGGTGCGGCGTGTCGCCTGGTACCGATCGACCGGGACACCGACCGCCTGAGCCGCGGCTGGAATGGTATGGACATCGAACTCCGCCTGCGCGGCGGCGCCTCGCTCTTCCGGGGTCGTCGCCGCCGCGCCGCGTTCCTTCGCCGCTTTGACGAGCTCGACCTCCTTCCGCATGCCGCGAATGTAGGCGTCGAGGTCGGCATCGGTGAACGCGAACGCTACTTCGGCATCACCTCCAGCCGCGGTGGCGCCCACCGTGGCGGAGGGCCCGGCGCTATCGGCGGCGTCGTTTTCGTTTCCGCCGCCACAGCCGGCGAGCGTGAGACCGAGAATGAACGAGACAGCGCCGACTGAGCGGCAGGGAAGGATGATCGGCATCAGCGTCCTCGCTGCGGTGAGCCCAATGCGCCTGGCATGCGCGGTGACTATCCGAAGGTACTCGCGCGGCCCACCTCTCCGCCACGGACTTTCGGCTCGCCCCTAGATTCCCTCAATGCTCTCACGCGCAATCGCCGCACTTCATCGCTGGGCCGAGTCGGGGTGGGCCGGGACGGCGACCGCGACGTGGGAGTTCGTCCAGAGCGCCGCCGTGCCGGGGCCGAGTGGCGCCGTGTTCGCGCCGCTCGCGGTTGCCGACCCCCCGCGAGCGCCAAGGCTCGCGATCTGGGCCACGGTCGGGGCGGTGGCGGGCGGGTGCATTGCGTATTTCATCGGCTCACGCGCGTTCGAGAGCGTCGCCCAGCCCGTCATGTCCGCGTTAGGCGTGAGCGATGCCACGCTCCTGGCGAGCGAGGCGATGTTCGAGCGGCACGGCTGGGTGCTCGTCTTTCTGAGCACGATCTCGCCGCTCTCCACGAAGCTGACGTGCATCGCTGCTGGCGCGTTCGGTTTTCCGTTCACGCAGTTCTTTCCTGCGCTCTTCGTCGGCCGTGCGCTGCGGTTCACCGCGCTCACGGTGATCCTGCGGTTCGCCGGCGAGCGGCTCGAGGCCCGACTGCGGCGGCGTGGCACGTTTGCGACGAACGGGCCTTCCGCACCGGCGAGCCCGGAGCCACCATCGGCGATTCCTGGGAGGGGAAGGGTCGATGACTGAATTGTTCGCTGCCGCTCGTGTCGCCGTGCGCAGCCTCACGCGCGCACCGGGCTTTGCCATTACCGCCGTGCTCACGCTCGGTCTCGGGATCGGTCTCGCGACCGCTGTATTTGCCGTCGCAGACACGATGCTCTTGCGGCGATTGCCGGTGCGCGATCAGGGCAGCCTCGTGGTGCTGTGGGGCGCGACGCCCGACGGTCAGTTCGATCAGTTCCCGCTCCTGCTCGATGACGCGCGCGAGTTCGCCGCGACCGCGCGGACGCTCGAGCGCGTCGAGTTCTTCAGCTATGGCGGCGCGCGACCGGTCCCGATTCGTGATGGCGATCAGGTCTATCGGCTTCGTCGCTCACTCGTGTCCGGCGGCTACTTCGACGCGCTCGGTGCGCGACCGGTGATCGGCCGCGCGCTGCGTCCCGACGACGACGTCCGCGGCGCGGCGCCGGTCGCCGTGCTGAGTCACTCCGCGTGGCGGCAACGGTTCGGCGGCGACTCGGCGGTGATCGGCCGGCAGGTCGTACTGCACATGAACGGCGTTGCACAGACGATCGTCGGTGTCATGCCGCCCGGGCTCGACCATCCGCGAGGCACGGACTTCTGGGCGCCCGTGATTCCATCGTCAGGCCCGCTCGGCCGGTACGATCTCTATGCGGAGCTTCACGTGCTCGGGCGCCTCCGTGCTGGCGCGACGGCGAGTGACGCTCGCGCGGAGCTGGCGACATTCTTCGCGCGTCCGGGCTCGTCGGCCATGATGCGCACGCTGCGTGGGGTCGCGCACCCGTTCACGGAAGTGACGCTAGGCGACGCGAAGCCGGCGGTGATCGCGTTTGCTGCCGCGGCGGGGCTGTTGCTGCTCATCACCTGCATCAACGTTGCGAATCTCCTGCTCGTTCGAGGGCTCGCTCGCGTGCGGGAGATCGCCGTGCGGTCAGCGTTGGGTGCGGCTCGCGGGCGCATCGTGCGCCAGCTTCTCGGCGAGAGTGCGGTGCTGGCGGTCGTGGGCGCGACGGTCGGGATGGTGCTCGCGAGCGCGGCCATCGGCGCATTCGTCGCGTTCGCGCCAGCGGGAGTTCCGCGCCTCGAGGAGATACGCATCGACGCCCGCGCATTCGGCGGCGCCGCGGGAATCACGGCACTCGTGATGGTGCTCTTCTCGGTCGCTCCCGCGTTCGTGACGTCCCGCGTGGAGCTGCAGGACGCGCTCCGTTCGGGCACGCGCCAGAGCGGAGCGAGCCGGCGGTTCCGCGTCGGCACGGAGGCGCTCGTCGTCGGCCAGGTCGCGCTCGCGCTCCTCGTGCTCTCGGCGGCAGGCTTGATCACGCGCAGTCTCATCAACCTCGAGCGCGTCGATCTGGCGTTCGACCCATCGCGCCTGACGTTCGCCGAGCTCTCGATGCCTCGCGCAATGCTGGATGACAAGCGCGAGCAGATTGCGCTGCTCGACCAGCTCGTGCCGCGCGTCGCCGCGATTCCGGGAGTCGAAGCAGCCACGCCGGTGCTCTCGAGCCCGTACTCGGGCAGCACGTTCGACGGCAAGCCGGCCGCTGAAGGCCAGACGGCCGACGAGGCCGCGAAGAACCCGATGCTCGCAATGGACGTCGTGACGCCGACGTACTTCGAGACGTTCGGCATCCCGGTCGTTCGAGGCCGAGCGTTCACGGCGGATGACCGGGAAGGGACGCCGACGTCGGTGATCCTCAGCGAGTCCGCGGCGCGTCATTACTGGCCTGACGCGGATCCGATCGGCAAACGGCTCGGCTTCGCTCCCGGTGCGCCGCCGGCGTTCACGGTCGTGGGTGTCGTGCCGGACACGCGATACCGTGAGCTGCGCGATGCCCGGGCAACGATCTACTTCGCGCTCGCGCAGTCGTCGTTCCCGGTCGCGCCGATGACGCTCGCGATTCGTACGGCCGACCCGACGATCGACATCGGGGGCGCTGTACGAGCAGCGGTGCGGGAGATCGACCCGACGGTCGCGCTCGCGAGTGCCACGCCGTTCGATGAGCTCGCGGACGAGCCCCGTGCGCAGCCGCGCCTGAACGCGTTGCTGCTCTCCGGCTTCGCGATCGCGGCGCTCTTGCTCGCTGCGGTCGGACTCTATGCCGTCATGGCGACGACGGTCCGCCAGCGGACACGCGAGCTCGGCGTTCGCATGGCGCTCGGTGCAACGGGGACGGAGGTGCTGTGGCTCGTGCTTCGTCGCGGGCTCGTGCTCGCGGCTGTTGGGACCGCGGCGGGGCTCGGCGGAGCGCTCATCGCCAATCGCGCCCTGCAAGCCATGCTGTTCGAGGTCAGCCCGGTCGACGGTTTGACGCTGGGCGGAGTTGCGATCGTGCTGCTCGGCATCGCGGCGCTGGCGAGCGCGATTCCGGCGCGGGCAGGGGCGACGGTCGATCCTCTCGTTGCCCTTCGCTCGGAGACCTGAACACGGCGTTCCGACACAGCGGTTGAATGACGCGTTGCCTTCCTCGCGCATCGCCGGCACGACATCGGAGTATTACCAGTCCTCAGCTGATGTCGGGCCCGGCATGGCGCGCCTAACGTCGCGGCTGATCCCGAGGTTGTCATTCCGAGCAAAGCCGCGAAGCGGCGAAGTCGAGGAATCGCGGTCGTCCCGAAAGAGGGACCCCGCTATCAGGATGACCGCGATTCCTCGCTGCGCTCGGAATGACGAGCTAGGGCTTCGTCGCGCTCAGCTGTTCAGCGAGCTTGACCGCTTCGTATGCGTTGATGACCGCTCCACTGACTGAGAGCTCGCCGAACTTGATGGGTCCGCCGCCTTCGCCGGGGCGAACGACCGTCTGGTCCGCATAACGAGTGGCCGACTCGATGAGGATGCGCTTGACGTCGGCGGCGGAGAGATTCGGATAGTACGACATGAGCAGCGCAGCGAGCCCCGACACGACCGGCGCGGCCATGCTCGTGCCGCTCTGGCGCTCGTAGGTGCCGCCCGGGACCGTCGAGAGGATGTCCACGCCCGGCGCGAACACGTCCACCTGCGCCTTGCCGTAATTCGAGAAGTTCGCCGCGAGGCTGTCGAGCCGCTTCCAGGACGAGGCGCCAACCTCGATCCAGTTGTTGGGCCGCCCACCACCGAGATACGCGGGCGTCGGGAAGCTCGGCTTCTCGGCCAGGTTCTCTCCGTCGTTCCCGGCGGCGTGGACCATGAGGACGCCCTTCGAGTCGGCGTACTTCACGGCTTCGTCGACCACCGCCTTCTCGGGTGAGAAACCCTTGCCGAAGCTCATGTTGATGACCTGAGCGCCGTTGTCCACCGCATAACGAATGGCGTTCGCGACGTCCTTGTCGCGCTCATCGCCGTCCGGGACCGTGCGGATCATCATCAGCTTCACGTTCGGGGCGATCCCGTCGATCCCACCCTGCGTGCCACGAACGGCGCCGATGATGCCCGCCACGTGGGTGCCGTGCTTCGCGTCGGGACCCATCACGTCAGCGTTCCCGTAACGGCGCTCCGACGTGTTCGCGTAATCGTCACCGACGATGGAGCGCGGGTCGAAGGACGGATTGAGCCCGAACTTCGTCTTGTTATCGATGTCCTTCTTGGCTTCGGTGATCTCGTTCTCGGTGATGCCGGCGTCGGCGAGACGCAGCCACATCGCCTTCGCCTGCTGGCCTTGCGCGTCGGCAGGCTGGTATGCGGTGACCTTCGTGCGCGTGAGTGAATCCGTGTTCATCGAGCGGCGGAGGATCTCGTTCACGCGCGTGAGCACCGTCGAGATCTGGTCCACCTGCTGCGCGAGCTGCTGCGTCTCGGTGCGTTCCTTCTCGAACTCCTCGGTCGCGCGCTTGCAGGTCGCGGCATCCGGGGCAGGGAGACGCGGTGTCGTGCCGTTGCCGGCGTTCGAGCACCGCGCGTACAGTCGCGTGACCTCGAGGTTGTCCTCGTGCACCGACTTGCCATCGCGGCCGCCGATGAAGTTCCAGCCGCGAACGTCGTCGGCGTAGCCGTTGTTATCGTCGTCGCGCCCGTTGCCGGCGACCTCTTTCGGGTTCGTCCAGAGGTTGGCCTTGAGCCCGACGTGCGCGGTGTCGATGCCGCCGTCGATCACGGCGACGACCACCGTCCGCGCCGGCCGCTTGTTCGCGAGCAGCTCGCGCTCGGCACGGCGGACGCTGATCCCGACGACGCGATCGGTCGACCGGTCGAGCAGCTGCCAGTCCCGCGGCGCTTCAGCGACCGGCGCCGCGGCGGTGGGCGGCGGAGTCGCCGGCTGCGGCTGTGGCTGCGCGGGAGCCGGGTTCGTGGACGGCGTCGGCGCCGGCGCCGGCGCCTCGGTGGTGGTCCTGGCCGACGCACACGCGGCGAGGAAGGCGACAGCGAGGAGGCGAAGCGACTTCATCAGAGATTCCTTGGTTCGGACACGAAACGGACCGCCTAGTGGCGCGACGGACTTATCTCGAGGTAGCTGGCACGGCGCGGACGGGCCGCCCGGCAGACCGGGGGTTAGGGTCGATCCGATCAAGCTAACCGGTGGGCTTGGCCCGGGGCGAGAACCGGACCGTGCGAGCGGGAGGGACCTTGCCAGGCTGGCGGTGCGCCGAACGAGCG
>Ga0075430_100006005_pt1 | contig 10250 bp, 8 predicted proteins | sample RhiMetdeltSRZDD4_FD_75294 | JGI IMG/M metagenome (GOLD analysis project Ga0075430, IMG submission 75294) | Populus rhizosphere microbial communities from Tennessee, USA - Rhizosphere MetaG P. deltoides SRZDD4 | ecosystem: Host-associated > Plants > Roots > Rhizosphere > Soil | place: USA...
AGGCGTTGCCGCGGCGATCGCCGCTCGCGCATTCCGTTACACCCGGGCCGCACAGATGACGATGTGGTCGCTCACGCTGCCGCAGGTCGCGGCGACGCTTGCAGCGACGCTCGTCGGCTTCCAAACCGTTAATGCGGGTGGCCAGCGGTTGATCGACGAGAGGATTCTCGACGTAGTGTTTGTCCTGATCGTCGTGACCGCCACGCTCGGGCCAATCATGACTCAGCGCTACGCCCCGTTGATGCTGGCGGCCTCTGAAAAGCGCGCGTTCAAGAAGAGCGCCTAGAGCGACCCACGAACGGGAGCGGGCGGCCGCGCACCGCTGACGGGCGGCTACGCACCCCATTTCAGCATTCGGCGTGTCGGTTCGTCCTTATTGGTAAAGAGAGGCAGCAATTGAGAGTTTCGGTTCCTTTCCGGCTTCCAGCGTAGCTCTCCGCGTACTCACAGATGGCAAAAGGCGGGTCCGCCGACAACGGAGATCGCCTTGCAGCAACGCCCGCCATGAAGTTGACGGGTGTTGTGTTGATCCTCACCGTGGCCGTTGTTGGGTTATCGCGAGGCGCGACTGCGCAGACTGAGACGTTTCTCGTTTACGTCTCTCAAACCCTCAAACACCCCGGACTCTCACCGGGGGAACACGTACTCAGCTTCAGCACGCCGATTGAAATTCCGGGCGCCCGTCTTCCCGCAGGCCCATACATATTCAGGCTGCTGGGAGAGAGACTCGTGCAGGTGCAGAGCGTGACTCGGTCGAAGGTATATGCGACGTTCTTTACGATCCCGAGCTACGGAAACGGCGACGAAAGCCGCGAACGCATCAAGTTCGCGCTGACTGGCGAAGACGGGCCGCCACGAATCGTGGCGTGGTACCTGCCGTGGTCAACGGGACACGAATTCCTATATCCCAAGCCAAAGCGCACGCCCGTCGAGCGCGAACGTGAGACCGAGGAGGAGTTCGAAACGGGTCGGCGTTAGGCTGGCTCCAGAACCTGAGGTCACGTCGTGTCGTCGTTCATCACACTCCGGCGGAGCTGCGGAAATACCTTCGACACTTTGGCGAGTATGTAGTCGCCGTACGTGCCTTCAAAGTCATGGACGCTCGAGTGGTCCCAGCGCTCAGCGCGATCGTCGGCCGCCAGGGTCGCGTCGGCCATGACGATTGGTTTAATTCGCGCGTCGAAGTTCGGGTCAAGAAAGAAGGGAAACGACAGCCGATTCTGTCGCGTGACGTTTTGCACGCGGTGAGGTGTTGATTTATACCGGCCGCCCGTCATGCGGTCGAGCATGTCGCCGATGTTGCAGAGAAACGCGCCGGGAATCGGCGGGGCTGCTGTCCAGCCGCCGCGTGACTTGACCTGCAACCCGCCCGTCTCGTCCTGTTTGAGGATGGTGAGCAGCCCATAGTCGGTGTGCTCACCGACACCCCAACGCGGCTCATCGTCCGGCAATGCCAGATTACCTGGATAGTTGAAGATCCGAAACAAGGTGAGCGGCTCCCAAGTGTAGCGATCGGCGAAGTAAGACGCCTCGAGCCCAAGGCTCGAGGCGATTCCCTCCATCAGCGCATGACCGAGCCGCGTCATCGCATCGATGTAACCGAGCACCACTTCGCGCAGCTCCGGCACACTCTGGGGAAACAGGTTCGCGCCGTGCAACGGGGTTCCGTCCTTGACGCGCGGATGATCGGGCGGAAGCTCGGCGCCGAAATAGATTCCTTCCTTCACGTCTGCCTTGCCGGAAGTCAGCTCTGCTCCGACCGGGAAATAGCCGCGCCACGCACGGCCGCCGCGCGCCATGGCAATTTCCATCTTCGTCTCGAGATCCTGGGTAAAGAACCGGCGGCTCGCGTCCTCGAGCCGGCGCTGCAGTCGCTCATCTACTCCATGCCCGACGATGTAGAAGAAGCCGGAGTCGCGACAGGCCCGCGCGATCTCGGATGCGGCGCGAGAGCGATCGCCCGCGCGTGAAACAAGCGAGGCCACATCGACCACCGGCACGCCCGCCGCCAATAAATCGCTGTCGTTCATGAGGCTATCCGGAGTGTTCAAACCGCGTCACGTCAAAGAATCATCGCACCGACCGGGATCCACCTGGCAGTCTTCGTCTTCTGATGGGTTATGCTGACGCCTCTCGGAGACCGAACCGCCTGATATTCACTCAACCCGCTCGCACGCGTGGCCACCTCACGCGTCCAATCCCCATCCAGGAGAATCGCTGAATGTCCGATCACACCACTACTGGCGCAGAAGCGCTTCCGCCCCACGTTCAACTCATCCAGATGGGAATGGCGCATTGGGTGTCCCACATAGTCTGTCTGGCAGCGAAGTGGGGTCTCGCTGACCATCTCGCCGGCGGCCCCAAAAGCGCCGACGAATTGGCAGGGCCTACGGGAACGCATGCGCCGTCCCTTTATCGGCTGATGCGAACGCTCGCCAATCTTGGGATATTGACAGAGGATCCTGCGCGCCGCTTTGCCTTGACACCTCTTGGTGAGGCGCTCAAGACCGGCGCACCCGGCTCGGCGCGCGCCACTGTGCTGACGGTTGCGAGCGACTGGTGGTTCCGCGGATTCAGCGAGCTCGCCTATTCCATCCAGACGGGTAAGAGCGGGTTCGAGAAATCACTGGGGATGCCCATCTTCGACTGGCTCGCGAAGAATCCCGAAGACGCATCGTTGTTCAGCGAAACCATGATTGGGTTCCATGGGGCCGAGCCCCCGGCCGTCGCCGCTTCTTACGACTTTTCGAGTGTCGGAACCATCGTGGACGTGGGCGGCGCTTCGGGCAACATGCTGACCACGATCCTTGGGCGAAACCCTCGGCCACGCGGGATCCTCTTCGATTTGCCGCACGTCGTTCGCGACGCACCCGCTCTGCTCGAGGCGCGCGGCCTGGCGGACCGGGTGACGATTCAGGGTGGCAGTTTTTTCGAAAGCGTACCGGAAGGTGGGGACGCGTATCTTCTCTCGCACATCATCCACGATTGGGATGAGGAGCAGTGCCTCACGATCCTCGGCAATTGTCGGCGGGCGATGCGGCGTGATGCGCGCCTGCTCATCGTCGAGATGGTGCTTCCGGAAGGCGACACACCGCATCCTGGCAAGATGCTCGATCTGATGATACTTGTCGGACCCGGAGGCCAGGAGCGAACGGAACAGGAATACGGGACACTGCTTCAGAAAGCCGGCTTTCGCCTCACGCGGGTAGTACACACTCCGTCGCCGGTGAGCGTCGTGGAAGCGGCTGTCGTCTAGTGTGGGCGAGACCATGCGGACATCGGCACTCGAGCGGTTTCTTCGATACGTCCAAATCGACACGCGTTCCGACGATCGGTCGTCCACTTCGCCAAGCACACCCGGCCAACTCGTGCTGCTGAATCTGCTTCGATCCGAGTTACAGGCCTTGGGCGTCGCGGATGCGAGCGTCAACGAACACGGCGTGCTGATGGCGACCGTGCCGGCGACGACGAGCCGCCCCGGCGTCCCGACCATCGGCTTCATTGCACATGTGGACACGTCGCCCGAGATGCCTGGCGACAACGTCAAACCGATCGTGCATCGCCAGTACGACGGACGTGACCTCGTTCTCCCGGACGACCCTTCGTCCGTGCTGCGACTGGCGGACAACCCGCCGCTCGCCGCCTGCATCGGCGAGGACATCGTCACCGCTTCCGGACTGACGCTGCTCGGCGCGGACGACAAGGCAGGTGTGGCCGAAATCATGGCCGCGGCGGAATACCTGATGGCACATCCGGAAATCGCGCACGGAGTGGTGCGGATTGCGTTTACGCCTGACGAGGAGATCGGACGTGGCACGGTGCACTTCGACGTGACCCATTTCGGTGCCTATTGCGCGTATACGCTGGACGGGAGCAGCCGCGGCGAGCTCGAGGTCGAGAACTTCTCCGCCGACTCGATGACCTTCACGTTCCAGGGGTTCAATACCCATCCGGGTTTCGCGAAGAAGCGCATGGTCAATGCAATCAAGGTGGCTGCCGACTTCCTCACACGACTTCCGTCGGGCGAAGCCCCGGAGACGACGGAGGAGTACGAAGGGTTCGCGCACCCATTCGTCGTAGACGCGCGAGTGGACCGCACGTCGGTGAAGGTGCTCATCCGTGATTTCGATGAGGATCGGCTTCGCGATCGCGAGCGGCGGCTCGACGCGCTGGCGCACGCCACCGTCGCCGATCATCCCGGTTCGGCGGTCACTATCACAGTCGAAGAGCAGTACCGCAATATGCGCGAGGTGCTCCAACGTCATCCGGAGGTCGCGGATCGCGCCCGGCAGGCGATCGAGCGTACGGGGCTCGAGGTACGTCTGAAGCCGATCCGCGGAGGCACCGATGGCGCTTGGCTTTCATTCATGGGCCTTCCGACGCCGAATCTGTTCGCCGGCGAACACAACTTCCACTCGCGGCTGGAGTGGGTGTCCGCGCAGGACATGGACAGGGCCGTCGCGGTGATCGTCGAGCTGTGCAAGGTATGGAATGAATTGACGCATTGACGGATTTACGAATTGACGAATTTAAATGCGTAAAGCCGTAAATCCGTAAATTCGTCAATGCCCTATGGCCGCTTGAGTCGCGGCGGCGGAAGACGATTGAAGTAGAACTCGCGGTACTGGACCGGCTTCCCTTCTGCATCGAGGAACCCGAACGACTGCTGGAAGATGATCGGCGGCGCCTCGTCTCTGGACGCGGTTGCGTCAAGAATGTACAGCCGATTCTCGTGTAGATAGATGCCGACGTACGACCGCGACTCGTCCGAATTGGTCAGCTGCAGCTCATGGCCTGTGACGCGCTCGATGTAATGCCACGCGTCGTAGGTCACCTTGACGCCAGGCTTCTGACGATAAAGCATGGCGGCGTAGTCGATCGACGCCATGATGTCGATCGTCCAATACCCCGGGCCTCCCTGATACGCGATGTGCCCCAGCTCCGAATGAATCCGCTCGGCATCGGAGTAGTCGACAACTGTGAGTGAGTAGCGCGTCCGGCCCTGTTCCCACCTGTAGACACGGCCGGGAAACTTCGCGCCGTACTCGGAGTCCCAGGTGATCGTTTCAACCTTGGGTTCGCCAGGTGCCGGCACCGTGAAACGATCGACTCGATTCTCGTACTCCGTCCAGCCTTGTGCCAGGAGTGGCTGTGCCAGAAGTAGCACGCTCAATGCGGCCATCGAAGAAGTCATTCGCATATCTTGTCCTCGAGTTTCCGCAGTCCCGTACTCGTGTGACTCCTCAGCGCCCACCCGAGTGGGCACGTAACTTACCACAGCCTGCCAGGCGCGACACGCTTCACTTGGGTCCGCCTAAAGGCGGACACTACATGGTCTCTTTGGGTAGCGTATACACATGGAGCTTTTTGCCGACGAATTGTTCAGCGTGCCCAATGCGCGCGTCGTGGCGATCGTCGTCGTCAGACTCGTTACCGCTGCTCTGCTTGGCGGCCTGCTCGGTGCTGAACGGGAAGCTCTGGGGAAAGCGGCGGGCCTCCGGACGCACATGCTGGTCGCCCTTGGCGCGGCGCTGTTTGTCATCGCCCCTGACCAAGCCGGGCTCGCTGCGGGGGACCTCGGCCGGATCATTCAAGGGGTCGCCGCCGGTATCGGGTTCATTGGCGCCGGAACGATCCTGAAGCTGACCGACCGCGAAGAAATCAAAGGGCTTACGACAGCCGCCAGCATATGGCTGACAGCCGCGATTGGGATCGCGGCGGCCGTGAGTCCACTGTGGGTGCCGGTCGTCGGCGCGGCTTGTGCCTGGGTGGTTTTGTCGGTCTTCCTAAACCTCGAAGCCAGAATCAACCGCCGCCGCCGCGAGCCGTAATGGGCTCACGATTTATTCAGTTGAAATTCGTCCCGCCTGGAAACCGCGATATCTCGGCGAGTTCGCCCAGGCTCAACACCTGCCCTGCGAAGGCCTGGCCGTTAATGACCCACGTTGGATAGCTCTGCACGCCGGCCCTATTGCATGACGGTGCCTGCGGGGTATTGGGTCCAGCGGGGCTGCATTCGATGTATGGAAGGCGGCTCGCCGACGCGCCGAAGAGCATCTTCTGTTCCTGACAATGCGGGCACCAGGACGCGCCGTAAAACAACGCTCCTGCTTCGGTGAGGTGCTCGGCCAGCGCACGAATCTTCGGGTCTTCCGGCCCGGTGGGCTCCGCCTGCGGAGCGACGTAGTTGGCGTGGAGCAGCAGGATGACCACGGCTGCGAGCACGCCACGACCGCCGACCAACCCCAGCCAGGAGCGGTGCGCCGTTTCGGCAGGACGTTGAACCACGACGAGGGCGAGCGTCGCAAGCATGAGTCCGAGCGACGTCAGGCAGTAGGGACACGCCGACTCGAGAATCGTCAAGGACACCACCGTCAGGTAAACACTGTAGGAGGCGCCGAACAATGCGGCCGTCCAGGCATAGGACCACTGCTTGTCGGTCCGCCGGACGAATGCAATCGCCGCGAGGCCGATGTAGGCGAACAGCCCCCAAAGCGCCGTCGGCAGACCGAAAAGGCTTGCCCAGCGACTCGTCAGAACGATGTCGCAACCCCCGCCGGCGGAACATCCCTGCACGGTGCCGCCACTCAACGCAGCCCACGACAAGTACCCTGTCAGTGCGATGCCCAGGCTGCTCACCCCCAGCAGCGGCCAATTGGGCCCTGGCCGGAGTTTTGGTGTATGGGCCGGAGTCCGCACATCTCGTCGAGCTTTCGATCTGTTGCTGGATTTTGCCATTCGCCCAGAATCTTATCCGAATGAATGGGTTACTGACATGAATCGGCACGTGTGGCCTGTCAGTGGACCGCCGATTCGACCCGCCGACGCCCGCGGGCGCCCTGCACCGCTGGCAACAGATCGGACGCCAGCCGCGATTTCAACACATAGCCGGCCGCGCCCAGCGCCTGTGCGGCCCGCTCGTACGCTTCGTCATCGTGAGCCGTGAGAAAGACAAGCGCTGCGGTCGAACCGGCTTCGCGGAGATGACCTGCCACTTCCAGCCCGGTCATGTCGTGCATCGAAATGTCCAGGACGATGACGTCGGGTCGCAATCTCTCGGCCGCCTTCAGCGCCGCGTGGCCGTCGTGCACTTTCCCCGCAATGACGCAGGGTGGCGCCAACACCTCGCTCGCGCGGTCGAGCATGGCGTCGTTGTCGTCAACGAGTAGCACACGCACCGCTGTTGTATCGCCCCTGATGGGATCGACTGTTGTATCGCTCCTGACGGGATCGAGAGGTACTCTGATCGTGAGCTCCGTCCCGACACCCGGCTTGGACCGAATCTCCAGCGACCCGCCAACTGCGTCCAGGCGTTCGTTCATGCTGATGAGACCGAGCCCTTTTCCCACTGCACCGTCAACATCAAAGCCGACGCCGTCGTCTACGATGCTCAGCGCGAGCACGCCACGCCAGCCAATCAGCTGGACGGATACCTTATGCGCCTTACTGTGCTTGAGCGCGTTCTGCAGTGCTTCTTGAACCACGCGAAACAAGCACAACGTCAGATCGCCCGGCAGGGTTGTCGGGACCCTCTCGTGCGTCAATCGAATGTCGATCTCGTTCCTGGACAGCTCGTCTCGAAGTGCCTCCAGCGCTGGAATCAGACCGAGCACCCGCAGCCTTGCCGGATGCACACGGTGCGACAGATCCTGCACGCTCCTGGCAAGATCCTGCGCGTGACTCAAGGTCTCTTTCACCAGATTGCCGGCTTCGTCGAGCTTGGCTCGACCCAGGAGAGAAAGCTCTATCGTCAGGAGAGCCACTTGCTGGCCGATATCGTCGTGCAGCTCCCGTGCGATGAAGGCACGCTCATCTTCCTGTGCTCTTAACAGACGCGCGCCGAGGTCCCGGTTTCGCTCGTAGCTCCTCCGCAGCTCGCCCTGGCTTCCGCGCAACTCCTCCTCGGCCCTTCGTCGCCGTTGCCGCTGAATCAGCAGCCCGGTGATGAGCACTGACTGCGTGATGAGCAGCGTGAGGGCGGCGAGAATATAGATCCTGTACCGGTCCCAAATCGTCGGGTCTCGAAACCGCACGATTGTCCCGACAGGAACGCGCGCTTCGTCGATGCGCCACCGCCGAAGCCAGCGCCAGTCGACCATATTGGTATTCAGACTTAGAGCGACCATCGGGATGCGGTCAGCAGGCTCGCCTCGAAGCACGCGCTGTGCGAGTTGGCCGATGTGCTCGATCGCGCGCGCCTGACTGTACAGACTGCCACCCACGATGCCGTGATCCATCGCCGAATCCACCCAGCAGTAGGTCGGAGCGTTGGCCGCTGCGGCAACTCGGTCGAGATACTCCAGCGGATGGAACCTCTGACCGGCGCCGTCCTCACTGACAGAGAGATAGTAGACAGCGGAGTGCTCGGGAAGCCTCGACAAGCGGTCCTCGAGGTCCCTTGTAGGAAGCCCCGACAAGTACGTGAACGTCAATTCGGGCGCAGACGGCTGCGATGCTCGAATCACGTTCTCATACCGCTTCTCGCCCGGGCTCGCCCCCGTCACGACGAAGACCTGTCGGACGTCCGGCTGCAATTGACGAAGGAAAGAGATCGTCGCCGCGAAGTCGCGCTCGTGGATGAGCCCGGTCGAGTTCCGGAGGCGGCCGGTTGCCCTATCGTTCGTCAGGAACACCACAGGTGTATCAGGAAACAGTGTGTCGCGGTGGTCGCTGACGAAATCGATCGCGGCGTTCTGAATCGCGATGATGAGGTCGAATCGCGCGTCCTGGTACTTGAGGCGGAGAAATTCGCGGAAGGCGGGATAGGCACTTCCTGGAAACGTTGAGTCGTCGATGAACTCGGAGTAGTAAACAAGATCCTGTGCGAGACCAGCCTCGAGAGTTCGCGGCAACAGATTCTCGCCGAGGACCGACAGCCGTGCGTCCGGCCTCGTTGAGTACAGAACGAGCACCTGCTTCGGTTCACTTTGGCCGTACGCGAGACTCGTCCCGGCGATCTGGGCAAGAACGATGGTGGCCGCGAACACCCCCGGCCGGAGCGAGCAGCGCAGCGATAGGCGTAGCACTCTTACCTACCAGTCGAGCGCAGCCGTGATCTTCAACAGACGCGGTGTCAGGACCGTCAGCGGCTGCAGCCACGGCCCGCCCGGCACGAAGGTGTTGTTGTACGTCAGCACGGCGTTCGAGTTGACGATGTTGTAGATATCTATACCGACAGTAGTTCGAAAGCGGCCGGATGTGAAGACTTTTGCGAACCGGAGATCCAGCTGGTTGATGCGATCGCCGTACAACGATCCAGGCTCGACCAGGTTGACGGTGACATTCGCTGCGTTCCCGGACAAATTCCTTCCGAGCGATGGCGCCACGTCTGCATTCGGGGCGGCATAGTTCGCGGCCAGCAGCGCGCCGGGCTTGCTTTGGAACGTCGCCGCGAGCTGAACGTCCAGCCTGGGAACAACGTAGGAGGAGAGACCGCGAAGCTGCGTGAGCACTCCGTAAGCGACGTGACAATAGGGACTGAGAGGAGTCACGGCCGAGCCCGTCAGGCCGGCGCCAAACGCACTCGTACCGGTCGTTGTGGTCGCGAGCTCTGGCAGGCGTGCGCGCACGTCGCAATTGTCTGCGACGGTCTGACCCGTACTCGTGCCGCCGGCGAACGTGAACCTTCCCCCTACCCGCGCCTGGATGGTGACATCGAGGCCATTGAAGTACTGATACCAGCGTCCGTACACCGTCGAGTCGGTGACGAGATTGTTGACCTGCCCGGCCCTGGCAGGGATGACGTCGTAAAGGCCCTCGATGCGGTAACCACCACCGCCCGGCAGCCGGGAATCCAGCGGGGCAAGGATGCTGAACGGAGTCAAGTCGGACGGCTCGAGGGACAAGTTGTCAGCGACTGTGAAGCCGCGGAACGCGCGGCGAGTATACGTAACGTCCACCGAGGACCGTCGTCCGATCTGCTGCTGAATCGACAGGGCGAGATTCCAGTCCGACGGACGAACACCCCAACCCTCGAGTACGTCCGCGTCAAAAGCGTTGGTCAGTACGTTCTTGCCGAAGTTCACATTCGACATTACACCGCACACATCACCGCCACTGGCCTGCAGGTCTTGCGCGCCCGGGTTCAGCAGATCGCAGTCCGGGACGAAGTTGCCGTTGGTGTCGGCCCAGGCCCGCGTCACTCCCGCTGTGCCAAACGCCGGTGTCGTCTGCGGCATCCGCAACGTCGGATTGGTGTTGGCGTAGATCCCCGACGTGCCGACGCCTTCGAGGTACCTGCCGATGCTCAT
>Ga0075430_100006006_pt1 | contig 10249 bp, 4 predicted proteins | sample RhiMetdeltSRZDD4_FD_75294 | JGI IMG/M metagenome (GOLD analysis project Ga0075430, IMG submission 75294) | Populus rhizosphere microbial communities from Tennessee, USA - Rhizosphere MetaG P. deltoides SRZDD4 | ecosystem: Host-associated > Plants > Roots > Rhizosphere > Soil | place: USA...
TCGATGTCGCGGTCGAGGTACATGTTGACCGCGTTCGCGCCGCCGGCCATCAGGTAGCCGCCGACGGCGACGAGCAGCACCAGTCCGATCGACGGCGTTCCTGCCACGAACATCGGCGCGATGGTCGTGACGAGCAGCAGCGAGATGATCCGGGGCTTCGTGAGCGCGATCAGGTCGCGCGCCAACCCCGCCCCACGCGCGCGATCGATCGTCGTTTCCGTCACGTCGCCACCTCGGCGGCGTGCAACGTCGGACGCGGCGCCGTCAACTTCGCCGGAACGCCAACACCCAGCGCACCGCGGCGACACAGCAGCGCAAACGCGACCACGATCACCCAGACGATCGTCCCCACCGCCTGATGCAACGACCGCATCTCGGCCGGCAACTGCATCTCGACCATTGCCGCCGCGATCACGATCTGCGCGAGCACCGACACGAACGCGATCCACGCCGCGCGTACGATCAGGGGTGCCTCACCGCGCCGCGTCACCCCAATCGCGAGACCGAGGAGATGGAAGAACAGCAGGAACGCGATGATCCGGTGCGTGAACTGGATGTGTTGCGATGCCTGCGGGAGGATCGATCCGCGGCACAGTGGAAACCCGATGCACGCCGCGTTCGCGCCAGGGACGTGCGCCGTGAAGGCGCCGAGCACCAGCGCCGCGAACGCGAGCGCCATCGCGGCGCGGGCGCCCCGCCAGGTCCTGCGCGACGCCGAACCGAGTGTCGCGTTCGCGCCGCCGAGTCCGCCCGCTCGCATCGTTGCCGACACGAGCACGGCGAGCAGCGCCATCGCGATCGCGAGATGCGTGACGATCACGAGCTTGTTCTCGAGCTCGAGCTTCACGGTCACGCCGCCGAAGACCGCCGCGGTGACGACCAGGACTGCGGCCGCCGTGGCCGCGCGCAGCACGCCACCCGGGCCGGCGACGCCAGTGGCCCTGCGCCGAGTGAACGCGACGAGGAGGAGCGCGATGATCGCGAACGAGAGCGTCGCGGCGAAGTAGCGGTGCGTGACCTCGATGATGAGGTCGGTACGGTCGAATGGCGGGAACCAGTAGCCGTGGCACTTGGGCCAGTGGTCCCCGCACCCCATGCCGGATCCGGTAATGCGGACGATCGCGCCGAACACCACGTGGCCGACGCCAAGGAGCAACGACAACAGCGAGAGACGCCGGAGGGCGGTCATGTCAGACTCCGATCGTGACGTCGCGTTCGGCGACGTTCACTGATCGTGTTTGCGGCGCGTCGACTGCGCGCCAGGTCAGATAGAGCACGACGAGGAGACCGGCGGCGGGCAGGAGTGCCCACGCGATCTCGGTCGCGCGTTTCGTCCGTCCCGCGGCCGGTCGGTCGCCGGATCGGCCGGCCTCGGCCGCGCGCCCGAAGAGCAGCGATCGAAGAATGGCAAGCTCGGCGACAACACAACACGCCGCGGCGATCCAGAAAATTGCGGTACGAAGCGTCACGCGTGGCGAAGCGAAGGCAGATGTCGCGCGCGGTTGCGGCGTCGGTCGGGGAGGGTCACGAGCACGCCGAAAGGTGTACGTCCGCCCGCCTCGATTCAACCGTCAGGAGAAACGGCGTTGCGCGGCTCGCGCGAGGGAGGTTCGTGCTGTACCATACGCGCCATGTCGGCCACGCCATTCGGTCCCATCGCCAGCCGGACCGCCGCCGGGCTCCGAAGCGCCGTCGCGGTCACCAGCGCGGCAGGCGAAACGGCGTGATCTCGCGCCTCGGTCGGCTCACCGTAGCGGCTGTCGCCGCGTTCTTCGCGCCCTGCGCGGCGCGCGCGCAAGGGGTCACGACGAGCGCAGTGAGCGGACGCATCGTCGATGACGCATCGGGTGAGCCGATTCCGGGCGCCTTGATCACGGTCGTGAACACGACGACCGGCGCGACGTCGCGCGCGAGCTCGACTCGGTTTGGCCGGTATCTCGTTCAGGGGCTCGAAGTCGGCGGCCCGTACTCGGTCACCGCGCGCGTGCCCGGCTATCAGCCACAGATGCGGGACGGGCAGATGCTGACGCTGAGCCAGAACCTGACCCTCGACTTCAGGCTGCAGCGACAGACGTTCATCCTCAGCACGGTGAGCGTGACGACCGAGACGGATCCGATCATGTCGTCGGACCGCACTGGCGCCTCGACTGTGATCTCGGATTCGGCACTGAGACGCCTCCCGTCGCTCGACCGGACGTTCACCGACTTCGTGCTCCTGAGCCCCGAGGTCTCCAACGCCGGGCCGGGGCTCTCGGGCGGCGGCGTGAACAACCGTATCAACAACATTCAGATCGACGGCGCGAGCGAGAACGATCTGTTCGGTCTCGGCGACACCGGCCAGCCGGGCGGGCAGGCGAGAGGGAAATCGATAGGGCTCGAGTCGGTTCGCGAGTATCAGGTTCTGCTCGCGCCATTCGACGTGCGGCAAGGCAACTTCGGCGGCGTGCTCGTGAACGCGGTCACGCGTGGCGGTACGAACGAGCTGCACGGTACGGCGTTCTTCACGTCGCGCACCGAAGGTCTCGCTCGAAACGTCGATTATGTCCGGTCGCAGGAATATCGGCAGACGCAGTTCGGCTTTTCGCTCGGCGGACCGATCGTCCGCGATCGCGTCCACTTCTTTGTCGCACCCGAATTCCAACGTCGATTCGAGCCGGCGCGCGGCCCATACCTCGGCCAGACGTCGCCGGAGTTCCCGACGTCGTCGGCAGAGGTCGATCGCTTTCGCGACGCGCTGAGCGCGTACGGGATCGATGCCGGGTCCGCAGGCCCCGCGCGGAACGCGAACCCACTCCGCAACCTCTTCGCGCGCCTCGACGTCGCGCCGAGCGTGAACACCCGGCTCGTGCTGCGTCACAACTACGGTCGCGCCGAAGACGACGTCCTGGCCCGCGACCCGACGCTCATCCGCCTAACGTCGAACGCGCACTCGTTCGCGTCGGTGAAGGGAAGCACCGTCGCCCAGCTCTTCTCGAGCTTCGAAGGCGGTGCGGGCAACGAGCTCATCGTCGGTTACAACCGCATCCGTGACGAGCGCCGAGCGGCACTGCGCGCGCCCCAGGTGCAGTCGGACGTGCCGAACACCACCGGCGGTATCGTTCGGCTCCGCGCCGGGGCCGAGAACTCGTCGCAGGCGACGGAGGTCGATCAGGACATCATCGAGCTCACCGACAACTTCACGTTCCCGCTCGGCCAACACCGCGTCACGGTCGGGACGAAGAACGAGTTCTTCCGCATCCGGAATCTGTTCGCGCAGAACCTGTACGGGGTGTGGGAGTTCTCGAGCACGGACTCGCTCGGCCGGGGTGAAGCGGTTCGGTATCAGGCGGGCGTCGGGCTCGGCGGCGCGATCGACGCGCAGTTCGATGCGGCGCAGTTCGGCCTCTACGCGCAGGATCGCTGGCAGGCGAGCGATCGCCTCGTGATCACGGCCGGACTCCGACTCGACGTTCCGCTCCTCTTCGATAAACCGGCGGCGAATGCTTCGGTACTCGCGGAGTATGGGCGTCGGACCGACCGCGTGCCGTCGGGCAACGTCCAGGTCTCGCCGCGATTCGGAATCAACTGGGATATCGACGGCAGCCGGCGTCACCAGCTTCGAGGTGGTGTCGGGGTGTTCGTCGGGCGCCCCGCGTTCGTCTGGCTCGGCAACGCGTTTCAGAACGCGGGGACCGGGCTCGCCCAACTCACGTGCGTCGGCGCTGGCGCGGTTCCGGCGTTCTCGGGCGCGACCATCGATGCGCCGCCGAGCCAGTGCGCGAACGGCGCGACGGCCGCGACGACCGGAGACATCGCGCTGCTGAGCGACGACCTGCGCTTCCCGCAGTTCGCCCGCGTGTCCGTCGCGTACGATCGCCGCATCGGGTACGCGTGGGTGGCGTCGCTCGAGGCGCTCTACACGAAAGCGATGTCCACGTTCTTCTACTCGAACCGCGCGCTCGCGGGCGTGCAGGGGACGGACCGGAACGGCCGGCTCGTGTATGGCGATATTGCCGCGAGTGGAGAGGCCAGTCCGGCGCTCGTCGGCGCGCGGCGGAACGTGATCGATGTGCAGAACTCGAGCAAGGACTACTCCTACAGTCTGACGGCGTCCCTCAACCGGCGCTTCTCGAACTGGTTCGAGGTCCACGCCGCCTACACGTACGAGCAGGTGCGCGACGTCCAGAGCCTAACGAGCAGCACGGCGACGTCGAACTGGCGGTTCGCCCGCGCCATTTCCGGCGACCAGTACAGCCAGAATCTCGACCGCTCGCGCTTCGAGATGCCCCATCGCGTCGTTGCGTACGGAACGTTCTCGCTGACGACGCGCACCGACGTCTCGGTCATCTACCTCGGCCGCTCGGGGTCGAACTACGACTTCGTATACGGCGGCAGCGGCGGGCTCGGCGACCTGAACGCGGACGGCGCGCAGGGTAACGACCTCGTGTACATCCCGGCCAACGTTGCGCTCGACTCCGAGATCCGGTTCAGCGGGATCTCGCCGGTTCGCGGGGCCGACAATTCGCCGGCGGCGCAGGCGCAGCGGATCGCGGAGCAGCAAAGCGCGTTCGAGCGCCTCGTGACGAGCACCGACTGCCTCACGCGGCAGCGTGGGCGGATCATGACGCGCAACAGCTGTCGCTCACCCTGGACGAACACGGTGAACGTTTCACTGCGACAGTCGTTACCCTCGATTCTCGGGCACTCGGTGGCGGTGCAGCTCGACGTCTTCAATTTCCTCAACCTGCTGAACGCCGATTGGGGCCAGCAGCCACTGCCGCCGGCTGGCGGAGGATCGGTCCCGCTGCTGAACCATGTCGGTCAGACGTCGGGCTCGGTGATCGGCGCGGGTGGATCTCAGGGCATTTTCACGTTCGACACCGGGACCGAGAAGTACGATCGGCGCCACCTCGGGTCGGCGTATCAGATGCAGCTCGGAGTTCGCTACGGCTTCTAAACCGTGGGCCGACACGACACTAGGCCAGCGTCTCGCGTGTCGGTAACGGTGTCGTGAACGGCGGTGCGCATGACGCATTCGAAGGCGATGTTTGCGTCGCTCGGCAGGCTGAGCGGCAATGTCCGGAGCTGGGCTGGACCGTTCTTGCTGGGGCGAATCGTCACGGCTAAGTTGGCCTCGCCTCGTTTCAGTCGAGCCGCAGCGATGCTCCCACGAACGTCCGGCCTGCTGCGTGGTCGCGGTCCGATGGACAACCGCGATGTCTCCCTCCCACCCGTAGGACATCATCCATGATCACTGTTCGTAAGGTCATCGCCGGGGTCGCGCTGATATTGGGCGCGCCTGCGGTCGCGTTCGCACAGGGCATCACCACGGGTGCCATCGGTGGCCTGGTCACCGACAGCGCCGGTAGGCCGATGGAGCAGGTACAGGTGCAGGTTCGGAACCTCGGCAGCGGCTACACGAGAGGCACGTTCACGCGTGAGAACGGCCGATATCTCGTTCCGGCGCTCGAGGTTGGCGGGCCGTACACCGTCACTGTTCGGCGCATCGGGTTCGAGCCCGTCGTCAGGCAGAACATCTTCGTCTCGCTGAGCCAGACGACGCCCGTCGATGTGCGCCTCGAGGTCCAGGCGGCGCAGCTCTCCGGCGTCGCGATCGTGGCCACGACGAGTGAGTTCTCGCACACCCGCAAGGGCGTGGAGACGACAGTCGACGACTCGACGATCGCGCGAATCCCGACGCTCAACCGCGACTTCACGGATCTCGTGAAGCTCTCGCCGCACGTGCAGTCGCCGTCCACCGACGGGCCGAGCGCCGCCGGCGCGTACAACCGGTTCAACAACTTCACCATCGACGGCGCGAACCAGAACGACCGCTTCAACCTCGGGTCGTCCGAAGGTGTGCCGGGCGGTGCCACCGGTGGTCGCCTGATCTCCATCGACGCCGTGAAGGAGTTCCAGGTGCTGCTCACGCCGGCCGATGTGCGTCACGGGAACTTCGCCGGCATGATCGTGAATGCCGTCACGAAGACCGGAACGAACAAGTTCACCGGCGGCGCGACGTACGCGTATCGCGATCCGGAGCTCGCAGCGAACCAACCCTTCATTCGCAACAGTGACTTCAAGGTCCACCAGTACGGCTTCCACCTCGGTGGACCGATCGTCAGGGACAAGCTGCATTTCTTCATCGCGCCCGAGTTCCAGACGAAAGCACAGCCCGGGATCGGCCCGTACGCCGGGCAGTCGACGGTCGAACCGGGCACCGTCGATCAGGCGACGCTCACCCGTATCCAGAGCACGGTCAACACTCTGTTCCCGGTCGGCGGAACGGGGCTCGTCACGAACGACAACCCGCTGGTCAACCTGTCGGGCCGCATCGACTGGGCCATCTCGGACCGCCACCGCTTTGCGGTCCGGCAGCTGATCAACAACGCCGAGCAGGATGAGTTCTCCCGAAACGCAAACACGTTCAACACGGGCGTGGGGCAACAGAACTCCGGCTACCGCCTCACGTCGAACTCGTTCATTCGCAAGAACACGAACTACTCGACCGTCGCGCAGCTCTTCAGCACGTTGGGCAACGGGAACGTGAACGAGCTGCAGATCGGCTACAACACGCTGAAGGACGAGCGCATCGTGCCGGTTCGCGCGCCGGAGATCAGCGTTCAGGTTCCGGTCACGAACGCGACCGGCGGCACCTCCAACAACGGTGCGGTGACGTTCGGCACGGAGCAGTTCTCGCCCGGTAACCTGCTCGAGCAGAAGATTCTCGAGGTCTCGAACAACTTCACCATGCCCATCGGCAGGCACACGGTGACGCTTGGCGGCCGGTTCGAGAGCACCGACATCTACAACAACTTTGCGCAGCGCACGTTCGGCGTGTGGGCGTTCGCGAGCGTGGCCGCTCTCGAAGCGCGCACGCCGTTCAACTACTCCTTCGGCTACTCGAACGGTGGACCGATCGCGGCCGAATTCGCGGTTCAGCAGTTCGCGGTCTACGCGCAGGATCAGTGGGACCTGACGGATCGGCTCTCCCTAACGTACGGGCTTCGCGCCGACATCCCGCGGTTCAACGATACGCCGGTCGCGAATAGCGTGGTCGCCGACTCGTTCAGACTCGCCGGCATCAACGACGTGCGCACCGACATCACGCCGAAGTCGGCCGTGCTGTTGTCGCCGAGGCTGGGTTTCAACTGGGATCCGACCGGCACGCGCTCAACGCAAATCCGGGGTACGGTGGGCGTGTTCACGGGCCTCACCCCACTCATCATGCTCGGCAATGCGTACGCGAACACCGGACTCGGTCTCGTGACGCTCAACTGCCGGAACGACAATACGGCCACGAACGACGACGTCCCCGCGTTCACCACCGACGTCGACAACCTGCCGAAGGCGTGTCTGAATCAGCCGGTTCCTGCACCCGGACGCGCCTCTACGGCCGGCATCAACGTGAACGACGAGGACTTCAAGTACCCGCAGAACCTCTCGGCGTCCGTCGGCTTCGACCATCGGCTGCCCTGGAACACCACGTTCACGTTCGAGGCGCTCTATCGGAAGGCGATCAACGGCGTCCTCGTTCGCGATCGTAACCTCCGTGGCCCACGCCTCGTGAACGGCCAGGTGTACCGCGACCGAAACGGTCGAGTGCTCTATGCCGACACCGCCACCAACATCACGACAGGTGCGGGCGGTGTGAGCTTCACGAACAACAACCAGCGGGTCATGGATGGCCTCTCCGAGGGCGTCATCCAGGTCACGAATCAGTCGAAGGACTATAGCTACTCCATCGCCGCCGGCTTGCGGCGTCGCTTTGGTGCGCTCGTGAACGCCGGCATCTCGTACACGTACATGCAGTCGTTCGACCTTCAGAGCCTGACGTCCGACCGCGCCATCTCCAATTGGCGAAATGGCGTCCAGTACTCGGGGCTCGAGACTGACCTGCCGCTGACCGCGTCCGTGTTCTCGCGGCCGCACCGCCTCTCGGTCAACGGCACGATCACCGCGCCGTGGAAGTCGACGGAGCTGTCGCTGTACTACAACGGCAATTCCGGCACGCCGATGACGTACGTTCACGCGAACGGAGACTTGAACGGCGACGGCTACAACGGTAACGACCCGATCTACATCCCCCTCGACGCCACGGATCCGACCGAGATCCAGCTCGGCGCGCCGCAGAACCCGAACGCCGCCGTAACCGCGGCGAACCCGTTCGTGCTCGACGCCTCCATGGCGCAGGACTTCGAGGACTTCATCAGCGAGCACGAGTGCCTGAACGAGAACCGCGGCAAGATCATGGAGCGTAATTCCTGCCGGACGCCGTGGTCGCAGAAGATCGACATCTCGTTGCGCCAGTCGCTCCCCGAGATTCGCGGACAGCGACTCACGGTCCAGCTCGACATCTTCAACTTCGCGAACCTGCTCAACAAGAAGTGGGGTCAGGTCGAGCTGCCGATCCTGAGCCCGACGTTCGCGGATCAGCGCGTGTTGCAGCTGCGCAGCCGGACACCGGGCTCGCTCAGCCAGGCGCAGAATCAGTTCACGTTCAACTCCACGGTTCGCCAGGGGGGTGCGTTCGCGAAGCAGCAGACGCTCGCGTCGAACTTCTACCAGATGCAGCTGACGGTGAAATACACGTTCTAGCTTGGCGCGGTTGGTGGATGCAAAGAACCCTCGGGCGAAAGCCCGAGGGTGCTTTGTATCCGCCAACCGCGGCCAAGCAGCTACAGCCAGCAGCCATCAGCCATCAGCCATCAGCCATCAGCTGCTCACGACTCTCGACTAACGACTGGGGAATCAACCATCAAAAGATCTCGAGGTTGATATAGCGCCTCGGATTCTTCTTGAAATCCAACGTCAGCGAATCGATGCGCGTCGTCAGGCGGCGGAGGTCGTGGTACAGGCCCGGGTCGTTGAGCAGCCTGCCTAACGTGCCGTCACCGCGATCGGCCTTCGCCAGCACCGCGTTGAGCTGCTGCGCCGTGCCGCGCAGCGAGTCCGTGAACGCCGCCAGGTTCTTCGTCGTCGTCTGCAGGTTCCGCATCGTCGAGTCGAGCTGCACCGAGTCGATCGCCGCCGCGGTATTCCGGAACCGCGTCAACGTCAGCGACAGCTGACGCGACTGCTCGGCGGCAATCACGCTCAGCGATCTCGCGAGCGCGTTCGTCGCCGCCAGCGTCTTGCGCAGGTCGGCGACACCGCCGCCCTGCACGAGCTCGAGCTGCACCGCCTTCGCCACATCATCGAGCCGCTGCGAGATCGTATCGGCGCGCGCCGTCAGCTCCGGAAGCCCAGCCTTCGGCGGCGCGGGCGGCACGCTGTCACCCTCGTCGAAGAAGATCGGGCTCGGCTCATCCGGCAGGAGCGCGATTTCCTGATCGCCGAAGATGCCGACAGGCACGACCGCGGCCTTCGAGTTGCGCGGCACGTGGTGCTCGTCCTCGATGCTCATCGTGATGAGGATCGTACCGCGCGGGTCGAGCTCGACGTCGGACACGACGCCGATCTGCACGCCCGCGAGTCGCACCGGTTGTCCCTGCTTGACCCCGGCGCCCCACTTGAACCGCGCATACAGCGGATACCCCTGCGAGAATCCGCCGCGCACCAGCCAGATCGTACCGAGGACGCCGATCACGACACCGATCGTGAGCAGGATCCCGACGAGGACCTCGTCGCGTCTTTTCATAACGTTGCTGGGTTCATGTCACTATTCGGTCTGGTTCGCGATGGCCCAGGCAAGGAAGATCGTTCCGCGCCGCGAGCTCGACATCACCGGACAGCCCGGAACGAGTCGTCAGTATGCAGTCATCAGTAATCAGTCGTGAGTTGCCTGATGCCTGAATACGGTTTGCGTCGCGACCCACGCTGTCCGAGCCCGAAGCCTGCGCTGCTACGCAGCGATGAACTGCGCAAACATTGCCGCCACAATCGCATCGAGCACGAGGATCGAGGTCGACCCGATGACGACCGCCTTCGCCGTCGACCGGCCGACTCCCTCCGCTCCCGCCGCCGTGACGTACCCTTCGTACGAGCACACCACGGCGATCGCGCCGCCGAAACAGACCGCCTTGATCACACTGTAGATGACCTGGAACGGCGTGAAGCTGAGCCGCAGGCCCGTCACGTAGTCGGTCGTCGTTGCCGTCGTCGCGATGATGAGCGTGAGCCACGCCGACACTATCGCCGTCGCGTTCGCGATGATCGTGAGCACCGGCAGCATGACGAGCGCCGCGAGCAGCCGCGGAACGACGAGATACGCGATCGGGTCGTACGCGAGCGTCTCGAGCGCGTCGATCTGCTCGGTGACGCGCATCGT
>Ga0075430_100006008_pt1 | contig 10247 bp, 7 predicted proteins | sample RhiMetdeltSRZDD4_FD_75294 | JGI IMG/M metagenome (GOLD analysis project Ga0075430, IMG submission 75294) | Populus rhizosphere microbial communities from Tennessee, USA - Rhizosphere MetaG P. deltoides SRZDD4 | ecosystem: Host-associated > Plants > Roots > Rhizosphere > Soil | place: USA...
TCGGTGCAGGTCACCGCCGAGGCCTCGCCGCTCGTCGACAACCGCAGCACGCTCATCGCCCACAACGTCAGCGCCGAGGAGTTCGATCGGCTGCCGAAAGGGCGATCGTTCCAGTCGATCGCGCTGACCGCGCCGTCAGTCAACTCCGGTGAAGTCGAAGGCGGCTTCCAGGTGAACGGCGCGAGCGGCGCCGAGAATGGCTTCACGGTCGACGGGATCACGACCAACTCGTTGATCAACGGCCAGTCGCGGCAGAACACCGTGTTCGAGTACCTGCAGGAAGTGCAGGTGAAGACCAGCGGCATCTCCGCCGAGTACGGCGGCGCGCTGGGCGGGGTGATCAGCGCCGTCACGAAGAGCGGCGGCAACGTGTTCCGCGGCGAAGGTCACTACTACTACGAGGGCAGCGCGCTCGCGGTCGGACCGGTGAAGCGGCTGGTCCTCGATCCCACGACCGAGGCCACCGGCTTCTACGTGCAGGATCAGGAGAATGACAACCGTCAGAGCGAGTTCGGCGGATCCATCGGCGGACCGATCGTCAAGAATCGCCTGTTCTTCTACGGCTCGTACTCACCGCGCCTCGAGAAGCGTGACAACCTCTACAACTTCACCGACGCCACCAGCACCTTCAGCAATGAAATCTGGCGGCAGCAGGCGTTCGGCAAGCTCACCTACCAGCAGGGACGGGTGACGGCGAACTGGTCGACGCTGTGGACGCCAACCGATTCGGACGGCAGCATCTTCGGCTACAACGGCGAGATCCCCAACAAGACCAACACCACGCTTGCCTCCTATGAGCCGAACCGGGCCATCGGCTACGAGATCAATCAGGTCAACACCAGCGGGACCGTGGACATCCGCTTGACCCCGGCGTCCTACTTGAGCGCCCGGGGCGGCTATTTCCACGACCGCTACTCCGACGTCGGCATCCCGCAGACCACCAACTACCGCTACGGCGCGGCGGCGACCGCGGCGGCCGGCGTTCCGCCCGCGCAGCAGGGTCCGAGCGGGTTCGAGAACACGCCGCGCGCGCAGATCACCGAGTTCGACACCACCAAGCGCAGCAACATCAACGTCGACTACAACCACTACTTCAGTGGACTGGGTCAGCACTCACTGCGCGCCGGCTACGGCTTCCAGCACGTGTTGAACGACATCAATTCGCTCTATCCCGGCGGCTATGTCGACCTGATCTTCGGCCGCTCGTTCACGTTCAACGGCGTCACCACCGGCACCGGCACCTACGGCTACTACGGCGTGAACGACCGCCGCATCACCAACCAGGCCGGCAGCGACATCCAGTCGCTCTACGTCCAGGACCAGTGGATGCTCGGCGATCGGCTCACGCTGAACCTCGGCATCCGGACGGAAGACGAGAACATCCCCGACTTCAGGCCGGAGGCCGACGGTGCCGCGGCGATCAAGTTCAGCATGAAGGACAAGCTCGCGCCACGGCTTGGCGCCGCGTACGACGTCTTCGGCAACGGCCGGATGAAGGTCTTCGGCAGCTGGGGCCTCTATTACGACTGGACCAAATACGAGCTGCCCCGCGGATCGTTCGGCGCCGAGACCTGGTGCACCTTCTATCGCGGGCTCGATACGCTGGACTTCGGCAGCCTCAACCTGAACAACATGCCGGGCCAGGATCTGTGGGTCACGCCGGGCACCTGCCGCGACCGGCGCTTCCAGGCTGAAGTCGATCCCGACATCAAACCGATGCGGCAGTCGAGCGCCAGCGGCGGCTTCGAGTATCAGCTCGGGCGCAACGGCGTGATCACCGCCCACTACATCCACAACGATCTGCTCGAGACGATCGAGGACATCGGCTTCCTGACGCCGTCGGGCGACGAAGGCTATGTCATCGGCAACCCCGGCAAGGGTCTGAGCGCACTCCAGTACCCCACGGGCGGCACGCCGGCGGGGTTCGAAACGCCGCGTCCGAAGCGCCAGTACGACGCGCTGGAGCTCGGTTACAACAAGCGCTTCGCCAACAACTGGTTCTTCAGCGCCAACTACACGCTCAGCCGGTTGTACGGCAACTACGCCGGCCTCGCTTCCTCCGACGAAATCACGACGCCGACCACCGGTGGCAGCTCGGCGACCGCACAGCAGCAGGCGGGCAGCATCGCGCGGCCCGGCGGGAACACGAACCGCGCGTGGGACCTCGACGAGCTGTTGTGGGATTCGAGGGGCAACGTCGGGCTGCTCGGCCGCCTGGCCACCGATCGCCCGCACGTGGTCAAGCTCTATGGCGCCTACGACTTCAAGTTCGGGACCCAGGTCGGCGCGTTCTTCTACGGCGGCAGCGGCACGCCCGTCTACACCTACGTCACGTCGACCAACAGCGCCGACCTGTTCGTGGAGGGACGGAACGGCTGGTACGAGAACGGCCAGGTGACGAACGACAAGCGCACGCCAAACCTGTATCGGACCGATCTGCTCCTCAGCCATGAGCTGGCGCTTCCGTCGCAGAAGCGCCTGCGGTTCGAGCTCAACGTCCTGAACCTGTTCGACCAGCAGACGGCGCGGCACATCTTCAACTACCTGAACAAGGGCGCGATCATTCCTGATCGCCAGTCCTCGTTCATCGATCTGCACGGCACCGACCTGTCGCAGGGCTACGACTACATCTCGCTGATCAACAGCACGACCGACGGTGCGGCCAACGCCTACGATCCGCGTTATGGCCAGGGCGATCTGTTCGAGCCCGGCCGCCGCGCGTATGTGACGGTGAAGTTCATCTTCTAGATCGACTGAGCTTCCCGCTTGGACGAACGCCGGCCGGAGAATATCCGGCCGGCGTTTTTTTCCTCTCAGAAGTCCCGGGATCGCGGGTTCGGGGGCTCGCGGGTTCGCGGGTTCGGAACCGGGGTAGTCAGAGGCCACGAGCAGCTTGGATGAGCATCAGCTGCCTCTGACTACCACGATTCGAACCCGCGAACCCGCGACCCCGCGACCCCGCGATTCTACCTGCGTGATACCAGCAGCAGTCCCGAGTTCAGCGCTTCGAAGAACGTGACCCTCAGACGATAGGTCGCGGTCGCGGCTGCTGGCCATTCGAACGCGGCGAAATAACCCTTGTCGTCATCGCCCCCCGAGACGGCGGTCCCGTCCGGCGCGAGCAGGACGGCGACGGTGTCGAAGTAATCATGGCTGCTCGTGGCAATGGCGATCGTCTCGCCGGCCGCGGCCGGAATCGGAATCTCGACGACGCGCCCGGGCCCAATCGCCACGGCCTGCGAGTCGCCCGCGAGCAGGGGCGCCGCCGACGCGACCTCGGTCGTCACGAGATCGAAGTGCCGCTTGATGTGCACGGTCGCCGCGGCGCGGTCGCCAAATGCGACGTACGAGCTCGCCAGAATGGCGTGGACACGCGGCGTGTCGAGACCACCGTTCAGCGCAATGGTGGCTTCAGCGAACGCGCGCTGTGGATCGGGCAGGCCGTACGTGTAGGCGTCGCCGGCGATCCAGTGGACGTCCGGGCTCCCTGGCGCGAGCGTGATGCCGTATTCGAGATCCTTGACGCCTGCGTTGGTGGCGCCGCGAAGCAGGCGGCTCGAGCCGCGGAACAGGTTCCCGTATCCGTCATCAGGACGCACAGCCAGGAGATCGTTCAGAAGATGGGTCGCTCCCGCATAGTCGAACAGCCACCACCGCGCGAAGCTCGCGCCGGTGAGCGCGGGAATGCTTCCGGGATCCGCCGCCAGCCGCGCGGCGTAGCCGGCGAGGACGGTGCTCGCGGCGTCCGGATGCACGGGGACCACCCGTGCGGTGACGCGCCCGTAATCGCGCATGGCATCCGAATAGAGCCCGAGCAGGAGCTGAGCTTCGGCACGTCCGCGGTATCCCTCGACTTCGGCAGGCTGTGCCTCGATGACGCACGAGAATTCCTTCACGGCCGATTTGTAGCGCCCTTGATCGATTTCGCTCTGTCCCTTTTCAGCCGTACACGGCTGCTGGGCATGTGCGAGGTCCGTAGGTCCTACGACGAGCAGTGCCGCGGCGCATACCACATGACGCCAAGCCATCGAATCCTCCTGACTGTGACCGGGGAGTGCGAAGCCTAGCAGGCTCGATGCTCTGCGGCAACTCGGGAGATCAGGGATCTGGAAGTCTGGGTGCCACCTTGCGATCCCGACTACCGAATCGTGATCGCAGTCCGTTGCCCGCAGTCCGTGCTCCGGAAAGCCTCGAATTCGATTTAGGCCGGACCGCGGACGGCGGACCGCGGATCTCGGATGACTAACTGCTGACTGCACGCGGATTGCAGGCGTTTGAACCATGCGCGCAGTCACTCTGCCTCTGCCGAAGCTGGGGTTCGTCATCGCCACCCGGGCCATGCTCGCGGCCGGGCTTGCGCTGACGCTTTGCAGTCGCCTGTCTCCTGAGCAGCGCCGCCGGGCGGGTCTCGCGCTGGTGGCCATCGGCGCGGCAACGACCGTCCCGGCGGCCTGGTGGATCTCGCGGAGCTTTGGCCGCCGGCGCCCGCGGCCAGGGGTTGACTACGATCCGCGGCTCAAGGGAGCAACGCGGTATCCGCGAAAGGGCGACGACATCCTGTAGGGTGCTCACGACCCGGGAGATGGCCACGGCTGGCTGGCCCGCTCTCGAACCCTGGCCCTGCGCCGGCATCGCTCATCGAAATCTCATCCAATGCTCACGCACTCGTGAAGATTTGGCAGGTCGGTGGGGCGATGCTGTATCCGCAGAGTCGGAGGTCCAATATGCGCATCCTTCGGGCAGCCCACCTCGGCATGTGCTTCGGCGTTCGCGATGCCATCGCGCTCGCGCTCGAGCACGCCGAAGCCGGCCCCGTGACAATCCTCGGTGACCTTGTCCACAACCCCACCGTCCTCGGCACCCTCGAGGCGAAAGGTATCGCGGTCGCGCAGACGGTCGCCGACGTCAAGACCCCGACGGTGATGGTGACCGCCCACGGCGCGTCCGAGAAGAGCCTCGCCCGGACCCGCGCCCTGGGACTGAGGGTGGTCGAAGCGACGTGCCCGCTCGTGCACGTCGCGCACCGGGCCGTCGCCGCGCTCGCGCGCGACGGTTACCACGTCGTCATCGTCGGGCAGCGCGACCACGTGGAAGTGCGCGGGCTCACCGGCGATCTCGACCGCTGCGACGTCGTGCTCGACGACGAGGACGTCCTCGCCCTCGACGAGCACCCCCGGATCGGCGTCGCAGCCCAGACGACGCAGCCGGTCGAGAAGGTCCGGCACGTGGTGGCCCTGATCCGGGAGCGATTCCCGCAATCGGAGCTGCGCTTTCTCGACACCGTCTGCAAGCCGACCAAGGATCGGCAATCCGCGGCGGTCGAGATGGCACGCCAGGCCGACCTGGTGATCATCGTCGGCGGGCGGTCCAGCAACAACACCCGCGAGCTGGTCAAGACCTGTGCCCGTTACTGCCCCCGCGTGCATCACGTGCAGACCGAGGCAGAGATCCGATCCGAATGGTTCGACGGCGTGAACGTCGTAGGCCTGACGGCCGGCACGTCAACGCCGGACGATGTCATCGACCGGGTCGAGAGGCAAGTCCGTCTTCACGCGGACGCTTCCACCTCCGCTCGAGGGGCGGCGGACGAGTCCGGCCCCTCCAACGGCTGCGCGAGTGAGCCGGCCGCGCAACTGGTCTCTACCGCCGATCCGGTCTGCGAGCGATGACGTAGTGCCGCGGACCGCGGACCCCGGACCCCGGATCCCGGATCCCGGATCCCGGATCCGTTTTTGGCCTATCGCCCAACAATGAAGTATGGTGTCGGGCGAATCCCATGCTCTCCACCCGAACCGCTCTCGTCGTGGCCCTGCTGTTCCTGGGCGCCTGGCCGGCGGCCGCCCAGGATTCCCAGGTCGTCGGTCGCATCAAATCCACAGCCGGCAGCGTTTCCATCGTCCGGCAGTCATCGACCGTTCCGGCCCAGGCTGGTCAGGCGCTGTATCAGACGGATTCGGTGAGAACCGGCGCCGACGGGCACGTCGGCATCACGCTGAAAGACGAAACACGGCTGGCGCTGGGCCCGAACACCGATGTCCGGATCGACCAGTTCGTCTACTCGCCCGGGCAGGGCAGCCTTCGCCTGGTGCTGAAGATCGCACGCGGGCTGGTCGCGTATGTCTCCGGGAGGATCGCCAAGCTTTCTCCCGATGCCGTACGCCTGGAGACCCCGTCCGCGATCCTGGGAGTGCGCGGAACGCGAATGGTGATTCGCGTCGATCGGCCGTGAAGGCGATCGGCGCACCGCCGCTCGTCGCCTTCGCAGCGACTTCGCTGCTGGTGTCGGCCGGTTGTGCATCCAAGCGCGTGACGGCGTCCGATCCGTCACGCGTTCAGGTCGTCCTGCTCGAGGATTCGGAGAACCCTTCGTCGGCGGTCACCGTGACCACCAAGTCGGGCGACGTCGCGCTCACGAAGCCGCTCGAATCGACGACGGTCCGGACGGGTGGCCCACCCTCCCCGCCAGTAAAGATGGATGAAGCCGAGGTCCGGCGCGAGTTCGGCGCGCTCCTCGCGGATCTTCCGGCGGCGCCGCAGCAATTCAACCTGTATTTCAGGACCGACACCGTGGAACTGACCGAGGAGTCGCGCGCGGTCCTGCCCGACGTGCTCAACGCCGCGAAGACTCGAAAGGTGCCGGAGGTCACCGTGATCGGCCACACGGATACGACCGGCAGCGCGGCCAGCAACTATCGGCTGGGACTCGAGCGGGCCCAGGCCGTGAGGACCCAGTTGCTCAAGGTTGGGCTGGATGCCAGCCTGATCCAGGTCGAGTCGCACGGCGAGGCGGATCCGCTGCGCAAGACACCGGACGACACAGCCGAGCCCCGCAACCGTCGCGTCGAGATCACCATCCGGTGACGAACACGGTCACGGCGGAAACCACGAGCGCCCGCGCTGAGAGCCGGCGGTTCGTTCTGCTGTGCGGCCTCGCGCCCGCGATTCTGACGGTTGCGCTGGTCGTCTACCGGCCAGGATTCATCGCCGAAATCGACTACGCCGCCTACGACGTGCTCCTCCGCTCGATCCCCGTCCGCCCTCCGGACGCCCGCGTCGCGATCGTCGACGTCGACGACCTCAGCCTGTCGGAAATTGGCCAGTGGCCGTGGCGCCGCGATCGCGTCGCGGAGCTGATTTCCCGGCTCCGTGAGCAGGGGGCCGCGGTCGTGGCGCTGGACGTCGTCTTCGCAGAGCCCGATCGCTCCGACAGCAATCAGCCCTCACCGTGGGATGAAACACTCGCGAGCGCGCTCCCTGGAGGCCGGGTCGTCCTCGGATACGCGCTGACATTCAGCGGCACGGACGCCGGCCAGCGCGATTGCGTCCTCCATCCCCTGGCCGTCCCGATCGTGCAGGCCGAGGGGAGCGCCAGCGACGTTCCCCTGTTTCATGCTGAACGTGCTGTGTGCAGCCTCCCCGTCCTCGCGCGAGCGGCAGGGGGGTCCGGCTTCCTCAATGCCATCCCTGACGCGGACGGCATTCTCCGGCGCGTCCCGCTGGTGATCGAGTACGGCGGGACCGCGTATCCGGGGCTTGCGCTTTCGGCCGTTCTGGCCGCTACGGGCGCACAGCCGCTGGCGCTGCGCTCGAGAAATGCGAATACGACGTCCCTGGAGCTCACGTCAGGGGCGGTCCCGCTCGACGGACGAAGCAATCTGCTCCTCCGCTATCGTGGAACGAAGCGTTCGTTCCCCTATGTGTCCGCCGTGGACGTGCTCGCCGGCCGCACTGCCCCAGACGTTTTCAGGAATGCGATCGTCTTCGTCGGGACAACGGCGCTCGGCACGCGCGAGGTGGTGTCGACGCCCCTCGATACGCGCTTTGCCGGCGTCGAGGTGCAGGCGACCGTCGCCGACAACCTCCTGCGCGGCGACTATCTTTCCCGGGCCGAGCATGCGGTGACGATCGAAGTCGTGACGGTGCTCGCGGCCGGCATCGCGATTACGCTCCTGGTCGCGAGAGTCGGCCTGCCGCTCGGCACCGCCGCGGGGGCGGCGTTCCTGCTGGCCATCTGGCTGGCGATGCGCTGGCAGCTGGCGGCGAAGGGTGAGTATCTATCGCCGGTCTTTCCGATGATCGGGCTGATGGCCTCGCTTGGCGCCGCCACGGTCGCCCGGATCGCCCAGGAGCGGAGCCGCGCGGATCGCGCAACCCGCGAGACCGATCTCGCTCACCAGCTGATGGTGCGTTCGCTGCTGTCGCTCACCGAGGTCCGCGATGCGGACACCGGCAGTCACTCGCGCCGAATCCAGCAATACAGCCGGCTGCTCGCGGAGGAGCTGGCGCAGCATCGCTCGTTCCGCAACTACCTGACCCCCGAGCGCATCGATCTGCTGTCGAGCCTGGCGCCCCTGCACGACATCGGCAAGGTCGGCGTGCCCGATTATCTCCTCAACAAGCCCGGCGAGCTCACGCCGGACGAGTACCAGGAGATGAAGAAGCATCCGGTCTACGGGCTCGACGTGATCACCAACGCCCAACGCGACGTCGGCGCGGGGGACGATCAGATACTCTCGATGGCCAAGGACATCGTGTACACGCACCACGAGTGGTGGGATGGCCGGGGTTATCCCCGCGGGCTCAAGGGAACCGCGATTCCGATTGCCGGAAGGCTCGTGGCCGTCGTGGACGTCTACGACGCCATGACCGCACGCCGCCGTTACCGGCAACCCATGTCGCACCAGGAAGCGGTCGACCTCATCATTGCCGCGAAGGCGACCCATTTCGATCCGGATGTCGTCGATGCATTCGTCCGGGTCGCTGCGCGCTTGAGCGAAGTGACGCGCGCAATCGCTGATCCCTAATCCATAGTCCAGAGTCCCGAGTCCTGGGTCCCGAATCCGGAATCCCCGGTCGAGCCTCCTCCTCCAGCGCTCGACAGCCCACGACTCAGGACTGGATGAGGGACTCAGGATCAGGGACTCAGGATCAGGGATTCTGGACTATGGTTTAGCGATTAGCGATAGAGGTGCATATGTGCGATCAGGATCATTTTGACGACGATCGGAAGGAGTTCGACGCGCGCGGGCTGGTGACGCGCCGGCAGTTCGGAGTGCTCGTCGGGGCCGGCATCAGCATGATGCTGCCGCGCGTCGCGAATGCTGTCGCCGTCACCGAGGCGGACGTCACCGTGACGACACCCGACGGTACGGCCGATTGCTACTTCGTCCACCCGGCGAGCGGCGCGGCAGCAGGCGTGCTGGTGTGGCCGGACATCTTCGGGCTCCGTCCTGCATTCCGCCAGATGGGCAAGCGTCTCGCCGAATCCGGCTACTCGGTACTCGTCGTGAACCCGTTCTATCGGGTGAAAAAGGCGCCAACCGCTCCGAACGGTGCGGCGACCCCGATTGCCGACGTGCGGCCGCTCGCGCAGGGCCTGAACGAGACCACGCACATGTCGGACGCGAAAGCCTTCATCGCGTGGCTGGACCAGCAGGCGTCGGTCGCGAAGAACCGCAAGGTTGGGACGCAGGGCTATTGCATGGGCGGCCCGATCGCGTTCCGGACCGCGGCTGCGGTGCCCGATCGCGTCGGCGCAGTCGCGTCGTTCCATGGCGGCGGGCTGGTCACCGATCAGCCGAACAGTCCGCATCTCCAGGCCGCGAAGACCAAGGCGCAGTTCCTGATCGCGATCGCGGCGAACGACGATCAGCGAGCGCCGAAAGACAAGGACGTCCTGAAGGAGACGTTCGCCAAGGTCAGTCTTCCCGCCGAGATTGAAGTCTACGAAGGCGCCGCGCACGGATGGTGCCCGCCGGACTCCGGCGTCTACAACGAGCCTCAGGCCGAGAAGGCATGGAGCCGGCTGCTGGCGCTGTACGGGAAGGCACTGGCCTGAGGCCGGTGACCTCGAGACTGGCGAGGGCGGGCCTGTGTGCCCTCCTCGCCATTGCGCTTCCTGGTAGCGACGCCGCCGGGCAGTTGCAGCCGAATCCCATCGTCGTGTTCGAGACCGAGAAGGGCGCGATCGAGATGGAAGCGGACGCCGCTCGTGCGCCGATCAGCGCCGCCAACTTCCTCAAGTACGTCGAAGCGAAGGTGTACGACGGCGGCAGCATCAACCGCGCGGTGCGGCCGGACAACACGGTGCGGCACGACGTCGAGATCCAGGTCATTCAGTTCCAGATCGACGCGGCGCGCCGGCGCGACCAGTTTCCGCCCATTCCTCTGGAGCGCACGAGCGTGACCGGCCTGAAGCACGTCGACGGCACGCTGTCGATGGCGCGCTCCGGGCCCGACACGGCCAC